>Ga0209138_1000223_pt1 | contig 57999 bp, 63 predicted proteins | sample SaaInl3SG_22_DNA_FD_184645 | JGI IMG/M metagenome (GOLD analysis project Ga0209138, IMG submission 184645) | Marine microbial communities from expanding oxygen minimum zones in the Saanich Inlet - ESP_153SG_22_DNA (SPAdes) (version 2) | ecosystem: Environmental > Aquatic > Marine > Intertidal...
GCTATATTGAAAATATTAAAGAATGAATAAGGATAAAATTTTAAAAAAATTACAAGAAGACGAGCATTACTATGGAGAGTTTGGTAAGCAGTATTTAAGTAATTCAGACATAATGGCTTTATTAAATAATCCATTAAACTTTAAAACCCCATCACAGCCTTCCGCAGCTTTTTTAATAGGAGGATATTTTCATACTTGTATTTTAGAACCAGATAAATTAAAAAAATACAAAGTAATTGAAGCATCTACTAGAAATACTAAAGCATACAAAGAAATTTCAGAAGGTGAATTGTGTTTGTTACAGCATGAAGTCGATATGATTGAAATGCTTAGAGATAAAATGTTTGAAAATAAAATATGTAAAGATTTTATACAAAATAAAAATAATGACTATGAAGTTCCAGGTATTGTTGAATTAGAAGGTAATATGTGGAAAGGCAAAGCGGATATAATTAACCACGATGAAAAGTTAATTATTGATCTTAAAACAACAAATGATATATCAAAATTTAAGTGGAGTGCGTCAAAATATAACTATGATAGTCAAGCATATATATACAGAAAAATGTTTGGATATGATTTTTTATTCTTAGTTATAGACAAAATTACACAACAAATTGGTATCTTTGATTGTTCAGATAGATTCTATGAGTCAGGAGCTGATAAAGTAAAAAGAGCAACTGAAGCATATGAATTGTTTTATAAAACCGAAGGTTTTGATCCTTCACAATATTTTTTAACTAAAACCCTTTAAATTATGAAAAAAAGAACTTGTAATGTAACAGGAATCACAACTAGTGAAAAGAATTTTTATTCAAATCAAAAGCATGTAAAAGCGGTAGACAATTTAAGACGCTTAACAGGTGCTAACAAAAGTCAATTATCAAGAATGTTTAACCAATTAAATACATATTAAAATGGCAGGAATATTAAAAGCAAGTATTAACTTAGCCGCAATTCCTAAGGAAAAAATTATTCCTGGGAAAAAAGGACAATATCTACCTATAACTATTAGTTTTAATAATGAAGTAGATCAATTTGGAAATCAAGGTCCTATTATAGTTGAGCAAACTAAAGAAGAAAGAGATGCAAAAAATCCTAAAACATATCTTGGTAATGTAAAAATTGTTTGGACTGATGGCCAAATTGAAACAACGCCTAGAGATGATCAAGGAATGCAACAGCAAATTGCAGCACAAGTACCACCGGCAACTCCAGATTTGCCATTTTAAATAACAATTAAATTAAATTAAATGAACACAACGGAGATCAATGGATTTTTGATTGATAATTTCAATCAATATGATCTACCAGAAGGAAAAACACAGGGGGTATGTCCTCTGTGTTCTTCTGATAGAAAACCTGAAAATAAGAAAGCAAAATGTGCTTCTTATGATTGGGAACGTGGTCTTGGTACTTGTCATAATTGCAATAAAACATTTCAACTACATACTTATCAGAGAAAAGGATCTTCAGATAAAGTGTATGTTAGGCCTGTTACACCTGATTTTATTCAGGAAGTTAGTACTAATGTAGAGAAATGGTTTGATGGTCGCGGTATATCTAAAAGAACCCTTAAAGAAGTTAAAGTAACTGAGGGAACAGAATTTATGCCACAGACTGGTCAAATGGAAAACACTATACACTTTAATTATTTTATAGGTGATCAGCTCATAAATATTAAATATAGAGATGGTCGTAAAAACTTTAAATTATATAAAGGTGCAGAAAAAATATTTTACAATATAAATAGTACTGTAGGATATGAATACTGCGTTATAGTTGAAGGCGAAATGGACGTATTAAGTCTGCATGAAGCAGGTATTGAAAATGTAGTGTCTGTACCTAATGGAGCAACTTTAAATAATAACAATCTAGATTATTTAGACAATTGTATAGATTATTTTACAGATAAAGATAAAATAATAATTGCAGTTGATGATGATGAAGCTGGTCAGGCTTTGCAGCAAGAACTAGTTAGAAGATTAGGTGCTGAGGTTTGTTATTTAGCTACATTTGAAGATTGTAAAGACGCAAATGAATATTTATTAAAATATGGAAAAGAAAAACTGGCGCAGCGTATTGCCCAATCAAAACCAGTCCCTCTTGAAAATGTTACTACATTCAAAGACATTGAAGCAGAGATTACTGATTTTGTGGAAAATGGTTTTAAACCCGGTTTCCAAGTTGGATTACCTAATTTCGATAGTATTTTCAGTACTTATACTGGTCAGTTCATTACTGTTACTGGTATTCCTTCTAGTGGAAAGTCTGACTTTGTTGACCAAATGGTGGTTGGGTATAATGTAAATTATCAATGGAAAACTGCTTTTGCTTCACCTGAGAATGCTCCCACATATCTGCATGCTCATAAGCTTATGCGAAAAGTTTGGCAAGATATGCCTTCTAAAAAAGATATTGGTACAGATAGATGGAATCAAGTTGCAGAGCATGTTAATGATAACTTTTATTTTATTGATATGGACAAGTACAGTTTAGAAGCTGTACTGCGTAAAGGAGCTGAATTAGTAAAAAGAAAAGGGATTAAGTGTTTAGTTATTGACCCATTTAATAAAGTTAGATCAAACGACGCTTCTGGAGATGTTAATGTATATACCTTAGAGTATTTGTCTAAAATAGAAATATTTGCAAAGAAATATGATGTATTAGTAATTGTAGTAGCTCATCCTACAAAAATGTATAAGGATGCAAATGGTAAAATAGAAGAGCCTACAATGTATAACATTAAAGGAGGTGGTGAATGGTATGATGCTAGTTATCACGGTATATTAGTTCATAGAGATTATGAGCAACGAACTGTTAAAGCTAAGATATTAAAAGTAAAATTTCAAAATCTTGGAGAAAATGGTGCAGAAGCTCACTTTAAATGGGAACCAAAATCAGGTTGCTTTATCCCTCATGAGCCTTTAGATTTAACTGAAGAAAAAATGCCTTGGGAATAAATGGCATATAAAAAAGAAACTATTTGGATGCCACAATATATGGTTTCTAAAAATGAACAAGAATGGTATACTTGGGGAATTAATAATAACATAAAAATTTCACCTAAGCCAGTTACTCAGGGACCTAACCCTAAGGAATGGTATTTAGAGGTTTTTAATAATGGTAAATGGTACAAGTCGCCTAATGTTTATGGACCAAAAGAAGTTTGGCACGAATTTTATTTAATGTATAAATTTTATTATGATAAATATAGATGAAGAATATAGAGGTTTATTAGCTGGAGTATTTCATGCAGGTAAAGAAAAAGAAGATCGTACAGGTACAGGCACCAGGTCGGTATTCGGAAGAACTATAAGACATGACATGAAAGCTGGGTTTCCTTTATTAACAACTAAAAAAATATATTTTAAAAATGCAGTTACGGAATTATTGTGGATATTACAAGGGCGTACAGATATGCAATATTTGCATAATCATGGTCTTAATTATTGGGATGCTGATTACAAGCGTTCTGGAAGAACCGACGGCACCCTTGGTAAGGTTTACGGTTATCAGTGGAGAAATAGTAATGGGGTTGATCAGCTTTATAATTTACTTCAGGAAATCGCATCTAACCCGTCTTCAAGAAGACTTATGGTTAATTCGTGGAACCCTGGCGACCTCAGTGATATGGCATTGCCTCCTTGTCATTACGGCTTTCAGGTTTATATCAATAATGGGAAGTTAGATTTAATGTGGCAACAAAGATCAGTAGATGTCTTTTTAGGTCTACCGTATGATATAGCTATGTATGGTTTATTATTACAAATGTTAGCTAAAGGGTTTGATTATGAGCCAGGAACTTTAATTGGTCAACTAGGCGATTGTCATTTATATAATAATCATTTAGACCAAGCATCACTACAATTGTCAAGAGATTTTAAACCTTTACCAGAAGTTGAAGTAGACTTCGGTCTTAAATTAGTTAAAGGTTCGGGAAATTTTGTCTTTATACCAACACACAATATGATTAAATTAAAAAACTATGAAAGTCACGAAGCAATCAAAGCACCACTCTCAGTCGGATGATATATGGTTTAAAAAAACTAATTATCCAGGAGAATGGTTAAGTACAAAAAGTAAAAACATTATTAATCAATTAAAAAACAAAAACATGAAAAAACTATTATTTACATTATTATTACCATTATTTTCTTTTGCTCAATTTAGCCATTTAGAGGCTTTAAATTTTCAAAACAATATAAGAAGCTATTATAATACAACGGATCTATTATACAGCCCCGATTTAGCTTTAGAAGCACAAATGTGGGCTAATTATATAGCTGAAACAGATCAATTTATTTTAAGTGATGATTCTTATGGTGAAAGTGTTTTTTGGACAGATAAAAATTATGCAATAATTAATGGAAAAGACGTTTTATTAGAAGCTTCATTAAATTGGGCATTAGATTCATCAGATGGGACCACATACAATCAAATGATATATAAAAATGCAACTCAAGTTGGCTTTGGTGTTGCCGAAAGTGTTGATGGTATTTATGTTGTTGCAAAATATGATAAGTTATATGAATAATAAGTATTATATTTACCATATACCTGGTAAAAAAATAGGTGTAACACGTAATTTAAAAGAAAGAGTTACGCTTGCGCAGGGTTATAAACCTAATGAATATGAAGTTCTTGATTCTTCTGATGATATAGATTATATATCTCACAGGGAAATAGAACTTCAAAAGTCTTATGGTTATAAAATAGATAGAAAATTATATAAAAATTTATTTAAATCAATGAAAATTAATGTTACAGAGCAGACTACAACTTTTCCTTACCCTTTAAAAGGATTAAAGAAAAAGTTAAAAGATCAAATTGGTGTTAAATGGGAAACACCTTTAGGTGAATTTGAGTTAACTAAAGAAAGCTTAAATTGGATTAGTGTTAACGCAAAAAAATCAATGTATAATGAAGAGCGTACATTCATTTATAATAAAGCTTTTTATGAAGCTTTTTTGGCAGAGCCAACGTACAACAAGGAAAACATATTTGGACTCATTAGAGAGTGGGCACAAGAACGTGGTATATATGATAAAGGAGATTCTAAAACTCAATATATAAAATTAATAGAAGAGTCTGGTGAATTAGCACAAGCTATACTAAAAGATGATGAACCTGAAATTGTAGATGCTATTGGCGATATGGTTGTTGTATTAACAAACTTAGCTAAACTTCGCGGTTATAATATTGAAGACTGTATACAATCTGCATACGATGAAATATCTAATCGCAAAGGTAAAATGGTTAATGGAACATTTGTAAAAACTACGCTATGAGAGATAAAGTAATACAAGATGTAGTTGAAAAGTTTAAGCAACGTTCAGATGTTGGTTATAAAAAATATGGTGTTACACTTCATGATGATGAACCTAATTTACATAAATGGCTTAATCATTTACAAGAAGAATTAATGGATGCAGTTAATTACATTCAAAAGCTTAAGATGGAATCAACAACAGTATTAGAAGAAAAAATACTTAAAGACTTTGAAGAAGATGCTTAGCAGAAATAGAAAAGGAAGGAGAAAGAAAGGTCCCGTTAGGGCTAAAAAAGTTAGCTTTGATGGGATTGATTTTGCCTCAGGTTTAGAAAAGTATATGTATACTGCTTTAAAAAAGGCAAAAATTAAAAATAAATATGAAGGAGAAACTTTTGTTTTAATTAATGGTTTTCATTTTGAAAATGAATCCTATGAAAGACAAGCAAATGGCAAAGGTGAATTAGTTAATAGAGGTAGTAAAAGAATATTACCAATTAAATATACACCTGATTTTATTGGGGATGATTTTATAATAGAAACAAAAGGTAGAGCTAATGAATCTTTTCCAATTAGATGGAAGTTGTTTAAAAAATTAGTTACTGAACAATTTCCTCAATATACTTTATATAAACCACAAAATCAAAAAGAATGCGATCGAGTAGTAGAAATAATCCTGAGCAAGAAAAAAAGATAGCACGATTTAGATATGCTCAAAGACAAATTGAAAAATGGATTAAATGGTCTATTGAAAATAGAGGCTATATAAAATATAGAGAAATTGTAGAGATTCACGATAAATATAATATAAAATGTTATGGCAAAAATAATATCAAATAATTTTACAGAAAAAAAGAAAGTTAAAAGACCAGGTGTACATGCTAAGTCTAAGATGTCTAATTTAAAAACAAGCAAAAATTATGTTAAACAGTACAAAGGACAAGGAAAATGAGAAGCTGGGAGCTTAGTATTGGAATATACCCTGGTATACTAATAGGAATGAGAACTTATGTTGAATCAGAATATAAACAACACGTATTATATATGCCGTTTGTTGATATTTGTTTAGAAATTGAAAATTAATATGGGATTATTTAATGAAAGAATTGCGTACAAACCATTTGAGTACCCAGAGTACTATACTGAGGGATGGCTTAAACAAGCTCAAGCATTCTGGTTGCATACCGAAATACCAATGTCAGGTGACGTTAAGGATTGGAATGAAAAGTTAACACCAGAAGAAAAAAGTCTAGTAGGTAATATACTATTAGGATTTGCACAAACAGAATGTGCAGTTAGTGATTATTGGACACAAAAAGTTGTAAGCTGGTTTCCTAAACATGAAATTCAACAAATGGCTATGATGTTTGGTTCTCAAGAAACAGTGCACGCTGTAGCTTATAGTTATTTAAATGAGACTCTTGGATTAGAAAATTATGAAGCATTCCTACAAGATGATGCAACAATGGCTCGATTCGACAACCTCGTTGCTTTACCAGGTGATAATACTGTGGAAATTGGTACTTCTCTTGCAGTCTTTAGCGCATTCGCTGAAGGCGTTTCCTTATATTCTGCTTTCGCTGTGTTATACAGTTTTCAGTTACGTAATCTTCTTAAAGGTATCGGACAACAAATGAAATGGAGTGTTCGTGATGAATCGCTGCACAGTAAAATGGGTTGTCAGTTATTTAGACATATGTGCCAAGAAGATAATAGCTTATTAGAAAAATGTAGAGATGAAGTTATTGAAGCAGCATCGGCAATGCTTGTTGCTGAAGAAGATTATATTGACAGAATGTTCGAAGGAGGAGAAGTTGAAGGTATTACAGCCTACGATCTCAAACAATTTATTAGAAAAAGACTTAATGAAAAATTACAAGAACTTGGTTACTTCGACCTCGGGTTATACTTTGAATTTAACGAAGAAGGAGCCGCAAGACTTGATTGGTTTTATCACCTTACCGGTGGTCATACTCATACTGATTTCTTTGCTGTTCGCCCAACAGATTATTCCAAAGCAAATGAAGGAGAAGATTTTGAAGATATTTGGTAGTGAGAAAATGTAACAAATGTCATAAAGAAAAAGCTATATCTAAATTTAGATATGGTAAACGCACATGTCAAAAGTGTGAGTACAGATTTAAACAAAGATTTTTAAGATCTTTAGTATTAGATAGAAAATTAACAGCAAAAGAAAGGATTTCTAATAGATTAGGATATATGGGGACGGCATTCATAATGATGTCTCCTCATTTATTAACCTACGGGAGCATAGGGGGTATAACTTACGTTATAGGAGGTGTATTATCAACACCTCAGGTTTTTGTAGCAAAACAATGGAACTTAGTAGCGGTTAATTTAAACGTAACAATAGGGTATTTAATTTATTTATATAATGCATAATGAAAGAAAACAAGTTAATAGAAATGTGGAACAGAATAGAAATTCTGGGACAGAACGTACAGCAGATAGTAGCAGAAATGAACAACCTCAGAGATTTATCTATTGGGACGATGAGCCTAATGAAAAAATTTGATGGTTATGAAAAAGCAATAGAAGCTTTAGCTGAAGATATTAAAAAAGAAAAAGAAAGTAAAGATGTGGAATAGCGAATGGATTAAAGGAGAGGATTATCCTATTTGGGGTGATACTGAAGTTTATAAAAAAACAATTACAGGAGGTTATCTATTACAAAATGAAACGCCTAAACAAGCTTATGAGCGTGTAGCCACCGCGGTTGCAAAGCGTTTATATAAGCCAGAATTAGCTGAAAAGTTTTTTCAGTATATATGGGATGGGTGGCTGTGTTTAGCTTCACCTGTGCTCTCTAATACAGGCACAGATCGGGGTTTACCTATTAGTTGTTTTGGTATTGACGTTGCTGATAGCATAAATGATATTGGACAAAAGAATTTAGAAATGATGCTTTTAGCCAAGCATGGAGGCGGTGTTGGCTTAGGTGTTAATATGATTAGACCCGCTGGAGCTAAAATTACAGGAAATGGAACAAGTGATGGAGTGGTCCCGTTTTGCAAGATATACGATTCAACAATACTTGCCACTAATCAAGGATCTGTCCGCAGAGGAGCTGCGTCAGTTAATATCAATATTGATCACCCCGACTTTGAAGAATGGTTGGAGATCAGAGAACCAAAAGGAGATGTTAACAGACAGTCCCTTAATTTACACCAGTGCGCTGTGGTCGGTGACAAGTTTATGCGAAGACTTGAGCAAGGAGATAAAGATGCTAGACGTAAATGGGGAAAATTATTACAAAAACGTAAAGCAACTGGAGAGCCTTATATACTCTTTAAGGGAAATACAAACAAAAATAACCCAAAAGCGTACAAATCAAATGGGCTCAAAGTTCATATGACAAACATTTGTAGTGAAATAACACTACATACAGATGAATCACATTCTTTTGTTTGTTGCTTATCTTCTCTTAATTTAGACAAATATGATGAATGGAAAAACACAAATTTAATATATGATGCAACATGGTTTTTAGACGGAGTATTAGAGGAATTTATTCAGAAAGCAAAAAATATGAAAGGGTTCGAAAACTCTGTCCGCAGTGCGGAGAAGGGACGTGCTCTTGGTCTAGGAGTATTGGGATGGCACAGTCTACTCCAAAAGAATGGCATTGCGTTCGAAGGTTTATTAGCTCAATTTAGAACACGTGAGATTTTTAGTAGAATTAAGATTGAATCTGAGAGAGCATCGCGAGATCTTGCAGAGATATATGGGGAGCCGCTTTGGTGCGTTGGTACTGGTATGCGTAACACTCATCTTCGGGCCGTGGCCCCTACTGTCTCTAACAGTAAGCTTAGTGGAAATATATCTCCTGGAATTGAGCCTTGGGCTGCTAACGTATTTACAGAACAATCAGCTAAAGGCACATTTATTAGAAAAAATAAAGAACTTAAAAAAGTATTAAGAAAAATTGGAATTGATAATAAAGAAACTTGGGATAAAATTTTGGAAGATGGTGGATCCGTTCAAGGAATTAAAGAACTCGATGGATGGTTTTATGATCACGCAGGAAGACTTACGCAAGAAGAAGGCGGGGAAGAACTAAAGAATGTATTTAAAACATTTAAGGAAATAAATCAACTAGAGTTAGTTAATCAAGCTGGTATACGTCAAAATTATATAGATCAATCAGTAAGTTTAAATTTAGCATTTCCTTCTGTAGCAGATCCTAAATGGCTTAATAAAGTACATTTAGAAGCATGGAAGCGGGGTATTAAGACTTTGTATTATATGAGAACTGAATCTGTATTGAGAGGTGATATTGCAGCTAAAGCAATGGATCCAGAATGTTTAAGTTGTGATGGATAAAAAAATAGATAATTGTTTTTTTATTACGCAAATAGTACTTATATTCACATTGTTATTTGTTAAGTAGTACACGTTGTTTGTTTAAAAAGGGGATATGATTCTTAGTCTATCCCCTTTTTTTTTATCTTTTCTTACGATCAATGTCTCTTCTTAGATATTCTATATCTTTCATAAAAGCCCTCATTTCAGCTTCAAGAGCTTTAACTTCCTCCTCCGTCTTTCTTTGATTAGGCCACGTGTATTTTTGTTCGTTTTCTTTTAATTTATTAGCCTTTACCTCAACAGCCTCAACACGAGCACTTAATGTGTAATAAGAGCCTACTATAGAAGCAAACATTGCAGCTATAGTGATTATTTGTGGAATGCTTATGGACACATCCGCTTTTCCGTCTCCATCAATATCTATTTTTGCCATTTTTATTTTTTTAATCGTTTATAAATTCCGATTGAAGTATATATAATTGACAGTATTAACACTATTGTTTGCAGTGTTGGGTCTAGCCCTGTTAAGCTAAATAATAATGCTCCTGCGTTTACGAAATGTATTTTCAAATCTTCCATCTTAATATTTACAGGACGCCTTCATAGTTAAAGGGCTTACCCTTTTTGGTTTTCCAGCTGGCTGACCTAGTGATTTTTTTTCGTTAATTTTTTTTCTTTTTTCAGAGCTACTCATTTCACTAGCAGTTTTTGGAGTATCTGAAGATATTCTTTTTTTAGGACGGCAATAAGGAACGCCTCTGCTTTCACCTTTGCTTCTACCACAAGGTTTACCTGTACTTACGTCAGTCCACTCTTCTTTAAACCAACGTTTAAGTGATGCTCCTTTTTTAGTTTTACTTACAGCCATTATCCTATATTTCCACCTCTTTTACGGCATTTTGCAATATAACCTGAAGCGTAAGCTGATGGAAACACTCTGTATTTAGCTTTTGCTTTGCGATAGCATGCATCCTTTTTTAATAAAGGAGAGGCATTTGATGTTACAATGTTATATTTCATTATTTAAACTTTTTAAATTTTTCAAACTTTTTAAACTTTTTAAATTTAGAAGATGGCTTTTTAGTTTGTTTTTCAATCATGCCTAAATCCCACTCTGAATATCCCAATGTGAGAGCAATTGATTGCCATAATTCTGTTTCTGATTCCATTGCTGTTTTAATATGGTCAGCTTTTATTATAGCTCTATCTGCAGGTAAATTTGTTAATGCAGATACTATTCGACCTCCTGCTAAAAAAGCTGGATTATCTAAGCTGAATCCTTCTGTTCTCATCTTTTCCTTATCTTGTCTATAAGTAAAAGCTTTAGCAGCAGAGTTTAATTTATTTAATTTAGAGTTTATTGGCGGAGATAAAGAAGTTGCTTTCATAACAGCTTTTGTATAATCTGTTCTTTTAGCTTTGTTCTGCTTTATAATTTCAAGAATAACATTTTTAGATGTTGATGCTATTGCACCATATAAACCAGTTCCGCGTAACAAAGTATCTAGTGACCCATTACCTATATTCCAAAGTCTTTCTTTTTCTTTATCATCTTCTTCATCAGAAAATAACAAAGCAAATAATGCTTGTTGTAAAGCTGAGAACACTACGTTTTGTATTACGCTATAATACATTAACTTACTAATATTTGTTTTCCAATCTCCACGCCCAGCAGCTAAATCTTGCATAGCTTTTTTAGTTAATCTAGCATATTGCATTGGTGTATTAGCAAAAGCTAATATAACTCTACCTAAAGAGCTAGCTTGTTGCATACTGATTCTGTCAGGTCTTGATGATTGTTGAGATTCTTCTGCTGTTTCGGTAAAATCAAGAAAAGCTTGTTCTTGTGCAGCTTCTTGACTCATTCCATCTTTAACATATTTATTAAGTCTGTTTCTATAAAATGAAGCTCCTCCAATAGCAATTGCAAAACTATCCGCCATTTGTGTAGGTAAAAAACCAAATTTTAGTATTGCATTAAAAGCAGCTCTTACTTTATTATCAGCAGTTTTTGCTGCACTTGCAATTTCATCAGCATTAACATCTGTTTTTAAACCTGCTCTACGTTGCTTTAGAAAATCAGAATTAAACAAAAACCCAAAATCATTCCAAAACTGACTTTGATTTGCAAATGCCTTTGCAGCCATTATAGGATTATTATCTGTAAAGTTTATAAAGTTTACAGCAGATATAGTTTGAAGCAATGCAGATCTGGCATTTAAGAACATGATTGAACCAACTGAACCGTTAACCCATTCTAGCCAAGCTCTTTCTATTTTGTTCCCACCCGCTCTTCTATTGCGTCCATCTTTCATTCTATATAGAATATCTGTAAGTGATTCTACATATTGATCCCCATATAATGCTTTTAACTTATTGATATTAGGTCCTTCAAGTTTACCTTGTTTAAATTCTCCAAATATTTCTTCAACATTATCTTTCCATTCTTGCATGTACTCACTACGTTTAACTTGATTAACGTATGATAACATGTCTGTTGTAATAGTACCTTCTAGCCAGTTTCCGCTTGGATTTGCATATTCACCTGGAGGTGCTAATGAAATCAGTTGTTCAGCAAAGTTTTTTAGGTTTTCATTTTTATTTATAAACTTAATAACCTCATTTACATCTTGTTTGCTAGATCCTTCTGGAAGAGTATCTTGCCTATTCCAAATGTATAGCCTTACTGCTTGTTCATTAGTATATCCCGTTTCATTTGTTTTACCAAGCTTAGCTGGAGTATTATTAATTTGCTTTTTAAGATTTGCCCATGCATTCATAGACATTTGCTTATCAGTTTCAAATTGTCTTATAGCTTTAGCAAAAGGCGTAAGCAAATTGTCTTTATAAAATTGCATTTGCTCATCTCCTTTTTTACTCTTAGCTAGTGTAGTATATAAGAGTCCAACAAAATCTTCAGCTGAATAAGGTACAAAGAATTTATATTTACCTTTTCCTTTACCAATTATTGATGCTTTGTCTGCTGAATACTCTTTAGCAAAATCAATTCCTGTTGATGCTTCAAGAAATTTATTAAAGTCTTTGCTTAAAGATTTAGAATATTTAAATTCTCCCTCATCAAATGTATAATCTGTTTTAGACAACGCATCTGAGTATCTAAAAATACCTTTAGGTGGCATTTTATCTTTATATTTTTCATCTACAATTTCAGCAAAATCTTTAGGAACTAGATTAGCTTCCATTGTATTAAAAAGATTTTTTAAATCATTTTTTTTAGAATCAGAAGGATTTTTAAAATAATCTATTATTTCATTAAAAACAAACTGTACGGGGGGATTATGTTCATAAACTGTTTCTCCGCTATAATTTTGAACAATCCTATTCAACGTAGCAGCTCCTCTGAATATTGTTCTTTGATCTTTTTGATTTAACTTTATAATCGATGCCGCTAGCCCAGGATGTTTTTTGCCTATATTAAATACAATATTTTGTAAAGCATCCCTTGCCTCTGCATTTTGATTATTAACTTCAGCTTTAGTAATTTCTCCAGACATAATTTGATTACGAACAGAGTTACTTGTAACATCTATTAGTGTTCCAATAGCCATATCGCCATATCTTATATAAGATCTTTGCCCGCTTTTTAATAAATTAAACTTTTTCTTAGAGCTAAGACCAGTTCCTTTTATTGTTGGATATATAACGTTTTCCCATAAAGCTTTATTTGTTGTTAATTTTAATTCACCTTTTTTAGAAGAAACACTTCTAGTACCTCTAGAAAATATTTTAATAAAATGAAAAACTATATCTTCTGCTAAAATAGTGTCATTATTGTCTATAGCAGTATTTACAGCTTTATCAAAAGCTGGAACAACTATATCAAAAAATACTTTTGGATATGATTTTTTAAAAGATTCGTTATTTATAGAATCAGCAATATCAGGAAAATCATTAGCTAATTCTATCATATTTTTTTCAAACAGTATACTAGCAAGTTCCTGAGAAGATAAACTATATTTAACTTCAGCTTGGTTAGCTAATGATTTTGAAAATTTAAAATTTTCAGATCTATCAATTTGCTTAGCAATTACTGCTTTGAAATTTTCAGGCAATACTTCACCTGTAATACCCGCAATATCTTGGTATTTATTTATCACATCGGGACTTTGTAAAACTTCCATTGTAGCATCAAACGCAATTTCTTCCGCTACTGCTTCAACTACTGCTGTTTTTCTAGTTCCCTGTGTAGACCTTCCAACATCTGTACCTAAAAAATATTTAATCCATTCGGCTGGGGTTATCTTCTTTTTAGTATATACTTTATTGCCTTCAGCGGTTTTTTCTCTTACATGCTTTCCATTTTTATCAAGCACTGGCTCTTGAAAATCTTTAAATCTTCTATTAATTAAAGACTGAGGTAATTTATTATATATTGATTGAAAGTTATCGCGCAAAAAAGATTCGTAATCAGCTTGCTTACCTACAAATTTTGCAAGAGGTTTTTTAAGTTCAGTTCTAAATCTTTTTTGTAATTCTAATCTAAATTTAGGATCTTGTGGGTTTGGCAGTTTAGTACCAAATGTTTTTATTACAGCATCTTTAACTGTTGTAACAAGCTCCTCAGATAGCCCAATTTCTTTTCTTAGACTTTTTATTTCGTCAGCAATTTCAACTTGTTCTTGAGCTTCTATAGACTCTTCTGTAGAGGTATCTGTAACTGCTTTAGCTTCTGTAACATCAAGTTTAAATTCAGTATCTAATATACGATTAGCAGCTTCAATAGCTCTTCGTTCTAATTGTCCTTGTATATATGTATTAAGGGTAGCACCTTTAGAAGTATCATAAGCATTAATAAGATCTAGTAAACCGCGTTTACCAATTTCAATTTCACTTTGAAGTAATTCAAAATCAAAGCCAGGAACATCTCTATATTTATTTGTTATACGTTTTGTTAAAGGTTTATACGCTTCAATTATATCAAAAGCACCATCTTTGCCTTTTTCGTCAAATATTTTTTGTATATTATCACCTGATATTGATTTTTTTGACTGCTGTATTTCTTGTTTTACAGCTTGTGGTATTTTAGAAGATTTTAAGTCTACCCCTAATTGTTTAAATTTAAATTCAGATATATTTTTTTGATAATTGCGTATAAAATTAAATACATCTTTACCTGTTTCAAGTTTAACTGATCCAAAGCCTAAGCCATTCAAAAATCTTGTAGTTGTATTTTTTATTTTATCTGATAAAGACTCATTAACTATAATTTTTTCTTTAGCTACAAGATCAGAAAAAACATTAAAATATTCTTCCAATGCTCCTCTTTCTATATTACCAGCCTCATCTGTATAGTTTAAATCAATCCGTTCCTGTACTCTTTGATATACCTCAGGCTGTGTTTCTTTTAAATAATCTTTAAAGCTATCTACTAAAGGTTGCATAGAGGCATTATCTGTAGCGAACTTTTGAGCCATCATATAATGCAATAACTCATGACCTATAGCATTAGTTTGCTCTGTTTCAAGAGCTTTAGGGCTGTTTACAATTACCGTATTGGTATTTGGATCAAAGCTAGCATCAAATTCTGCTTTGGGATCAGATAAATATTCAAATTTTACGTTTTTTACTTTTTGTTTTGCTTTTACAAAAGCCTCATTAATACGTTCTGTATTTTTTAAAGTTTTACTAATATTTTTTTCAATATCAGCATCAAACATTTCTTTCCCTACTAATGTTTCATTTTCATTTGCAGCATTCTGCAATTGCTGTTTTGCAAAATTTTGTTGTGATTTTGTATATCTAGCATTATTTATCTCACCCGTAGCATCGGCTATAATAGAAATATTATCTGTAAATTTTAATATTTCCTTTTTAGTTAAGCCATCAAATGCAGTATTTAACTCTTTTAGTCTATTTTCTTTTTGTAATTCTAAAACATTAATTTGTTCTTGAAATTTTTTCTTTTTATTACTAGGAGCTACTTGTAAATTAATTTTAGCCTCAATTATATTTCTTTGAATTTCATTATTTTTTAATCTCCAATTTTTAGGAGCAATAAATTGATAAGCTTTGTTTTTATCTATATTACTAAAACTAATTCCTCTTCCTGTACCTGTAACAGGACCACCCATTACAGCTCCAACAATAGCACCATTTAAAAAATTCCTAATATAAGCAGCTCCTTCAATTTCGTCTTCATAAAGCTTATCATCAATAAAAGTTTGTCCTATTGCCGTTACGCCTTCTGTTAAACCTTCTGAAACTGATCCACCAATACCAGCGCCTAAAGTTTTTAAAGATTTTTCTAAGAAATTTGAAGTAAAATCTTTCATTACTTTATTTGTAATGCCTGTTTTATTTAAAGCACCTAAGGTCTTAGCAAAATAACCACCAGCAAACTCAGTTGCAGTTTCTATCCCTCCTTTTAATAAAGATCCACTTGCTATTTTAGAAATAGATTCTTCAGGTCTTTCTTTTAATTCTTTTTCAAATTCACCTCCCGCAGTGCTCATACCTAGTAATGCACTTCCATAAATAGGTGAAGCTATAGACAGGGCTAATGAAGGTGCGGAGCCTAAAGCTTGATTAACAGCTAAATCAGCTGCATCTACATAATTACCCTCTTCTATCAATCCGTATATATCTTTTTCTCGACCTTCTTCATCAAACTTTTTTGTAGACAAATTACTAATAAGATCAGCTGCGTCAGTAATTGCTGATAAATCTAAATTATTATTTTTTGCAATTTTTTCATATTCTGATAAAGCATATCCAGGATTTATATTTGCTGTTCCTCCTGTTTTTAATAATGCAGCAATTGGAGCCATACCATATTTTTCTACAAAATCGCCTAAACCTGCGGCTGTATTTAAAACCCCTGACGCAATACTTGATACCGAGGGTATAACACTTTTTGGTAGTCCAGTAAAACTAGAAACAAAATTTTTAGAAATTTCTTGCTGTATTTCTTTATCTTTCTTGTCACCTTGTAATTCCAAAGAAGTATCTACCAATGGTAATTCCGTACTTTTTAGTTCGGGTGTTGCATTTACCTCCGCAGGCACACCCTGATTGTCTTCCTGTGGAGGGGTTATCTTTCCCGATTCACGAGATTCATATTCTTTAATAACAGACGCAATATTTTCTTCCGGCTCACCCGCATCAATCATGCGTTGAACAATTAATTCAAGTTCATTCATATTATTGTTTATTTTGCGTTGAGTATTTAGCTAATAAATCAGCAGGATTCATTGGTTCTTTAGACATTTCTTCTCCTGTTATTTTTAAAGACATTAATAAATTTGGTACATCTTTTTGTTCTAGCATTCCGTTCTCTACTCTAGCCGCTATGATTTGTCTCATTTTTTCAGCATCTGTCATGCTATCAAGCACAGGAATTTTTCCGTTTAAAATTATACCACTATCATTAGGGTAAGGGCTTCCTTCTTCTCCTTTTTCAAAAGTAGAAGCAACGCCTCCTGAAGCAATAGTAATACTATTAATATCACTAAAATCAACTTTACTTAAATCTTGAGATGCTAAAATAGAACGATCAGAATACTCTCTTTGTTCTTTTTGCTCTTTTAATATTTGAGCAGCTGTTAAACCTTTAGTTTGGTTTTTATCAATTTTTGCAGAGGCAATCTTTTGATGCCTTCCATATGCTCTATCGTATGATGTTTTTGCTGCTTTTTTATAATTATTTTTAATAATATCTATAAGTTGATTTTTAACATTGTCTCCTAAATCATCTAACTTGCCATTATCTTCAAAATCTTCACGTATTTGATCTATGGTAACACCTTTAGGTAAATCAACACCTAATTCATCAACTACAATGCTAGCTATATCTGCATCAGAATATCTAGTATTATTTAACTCTTCGTTTATTTTACTTTCAAAATCGTTTTCATCCCAACCTTGTAAACCATATTTTTCATAACTTTGCCCAAGAGCAGTTAATTGATTTCTATAAGCATCAGACCTTCTTGATATATGTCTTGTATTAACCAACGAATTAAAATCTTTTACTGTACCATCAGCAAATACAAATTCGTCGCCTGACACTTTAAAATTACCTTGAAAAATATCATTAACTCTTTCCATTAACTGAGGACTATTTAGTTTACTTAAATCCTCCGGGCTTGTATCAGCAAATTGAGCTATCCATTGTTTAAAATCACCAGCTTTGGTTGCAACTTTTCCTATACTAGCAACCGCATCTTGGATTGCCATTTGTCTTTCAACAGGATTTAGGTCTTTATTTCTTATAGCTTCTAAGGCTTGACTTCTAGCCTCTAAAGCTTTACCCATCGCCCATTCACGCATTTGCATAGGTACTTGACTTTCGTCTAATTGAGGAAGTTGAGCAATTGCTTCAGCTTGAAGTTGCTGTCTTCTTTCTTCTACAAGTCTAGCTCTTTGTATTGCTTGTTCTCCTCTCTGAACAGCAGGTCGAACAGCTCCTGCTATATCTAAGGGTCTACCTCCGCCTATTGCTTGTCCAATTAATCTTGTATCTAATGCCATAATATATATTTTAAAATCCTCCTGCAGCAATTCTTCCAGCTCCTGCAGCAATATTAGCAACACCTCCTACTAAACCTTCAGTAGCTTGCCTTCTTGCTTCATCGGCTGCTAATTTTCTTGTTGCAGCAGTTTCGTACATGTCTTCAGTTCTGCCAAATTCTTTTTCTTGAACATACTGAGCACCTCTAGCTCTTGCTCCTTCTAATTGCTGTTGGCCTTGTGCTCTAGCCATTTGATTTCTAGCCTCTTGTTGGCCTATACTAGCGGAGGATGCTTGTAGATTAGTTGATTGTTGCTGGGCTAGTGTTTGAGCAAGTGCTGCAATTCCAGACCCACCAGCTGTTCTTTTTAAACTACCTAGCGTTCCTGCTAACGCCTGTTGCTGTTGTTGTGCTGCAAATTCAGACGCTTGAGTGTTTACTTTTAAATCTTCAAACGGATTTGTCATATTTGCTGTAGGGTCTTGAAATTCAAAGCTTTCGTAAGCTTTTCTTTGCTTTTCTAAATCAGCGCGTGCTGCTCTTTGCTCTTGTCTACGAGCACGACCTCCTACAATTCCGCCAGCAACTCCAGCTAACCCTTCCGCTATTTGTCCAAACGCCCCCGCGTCTGCTTTAAATGCTTTTTGTAAACCTTGTCCAAATGACTGTTGTCCTGCCTCGCTAAATTTTCCTTCACCCACTGCTGATTGAAAAGCTCCAGATTTATATATAGTGTCGCTCATAATTAATTACTACTTAAATGTGCTTCGGTATTAACTGCAAATAATTCAATCTTATCTGTAGATGTATTTATAAGCTTTACATTGGCATGGTAACCAATAATACCTGAGCTGTTAATTTTATTGTTTTTTCCAAAAAATATATATGAATCCGTTGTTGGTCTAACGGATTTATCTTCAATATCTGCAACAAAACTTTTTTTATCCGCTGCTATTGATTTACATTCTCCCACAACTGATGTTTTATTGTTAAGTTGCTGATATATAATATCACCCGGTTGTAGTGAAGAATTAAGTTTATTTGTAAATGTTATTGTTATATCTGCCATGATTATATTATAAGATTCATTTTTCCTTCTTTCCAATTATTACCTTGTATAAAAATAGGTATTTCAATCTTTAAGGTGTCTGGAATATTTTTAAAGTTTTTAGGCGCTAAATAAGCGGATGTAAATTGATCTTTAGTAATTGTAAGTATTACTTTATTCACTGTTGTAATTGATGGTTTTTTAGAATCATCAAATGAAAATATACTTACTCCGCCTGTTCCTGAAACTGCTACATCTTTTGGCGTATAATTTTCAAGTATTGTGGGTCGATCATTTGAATATGGACCAAAAGTGATTGTAATATTATTTACATAATCAGAGTCTAAATAAAAAGTATTAAAATTCGATCTTCGTGGTAAAAAATAATATGATGTTTGGTTTTTTCTAAATTTTAGAGGAGGTACCCAAAATGAAATTTCGCTATATTGTTTACCTGCATTATTTTCTATCCAATACTGAAAACTTATAGCAATATTACTAGTAAGTTCAAGTTCATATGATACAGTATTACCGTTTTTAGTAAAATGTTTATTTTTATAACCTTTATCATAAAAAAGGGCTTCTGATGACCTAATCTCACTAAGACTATATTTAAAAATTGTAAGCCCTATATTAGAAAAAGAATTAGTATTAGAAATTATAGCATTTATTTTTAATTTACCTAGCCCTTCTATTGTTGCATTGGTTAATTCTAAAGGTTGCATTGTTATTGCAGGAAGCACTAATGATTTATTTGTAGTAAATGTTAAAATTTCATTACTATAACCATAACCACCAGAATTTTTAGCATAAGATCTAAAAGAATATGTTGTATTTTCTGCTAGTCCAGATATTGCTTTTGAAAAATTACCTACAAAATCAGTTGTATCTGCAATTTGCACACCTGCATAATTTATATCAAAATTTGCCGTACTCAATCCAGCTCCTGGAAAATAAATAAAACCAGATTCAGTAATTGATGAATTTCCCGCTGATACTATTTTTCCATTTAATATTGCAGAGTTTTCTGTTAAAGAAGTTGCGGCTGATATATTTAATGCAGGAATAACAGCATCTTCTAATGTAAAAGTCTTGATATTTCCATATGAAAATCCTTTTTCACCCTCTCCAAAAGCTCTATATCTATAATTAATATTACTTAATAAATTATTTACAGTTTTATTAAAAGCACCTGTAGTTTGTCCACTAATGCTAAAAATAAAATCATTATTTATAACATCAGGTACTCCTTGTGCTGATAATACAAAACCTTTGCCTAATAATGTAGAACCGTTAATATTCGTTATATTACCATTTAATTTTACACTATTACTTGTTTTATCTGTAGCGTCATTTGTTACAACAGTTGGTAGACCAAAAGCACCAGTAGTTAAACTATTTGCGGAACCATAATAAATTGTTGTACCTGTTCCTTGCCAATTGTTCTTTAAAGTAACACCAAAAGGATATATAGTGGCATTGTTGTTAGAGTTATATGGGATATCTGAAGCTGTTTTACCTTTTATCCATGCAAACGCTTTGTAGTAATAAGTTGTATCAGGTTTTAAATTATATATATTTAAGCTGCCAGTAACCGACGTGCCAATATTATTATCAAAAACAAACATCTTTACATTTGATGGTAATGTAAAATCTGAATTAAATGCAGGGTTACTATTTTGATCTGATATTAAAACACCATAAGAAATAAGATCTGTATTAACTTTTGATGGATTAGATAACACTGCACCAAAATTAGCTTTATAACCTTCTTGCCAATTACCAATCTGAAGATTAGTTGCTAAGCTATTCTTTTTAACATAAGATACGCTTGATGCTGTTGATGTGCTAACAGATAAAGATATTGATTTATTGTAAACTATAGGGACCTGAATAGTGTCAGAATATGCTATATTGTCCGTTTGTTTAGTGTTTTTTGCATAAGCTTTTAAATACAAAACTGGTGAGTGTTCAAACAAAGGATTACTAGAACTAACTGCTCCACCATCTTTTGTAACATATAAAGGTCCTGTGTGATCAGTAGGCTTTGCATCAATTACTTTTACTTTAATACCATTAGTATCAACATTTAAACTAGGTATATTCATATTTGTATATGACTCTGAATATTTACCTTTATTTATCGTATTAATAGGTAAGTTAATTGAACCTGTTAGCCCGTTAGGTAATTGATATATAGTGTCATAAGTAATACCAACCTCAGATATATCAGCTCCTCCAGAATAAGATATATTTGCAATAACAGAAAAAGATGCGTATGAATTAGATACTATTTCAATGCTGTCAATAATAGGCTTTGTACCTCTATCAATTTTTGATTTATTTATTAAAACATTTACACTCCCCCCTTTTATCTCAACAATTTCATTGCCTATAGAATAGAATAAGTCATCTAATAAAATTGTTCCATTTTCATCTTCAAAAAACTTATCACCAGGTTGAGGGTCATTAGGGTCTCCATTTGTATAAACAACTTTGTTTTCTACAACGTTGTCAGAAGCCGCATCTTTTTTGTCGTTAAACCCTGTAGAAATAACTATTGGAGTTATTAATCTTATTGGATCTGGGGTTTGTATTTTAACGTCTAATATAGCGTTTTCTGCTGTTGCTGTATAAGGTATTGAGCATACAATAGCCCCATTATTATCTATAGTAGTTGTAACACCACCTACTCCTAAAGTTGCATTTGTAGCAGTAGTGGTTACTGTTATTGTTCCAGCGTTTTCAAAAGTAAAACCATTTACAGGTGCAATAGTTTTAGTTATAGTTTTTGCAATGTTAACTTCAACATTATCAGAAAAAGAATTAACAAGATTAGCATTACCTCCAGATGTTGAAATATAAGTTACACTATCTACAGGATCATTATTAGAGTCACTACAATAAATATTTATTAATGTATTTGAAATAGTTTTATTTGCCGCATCAAATGTTGATATTGTTTTTGGCTTTAAATTTATAGTTGAATTAGTATTTGGGAATAAAACAGATTTATCAATTTTAAATCCTATTGAAATACTTTTATCATCATTTTCTTCATATATAAAAGAATCTACATAAGTAGATGTAACGTCAGTAGAATTTTCTTCAAGTATAAAGTTTTCAATTAAAAACGTTTTTATATCTGAAGGTCTTTCAAAATTATAACTTGCCGACGGAACCAATTTAAACAATAAAAGATTATTTGCTGCATCACCTATTGATGATCCAGCATTGCCTGTAACATCTATATTGTTAGCACTTGAGTATGTGTAATTTACTGACCCAGGAACAGCAAAAGAAAAAGTAAGAGTAATTTCTTTGCTTACAATATTATCTATATTAAGAATTATTTCTTGATTCCCTAAAAACTCTTCAACATAAACATCCGCAGTAATTTTTAAATATCCTATGTTTCCTGAAGTTAATATTTCACTACTTAAATTAGAATATTTGACAATATTATTTTCACCTGAAATAGAAATAAAATCATTTGGTATTATGTCTCTTATTTCATTCCAAGTAACTCCTGAAGGCGGACCAATTTCCCAAGAAAGTGTTTTTGTTCCGTTTGAGCTTTCTTTTTCATAACCTGTAATTACCTGCGTGTTTGATCTTCCTGCTTGAAATATTATACCATCTGTAAATACATATGAAAGTGCTGAAATTTTAATTTCGCTTATATCATTTTGCTTTTGATTTATAGAAAAAGGTTCACCTAAACCTATGCCAGGGGCTTCATCTGTATTATTACCTGGATCAATTTGTACATTTACAGTAGTGTCGGCTAGAGAAGCGGGCACATCAAAAGTTATCCCAACTTCTCCTTCATCAGGAATAATAAAGGGTATTGATTCAATAACATCTCCATTTTCATCCAAAATTAATGCCGAGCCATCAGCACCAGGGTCACCTATAATTTCAACAATTAATTCACCGCCATCTAAGGGTATACTAGTTTTAGGAATAATTACCCCTTCTATTTTAGGGTTAGGAATTATTTCTTCAATAGCAGACAAAGATATTTCGTAATTAATATTTGCTTCGTTTATTCCATCAATAGTAATAAACTCTGTTAAAGTTATAGTGCCATCTGAATTTTTTATAGCGTCAAAGGTAGCCCTTCCGTTATTAGACTCTATATCATCAATAAAAATATTATATCCGCTATCGGGTGTTATTTTTCTTATAACAGTTTGTATTTTTCTGTTTTTTGTATTTGTAACGGAATAAGCACCAGAAGCTGTATTTATTGTTGCATTTTGAATGTTTGAAGTAAAATTACCACTTACTGTAAATTCTTTTTCTTTCGCTACTCCTTCATATGGTATTTCGAATATTTCATCAATCCCATCTTCAGTGACTGCATCGCTATCATCTTTAAGTTTTCCATCTCCTGTTAATGTTTCAATATCATCAAATATTATTGTATCGTCTTCTTTGAAATTGCTATCATCATTAGATTTTTTAATTTCTTCTAACTTTTCAACAGGTACCTCAGCAACAATATTATCCCCATCTTTAGTCCAATCAATACCTTTTGTTTTAAAATCTTTCGGATCTAATTCATAACCGTCTTTAGGTTGTATTTCAATTTTAGCCAATTTGCTTGTGTCGTCAAAAGAAACAATAGTTTCTTTAATAGCAATCCCCGTTTCATTAACTATAGGTTTATCGCAACTAAAGCCAGCTATAGTTTTTGGCTTTAATTTTATTTTAAATGTTTTTTGTGTTTTTGCTGTTACTGATGATACGCTAGAAGGTTTTCCTATACCTTGTACTGAAAAGTTTTTTAAATCAATATTAGAAATATTTTTATCTTCTCCTTGTATATTACTAAAGTATTTGTTTTCTTTTTCTATAAAAGAAAGTGTTGAACTTGTGTTTTGATCTGTTACAACTTTTGCTTTCCAATCTTTAGTTCCTTCATAGCTTAAAGTTCTAAATCTTTTTACAACAGAAGCATCTTGATTAATAACATATTGAACTGAAGAAGTATATTGCGTGCCATAAAAATTATTTCTTAGAGCATTAACAGAGTCCTGTTCCCAAAGTTCACCATTATTATAAGTGTAAAATTTACTATTTAATGACACTCCCGCGTCGGGAACAAATGATTTTCTACTTGTCCATCCTTTAGAAGCTTCGTCAAAACAAATGGTGTCCAAACAAGGTATACTTACATTATAGCATCCATTATATTCATCGTAAGAACCTATAAATGTACTATATGTGTTTAACCTATTTTTAAAAAAGTCTGAAACGCCAACTATAGATATATCAGTTAACCCATCCATAGATAATCTTAAAACAGCTCCCCTTACTTTATCAACAAAATAAATTCTATAACCATGTACCGCAAAAGATTCAGGATTTAATCCTATACCATACTCCCCATTAAAAGGTATTGCGGATCCAAGAACTAGATTAGATGCGGCTAAATTACCTGTACCGTCAGCATTGTAAAGCATATCTTTGTCAGCCAATACTTTTACAATCTTATCCTCACATAAAGCAACAAGGTCACTATCTCTAGTATATAGCTTTTGAATACTACCGTAAGAAGGCAACAAATTTTTTGTTATGTTTAGCGCTTGAATAAATTGATTTGACTCGTTAATTCCATTTTTAGAATTAATTATCCCAGACCAAATTAATCCATTGCTTACCCTGTCTTCTTTATATTTTTCTTCTAGCGTAGTTGATGCTCTTACTCCTTTGTCAATTGTGGGCGCATTAAAATCATCTCTAATTCTATTTGATTCAACACCATTAAAATTAAATGCATTATACCATCTTAATATTTGCTCATCCCCATGCTGATCTATAGAATAAGCATCTTGTGTTTCATAATATAAATCTAAATCAACAATATTTTCTTTAGGTTCAGTTTCAAATACAGCGGGGGATAAACTGCTAAAACCAGCATCATCACTTATTTTTTCTTTTATAATTGAAAAACTAAATTCAGGCGTATCATTGCCATAAATACAAAGATTTTCTTTTAGTCTTTCTGTAAATTTAATATGAACTGTACTTTGTTTATCTCCACCTAGAATTTGCAGCCACCCATGATCAGTTCTTTCTGTTATTTTTAAATCTTCAACTTGGTATTCGTGATCATGAGTACTAAATTTTATTTTAGAGCCTACTTCAATAACGCCTAATAAAGTAGCATCTGTAAACCTACTAGATTGAGTAAAAGATATATCAAATTCGGTTTTAGTATTTTTATCTTTAAACCTCTTGCCTTTTCTTCCTCTTTTTTCACCTGTAGTTGTTCCACCACCACCGTTTTTTAAACCACCGTGAGAAACAAAATAAGGAAATACTTTTTTATCTATTTTACCTGGCCTTGTTTTTCCGTTTTCATTATCATTTCCATTTATTTGAGACTCAGTATGAATGGATATATATTCCTTATCTTCTTCAGCTATTAATTTTTCAATAATAGATTTTTCAAGAATATTGTTATTTTTTAATTTAACAAAAAATCGGCCAGCAAACTCAGAAGTGTTTATATTAGTATCTTTTTCAGAAACTTGCATTGTTATATTGCTATACAAAGCTCCGGCGTCTGTATATAAAGATTCTACATCTGAGTCAAAAGATCCATAAATAAATATTTGAGCAAAATTTTCAGCACCATTACCTCCTGTAATAGTTTTTATATTTTTTATTTTATAACTATTACTTTCTTTATCATTACCCTCTGCTATAAATTTTATGTTTTGCCCTGTAGTTAATAATTTTACTTGGGTATCATTTATTCCATCACTACCAGCTGTTCTTCCTATAATAATAGAAGTTCCGCCTTTAACAGGGGTTTGATTAGTTGCTTTTGTGTTTATAGTATTAGATGTAACAGCTCCTAACGTTTTTAAAAACTCAACTTGTGATAAATTTGTAACTACCTTTTGCTTAGCTGTAATAAACTCAGGGGGTTCGTTTTTTATTTCTAGTACTTTAAATCTATTATTTTCAGAAACAACAGGGTCTGGACTATCGTGTTCTTTTTTAAGCAATAAATAATCTTCTTTATTTAGTTTATTTACATCTGAGGAAGGTAAAGATAGCCATACAAAACTAGGATCGTCTTCTTCTTGATAAACTCTATCTATAGCTAAATTATAGTATTCATTACTAACTTCTTTTATAAAATACTTAAAATGAGTAGCCCAAGCGGGAGCGGCGCTGTTTATTTTTACTTTAGCAGCGTTATTTTTTATAGAAAATCTTTTATTTAAATTTAAAATTCCAGATGGGTTAGAAAAAACAGGAGACTGCCTGTTAAATTCATCTATATATACAACACCTATTTGATAATTTCTGTCTGATTTTAAAGTTCTTTGCCCAGCTACCGATGCATTTATTGGATAATCTTCTCTAGCTACAGTAAAATCTACTTTATTAGTTACATTATAGTTTTGTAAATAATTGCCATAAATTATTCTATTTGATGAAATTTCTTGAGCTTTTGCTTTTCTTGGAACATTATCCCATTGCCTTAATAATTGATTATTTTCAACTACAGAATGAATAATCTCTTTTTCTAATTCATATATACCGTTAAAATCAGATTTATTTTTTTTGTCAATAATATATAAATTATTATTACTACTATCTTTATATACAATCTGTATTTCTTCTACATCATCATCGCCCAAAGATATGTCAGTTAATTTTATGCTTCTAACATTATTTGTCATAGCTAAATTATAACCTTCCTGATGATTATACCTAAAATTAGTTCCAGGTAAAAAAGCAGTTTCTGAAAATGGAGATAAAGTGGAATATTCTCCATCATAATATTTCCATCTATAAGAAAAACGTGGAAATTTTAATTCATACAAAGATTTTCCTTGATCTTGTTTTAATTCAAAAACAAAATTTTCATCTTCAACCTCTCCTATAAGAGATAGTATTTTTAAATCAATCGTTTTTGTAGTAGTGCCTGTAATTTTAACAACCTCTAATTCTCCCTCAACTTTGGTTGATTGGCCCGATACGGGCTCAAAAGTAATAAAACTTCCTTCTTTCCATTGTATATTATCAGCAGTCCATGTTATAGTAAATTTATTATTTTTATTTGTATCTAAACCATTAAAGTTTAAACTAAGCACTCTAATATATTTACCTAATTGATTAGGAGTAGCGTTTAAATCTAATTTAGGGGCTGATAGGGGAGCTTTTTTTGCAACAGCTATATCTTTTTCTTTAAAAGATTTTCCGTTAATCTGGGTTCTTATATTTGAGTTCCCATTTGTATATTTTTTAAACTTAGATATATCAATTTTTCTTGGCTGATTAAAGTCATCAGTCCAAAATAATATACCGTCTATAATATTTATACCTGTTATGAATTTATTTTTATTAAAATTCAATATAGTATTGTATACATACTCAGCATTCAGGTCAATTATTTCAAGAGTATTACCTAAATATTCAATATCGTAAAATACTAATTCATTGTTTTTTTGGTATTCTATAATAGTATTTTTTGGTATTTCAATATCTATATCAAATACAGTATTTTTTAAATAAACCGTATTCTTTATAAGAGTCTGACTGCCAATTAATTGTGTATTTAAAGATCCCCCTATTATTAATTCTAATTCTAATTTATTGTAGTTTTTAATTACAAGTTCAGAATTTTCATTAGATTTAATTGTAACACCTCCTAATACGGAGTTACTTTTACTTTTTAAATCTACTAATATAGGAACTACTTTATTTTGTATTTGGTTATACTCATATATAGAGTCTGAATAATCACTAGTTACAAACCAATATATTTTTTCTTGTAAATCCCATTTTATAGCACCTATTGTTTTTGAATTTTCTAATGTACTAGTTATTGCTGAAATTTTTTCATTACCTAATAGGTTTTCAATAGCTCCAACATCTGAGCCTTCTGAATTTGTTATATTAACATTAAGAGCATCGCGGTATTCACCATTAGGTATCAATCTTTCGTCAGAATCTTTATTCATTCGACCCAACGTAAAAGTATTTTTAATTTCTGCCATTTAAATTAATGTTTAATTTGCTTAGACTTACCTCTCATTAATTGCGTCATTTCAGCTAAATTCAAATTAGAAAGTCTTAATTTAGCTAATCTTATAGCTGCTCTTTTTTCTTTTTTATATCTATTTATTTGATATTCAGGAATATTTTCTTTTACAGAAAGCAAAGAATGCATAATGCTTTTATACATAGCTTCTTCTGAAAACTTATGTATTATCATATCATCATCTGTAGCTAAGCCATCTGATATGTATTTTATAATAATTAGTCTTTCAGAAAAATCACTACTAAAAGAAATTTTACCATTTTCTTCGTCAATAAAATAAACACCATTTTTTGTAGCGTTTACAGGGTCTAAGCCATATCTTTTCCCATAATCAACATTATATTCATCTCCATCTTCTAAATAATTTATATCATTATTTTTTTTACTACTATTGTCACCATTAGCGTGCCACTTTTTTTCTGTTTCTGATTTAACTGCAAATGTTAAATTTCCCGCTGCATCAGTTATATAGTTGTAATCGCTATCTTGCAACACAGGGCGAGGCGTGCTTGATAGTTTATTAGGCAATACTAGCAATTCTACACCATTAGTATTAACCCATGTAATTTTTACTATATTAACGCAGTCGTGAGGTAGCGCAACTGAAAGAGAAGGTGGTATTTCAATTTCTTGTGTTCGTACAGATCTTAATGTATCATAGTTAAGCTCTTGAATAGCACGTTGCGCATAAAATGCAACATCAGATCTTTTTGCTTTTTTAATAATACGCTCTTTGCCTGTATAACCAACTATAAAATTAGAAATAATATCACTTAAAGTAATAAATCTATAATTTCCTAAATTGTTACTATCGTAATATTCCTGAGGGGTGTTGTTTAAAAGAGCCATTTATTAAGATTTTTCTTGTGTTATTTTTTTATTGTCTATACTTTGTGCAACCTGAGTTATTTCTGGTTGTTTAATAGAAAGCCCTGCATATGAAAGTATTTTTATAACTAAATTAGGCTCATCAGATTCATGCAACTCAAAATTAATTGAATTAGAAGAATCATATAAAGCTACGCTATTTATTTCGCTATAAGCCCATTGGACTGTATTTGGAATTTTTATATAATTTATAGATATAGAACTTGCATAAGGATAAACATATATAGACGTACCTTTCTTAGTGTACACAGGATAAGTAGTAGTGGGAGTTGTAAGAGGCGAAGCATTAATAGCTTGTAATTCTTTTTCGCTAACATAACAAACTTCTACATTGCCTTCAACTATAGAGCCTACTCTATATAGGTTTTCGGGCGTTGTATGAAATAAATTATCTGTTATTAAATTTTCTGTAACCTCAAATATGCTAATTTTTTCTTCAATGTTGTTAATAATATCCGCATATTCTGAATTATTATATCCAACCCTATTGAATTGGTTTAAATCATAAAAATATTGCTCAAATATTTCTAATTGAGCTTGATTAGCCATAAGATTAAACTCTTGTGGTGTTATGTAACCTCTGTTTTCTTTATTAAGAATAGCTAGTACTCTTTGATATACTGTATCTACGCTAACCATATTTTTTTATTGTTTATAATGATAAGGGCCACCTAAGCGACCCTATCACTATAGTGGTTTATTTTAACTTTTTTTCTATTGATTTATAAACCTCAACACCTTCATCTGTTTTTAAATACGATGCAAAAGCACTGTATGGATTTTCTTCAAAAGGTACCGACATTAATTTTTTATTATTAGCCGCCCAGTGAAATGATTTTTGATCACCAGATAAATTAATAATACCGCCTTCAACAGCTTTAATAGCAAAGTTTCTTAACTGTACGTTGTCGTCGTCTACTAATAAAATAAATGCTTCAGGGTTTCTTTTTGCAAATAGCAATAAATCTCTTTTAATTTCTGAGGAAGTCATTTTTGACACTCCTGAGCCTTGCTCAACTCTTAAAACAGCTTCTGCGTGATCTATATCTAAATCTCTCGCTAAATTCAGTGCTGTTATTTCAAATTCAAGATCTTGTAAATCATCTTTAGCTTCTGCAACTGCATCAGCCTCATAGTAAGTTAAATTTCTTTGAGGATGATATAACGTTAATAATTTTTGTAAAGCTTGATCAGCTTTCGGCACAAACAATGAACCGTTTTTAAAAACAATATGCTTTAAAGTTGAAAACCCATTTTGTTCATCTTTAAATGGTGAGTTTTGATTAGAAGCATATCTTAATTCTCTACTCATACTTTTTTCTTCATCCCACCACATTAAAGGATTTCTACTGTGATGTCGTGAAGCAAGGGTAAAACTAATAGGTGCTTTATTGCCTTTTAAAATATAAGTTCTATCTTTAATTTCCCATTCGTTTTTCTTTTGAATAGGTTTTGTTGGTTGTGGTGTTTCAATCACCTGTGCTACAGGAGCCTCTACAGCTTCCACAGCTTCTTTTTTCTTAGCCATAATATAATATAATAAAATTGATAAAAAGTAAAGATAGAGGCGCCTTAAAGACGCCCCATCCTTACATTAATAATTACGCTCCTTGAGTAACAGACTTAAATAAAGTAAAGTTGTTAGCTCCTTGAACACATAAACATCTTTCAGACAAGAAGTGTACATTCATCTCATCAACGTCAGAAGTATAAACTCCACCTACAGATCCAGTGATCCAAGATTTCATTTTTCTATCATCAGCTTCAGAAGCTCTGTAACGAACGTGTAAGAAAGGACGCTTAATGTTCTTACCTAGTTGCTGATCGTATACAGTTGAAGTACCAGCAGGTACCATCACACCATCAATATCTTCAGTAAGTCCACGTGTTGCAGCATCGTTTAAGTATTTCCAGTCAGTTTTGTAGAAGTCATAAGAACCTCTGCGGAAACCGCTGAATCCTAAGTTAAGTGCCATATCCTCACTGTTGTTGAATACTCCGAAAGAAGATCCTCCATTATAGTGAGCATTAACAGCTCCTAGCATATCATCAAAAGCCAATGCAGTTGCACGGTTTAAGAATAACATGTTTTCTTCAATAGCTCCTTGCTTATCAAGATTTTTAAGAATTTCATCAAAATCTCCTAGTGCAGTACGATCCGCTCCAGCATCAGATAAAGTAGCTTCACCTGAGTTAAAGTTTTGATAGATATTACCTCTTGACTCAATAGCAGCAAAAAGACCTTCAGTACCTTTATACCCTTGATCGTTAGCTTCAGAACCGTTACCAGTAGTAGCAGCTAATTCACCTTCAACCATTGACATTTCTAAGTAATCTTCAAAACGTAAACGAGTTTCGTGCTCTGATTTTAAATACCATAAGTATCCTCCAGCTCCATTTTCAGTAGTTACTTCAACCCATCCAATTTGTGCAGTATCAGAACCAGAGATAGAATATTTATCTTTGATAATAATAGGAGAGTTGCTAAACTGTTGGAAACCAGCATCTACAGATCCAGTCATACCAGCAGTACCTTTAGCAAATTCAGAACCGTAAACAAATACTTTTACAGTTACAGCAGAACCAGAAGTAAGTCCAGCAGCTGTTAATGTTTGCTCAGCATAAGGAGCAACAACAAATGTATCAGTAGTAACAGAAGTAACAACAGCTTTAATAGTAGTTAATCCTTCAGCAACAGCTACAGTTTGCCCTGCGCGTACAGCGTGTCCAGCTTCTGTGATAGTATTTGTGGTTGTATTAGCAGCTGCAGCATCATAAGCGATATGCAGTCTTCCTTGTTCTGACCAAATAATTTGATCTGAAGCAGAAGGAATCTCAGCTCCTACCATACGTAAGAAAGAAGATACAGAACGATTTCCGTAACGCTCTACTTCTTTTTCGTATACATCTGGTAAAAATTGTTGTGCAAATGTTCCACCTCCAGAGGCAGAGTCAAATGTCAGGTAGTTTCCTGAAAAAAGTGTTTTTGTTGGTGTAGGCGTTAATCCTGCTGGAAACGATCCACCCGTGTTAAATAATCCCATTTTTAATGTTAATTAGTGTTAATTTTTAATTTTAAATCTTAAACGACTCGCATCATCACCGCTAATTGCCCTAACTTGCATACCGCTAGAAGTTGTAACCTTTTCGTGAGCGCTTCTAGGATTCATATCAATGTTTTTAGAAGTCTTCATTTGACTTTTAACCGCATCGGCTTTTCCTTGCTCATAAAAATGATTAGCTATAGCATCTGCATTCATTGCAGTAAATAAAGCTTTGTGATATCCTTTTGCATCTGATATTTCATTGTTTTCATTAACAAATTTGCTAACTAGTGTATTTATATCTGATTGAGAATCTTTTACTTTATCTACATCTTTAACATTATATCTATATTTTGATTCACCAACATTAAATTCAAAACCTTTGAATTCGTTAGAAAACAATTCACTTGTTTTTTGTTCAAATACAGATCTTTGTTGTTGCTTAGATGTTTGATTCGTTTTATAATCATTGTAAAACTCTATCGCTTCTCTCTGTTCAGGATTTAACTTTGAACTTAACTTAAGTTCATCGTAATATTTATCCTTTAAATTAGAAAGGTTTGATTTAGCTTCAGCTATTGATTCCTTAAATGCTAATTTTTTACGCTTTATATCGCGTTCATCATCAACGTCTTCATCATAAGAAAAATTGTCTTCTATTAAAAATTCAATTTCATCTGTTGCTAGATGAGGTTTTGTTTGTTGATAGTATTCTCGCAATAATTCCATATTGTCCATACTATCATAATCTTTATTAAGACTAACATAATCTTCAACAGATCCGCCCGTCTCCTCCATAAACTCAATTAGTTTATTTATGTTTTCAGGTAATACAGGAACCTCTTGATTATTATTTACGTCTTCCTCCTGTTCTTTAAGCTTATTAGGAATATCTTTTATCTTGTCTAATAAGGTGTTAGAGGCTTCAGCTTCTAGCTCTTCTTCTTGTACGAGTTCAACGACTGGACTTTCATCGTTATTGGACCGTACTTCTTCGTCCACTTCTTCGCTATCTGTGGTTCGTTCGCCCACATCCACGCTTGTTGTTTCTTGCTCTTGAACGGCATCTTCTTTTGTTTTTACAGTTTCCCTTAAATCTAGTTTTATTGTACCGTCTTCATCAATGCTAACGTTACTAGGAGCTTCCTGCGGTTGCTCTTCTTGCTGTGATTCTTCTTGTGGGGTTTCTGTCTGGTTTTCTACTGTTTCTTGAGTAGTTTCTTCTACATTTGTTTCTTCTGACATAATAAAATATTATAAAATTAGTTTTTGGGTATTATTATCTAGGCTCAAAAGCCTCAAGATTAAATCCGCTACCCATGGTATCATTACCCGCAGATTCAAACTCTTGTTCTCCTTTTTTATCTTTACGTTGTTCTATAAGTTTAGACTGTTGAGAAGCTTGTATTCTAGTTCTTTCGTCTTTTCTATCTTCTTTATATTTTTCTTTATTTTCAAAAGCTTCACCCTCTTTTTCTTTAATAGCCATGTTAAGATCAAACTCAAATCGCATAAGCTCTTTCTTCAACTCTTTTTCTTGTTGCATTTTTTGCATTTCAAGATCTAATTCAATTTGAATAAGCTGTGCTTTTTGATTTGTAATCGCTTCATTCTTTTGAATCTCCATCTGAGCAGCAATTTGTGTATTTTGAGAGTTTGCATCTGCTTGCGCCTGAATATTGGCTTGCTGTGTTTCTCTATCTAATTGTTGTTTTTTGCGCCTACGTACTTTTAATACTTGGTTAGCTAATTTGATATTTTTTATTTCTCTAATATCAATAGCATCTTCAAGATATATTTGATCTCTTGATAAAGCTTGCTGTATATTGTTTTCTAGCATAGCTTTTTCTTCATCATCAGGGGCAAGTTCAATAAAAATACCAAAATCATGCAAATGCATATTTTTAATTTCTTCTAATGTAGCAACATTGGATCTACCTATGCTAGATATAAAAGCATCTCTTGTTGGGGAGAACTCAATTACATCGGATATTCTAAGGCTAATTGCCTCTGCATCCTTTGCTGTTAAATATAAGCTTGACTGTAATATATGTCTTGTTGCTGTATTTGAATTTGCAGCTGCAAGTTTTTGTATTCCAACTAAAGCATTAGAATCAGGCATAGATCCATCTCTTGCTTCATTTAATCCGGTTACATCACGAATCATTTGAAGATAATAATTATATGTACTTATTAATGAAGATATTTTATTATTACCACCATTAGAAGTTAACTCTTGAATAGGTACTTTACCTGGATTCATATCTCCATCCTGTGTAAATGATCTACCTATTACAGATCCTGTTTGGAAATACATATTTAATGCTTCCTGCGGATTATAATTAGTTCCATTACCTAAATCAATTTCTGCTAAGCCATCTGCGTCCAAATAAACTCCATCAGGAATCATTCTTGACATAACTTGTTGTAGCTTTAAGTGAGTAAGCTGTATCATGTCTGCAAAAGAAGTAACTCTACTAACTAAAGACTCTATTCTACCTTTATACATTCTAGGAGCTACAACATTATAATTTAACATTACTTTCGTTGTATCACTTTTAGGACGAACCATATTTTTAGCTACTTCCCACTTTAATAACTTTTGAGTTCCTAATACAAAAGCCCCATCATAAACGACTTCAATTGATCTGGATTCCTTTGTAAATGGCAAATCGCCTTCAGATGGTGGATTGAATTGATCATCTTTTGGAATAGCTTTATCAGCTCCAGATGCTGTTTTCTTTATTTTGTATACTTCATTATTATATGTTTTATAATTAAAGTATAATATTTGAATAGTATTAGCGTCTAAAACACTATCTTCATTTACAAAACGATTATGAGAAGCCGCAGTTTGTACTCCTTGCTGAGTTAATTCCTTAAGATCCTCATCTTGTAAATTTGGAAATTGCTTTTTTAACTCATTTATTGTTACACTTTTAACTTCTCCAATATAATATATATCATCAAAATATGGTGAATGAGTGTATGAATAGACTAAATTAGCTGGATCAACATATTCTAATTTAATACCTTCTGAATGATTAAAATCATTTTTAGTTGCACCAATACCAATAACTGTTAAATCATAATTAACTCTTTTCCTAATTAAATCATAGTTATTAGCGTTAAAGGTATGATTAATAGCTTGTTCTTCTGCAATTTCTATAGATTGCTTATACTCAAGCTGTAATTGTAAACCAAGCTCTTCTTCATTCTCAGGAAGATTATTAGGGTCATTATTATATACATTAATACCCAGCTGATTCATTATTTGATCAGATATTTCTTTTGTCTGCATATCTTCTAAAACAGATTCAACATAATCTGTTCTTTGTTTTACAGACGAAGGGTCTTGAGAAAAAGCAACTATATCAAACATTCTATCTGACATACCGTTTACAACAATATCTACGAACTTAGGAATAATTGGCACAGGTTTCCAATCTAAATTTAAATAAGACAGATCACCATTAATTGATAATTCATCTTTATATTTCTTTATTGATTGCTCACCTCTAGCATAAAGCCTTAATTTGTGATATTCATCTCTATTAGAGTAAAAACGAGTTGCACCTGAGTCTCTTTTGAACCACTCGTGTTCAATAGCTCGAGCTACACTTAACCCGTATTCTGAACTTGCCTTTTCAGCATCGCTCGCTATCTGACTTGGAAATGAACTTTTTAATATTGTTTCAGCCATGCTACTTAATTATTTGCGAATGCATTCCTTTATTGTTAAATCTTTTTATTTGTATTCCTAACGATTGTCTTTCAAATTGAGGCTTTGGGCTATATAAATGTCTATTGCAAGCCATTATAGCTAAACCTGAACTTATTGCTGCATCAAACTTTGTTCTTTTGTTTATATCAAAACCTGCCCAATCGTTTAATGTTCTATTAAAATATATATTACCCCCGCCTTCTTCATTAACGCCTACATATTTTTCTATATAAGTTTCAATTGCAGAAGCGTGAGCCTGCTTAATATCTTCAGATGTATTGGGTATTCCACCAATTTCTTTTTCTGTTACAGATAACTTATTCCAAACCTTATCAGGTCTATTCATAGAAAATCCCCTATAACCTCTTCTTTTAATATGATATAATAAACGAGGTTTATTGTTCTCACATAGTATTGGCATACCATAAAATATAACAGCCATTAATATATCTTCAAAAAACATTTCAGCTGTTTGAGGCCTAGCTATATATTCTAAAAAGAATGTATTAGGCGGAGCATCTTCCATACTAAACTTAGTTAATCCGTGTAAAGCACCATTTGAACCTACTCCATCTGTTGTACCTGATATATCATATGAATCACAACCAAATGCACCTATATGTTCATTACCTGGATATTTAGCTCCATTCTTAACTATTACATTGTTTTGCAGGTTCTTAGGAGGAACCCATGAAACTAAAAATCTTCCAGAAGGATTTGGGTTAAAAATTACTTTAGTATCTTTAATTCCATTTTCCCAAGAAAAAGAACCTTTTGTTACAACTCCTTGTCTAACAAGATCTTCGTTGTAATCTATTTGCTCGTATATTTTTGTTAAATTAAATATACTATTTTTAGCTTCATCTCTAAAAGCGTGCTCTTCAGTTCTTGGAAATTGTCTATAATATTCATTAAGCCCATCAGAGTCATGCTTTAAACCGTCTACTTCATTCTCCCAAAAGTCTATTACCCCTATGTCAACGTATTCCCCATCGTTGCCAAGGATGGGTTCTTCTGGAGTATCAAATATAGGGTATCCATAAGAATCAATGTATCCTTCGTAATTCCATTCCATAGGGATGAACAAACTATATAATCCCGAGCTAGTCTGTCCATTTCTATTTCTTTTTGTAACATCTGAATTTTTATATAATTTTTTAAAATTACCCCCTCCTTTTTCTAAAGCATTTGATGTTGATCCCATCATGCACTTACCGATAATTTTACTTCCTAACCTTAGCGTTGTTTTTGTTACTCTCCAGTTATTTAATATATTGTCAGGTCTCTCCCATTTACCGGATTCATCATGTACTAACAGCTTTAATTTTTCACCATCATAACTGTTATCCCCCGTATTCTTCCAGTCAATAGTTGTATCTAACCCCTCTAATACTTGTTTTTCTGTGGTTGAAGTGATGGACTTTTTGGTAAGCTTTGAGGCTGGAACCCTGTAGGCGAGTTCTGATTTCGGTCTGTCCATCCCGTCTTGTATTGGTTTAAAGAAAAACGGGTAGTTGACTGATATTGGTACAACTTTGTCTGTAAACATTTTCTTCGCATCTGCTCCAGTCTTAGAAAGTATTCCAAATCTTGAATCGGATGATATTGTTGCTTGGTTAACGGTCTCCCCTGACGCCATAAAACTAAAGCCTGATCGTCTGTTTTTGAGGTAACAAAGTCCGTAGCATCGTTTATCAGCTTTGCAAGCTTCCCAGAAGATAAAGAATAATCTATTGGCTTCTCTGAAGTCTGGCTTCCCAACGTCAATTTTAGTCCACTGCAAGTACATGTAGTGAGTACCAGTAATATAAGTGCTAACACCTTTATTATTGAACCAATAACCATTTTCCCGCTTAGTAAACTCTTCATCAATATATTCATACCATTTTGATTTGAATGATTCTGGATAACTTTCCCAATCAAATATACTTTTTATTTGATTTAATTCTTTAGGATATTCAGAAGGTGTCCACCTATCTTTTGTTTTATCTATTGACTTAGGAGCCTCAGGTAATGCTATACACAGGTTTTGTATTTCAATTACTTCGCCTATCTTTCCAGTCTTACTTATAACAACTACATCATATTCTTTATTATATCCATATTCCCATTTATTATAACGATTCATTCGTTTTATAATATTAGGTTTTATAGGTGTTACAGTTTTTACTAAATATTGCTCGTACATTATTTGGATCTTCTTTCTGCAAAACCACTGAAGCTTTGTTTATCTTCAACAGGTTTGTTTTCCATTAAATTCTTTTCAGCTTCAATGCGAGTAAGTATTTCAAAAGCATCAAAAATTGCAAGTTTTTTAGTTGCAGCAGCATTCTTCAATCTGTCAGCTGCAAGCTCATCCTCTCCTCCATCAACAATAATTTCTTCTTCAGCTACTCTTATTAATTCTTGGACAGCTTTATATCCAGCTTGGATTATATTCGGTTTCAGATCCTTTGCGTTCATATTTAATTGAAATTGAATTTAGTGGTACTCTATATAATTTTTCATTGTCTATAATGAATTCATATTCACTATTAGGAGTAAAACCTATTAAATCATTGTTGTTTAAATTAAAGCTTCTTAAATCGTCTCCTAGGTGCTTTAAAACACCCATTAAAGGCTCTTCTTTATCTTCAGTCAATTTATTTAAACTATGTACAGGTTTTACAAAACAATATCCAGGAGGCGTATGCCATTTCCCGTTCCTTTTGTATAAAAATATTTGATCACTATAACAAAAATACTTATCTTCTTTAAAATAGCTTCTGCTGTTTTTTTCTTCACCTCTAATGTTGTAAAATCTTCTAAAAACATTGTGGTGTACAATTACTTCATCTTCTATTTGTAAAAATTCATTATCATTTATTAATGGTAACTCTTTTATTATACCATTTCTATTTACAAACTTGTGGTCTTCTATTGAAGTATTTAATATAAGTTCTTTGTCATCAATACTTTTTTTATTACTGTATCTACCATTTAATGGTTCAACAATATAAGCATAAATGTTTTTCATTAATATTGTAGATTATATTCAATTGAAATTGCCATGTTTTTATTAAACTGTTTCCAAGGTAAAACCTCATCATCTTTATTAATGTATATTCTATAGCTTTCTTCTTCTTCTATTATTTCTGTTATAGTATGACCTCCAAAAACTTCTTGCCCAACGCTATAATGCATTGCATCATTTTTATAGTCTCTGCCAATGCTAATTTTTCTTATTAGATTCATTTTTATTAATATTTGATTCTTGTAAAATTGTAGAAATAGCCTGTACTTTTGCTAATTCTTTAATTGGGAACTCATTTAATATTTGAGTTATTCTACTTATTTGATTTTCATTTAATTTAATTTCCATAATATTTATATTTAGTTAACTATATTATTACATATTAGTTATTATCTTCAAGTCTTGCATTATTCGTTGTATAATTGTGTAACTTCTTCTGCGTCTAATGCTCTGTCAAAGATTCTTACTTGGTCTAATTCAGCATCTGCGTGCCACTGAACTCCCCCTGAATCTTGGTTCGCCCCTAAATTAAATTGATTTAAGTCATTTGGCATTACAATTTGTGTAGTAGAACTTCCTACTGAATAGGTTACTGTTTCTGGAACACCATCTAAATAAAGTTTAGTACCACTACTATCAGCAACAAACGCAAAATGATGCCAATTATTATCTGCAATATTAGTTGAACCTGCTGCTACAATATTATTTGTTGAATTATTTCTGTTATTTATATATATAACATTTCCTTGACTTGCTCTAAAGTAAAGAATCATTTCTGTAGAGCCTTCATTTGTATCAGTAAACCCTATAAAAGAGTTTACTTGGGTGCTTGAAGAATGTCCACTTGTTTTTATCCAACCTGATAAAGTTAAAGTTGTTTGATTTCTGTAAGCCGTTCCTAAAGAAGTGCTTTTTATTATAGAGCTACTCCCATTAAAAGATGCAGCATCATCAAATTTACCTGTTGCATAAGTTATATTAGAAGCAGTACCGTTATTTCCATTACCTGAATCATCTCCTGCATCTCCATTTAGTTTATAAGTAGCTAAAGTTGAATCATCATTAAAGAAGTTATCTGCTACAAATACTTCTTCAGCAAATGCCATAAAGATGTAAGTTCCACCGTTTGCGTTATAATCTCCGTGAGGGTCTCCTATTGTAAAACCATTAGAGTGTGAAGAAAAATTTGAGTTATTACCAACTTCTTCTGCTATTGACTCATTAGGTTCTAAAGAATTAGCGAAATCTCTTTTATTGTCTATTATTTTCCAGTCCTCAACACTATCAGTTCTTTTTATAATTATCATAGCAGGTCTAAACCCTGTTACAACATTTACCGTATTTCCAGAACCTGTCCCAACGTAAGAACCTATTTTAGACATTCCATCAACGCTGTGGAAGCAGTAGGCGATAGTATCTTGTGTATTATAATTTCTTACTCCTATATTAATTACATTACCATTAGAACCAACTGCATTAGAACCTGTACTGCCAACGGAATTATTTGTATTTAACCTTAAAAAATTAGTAGATGGACTACTAAATATTGTTCTATTTCCGCCAACTATCCAACTATCTGTACCATTATCAAGACCTTTAAGAAAATATATTTCTGGTTCTGAATTTAATCCGTGTCCTACCGTTGGAGCTGTTTCTGTATTGCCAGTAAACTTCACAATACTAAACCCTGCCTCTGTATTAGCGGATACTTGACTTGTAATAGTTCCATCTGTGTTTTGTACGTCATCACCTCCTGCTTTCCAGTTCCAAGCTACGTAGGTATCGTTAATTCTATTTGTATTACCATAATCGCCAAGAGTAAATCCATTTGAATCAAAAGCAGTTACACTTGGTCTATTTCTTTGCTCGTTTGTATTGTCTGAAAACAAAGTTTCGCTTGCTCCCCTTACTGAATCTACAAGTGCTGAGGGGTCATTAAAACTACGACACTTAACCCAAACCAAATCAGGTTGAAAATCCAAAGTAGATATAGATTGAGTACTACCATTACCAGTATATAAAACAGGCTCAAAATGGTCTGTTGGTACAATAGTAGGCTGACAGTAAACCTCGTTATAAAGTGTTGTTACTTCGTCTGAGGTTATCGCTTTGTCAAAGATGCGAATTTGGTCTATTTTGCCACTAAAGTATTGAGTGTAGTCAAATCTTTTACCAAGACGTAATTTTGATAATTGTTCCCTTGTACTTAAAACAGGCGTTTGTGTCACATAAGAACCGTTGTAATAAAGTTTGTAATTTGTTGAATCATCAACAACAGTTATATGAACCCAATCAGACGAAGCATCTCCAATAAAAGGAGTGGGCGAAGCAGGAGGTGAAACAGATAAATAATATTTGTTCACAGAAGTATCTACCCTTACTAATATACCTTGTGTTCCAGAAGAACCAGTATTACAAGTATTTAAAACAGTTGCTCCGCTTGCAGAAGAATTATTTTTTACCCAAAACGAAACACTTCTATCTCCTGTAATATTAAAACCACTTGCATCTAGCAAACTTGTACTCCCATTAAAATCCCCTGCATTACCAAACTTTCCTGCTACGTTAAAGTTAACATTAGTAGGAGTTCCATCATAACTACCAGTTTCATCTGTAGCATCTGACATTTTATAATATGCTACTAGAGAGGGTGCATTAAAAGTAGGATTAGTTGAAGCTGTTGCAACTGTTTCGTTATATAACGTTGTTACGTCTGCTGCTGAAAGTGCTTTGTTGAATAATCTTACTTGGTCTACTGAACCACTAAGCCACCTTGTTTGGTTAGGGTCGTAACCTATTCCCTCAATAGTTGCAGTTAAAGCAGTTGTAGTTCCATTAGAAGAAAAAGCACCGTTTACATAAGTATTTACTTTAGTCCCTTCTTGTGTTACAACAATATTATACCAAGTGTTTGTTATAACATTGCTCAATATAGAAATAGCGCTTCCAGATGTGTCATAAGATATGTTATTAGAAGTTGAAATTTTATTGTGTATAATACTTGGATTTTCATCACTACTACCAACTATGGTTGAATTGTAGTTATTATCATTGCCATCATATTTATACCAACAAGAAATAGTAAAATTTGAACCCAAATTAACGCTGGGCAAAGATATTCCTTGATTACTTCCATTGAAGGTAGCAGCTTGACCAAACTTACCAGTAGTATATGCTTCTGTTCCGACCCAAGTACCATTATGATTAGTAGTTAAGTCATTAGCATTCCCATCTAATTGATATGTAGCAATAGATTGAAATGGTACACCGTCTAATATTTGAACTGTATCTGTGGTACAACTACTTGGTGCTGCTCCTGTTGCAGTATTTATAATTCTTTTGCCTAACATATCTTAAATTAAATTATACTAAATCTTCACTTGGGTAGTAATCAAACGTATATCTTAACACGCTTTCAACGGTTTCTAGTGCATCAATAGCATCTACAAATCCATTAGCCTTTGTAATAATATCCGCTCTTTCAGTAGCTATATCTGTAGGAATATCAATATCTCTTTCAGACTTTCTAATAACATACCAATCAGTTGGCTTTAGTAATCTCCCTGCTTCTTCGTTTACTGCTTTTTTCTTATCTGACTTTAATTCGTCAATCTTATAAGTGTTTTCAGTTGTAACGTTGTAAGTTGGTTCTCCATCTTCATCTAAAACAGGTTCTCCATCTTCGTCTACTATTGGTGTGTGTACTTCGTAAGTAGAAGCAAAATCAATATCTATTACAGGATAAGTAAAAACGTTATTATCAGCATCCCATTCAATAGCACCTAGTCTTTGGCTAAAGCTATCGTATGTTGGCTTAACTACGTCATAAAATCCAAATAAAGCATGGTCTGCTTTTCTGAAATTTAAATGCAAACCATTTTCATCTCTCCACACATTAGGAAGTCTTCTATAGGTTTTAATATTTCCGTTAAAATCTTTTGCTTTCATATTATACTGCTTCTTGTGATATTGTAGCCCACTGTTCAGTTGAGCCATTTGTTGAGGTTACTTGTATTAAGTTGCTTACCGTACCATCGTAAGTTCCTGATATTACTTTAACAGAACTAGGTAATGTTAATGCAAAGTCACCAGTTATAACTAAGTCCTTAACCATTCCAGTTGAAACATTAGAAAAAGTTAAGGTGGTAGCTTCAGTTAGTGTTTTTGTAAATACTTGAGCAGCTGAGAAATCAACAGCAGACGCTGACATTGCCTCTACAGTTGTGAACTCATCTCCGAGTACTCCGCTTGATATTTTTGTTAATGCCATTTTTATTTATTTATTGTGTTATTAAATCCCAACTTGTTGTTTCTTCATTCCAAGTGTACATCTGATCGTCATCTGGATAAGCTGTAGGAGCTTCCCATAAACAGCTATCTTCATTTAGTATCCAGCTATCAAATGGTTTTGGAGGAATAAAAGCATCACGAGTTTCATCGTATGTATATCCTATTCCTGCGTAGTTTTTTCTGAATGCTTTTGATTGATCCGCACTAGGCTCATTAGTAGCTGGATCATAATAAACCCCTCCTCTAGTGTTATAAGATGTACGTTTACAAACTTGCTCTCTAAAGTTGCCATAATGCATCTCCCAGTTTGTTGGTCCATCCGTTTCATCTTTACCTACTATTACTTCGGTTACGATGTTTTGCATGTCTAAAAACGCATAGTGTGCCATTGTATATTTATTTTATTTATTGTTTATTTTATACTGCATATCTTATTATTACTATTCCAGAACCTCCAGCTGCCCCAGCATAAGATGTACCATCAGCGGCAGAACCACCACCTCCTCCAGTGTTATCTTGTCCTGGTTGCCCATTCCTTTGAGCTGTAGTACCTCCTTGGTATCCTCCATTTCCACCACCACCAGAGCCACCAGGTCCACCAAGAGTTGTTCCAGCTGGAGTTCCACTACCTCCACCACCAGAATAATATCCACTATCACCAGTGCTTGTAGCAGTTGCCCAAGCAGAATAAGTGTTAACACCATCTCCTCCAGGATGTCCTAAACTTGTATTAGTACCAGTACCACCTACGGCACCAGCACCTCCACCACCTCCTCCTGTTCGTGAGTTACTTGCACCACCAGCAAATCCTTGTCCAGCTTGAGCAGTACCAGCGCTTCCGCCAGGACCAGCACCACCACCAGAGCCACCATTTCCTCCAGAATCACTTCCAGTAGGTGTGCCTCCAGAACCTCCACCATAAGCTATAGTACTATTAAAAGATGAATTACTTCCATTAGAATTAACATTACCACCTCCGCCTACAGTTACAGTATAAGACCCAGAACTTAAAGCTGTTGTTGAAGTATGTACTAATCCACCAGCACCACCGCCACCACCAGTATTGGTAGAGTTATCTCCATCTCCGCCTCCGCCGCCACCAGCAATTACTAAATATTCTACATCTCCATCAGAAGTAACTGTAAAAGTTCCAGAACTTAAAAAAGTATGATATTTATATCCGCCAGAAGTAACTTCAGTTCCTCCAGATGCGACAATAATAGCTGGAACATTAACTAAAGCAGCAGCAGTTTCATTAGCAGCATTATAAGCTATCCAGCCTTGAGTAGAATCTACATAAACCATAGATACCCCACCTCTTTCGTAATCTATTTTAACATCATCAGATGCTCCATTAATATTATCAGAGGATGTTATTGTTATATTATTTGTATCAGCAGTACCAGCGTAATCAACTATAGAAACCTCATCACCAGCACTCGGTGAGCTTGGAAGTGTTACAGTTATTGCAGCACTTGTAGTATTTACAAAATAACCCTCTCCAGCAACTGCAGTAAAAGCAGCTGTTTTAATAGTGTTATCCCATGATTCAATTAATTCTTTCTTTATTTTAGTTTGAGACATATTTAAGGTTTAGTAGGTTTTGTATCTGGAAAGTCATCTGTTGATGGCCAGTCTCTTAATTCTTGTCTGTATACTAGTATTGCATCACGATTAGGATAATCTGGTGTTTGTGCTACATTATCTGTAGAACTAAGTTCATAATCTCTCCAAGCTTTTGCTTCAGCTTCTATTTCTTCTTGGCTTTTTACTGGTGCGGCAAAATTTGTGCCATCATATGACCACCCTATTTCACAATCAATATTAGTTACGTTTATTTTCTGATCTTTTAAAGTTTCAGCAAATTCATCTGCAGCCACTATAACATTACTAATTACACCGTTTTTTATTATTGCTATTCTATTTTCCATAATTATATTTTATTCAAACCATGTTACTCTAACAAATCCTGAACCACCAGCAGCTCCTGGAACCCCACCACCTGAACCCGAATTAGCAACCGGAGTTCGGACCCCAGTGGTGACATAACCAGAACCACCAGCTCCATATCCAAGTACACCTGAACCAGCTCCACCCCTATATCCACTACCACCAAAACCAGCTCCTTGACGTGAATAATTACTATAAGGACCGGAAATGCGACCTCCACCACTTCCTCCAGCAGCTATTACATCAACTCCACCAGCGGAACTAGCAGCAAAAGTTGTTGACCCACCAGAAGGAGCTCCAATTGTTACAGATATGGAATTTGTATTTGTTAAAGTAATATAAACCATTTTTACTTCGCCTCCTGATCCTCCTGTTGCGCCAGTATCTCCACTTCCTGACTGTCCAGCACCTACTATAAACAATCCTATTCTACCCCCAGCATCAATTAACGCTTGCGTAGGGGTAAATGTACCTGAAGTTGTAAACTCTTGATATTTTGGTATTGCACCGCCACCCCCGCCTGCTGCTGGAAAAAAATCTGATAAATTTGCCATATTATATTTATTTTATGCTGCCGTACCTTCTACGCCAATTAATATCCATCCTTCTGCTGCTCCTGAATAAATCATTTCAAAACCAGCATTTAATTTGTCTAATGTTAAATCTGCCGCAGCACCCATTATTTTATTTCCATTTCTTGCTATAGTCGCGGTAGCTACACCGCTTCTATTTGATATTTTTATACTATCTCCAGCGCTAGGAGAGCTTGGAAGAGTTAAAGTGCAAGTTCCTGTTAAAACGTATAGCTTACCAACCGTAGCTGCTGTATCTGAAGATATAACACTAACTGAGTATTTAGCATCATTAGCATTACCTAATATTGCTGTGCTAGAAGTCGTCATAACCTCTATGCTATACCCATTTTGTGGCGCGGTTAAAAAAGTTAATGAAGTGCCGCTTATACTATAAGTTGATTTTTCCTGATACACACCCTGTATAAATACCATAGTGTTATTTTCATCAGATATTGTTTCTGACAAAGTAAACGCTGTAGTAGAACCATTACCTGTAAATTGATTTGAAGAATTAGTCGAATAGTCAACCGTCTTTAAATGAACTACCTCTATGTTCGATCCATTTGGTGGTGCTGTTGAAAACGTTATAGTTTTACTAGATGTAGTATAGTTGTTTTTTGATTGATAAACACCATCAATATATATTTGAGTGTTGTTTTCATTCGTTATAGTCAACGCTAGATCAAACGTAGTATCTGAACCATCACCTGTAAAGGTTTCTGTGTTTATAGCCGCTGCTAAAGAAGTTATGTGAATAAGCTCAATACTTATGCCAGTAGGAGGCGCAGTCGAAAAAGTAACAGTACTTCCTGATGTAGTATAATTATCTTTACTTTGATAAACACCATCAAGATACACTTGAACATTATTTTCTGAAGTTATTGTAGAAGTTGTATTAAACGTTGTATCTGAATTGTCACCAGTATATACGTTTTTCTCTATAGTAAGAGCACCGCCGCCGCCACCGCCAGAACCTGCAATTGCACCCCACTCGGTAGTATATCCTTCGAATTGATCGTCATCACTATTATAACGAAGCATTCCTGCAATACCTGTAGGTCGTTGAGCTTCAGTACCCGCTGGTATTTTTATAGCATCTGTAGCATTGATATCTACAGATACGCCAGGTGTTGTATCGTTTATACCTAACCTATTATTTGTTTCATCTAAATGAACAACAGTAGACGTAACTGTGTTGCCATCACCAACCCATATTTTTCCAGAAGGTAAGTTAGGTACATCATTTGTTCTTAAAATAGCAGAAACTACTAAAGATCCATTTGAAGCATGCACTCTTGCTACTTTCGCTATATTTTGTATTAAAGCTGTTCCTGTTGGTTTTGTAAGAGTTAATCCTCCTCCGGACTTAACGTAAACAGTATCATTAGACGAAGCTGACGCTCCATCAATAGTTGTTGTAGCTAAACCTTCTAAAAGACCACCTTGAACACAAAAACCCTCGGCATTATTACTTAAAGTAGATTCCAGCAAACCTAAGCAAGGCATAGTAGACGCATTAGATGCATCAGCTGGAGCTATTTCTATTTTTCCAGAATTACCAGCTTCTCCTGTTACATACACAGGAGTTCCTTTTAGTATTTGAGATCCAGAAGTATTTTTAACAGGTATATGAACACTTTCAGTAGATTCTGCTGAAGCTGCCGCTACACTACCAAAAGTAAGATTTCCCGCTCCATCAGTTACTATCGCCTGCCCATCAGATCCATCATTATCAGGAAAAGTGTAGGCGTCATTTATTCTTATATTATTTAAATAACGACTTGCCATATCTTTTTATTAGTCTATTTTAGTTACAAGAACTCTAATATCATTTGAAGCAGGTGCTGTTGCAAATGTAATAACAGCTGTATCTATTGTGGCTCTAACCACATCAGCGTATACAGTGTCGTAGCTGCTGTTGTCAAACAACTGAATGATCACGTCTCTTGTTCCTAAACTATGTGTTATTGTTATCGCTGTTGTTGCTCCATCTCCGATAGAACCACTCCAACTTCTTGCTGATAATCCAGCAGGTGTTACAGCTCTTGAAGCATCTGTTCCAGCAAGTGTTTCTGCTGCTGTAGCTAACTCTACAATACCCTCTGATGTTGTGGTTGCTGATACTATTGCAGCTGCTGTTGATATATCCCCGTATGTAGACCCATCATTAGTTAATTGCCACTTATCAGTAGTTTCATTCCAACGAATAGCTACATTTGTAGAATCTCCTCTTTCAACTTCAATGCCAGCATTTTCCGTAGGTACTGCTGCACTATTATTATTAAGAGTAATAATGTTATCATCAACAGATAATGTTTCTGTATTAATTACTGTTTGAGTACCTGATACAGTTAAATTACCATCAACAGTTACATTTCCGCTGAATTGCATTGTATCACCGGAATCTGTACCAATAGTTATTGTTTCGTCAGCTGCCCCTCCACTTGATTCTAAATTTGATAACAAGCTAAGCATTTTAGCATTATCAATAAAACCATCTACAAAATCATAAATTTGATCACCTGTAGCTAAAGCTGTTCCTCCATTTGTTACTGCACCAGTTGTTAGTGCTAAACTAGGGTTTGGTCCTGATGAATCTGTTATTGTTATTAAATCTCCTGTAGTTGTAGTAACACTTTTAATATCTCCAGATGCATCAATCCAATTTGTGCCATCATAGAAATATAATTTATTATCGGTAGAGTTATAATATATTTGACCCTCTTGAGGAGACGAAGGGGCTGTAGCTAATACATGCACCTTTGCATTCTGCAATTCATTTTTGTTAAGGTCAATATTGTTTAAATAATTTATTGCCATTTTGTTTTAGTTTAAGTACGCTTTGCCTGAAAATGCAGAAGCAAATGTTAATGTTATTGAGCTATTGCTGTTATATAATATTTCCCCTACAACAACATTATTAGAACTATCTATTACAGTTACTGAGGGGAACTTATTCATTTCATGAGTTATGCTCCAGGTTGTTGAAGCAGAACTTTGGGTAAAAACAGTTGTAGAGGTTACAAGATTACTGTTTTGTTCAAAAAAAAGTACTAAGTCACCTAATTTATAATTCTTTGTTATTCCATTAGCAATATCAGTACCTATAAGTACATCTTCTAATTGAATTACGTTGTCGTTAGTATATTTAGATATTCTAGCCATTTTTATCGTCTTTTTTAACGGCAGATCCAAAATAATATCCAAATATACTTAAAGCAACACCTTCAACAATTCCTATCATATGAATAAATATTTCTTTATTCGTTTCTGGAACTTCTGTTGTTACTACTGTATATACTAAAAAACCAAAAGCAGCAAGACCAACTACACCTGTTAATGTCATCATCCAATCTCTACCACCAGATGCTACAATAGCAGCTTCTCTTTTTCTAGCTGAATCTCTATCTTCTACTTCTAATCGATAAAGTTCTACCAACTGATCGTGAGCTGCTGCTTTTTCATCATCAGTCATATCAGGGTCTCCATCAATAAGGTTTTTAAGCACACCCATCATTCCGCTATCTGGCAAAAGTTTAGATGCACCTTTAACAACACCAGGCAAAACACTTGTAAGTATCTTGCCTAATCCTGTTTCTTTAAAAGGTTTTTTAGTTTCACTCATTATTTTTTCTTTCTACCTGATCTAGTTCTTCCTGTAACCGCAGCTGGTATATCACCAATTTGATTTCCAACTTCTTTTACAGCATTCTTTACATCATTCATTTCTTCAACCACTCTTTTAGCTCTTTGCTTAATTTCAGCTGCAGCTTCTTCAGCAGCGTCTGCAATCATATCTTTATCTGCATCTTTAATTTTACCAGTATACATATATACTAAATAAAAATTTAATAAGATTGATAAAATAGAAATAGTGATTAGTGTAATAGTTAGTGTATTCATAATATAAAATTTAAATTAACAATTCCATCTTCTGCGAGCAGCTTTCCCTCTTTCTCCTGTCCAGCCTTTTGATCTTGCGCAAAATGATTTTCTTCTTTTAGCAGCTTTACTTCCTGGTTTAAGTTCACTAGGAGGTGTAGTTACTGCTGTCTTGAGTTTACTTCCAGGATTATCACGTCTATATTTAGCCGTACCTTTAGCTGTCATTCCGCCACCTGCGGCAGCACCTGTTCCAGTTGGTTTAGCTTCATTATAATATCCTAGTGATTTCTTTTTTGATGGCGCTGGCGGTTTTGCTTTTTTTAGCAAAGGGCTACTTGATTGCTGCACCCTTGATGTTATCGGCTTATTCATTTGTAATGTTTATATATTTAGTTCTGCCATTTTCTTTAATAGCTTTTAACACTCGCATTCTGTTGTTACCAAGTCGGTAGCTAACATGTACCCATGCAGGGTTATTGTCATCGCCAAATTCCCATATCAATTGATCAAACTCTAATTTGTCTTTAATATAATTAAAAAAATCAGCGTTAGTTGTTTTGCTATACACGTCGTCAATATCAATAGCCTCACCTAAGCAGTGCTGCGATTTTTTACTCCCACCAATTGCGGTGTTTAATTCAGGTGATCTATAAAAAGAAGAAACATATATCTGTTCACCAAAATGATTTATTAATGGGTCAAATATATGTTCAGCTGTAATCTTCATTGTAATTAACGTTTCATTATCAGGCATATTGTGTATACCTAATCTTTGAGCCGTATTAGAGCGTACAGCCTTTTTTAAGGAGATATGTTCGCTAATATACATATTACTTCTTACTTCCTCTTTTACCACATCCACAGCTTCCTATTGGCTTAGTACAGCTTTCGCATACTTTACTAGGCGCTTTCTTTTGTGCGTGCACTTTTTTTGTAATAGGTAAATCCATAATTATTTTTTCTTTTGTTTGTTATATGCTTCTTTTTCCCAAGGTAAATTTTTAGCCCCTTCGCTCATTGTTTTTCTTGGATATTTTTTTCCTTTCCAATAAACAAAATTTTCGTCATAAGAAAGGTCTCCACGTTTTATTTGATCAACGTGAACTTTTTCATGACTTACCGCTATTTTTTGCTGAACAGGGGAGAGGTTTTTATTTATGACAATAGTACCATCATTCAATGTTTCTCCATGAACATCTCCAGCTAAATTTTTTTTAACAATAACTGGTTCATCTTTTATTAGAGAACCGACATTACTTTTCATTTTATATCCCATTATCTATTTGGATCTTTTGTCATTTGTTCTATTGCAGAATTAAATACCTTATCTGTGTAAGATTTGTTTTTATTAAAAACACTCCTTTGAGATATAGGTAAATCTTCTTGACCTAAAAGTATTCTATATATTCTAGAAACAAGGTGTTTACATTGTGTTGAAACCTCATAAACATTATATTTAATTGTTGTATGGTTTCTTTTAGTGTATACTTTAATCCACCCGTTTTTTCTAAGCTTTTCCCAGCGATTTTTATCCCACGTGTGAACATACGTTCCTTTTATGTAATCATTACGTGTAAATTTACCTATACAATCAAAATGAATAAGTAATTCTAATTCTCCATCCGTTAGGTTATAAGTTTTACAGGCCCATTTTCTAACAAGCCTGTAATACTTAAATAAACCTATATTTCTTATATCCGAAGATTCTAGTCTCATAAGACTACAACAACATCTTGCTCTTTTATAACCTGTAAGTATTCACCATTATAATCTATACCATAGCCTGCATGCTTGTCGTAGTAAATGTTATTTCCAGGAGAAATTCCCTCAACGTAATTACCAACAGTACAAACTTCAGCTTTTCTATATCGTATATCATCTTGATGTTTTTCAGTAAGAATTAAACCAGATTTTGATGGCTGGATTTTTTCTTTTATAGGTCTTATTATTATGTATTTATTTACCGCCTGCATTATTGTTCTCTTTTATTAGAAATTATACAATCTGCCGACATAATTGTTGTAGCAACTGATACAGCATTCTTTAAAGCTGTTTTTGTTACTAGAACAGGATCAATAATACCTTCTTTAATTAGATTACAAGGATTACCCGTAACAACATTAACACCCCAACCTTCATCATAATACGGAGCATACTTTATACCTGCATTCTTTAATATAATCTTACAAGGAGATTTTATTGCTTCAAATAAAATTTTATACCCTTCTTTGGAATCAGCAGCTATTTGATTAGTTGCATAATGCAATGCCATTCCAGCACCAGGAACAATACCTTCCTTCAATGCAGCTTTTACAGCATAAATAGCATCCTCAACCCTATCTTTCTTTTCTTTGAGCTCTATTTTTGAATCCGCCCCTACATATAACATACCCACTGAACCAGAAAGCATAGCTTTTCTTTGCTCCAGCTTTTTAAGAAGATATGGATTTTTTTCTTCTTTTAATTGTTTTTTAATTATATCTAATCTACCTTTTACTTCTTCAGATAGCTCTTCTATTGTTATAATAGTGTTTTGGTCATCAGTAACAACCTTTAAAGCTTGACCTAATACTGATTCATCAATTAGATCTAAGTCATCACCTAATTCTTCAGATATAACCTTCGCTCCTGTTAGTGCACCTAAATCATCTAACATTTCTTTTCTTAAATTAGAAAAACCAGGAGGATCAATTATGTTTACTTTTATATTGTTATTTACTTTATTCATAACTAAAGCTGATAACACTTGTGGAGAAACACTTCCTACTATTAATATAGCCCTTTTGTTTTTTATTGCGTATTCTAGCACCGCTTGTATTTTTCTTATTGTAGAAACTTCAGAATCTACTAATAAGACTAATGGGTTTTCAAGAACAGATTTATTTTTTTCTTTATCTGTAACTAAGTGCTGCGATTTAAGTCCTGAATCAAATTGAACACCGTCAATGATTTCAGCATAGGTTTCATCTGTGTCAGACTCCTCCATTAATATGACTCCTTCCTTACCTACTTTTTCATAAGCATCAGCAATAATTCCACCTAGCTTTTCGTCATTGTTTGTAGATATATTTGCTACGTGATGTAGCATAGATCCTTTAACAGGTGTAGATGAACTTTCAAGGTGAGTTATTACTTTCTTACTAGCCTCTAGTATTTCAGATTTTACTTTTCTTAAATCTTTAGGATTTTTTTCTATATATTTTTGTAAAATAGAGTGAGCAAGGACGGTACTAGTAGTAGTACCATCACCTGCTTCTTTAACTGTCTTTTGAGCTGCCTCTTTAATGAGGGTTGCACCTATGTTTTCAACTGGGTCCATAAGTACCACACTATTAGCGACAGTAACTCCGTCTTTTGTTACAATAGGTCTTCCTAAAGCATCTTCGTAAATAACGCATTTACCAGATGCTCCAAGTGTTGACGAAACAGCTTCTGCTAATTTGTTAACACCTACCATAATTTTTTCTTGCGCAGAAGTGCCAAATGATAAATCTTTGACAATCTCGCTCGGATGATTAAATTCCATTAAATTAAATTTTTATTTATTATTCAAATGTTTTGACCACTACAGGCCCTTCGGCTAATTTTAATTTTTTAGCATAATGTTCAATTGATGAGTCTATTGCTTTTTCAGCACCGTCAATTGTTTCTCTTCTTGTAACCGATGTCCAGTTTTCATTTTGGTCTTGCCATTCAGTTTGATAATAACCGTTAGGCAACTCTGTTATACGCCAATTCTTTTTTTCAGAATAGCGCTTCCAAAGGGTTTTTGTTTGTTCTGGTAATTGGTTTGAGTCATTAGACCATGTATTGGTCTTGTAATAAAAATACGTCATAGGTATTTGGTTTTAAAGGTTAATTAATTATTTTTGGTTATATATGTATATTACATTTAATTAAATGTTTTTAGCTTATGGTTAATCTATGGAAACCGTAATTAGACCCATCTGTTGCCGCAACAAGAAGGGTATTATTCACCTTGCTTAAATTATATGTATAATTTACAAAATCTTTTTCTAATGTTGTGGTTATTCCTACACCTATAGAATCGGTTGTTGATATTAAACTATCAAATCCTCCTTGTGCCGAAAGCCATACCCACTTTCCATTTAAATATATCAATCCTTCTTGAGGCACATTGACATTACCTGTAGTTTCGCCCGGAGGTCTTAAATGACTACTTGTATTAGCCCATATGGTACCATCATCAGTTGAAAATCTTCCTCTACCGTCACTATTTTGATAATATCCAGCTCCTAACCAGTTACCACTTCCGTCTGTTGCTAAAGCTCTAGTTCCTAATCCTAGCGAAGTACTTATAGTCGCCCAATCGTCTGAAGTAACCCTCAATGCACTGTCTGTTGTTAAAACAATTGTTCCTGAGCTTTCTACTAAAGCTTGATGTCCATTGCCGCCTCCTAATGTTATTACTGAAGTCCACCCTGAAGTTAATGATGTTGACCTATATAATTCACCATTTGTGCCGGGCCCTATGTAATAATAACTACCTATTTTTTTAAATAAAGTAATCCCAGTGCTTGTATTAAAAGTCAATCCAGTTGAAATTGCAGAAGCAGCAGTAGTTCCATCCCACTCATATAAAGCATTGTTATTTGAAGCCCCATTTATCCATAATATTCTACTTGATTCGACAACTGGGCTAGTAGCTCCAGAACAAGATAAATTAGTACCTGCAGAAGTTGTAACAGTCCAATTAAGACCATCATCACTAGATTCGTATATTCTTCCACTAGAAATTAATCCAAAAGTATATATTTTGCTATTAAACTCTACAGCATAGCTTGTTGGCTGTGCAACGGTATAAAACGAGTCATAAGTTATAGTGTTACCACTACCACCGTTACCGTTGCCACCACCATTACTTGCCCCATACGAGCCCGCTAGTATACTTACTGGAAACATTAAGCTTGAGATATTGTGTAAATATATTCAGATGCTCCAATTGCTGTAACTTGAATATAATTTACTGTTGAACTTGTTTGGTCTAAAGTACCAGCTAGTTTAGTACCTGTTATAGTAACAGTACCTGTGCCGCCTGATCCTGTAACTTTTAATATTTTAGTTTGACCAATTGTAGTGTTTGAATATGTTATTGTAGTATTAGTAGCGTCAGATGCTAACGTAATAGGGAATACAGCCGCCGCACTAAAATCATTAGTTGCAGTAGTTGTTCCTGAAGATAATGTAACTAAAGTTGCAATAGTTTTAAATTCGTCAGCTAATTTAGCCATTGTAATTTGATCATCTGCAATATGAACAGTATCAATGCTTCCATCCGTAAAATGCTCAGAGTCTATTGCATCATCTGCTATTTTAACTCCGGTTATCGCATCTGCAGCAATTTCGTCGGATGTAATTTCATCTAATGTAGCAATAGCACCCAAGTCGGTTATATCAGCAGCTGCATGGGTGTGGTCACCTAAAGCAACAGTTGAACTAGTTGTTCCTGTATCTAAAAATGCAGCAGCACCAAATGTATAGCTTTGCGTTGCAGCCCCGGTTACTATAAAATTCAATGTATTACTTGTTTTTGTAATATTTGAAAGAAAATAATTTTGTCCAGTAGGTGTAGACCAAGAAAAAGTGCCGTCTCCATCAGACACAAGCACTTGTCCTGAAGTTCCATTTCCGGAAATTGCTAGCTTTTCAGCTGTTACTTGTGAATTTTTAATTTTTGACGTAATAATTGCGTCAGTTTTTATTTCAATTGCGCTAATTTTGTCTAAAGTGGCTAAATTTCCAGCTCCTGTTAGCTCAGAAATAGCATGTGTATGGTCTGAAGTTGCAAAAGCAGTAGTAGAGGAATACGCTGCTGAGCCTAAAGTAACTGTAACTGTTTCAGTAGGGGCTCCGGTTACTGTAAATTCAAGATCGTTGCCATTTTTAGCAATATTTGTTAGATAAAAGTTAGTGCTTGCTGATTGTGCGTCTACCCAAGAAAAACTACCGTCTCCATCTGATACTAAATATTGTCCTGATTCGCCATTATCTGCTACATTTAAATAATCAGCAGTAATATCATTACTTGACAGTACGTCAGATGCTGTGTGTGAATGTGTGGCAGCTGCAAAAAAGCTTTCTGCTTTCAATGCTGCAGTACCAAAAGCTGCTGTTAGGTCAGATAAGCCATTTCTTTCTATTGTTAGAAGTGCGGTTCCACTGTCTAAAGTTAATGTTGTGGGATAATTGTTTGTAGAAGCTCCAGCTGAAAGTCCATCTTGAAAAAAGGTCTTTAAATCAGATAGAGTAAATCTCTTTGTAGTATCGTCTGTTCCGGCACCTAATAAAAAATCCGAATTTTCAGGCGTACTATCTAATGTATAATCTTGTATTTGTGCCATTATTTTGTGTTGTTTATTTTAGTGCCTTTTCCAAAGCCAGATCTATTTCTCGATGCTGATACAAATGACGATGTTGTATGATCATAGTCCATACCATCTATATTCTTACCGTTCTTTTTAGCGGTTCTTCGTTTACGTTGATTTTCAGCCTTCATTGCACGACGTCGAGGGCTCATCGCAACGGCCTTATCTCGGACCTTCTTACGGCGCCGTGCTTCTGGTGAAAGCTTTTGCATTATTTTTTCTTTAATGCTTTTACACCTTTCATTTTAGCAGGTGATTTCTTTTTTCCAATGTTCTTTGATTTAGGCATATCTACACCTCTTTCTTTAATTGTACTAGCTGTTTTCTCACGAACAACAAGCTTGCGAACATCTCCTGGTTTATCTTTACCAGCATATCTAGCTCCTGCGGATCCAGCTTTTTTAGTTCCCTTTGGTGCCATACCTTCACCTAGTTTTCTACTTTCAGATCCCTTAACAACAGAACCCTTTTTAGTAACGTCTGCTCTTCCAGCTCCTCTACGGTAATCAGAAATTGCTTTGTTTTCGTTATCAGTTAATTTTTTACCAGTTTTCTTTACAGGTGATTTGCCGTATGATTTAGCTGGTGATTCTGGTGCAGCCTTAATTGCATCCTGTAATTCTTGAGGTAAGTTACCTTGTTTTCCAGTCAACGCCTTCATTAGAGGTGTCTTTGGATTCATTTTAAATGGAGATCCCATAATTTTGTTTTTTTATTAGTTAACATGCATGTATTTGATAAAGATATTATTACATCATATATATAAGACTTAAAAAGTGTGACGTTAGCCCCCTATTATATTATATTAACAGGCTATTGTCGCGTTGCGAGGAAACTATGATTAGATGAATAGAGGTTTTGTATTACGCATAACTATTTGAGTATCAGCGCTTTAACTAAAACCCATATTTTTACCCCAGCCCCCTAGCTATTGGTTGCCAAGCACTTAAGTTTTTAGCTTTTTGTTTTTGTTTTTTACAGAGTAAGCACGGACTAGTTTGGATAATATGGTTATGGCTTGACCTTACATTTTAGGATTTTAATATTTTTATTTTTACAGAGTAAGCACGAGATCATTTGGATAATATATATGAATCAAATAATAATTAATAGACATGAAAAAAACAGAAAAAGTAATCGAAGCTATTGAATATTTTTATACACAAGGTTTCATTGAAGAACTACCAATGGATAAAAAATATTATACAGAAATACTTATTGATTTCGTATCAGAAAAATTAAACATAACAATAGAATAATTAATAGAGGCTAGGGATGGATTCCTTGGAGTACGCCGATCAGTGCGAGTTATGGGTTCGATTCCCACCCATCCTAAACCTCTTTTTTTACAAAGTAAACACGATAGTAAATGGATAATATAAATGTAACAAATAAAGAAATAGACATGAATAAATTCGGATTAACAATGGATGCTTGGGAAAGAAATGTAGTACAAATTGCACTCACCCACCTAAAAGAAATGCATGAAGATCTTAAAGATGAAACTCCTTTACTATCTGAGTCAGTAATAGAATCTTGTGAGAACTTATTAAATTCAATTAAATAGTACAAATTACTTAATAATATTAACTAAAATAAGTAAAACACACACATTCACATACTGGACTATACCATCTCCCTTAAAATCATTAACAAATAAAACACATACCTTATGACTCAAGAAGCATACAATAAAATCAAAAAGAAAATAGCAAGACAAAACCAACGTACTCAAGACCTTATGGCTAATTATGTACGGACAACAAAGAGAGTAACAAGAATAACATTCTCACGTAAAGCTCAATGGGATCATATAGACACAACAAAAGTATATTATTCTTACACTAGATTACAAGCTTAATACGATGCAAATTGGATAATATAAATGTAAAACAAACACTATGAAATACAACTCAGCATTACACAACTACTTTAATCAACACAAATCACTTGGCAAATTATTTAATGAAATGGATGCTATAGATATTGAGATTGATCCTGACCACAACAAAAGATTATACTTACGTCGCTTGGGTATGAGTACTGAAAAAATA
>Ga0209138_1000227_pt1 | contig 57537 bp, 40 predicted proteins | sample SaaInl3SG_22_DNA_FD_184645 | JGI IMG/M metagenome (GOLD analysis project Ga0209138, IMG submission 184645) | Marine microbial communities from expanding oxygen minimum zones in the Saanich Inlet - ESP_153SG_22_DNA (SPAdes) (version 2) | ecosystem: Environmental > Aquatic > Marine > Intertidal...
CTTAATAATATTATAAAATCTCCAAAAATAATTAAAACACCAGAAAAAGATTGTTATAAACTGAAAGGAGCAGAAATAAAACAACTGTTAAAAAAACAAAATAAACCAACTTATGGAAATAAAAAAGTAATGTGTGAAAGATTACATAAAAATATGTAATTTATTCTTCAATATTATTAAAATGAGTAGTAGTAATACTTTTAGGACTTTAATAGTTGTTGATGTTCAAAATTGTTTTATTAATGGCGGATCACTAGGATACGCAGATATTCAAGATAAAGATTCAAATGGTACTAATATATTTAATGATTTAAAAAAACACGCTAAAATTACTCAACGTATTGATAAATTATATGCTGAAGGTAATTATGATTTAAATGTATTTACAAAAGATAGTCATCCAATGAATCATTCATCACATTTTAAAGATATCAACCCTCCAAAAGGACTTTATTTTGAACATTGTGTTGATTGTGAATTGGCAAGATGTAAACAAAGATATGTTGGATATAATTTTAATAAAAAAAGATTAAGTAAAATTACTATAGAACAAAGAATTGAAGAATTAGAAAAAAAAACTAAAAAAGACATACTTTCTACTATTGATAAACACAATTATTTTGAAAGTGTAAAAGACAAACCTATAAAAGGAATTGATTTTTCATATTTATTTAAATTTCAACCTAATCTAAAAAGTATCTTAGAAAATGAAAAACAATACGAAGTAATTAAAGCCAAAAAAGAATGTTTAGGATCACAGTTTGATCTTGAAAAACAAGATGATAATTTTGAAATATATAAAACTTCTAATAAACCTGGCAATATTTTAATATTACGTAAAGGTGAATTATGTAGATATGAATCGTATTCTGCATTTAATTATCATATTTATTACGAAAATGAACCATCGAAAAAATCATATTTAAATCCAAATGAAAATATAACTAAAGCAATAACAGATCTTAAACAAAAATATAGCACAGGATTATTTGAAAATATATTAGAAAAAGCAATTATGCAAGGATCTAAGACTGTTGAGATTGATGTATGTGGTTTAGTAACTAATATTTGTGTTATAAATACTATTAGACAAGGTCTTGCAATGTGGGAAAGTATATATAGTAAAAAATATAATCAAATTACCAGTGTTAATTTTAGATTATTAGATTTTGCATCATTACCTTTACAAACTTTAGTTTTTTCAAATAATAATACTGTTTGTGATACTAGAACACCTAATAAAGATATTTTTTTAAAAAATTTAGAACAACTTAGAGATGATAATACTCAAGATTTATTATCATTACATAAAGAAAGTTTTACAATAGTAACTAAATCATCATCAAGATCATCATCTAGTCAATCATCTAATCCATTACCCGAAAGACCATCATCTGCTCAATTACCTAAATCATCATCTAGTCAATCAGCTAATCCATTGCCCGAAAGACCATCATCTGCTCAATTACCTAAATCATCATCTAGTCAATTATCTAAATCATCATCTACACGATTAACTGGAACAACAGGTGGAAAAAAACAAACCAAAACAACTAAAAAATCAACTGTTAAATAGAACTAGTATAGTTTAAATTATTTTTATATAATTATTTAATATAAATGATTATCATATATATGTAATATTATAGAGTTACCTTCAAATGATTCATTAACCCTAACATAAATATAACCAATAATAAAATATGTTGGCTATAAGATCAAGAAATTCTAGATCAACTAAGTCCAGTAGATCTTTATCCAGTTCTTCAAGTAATATTAAAATACCTGTAAGCAATTGCAATAAATTGAAACGCACTGAAATAGTTGAATTATTAAAAAAACAAAATAAACCTGTGTATGGTAATAAATCAGTATTATGTGATAGGCTTAATAATATTATAAAATCTCCAAAAATAATTAAAACACCAGAAAAAGATTGTTATAAACTGAAAGGAGCAGAAATAAAACAACTGTTAAAAAAACAAAATAAACCAACTTATGGAAATAAAAAAGCAATGTGTGAGAGATTATTAAAATAATGGTTTATTTTCAAATCTAAATATTCCAGGATTCTTTGATATATTTAACCAATTTATTTGATCTTTATTTTCTTCTAAAAGTTCTATAGCATTTTCGTTTAATGATAAGTAACTCCAATTTATTTGATCTTTATTTTCTTCTAAAAGTTCTATAGCATTTGGATTTTTAGATAACCAACTCCAATTTATTTTATTTTTATTATTTTTTAAGAGTTCTATAGCATTTTTATTATTAGACAGATATTTCCAATTAATTAGATATTCAGCACTATAATTACTTCGTATTATAAATTTTTCAGCTTGTATTTTATCTTTTAAAAGTTCTATAGCATTTTCGTTTAATGATAATAATTCCCAATCTATTTTATCAATATTTTTTTCTAATAAAAATATTGCATTTTTATTAATAGATAATTCAAACCAATCTATTTTGTCATAATTTTCTACAATTAGATCAATTGCATTTGGATTTCTTGATAAACTAAACCAATGTATTTTATCTATATTTTTTTTTAAAATATTAATAGCATTTGGATTTTCTGATAAAATACTCCAAGTAATATTTGTATCATTAAATAATTTAATAGCATTTGGATTTCGCATTATTGATAACCAATTAATTTTATCTTTGTTTTCTGACAATAGATCAATTGCATTTGGATTTTGAGATAAATTATACCAATCTAAGTTATTTATATTTATCCAATCCAATAATATTAATTTTTTATTATCTACAATATTCCAATAATAATCTAAAATGTTTTCTACAATATTTTCATTAAATATAGATTTATTTAAAAGTAAATTAACAATCTTATATTTTTTATGAGCTATTGACATTATAAATAATAAAAAACTATTATACCAAAACTACTAAGGTTATATTACGATACAGCGATTCAGCTTAAAAAGCGTCTTGATACTAAGATCTTCTCTATCATTAGCATAATTACTCCCTTTTGTAATTAATATTTAGTTTTCATTGTTTATATATATATTTTTTTTTTAGATTTTCACTATCATTTGAAAGTGAATATAATTAATATATCTACATCATTTTTATACTAAACATTTTGATTTTTATTATATTTAAAGAAACTTTAAATTGATCTAATTACGTTTTATTTAATTAGTAATTAGTGTTTAGTAATAATAAATATTTAAATGAATCCAACAACAATAGAAAATAAACCAAAAACTTATACACGTCCTATATTACTAACTAAAAATAATAGACCATATATTCCAAAAAAAGAATATGTAGAAGAAGAACCTGTAGTATTTGTTCCAATCAATATCCAATATTTGTTTGATAATAATCTTAATAGTTCTCCTAGTGGCTATGATTTAACTTCAAATGGTTTTAGTCTTACTATTTATTATCACACAACACCCAAATCAGTATATTTTAATGGAGATTCTTATTTATCAGCTAATATTAGTATTGATGTTAAAGCATTAGGATTTTGGTTTAAAATTATGGATACAGCTACAGATTATTATTTAATATCAACACCTAATAATATATTCAATGTTGCAATTTATAAAACTGAATTAAAGATAATTATTGATACTATAGAACAACCTATATCATATAATTTTTTATCTAATACGTGGTATCATTTATTTTTTAATTATAGTAATGAAAAATATGAAATATATATAAATTCAAATTTGCTCCAAGAAACTATTGATTATAAAACACTAATTAATAATACTTTATATTTAGGTAAATCTTTATACGATTATAGCCCAAATTTTAATGGTAATATAGCAGATTTACGATTATATAATTATGCAGTTACTGATATAAGTACTATGTATAATGAGTTTTTTGATACTATACCCTAATTTATAATTATGATAATTATGCAGGGCAACATTTTAATACAACTAAAATTATAGATTTACCTTCAAATGATTCATTAACCCTAACATAAATATAACCAATAATAAAATATGTTGGCTATAAGATCAAGAAATTCTAGATCAACTAAGTCCAGTAGATCTTTATCCAGTTCTTCAAGTAATAGTAAAGTTAATGTTCCTAAAAGGACATTTCCACTTATTACCGCTATATATACTGAATTAAATACTCAAGTTAATGAAAATAAAACAGATCTTACAGTTTCTAAGAAAAAACTAAAACAACTTAAAACAATTATTGATCGAATTGAAGGCAACACTAAAACATTTCCATTATATGTAATTTTCTATCTTATACAAAAAATACAAAATGCACCTATTAAAAAACAACCAATTATCATAGACATAATTTTAAATATTTTTAATAAATTTATTTTAATTGAAAAATGTTTAATGCAACAAAATATTAAAGATACGGAAATTTATGCTGAATTGGATAAGCAATTTGATCGCTGTATTGATCATTTTATTCGTGAGAATATTATTTACACTCAAGAAATTAAAAATTATACAGACAAAATAGATACTGAAATTACATTGTTTTTAGAATTAAAATCAATAGATATTATAAAATTTAAAAAATGCAATAAATCTTTTGTTTCAAATTCGCAAATTGGATTTTTTAATAAAATACGAAATGGTTTCTTACTATTCTGCAGTAAATTTAATATATCTATGAGACCTGAATTACATACATTGTTTAATATATTGCAATATTGTGGTGATGCGGTTTGTTCTAATATTATAACTATTGATACTGTATTACAAATATTTTCAATAATGTATCAATATACTGATGTTAATGTTGAACATATTAAAAATGTGTTGGAATTATACTGTGCTGTTAATAAAGATATTAAAAAAAATAAACTTTTAAATATTTTATTACAAAAACTTAAAGATAAAAAGAAAGAAGTTCCTAAAGAACAAAAAGAAAATCTATTAGATTTTTATAAAGAAAACGGTGAATATAAAACACCTGATTCTTCTAAAAATAATGAAAAACAACAAAAACCACCAACAAAAAAAGAATATTTTTCAAGGTATAGCAATCCATTAACACGAACACTCAATAATCAAATTGCGAAAATGGAAGAATATATTTCAAATAAAATTAAAGAACTTAAATTAGATGATGATACTACAGCTCTGCTTTTAAGTTCTGTTGTATTAGTTAGAAAAGCAGTTCAAATAGAAGGATGGCATAGTTTTATTAAAAGTTTTAATAAACATTCACGTTTGCTACTTGGTGAAAAAATTCCAGGTAGAAAACCAGAAACACCATTTCAAAAAATACTGGATGGTAAAATATATATACGATTAAATAGAGCTACATTTTTATCAAATACATTAGTATTAATGCCATTTATGTATCATACTTTAACAAAAAAACTTCAAGAATATTTAGAATAATATAAGATGAAAATATTCATTGTTATAAAAAGATAAAACAATTACCATATAAATGTAAAAATGCTAAAATGAAGTTAATTTAAATTTTTAATTATAATTACATAATATATCACAATTATTTATTATTGTTTTTATATTATTAGTTTTACAATTGCCAGCTTTTTACTTCCCAAAAAGGATATTTACTATTTTTAAATATCTTTATTTTCATCATTTTTTATTAATTCTCTTAATTGATTGTTTAATTTCATCAAAATCATTTCTATATGATATTAACAAATTATAAATATCACCAATCGTTGTTTTTGTAGATTTATTTTCAGGTTTTTAGATGAATCAAAAAGATCCAATAATATATATTGGTGCGAATTGAACTCATTTTAAATAGTACGTAATCTAAATTATTTTAAAAATAAAGAAACTAATTCTGTTTGTTTAAGAAAATTAGAATGTAATATTTACCTGTATATTTATTTGCCTAATGTTATATTAAAAAATATGTAGTAGTTACTATTGTGTATAGTATAAATCCCCATAATGTATCTTTAAGTCCTAGACCAATATCGTAATTTTGAAATACTGCTAAATTAGTTCCACTATATATACCATATATACATAAACCTAATAGACCTGAATATAATAATGATTTTTTTATAATTTCGGTTTTACTATCAGTTTTCTTTATTTTACTTTCAATAAAAGGTATATTGATAAAAATAATACTTGCAATCATTAACACATATGTAAATAGTGTATATGTTATATTTATTTTTATTTCTTTATTTTGAATTGATTTTATCATTTTAGAATATTCTTTAGCATTTACACTTAACCATATTATATCTAAAACTACTAATAATATAATTACAATAATATATTTTATCATATTTATATAATGCCATCAAAAAAAGTGAAAAATAGTTGGATTTTTTGATAAATTATTCCAAAATGTTTTTGAACATTTTTTAGTAGTTATAATATACTCTTCTAATAATTCAATGCTAAATTTTCGTAATTTATTTTATCTTTATAAGATTTTAGTATATCAATAGCATTAATATTTAGTGATAAATTTTCCCAATTAATTTTATCAATATTGGCTTGTAATATAGGTATAGTATATTCATTACAATATAATTCTTTATACTCTAAATTATGTTTAAAGTTGATTATAAAAAATCAAAGCTTTTACATTTTCTTGATATTATAATTATTTTGTTTATAGATTTCAGGTATATTACTACTACTCATAAACGTATTATAGAAATCTATTATATTTAAATTTAATTCTTTAGATATATTATCAATACATAACAATTATTGTAAATTACTATAATTACCCAATAATTTTACTAAAATTATTTTTTTTATTTAAGATCTTAAAATGAACAAAATGTTAATAATATTTATTATGAAAATGAAGATATTTGAAAACTTAATATTATAATAAACTAAAATGAGTTCTAAATTAATACCTAAAATATGTAATCCAAAATGTGATAAACCTACAATATGTAATCCAAAATATGGTTATTGTATCAAGGATACACCAAACAATAGAAAAAAAATAAAAGAGTTTAATGATAAACTTATACAACAATCAGCACCTACTGCTATACAACAATCAGCACCTACTGCTATACAACAATCAGCACCTACTGCTATACAACAATCAGCACCTACTGCTATACAACAATCAACACCTACTGCTATACAACAATCAATAAATATTACTAAAACCGTATTAGATTTTATAAGAGAATTAAAAAAATATAAAACAGCAATAGAAGCTATTGAAAATATATTTAAAACTGAGAAAATTAAATATATTGATTCTGAAAAAAAAGAACATGAATATAATTCAGTATCCAAACAAGGATTTATATATGAATTATTATGGGATTTATGTATAAAATTAAATATTTTTATTAAAACGAAGAAAGATGATATTCATATACATCATACACTTAATAATTTTAATAATCAACAATCCTGTAAATTCGAAACTATAACAAAAATATTTGATAATTATTTAAAAAATCCATTTATAAGTGGTAATTCAGGTGGATATTCAGATATTACCTTTAAAATTGAAGATATATTATATTTAGCATCTTCTAAATATTATAATACAGAAAAATCTATAGCAGATTATGATATTCAAAAATTATGTCCATTAATAGAGAGAGAAAATAAAGATTATAAGGAAATAAAAGCTTTATTATTCGTTAAAAACAAGCAAGATTTTATAAAAAAATGTAAAAATGCAAATAAATCAAGTGATATTTTAATTAAATATATATCACCAAATGGTAATTACGAAAATGTATATGATCTTAATGATCTTGAAAAAAATTATACAGTTTTATATAATATATTAACAGATTTCAATTTTCTTAAAGATGATTATCAACCATTTAAAGAACAATATTTAAAATCTTTAAAATCTAAGTTTATCCCACGATTTCATCAAGAATTATTTATTGAAAAAATAACAAGTTTGGTTAAAAAAGATCAAAAAAAAATATTAGTTGGTGCTATACCACGATCTGGAAAAACTTATATAATGGCTGGAACAATTCTAAAAGATTCTTTAAACGCACCTAAAGGAACATTTAACAGTTATATAATAATAACTCCTGCACCAAATGAAACATTAGATCAATATTATAAAGCATTTACAGATTATTATGACTTTAATGATTTTAAGATTCGTAAAATAAGTGAAAATGGGAAATTAGATCCTACAGTTGATAAAAATAAACATAATGTATTTTTAATTTCAAAACAACGATTAGGTTTTAAAAAACCTGAAGATACAAATACGATTAATACAGATAATGAGTTTAATTATTCAAGTAAAGCAATAGAAAACATTAAAGAAAATATAAATAAATATTTTGGTGATAATAAGTTTAGAGTTATATTTTTTGATGAAGCACATTTTGGAATGACTACAAGTATTGCACAAGACATTTTTAATGAATTAGATAAATTAGATAAATCATATAAAATATATGTAACTGCAACTTATAATAAACCGAAGCAGATCTATAAAATTGAAGATAAAAATATTATTAAATGGGATTTAAATGATATTAAATTAATTAAAAATATTAAATCTGAAACTACATTTTATAAAGCATATGGAAATCTTGAATCTATATTTGGAAATAAAATACTTGATAAAGTATTAAAAAACAATGGGTTTAATATTACCAAAAGTAATGTAAATAATGTTAAAAATATTATACAACAATATAAAAACTTTCCTGAACCATATTTAATTACATCTGTATGGGATAAAGAATTTATAGATACAGAAATATCAAAAATAGGAACTAATAAAACATTTGGTTTTGATATGGGTAAGTTATTTGCTGTTAAAGGTGATAAATTTGAAAATGAAGAACAACTAATACAATTTTTAGAATATTACTTTGGATATTATACTGATAAAATAACTGATAATTATTATGAAACAAAGAATGAATATAAAAAACGTGGTATTATACCTATAATTGAAAATGTATGTTTAAATCATTGTAGAACACTACAAACACATCATAAAACAACACAATTATGGTTTTTACCACCTAATAATATTAAAAAAGAAGTTAAAGTTTTAATAGAATTATTAAAAGATAAGTTTCAATATATTTTTAATAGCTATATGTTTTATATAGCAGTAGAAGATAAAAAAGATATTACTAAAAATCATCATAATGTGCAATATATAAGTGATCCAAGTAAAATTAAAAATGAAATAGAAATATTAGAAGATAATTTAAAAAACAAAGCAGAATATAGTCAATATAAAGGATTGATAATATTAGCGGGAAATAGATTACAATTAGGAATATCTTTATCAAATGTTGATATAGTATCATTATTTACAAATATATCTGCATCTGATGCAATATATCAAATGTTATTTAGAAGTATGACTGAAATTGATGAAGATATACAGTGTGATGGTATAAATTATTGTGCAAGAAAACGATATGGTTTTATGGTTGATTTAAATCCACAAAGAACTTTATATACAATTGATTATTTAACTGATATGTATTTAGCATATCATAAAGATAAAAATAGTGATAAAAAATATGAATTAATTGCAGATCTAATCAATATAGATAAACATAGGTTTATTGATAGTTATAATAAAGAAGATAAAAAAGGCTATCAAAAATATGTGAAAGAGTTTTTTAATAAATTATATACTGCTTGGGATGCTAAAAGCACTGAAATAAAAGAGATATTAATTAAACAAAATATATTTGCAAATGATATATTTAAACCTGATTATGATATTACAAAGCTATTTACTAAAATAGAAAAAAGTAAAACAGAATCTAAAAGTGCAGTTAATAAACCAGATACACAACTATCACCTGGTAAAACAAAAAGACAAATATCAGATATTATTAAATTGGATGAAAAAGAAAAGAAAGCACAACCAACTTGTGAAGAACTATGGGCTTATTTATTTTCAGAAGTTATATCGATATTATCATTAATAACTTCTTATACAAAAGAGGATGGTAGTGAATGTATATTAACTTATAATAATACTACTGATTTTATTTATGATTTACAGTATATTATTAAGAATATTAAAGATGAAGAAAAAACAATGTTATTATATACTTTAAAACAAAGAATAGTAATAAATGATAGTATTGATGATACTTATTTATTTAATTTAATATATAATGGAATAATTAAATTAGGAAATGATCAACAGTTATCAGGGGGTAATATATCTGATATTAATAAACAAATACATTTAAGAAAATATAAATTGTATAATATCACTGAACCTGATAAATTATTAGAATTTATTAATGAAAACTTAAAACCTAAAATTATTGAAAAAAAAGAACGTGGTGAAGTATTTACACCTATGACACTCGTAAATGAAATGTTAGATACTTTACCTGAATCGGTATGGATCAATAAAGATCTTAAATGGTTAGATCCTGCAGCAGGAATGGGTAATTTTCCGGTTGCTGTTTATATGAGATTAATGAAAAGTCTTAAAGATGTTATAAAAGATGAAGAAAATCGTAGAAAACATATATTAGAAAATATGCTTTATATGGTTGAATTGGATAAAAAGAATGTATTTATGATGAAAAAGATATTTTGTGGTAAATTAAGTAAATCGAATAAAAAAGGTTATGATCTTAATATATTTGAAGGTAGTTTTATTGATTTTAAACATTTTACCAAAGTTAATATAGAATTGAATTTTGATATTATTTTAGGAAATCCTCCATTTCAATATAAAGAATCAAATAAACAAGCACAACCGATATGGCATTTATTTATTAAAAGATCATATGAAGAATTATTAAAAGATAAAGGTTATTTACTATTTGTTCATCCTTCTGGTTGGAGAGAAGGAGCTGGTATAATATATAATGAAATATTAAAATATATTAAAGAAAATAATTTAATTTATTTATCAATGAATGGTTTTAAAGATGGGCAAAGAGTTTTTGGAGTAGGAACTAATTTTGATTATTATTTAGTTCAAAATATAAAAACTAATAACAATATAACTATTATAAGCGATATTGATAATATAAATAATAATAAAAACAAAGAATATAAATTAGATTTAAATAATTGGGATTTTATACCAAGTGGTAATTTTAATCGATTTAAACTACTTTTATCAAAAAATAAGACTAATTTAATTGATTTATTGAGAGATAGTTCTTCATATCATACTCAAAAAAAATGGATAATAAATAAAAAAACAATATACCCTTGTATTTATTCTATTACACAAAAAGATGGATGTAAATTTAAATATAGTAAAGAAAAAAAAGGTCATTTTGGAATACCAAAAGTTATATGGTCAAATGGTGCAGGAACATATCCTATTATTGATGAAAATGGTAAATATGGATTAACCGAATTTGCTTATGCTATTATTGATGATAAACAAAATCTGCAAAAAATTAAGGAAGCTATGATAAATGAAAAATTTATTAATTTAATGAAATATTTAGCTTTTAAAGAAGATAATAAATATAATTACAAAATAATAGCATTATTTAAAAAAGATTTTTATAAATATTTTTTACCTAAAAGAGATAATAAATCAGTATCATTGTCAAAAAAATACAAATCAAATAAATTAAACAAACGTAATAAATCTATTTAAATCAATTATTATTAAACATATGTAATTGCTTATTGTTTTTAATTTCTTCTAACATTTCAACTTCTTCAATTTTATTAAGTTCATCATTTAATATTTTAATTTTATCACTTATATTTTTAAATTTCATATCAAATTCATATACATTATCTTCATATTTAATTGAAGCTATATTATTTGCTAACTTTTCTAATTCTATAATAGATATATCAGGATACTTTATAAGTAAATCCTTTTTAATTATTTCAAATTCTAATATTTTCATTCTATTATACTTATCTTGTTTTACAATTCGTTCTAGTTTTAAATAAGTAAATTCACGATACAATGGCGATAATTCTGAATTAATTCTAATTTTTTTAGAATAATTACTTGAACTAATTTTATGATGATAAATATAATTTGTTCCATAACAAATTCCAAAACAAGCAAGAATCTCCATTTTATATTAAATAAAATATTACATCATTTTTTATTTAAAACCTTTTATGAAATCATCCATATTCTTTGTTCCCATACTGGAATTGCAATTTTGACAAATTGGTTTTAAATTTGATACTATTATTTCACCACCATTTGCTTCTGCGATAATATGTCCACAATTAAAAGACATTTGTGTAATATCTGTGGTTTTACAACAAAGACATTTAGCCTTACCAATATCTTCACCAATATGTGTATTCCAAACAAGTTTTTTTATAGCAGAAGGAATAGCTTTCTTTTTCTTAGGTTTATCATATAAATGTTTATTTTCGTTAAAATCTTTAATTATACTTTTGATATCAAGATTAATTACTTTTAATTCTTCCACATCTTTTGTTTTTTCAATAATTTCTAGTAATTTATCAGTGTTTTTATATTTTTTAGCAAACTTAGAATAAAATATTTTTTTATCATTATCATTTGTATTTTTCACAAATAACATAATAATTTCAATAGTATTATTTTTAAGAATTTTATGAGTCATAGGAGGTGGTGGTGGAATTTTATTAGACATTTTATATAAAATATATAACTAAATGCATCATTTTTATGTTTAAGATCTTTTTATTTTTTATATAATTCCGGACAATGTTTAATTCCACATTGTTCTAATTTTTTTTTAGTTTTTGAGTTAAAAAAACTATCAGTTATTTTATTAAATTCTTTATATTCTGCAGTTTTATGATATTCTTTTAAGTTTAATTTATTTAATCTATTTTGTTCTTTAATATCCGTAATTTTTTTATATTCATTTTGTTTTTTAATAAATTCTTTGTGTGCTTTTGATTTTGCAAAATAATTTTTAATATATTTTCCATTTTCTTTGCGTTCAGCTTCTACAGCCTTCATAAGATCTTTACAATGTGTTTTCTTACATTTTTCTTTTTTTTTCGCATTTACAAGTAGTGATTCTAATTGTAAAATATCTTTGACCTGCATTTTAATATTTATTATTATTAAATATGAATATTGAAAATTTATTAGAAGGTGGTTATGCTAAAAAACCATATTTACCAATTGGCAAACAATTTGTGTGCGGTAAAGAAAGAGTTATATATAAAAAAAATGTTAATAACGATTCATCTAAAGTTTATATGAGACATAATGCAAAATATATACAGGTTGTGAATTTTGAAAAAGAAATGATTGCGAAAGGAAAATGGAAACTTCCTACACCAGTTAAAACACCAGTTAAACAATCTAAGAACAAACCTAATGTTAAACCTTGTAAAGAAGATCAATATAGAAATCCCGCAACAGGTAGATGTGTTAAAATAAAACCTGATAAAGATCCTGCTAAGCCTGCTAAGCCTGCTAAGCCTACTAAGACTGCTAAGACTGCTAAAACTATTAAAAGTCCTATTAGTCTTATAGGTAAGTATGTAGTATTAGCAGATGATATTACTGATTCAAAATATTTTATTTTAAAGGATTTAATACACGCAAAAGGTGGAGAGGCTCATACTTTGAATTATGTAAATGATAATGTTTGGGAAAAAATGAATATATTCATAGCAAAAGATATAAAGACAAATACAGAGAAACTTAAAAAAGCAAAACAATTTAATTTAACAATAATTAAATATGATAAATTTATGAAGCTTTATGCAACGCCTGTTAAGCCTGCTAAGACTGATGTAAAACCGCAAAATAACACAATTTCTATGGTAGTTATTGGAATGCTTATGAATAAGAATGTAACATTTACAGGAATTCGTGATAAAAACTTAGAGGCAGTAATAGAAGCAAATGGTGGAAAAGTTTTTTCAACAGTGTCAAAAAAAGTAGATTTACTAATAGCAAAAGATATAAATGCAAACTCTACATCAATAATAAAAGCAAAACAATTAAATATAGATATTATTCAATACGATATATTAATGCAATATTAAAATATTACATATATAATACTTATTTGATTTTAGTTCTAAAATGTAAATATATTCCATCTTATAATTAATACTATGTAAAAATCATTTTTATATAGAATCAAACTCAATTAAAAAAATGATATTAACATCTTATCATATTAATGATAGGATACATTTATTTATTACAAGAACGAGAGTTTATAAAAACAAAAGAAAATATATATAAACTTGGAAAAACAAAACAAGAAAATCTTAAACGAATTAAAAATTATTCAAATGGAACTGTATTAGTTATACAACTAGAATGTGAAAATTGTGATATTATTGAAAAAAATTTAATAATAATATTCAAAGAAAGCTTTAAACAAAGAACTGATATTGGAACTGAATATTTTGAAGGAGATAAAGATAAAATGCACGAAATAATTTATAATCACATTAATAATTGTAAAAAAGTTATTATAGATTGTTATAGTTTAGATGAAGAATATATGGATATAGATTAATATTCATAAATCAAAATGCTTTTTAAGATTTATATTTAATTTTTTAAAATTATTAATATAACTGTAATCATTATTTTTTTAATTTTAGTATTAATATCTTTTAAAAAATCTATAATATATGTAGGATAATTGTTAGATTCTTTAATAATTTTAAAATCTATAATTATTAAAAGTTTAAATATTTACTATTTTTAACTTTTTTTGTTAAAAATTGTTAAATATAAAAATGATATAAATATATAACAATTATATAAAATATGGCAAAATATTCTTGTGAAAGATGTGGAAAAGATTTTTCTCAAAAATCTCACTATGATTCTCATAAAAGAAGAAAAAAACCTTGTGAAAATTATTCAAATAAAATTCAATTGATGGTCGATAAGAAAGTAAAGGAGACTATTAATGATTTAAATTTAAGTAATTTAAAAAAAATGATGTTAAAAAATGAAGATAATTTTAATCAAACTTATAATAATATGGAAACATTTAATGATCTTTATGTGTTTCTTCAATCATATAAAGATAATGATATTATAACTTGGTTGGAAGAACCATGGATTGGTAAAGATAAACTTGAATCATTATTAAGATTGTTTGCAGGTCTTGGATTAATAGATAAACTAAAATCATATAATATATGTAAAGGTAATTTTAATAAAAAAACTATAGTTAAAAATACTACAATTAAAGATGTATTTTATAACAAAAAAAATAACCTTATAAAATTAAAAGATAAAGGTGATTCATCTGATTTAACTGGTATTTTAAAAAATAATGAAAAACATATGCTAGTTACAACATCAAAGAATTTAAATAATATTCAAGTTGGAAAATTGGATATTGATCAAATATTAACAAATTTTCAACAATATAAACTTGAAGAATATACGATGACGTTATGTGTATGTGTTAGAAACGCAAGTGATTTTAAAATTATGAAAAAAAATATAGAAGAAACTAATAACCAATTAAAATTCTTGTTAGAGAAAGAAGATACTATTATTATTGATCGTAATGATTTAAATGAAGCATATCATCAATTTAAAATATTTTATGGACAAACACCTATTGATAATATTATAAATTCAGATCAAACCACATTATGTTTAAAAATGCATCAAAGACTTGGTGTATTAAAAACATTAAGAATGAAAAATAGTAAAAATAAAACGATTCTATGGGGTCATATTCAAAGAAGTGGAAAAAGTTATATTATTGGTGGTTGTATCATTGAAGATAGTAAAGATAAAGATGAGTGTAATTATTTGATAATTACAACAGCACCAAATGAAACAATAGATCAGCAAGTAAATATATTAAATTGTATTCAATTAAATGATTTTAATATTATAGTATTAAATGGTAAAAATAAAAAACCAGTTTTAACAAAAAAAAATATAATCATTTGCTCTAAACAATTTTTACAGACCAAAGTTGATAAAGATGAATATACAGAAGAAAAAACTAAAAGTATTAAATGGTTAAAACAATTATCTTTTGATATGAGATTTTTAGATGAAAGTCATAATGGAGGAACTACTGAACTAGCAAAGGAAACATTAAAATCTTATGGAAATTTATCATTTACAATTAAAATTACAGCAACATATTCTAAACCTGTAAATGATTATAATATTCCAAAGAATTGTTGGATTCTATGGGATTTGGAAGATATAAAACTCTGTAAAAATATTACAGATAATAGTAGTTTAAATAGATTAGTAGAAAAACATGGTGAATGTATTCGTGATATAATTACAACATATTCAGAAACTAATATAATTAATGAATACTCAAAATATCCTGAATTATGGTTATTAACTGATGAAATTAAGTCAAATATTTTATCAGAAATAATAAAAGATACACAAGATAATAACTATGGATGGTCGTTAGATGCTTGTTTTCTTCTTAAACAAGGAGTTAAAAATGACAAAGAAACAAATAATTCTAAAATAGTATTTAAGGAAGAATTTCAAAATGAAGAAGAAAATTTAAAATTATGGTATAAAATTTTTGGAAAAAAAAATAAATTTGGAATTCCTGATAAAGATTATCCAGATGATATTGTATTTATGAAAAGAATTGAAAAAATATGTAAAGATCCAACAATAGATTCACGATTTATTGGTGAAGGAGATTTTCAAAATGAACCAATGATTATAATGGCATTCTTACCTCAAAATAATATTGATAAAATTTCAAAAGCAACAATAAAACTTTTAGAAAGAAACAATGTTATTTCAGATTACGAAATAATTCGTATAAATAGTAAAATAACAAATGATCCAAAACAAACTATAGAAGATGCTCGTATTAAAGCCAAAAATAGTGAGAAAAAAGGAGTATTGGTATTAACTGGAAAACAATGTAGTCTTGCAGTATCAATTGATAATTGTGATATTGTATTATTACTTAATAATAGTATGAGTTTTGATATGATTTATCAGATGATGTTCCGTTGTATGACAGAAGGAAAAAATAAAAATTGTGGTTTTGTAGTAGATTTAAATATTCATAGAGTTATTGAAACTTCTGTAATTAATTATGCATCACTTATTAAACCTGATATTCATCCAAGAGAAGCTACAAAGTTCATTTTGCAAGAAAGACTTATTAATTTAAATGGTGATCATTGGATGCCTTCTTTCGGTAATGATGTTTCAAAAATTACTGCTTTATGTGAAAATATATATGAAATATATTCATTAAATGCTGAAAATGCACTTAATCATTTCCTAAATCGTCTTCGTTTTAAAGAAATATTACTTACAAAAGAAGAACAAAAATTTTTCAATGTTATATTTAGTAATATAACACCTACAAAAAAACAAAAAGAATTAATACATAAATTTTCAGAGGAAGATGAAGAAGAAGACAAAATTAAAAAAGGCATTGAAAAAACAAAAGTTGATAATGAAGACATAGATACATCATCTGAAACAAGTAATGCAGATGAAAAAGAAGAAAAACAAAAAAACTATATGGATATTTTAAAACATATTATTCCTCTTATATGTCTATTAACAATTCATGATAAAGAAACATCGTTTGTAGAAATGTTTCAATTTATTGAAAATAATCAATATGTATATAATATTTTAATTAATCAGACTAAACGTTGGTGGTGTGAATCAATTGATGCAAAAATAATAAAAAAATTTATCAATGTGTATATGAAGTATATGAAAGATGATAAAGAAACTAATCAGATTATTAGAACAGTCAAAGAACTATTTATAAAAAATATTAAAAATAATAGAGAACTATCTAACTTGATTGACAAATATTTAATACCACTAGAAGTTGAAAAGAAAAGTAATGCTGAATTTTCTACACCATTCAAGTTAAGACAAGAAATGTTAAATAAAATACCTATTGAATTCTGGACATCTATAAAGAAAGTGTTTGAACCCTGTGCAGGAAAAGGTGGATTTATTCTAGATATAATTGATAGATTTATGATTGGTCTTAAAGAAGTTATTCCTGATGAAAAAGAAAGATATAGAACGATTGTAGAAGAGTGTTTGTATTTTAGTGATATTAATCCTACAAATATATTCATCTGTAAATTATTGATAGATCCTTATAATGAATATAAATTGAATTATAATGAAGGAAATACATTAGACTTAGATATTAAAGAAAAATGGGACATTGATGGATTTGATGCTGTTATAGGAAATCCACCTTATAATTCATTTGGTGATACAGGAACAGGTAATACTATTTGGCAAGATTTTACAAAAGTATCGTTAAATAAATTTTTAAAAAAGAATGGATATTTATTATATGTTCATCCTCCTGGTTGGAGAAAACCATGTTATGAAAAATCTCAATTAACTGGATTATTTACATTAATGTGTAAAAATAATGAAATGAAGTATTTATCAATGCATAATATACAAGATGGATATAAAACATTTAAATGTGGAACTAAATATGATTGGTATTTAATTAAAAAAACCATTAATAATAATAACACAATAATAAATGATGAAAAAAGAATTGAAATAGAATATGACTTGAATAAATTAGAATGGTTACCTAATTATAATATTATAAATATTATAAATTTATTAGGTACCACATTAAATGATAATTTAGAAGTTATAATGAATAGTTCATATCATGCTACAAGAAAATATGTTAGTAATACAAAAACTCCCGAATTTAAATATCCATTAATACATTCTACACCTATAAATGAAATCCGTTATAAATATTCAAATATTAATAATAAAGGCCATTTTGGAATACCAAAAGTTATATTTGGTGAAGCAGGAATTAATCATGTAATAATAGATATTGAAGGGAAATATGGTATGACACAAGGTGCAATGGCTATTTTAATTAATAATGAAAATGAAGCTAATAATATTAAAAAAGCTTTATTATCTGATAATTTTAACTCTATATTAAAAGCATGTATATGGGGTAATTTTAGGATTGATTGGAAATTATTCACTTATTTTAAAAAAGACTTTTGGAAAGAATTTATCTGAATACAATTTTAAATTTAAAATAAAAATTACTAATTAAATATAAAAATAATAAAAAACCTTCGGAGAACTATATAATAAAACTATCAAAAAAGAAGATTTTATTAAAGAACAAGGATATAATTTAGTGGTAATTTGGGAAAAAGATTTTGATAATTTAATTAATATTGTAAAAAATATACAAAAAAATGGAGAGAATGCAAATCAAAAAAATAAAATAGAAAAATGATATTAACATTTTATTATTTTTATTACTATGAATTACATAGAAATTATTTATAATTTTATCAAAGATTATGAAGATATTTCTAAATGTAATTTTTATGAATTAGCTTTAGCATTTGAATATTATTCAGCTATTTTTATTATATGGATACAGTATATTTTTATAAATAAAAAATGACTTAAGTATTTAAAAATATATATATTGAATGATAATATAATAATGCCTTTTATGTGTATTACTTGTAATCTTAAACAACCAGCTTTTAATTTACCAGATCAGAAAAAGCGTTTATATTGTGGTGATTGTAAAACAAATGATATGATTGATATTAAGAATCCTAAATGTATTACTTGTAATCTTAAACAACCAGCTTTTAATTTACCAGATCAAAAAAAGGGTTTATATTGTTTTGATTGTAGGAAAGATGGTATGATTGATGTTAAGCATCCTAAATGTATTACTTGTGATCTTAAAAGACCACTTTTTAACTTACCAGATCAGAAAAAAGGTTTATATTGTGTTAATTGTAAAAAAGACGGTATGATTGATGTTATAAGTAAAAAATGTATTACTTGTAATCTTAAAAGACCACTTTTTAATTTACCAGATCAAAAAAAGGGTTTATATTGTTTTGATTGTAGGAAAGATGGTATGATTGATATTAAGAATCCTAAATGTATTACTTGTAATCTTAAAATACCATATTTTAACTTGCCAGATCAGAAAAAAAGTTTATATTGTGGTGATTGTAAAAAAGATGATATGATTGATGTTATACATCCTAAATGTATTACTTGTAATCTTAAAATACCATATTTTAACTTACCAGATCAGAAAAAAGGTTTATATTGTGGTGATTGTAAAAAAGATGATATGATTGATGTTATACATCCTAAATGTATTACTTGTAATCTTAAACAACCACTTTTTAATTTACCTGATCAGAAAAAAGGTTTATATTGTGGTGATTGTAAAGAAGATGGTATGATTAATGTCATAAATAAAAAATGTATTACTTGTAATCTTAAAATACCATATTTTAACTTACCAGATCAGAAAAAAGGTTTATATTGTGGTGATTGTAAAGAAGATGGTATGATTGATGTTAAGAATCCTAAATGTATTACTTGTAATCTTAAAATACCATATTTTAACTTACCAGATCAGAAAAAAGGTTTATATTGTGGTGATTGTAAAAAAGATGATATGATTGATGTTATAAGTAAAAAATGTATTACTTGTAATCTTAAACAACCATATTTTAACTTACCAGATCAGAAAAAAGCTTTATATTGTGGTGATTGTAAAACAAATGATATGATTGATATTAAGAATCCTAAATGTATTACTTGTAATCTTAAACAACCAACTTTTAATTTACCAGATCAAAAAAAGGGTTTATATTGTTTTGATTGTAAAAAAGTCGGTATGATTGATGTTATAAATAAAAAATGTATTACTTGTAATCTCAAAATACCACATTTTAACTTACCAGATGAGAAAAAAGGTTTATATTGTGGTGATTGTAAAAAAGATGGTATGATTGATGTTAAAAATAAAAAATGTATTGGTATTGATCCTTTATGTGATCAACAAGCAAAGATACAAAAATATTGTAATAGATGTTATTATTCTTTACATCCAGATAAAGCACCGAAACGAATCAAGTTTAGAGAACTTGAAGTATATAAGTTTTTACAAGAAAACTTTAAAGATCTAAATATTATTTATAATAAGCATTTAAAAGGAGATAGTCAATGTCTTAGAGATCAGCCAGATTTTTTAATACATCTAAACCATCATTCATTGATTATAGAATGTGATGAAAACCAACATAAATATTATAATCAAGATTGTATAATACCTCGTATTCATCGTATTCAAGAGGCTTTAAATAGAAATATAATAGTTATTATGTTTAATCCAGACGGATATATTGATGAAAATAATAAGAAAAATAAAGGTTGCTTCGGTATTGATAAAAAAACCGGTTTAGGTGTAATAACTAAAAAAGATATAGATAAACTAAATAGTAGATTTATAACATTGAAAGATACTATTAATGAAAATATGATATATTCAGTTGATAATGAACCAATAAGAATAATAAAGTTATTCTACGATACCATAGTATAATTAGATTTAATTATACAACAATTATAATTTGATGTGTATTTAATTATAAGATTTTTAAAATTAATAAAAATTATATATCAAAATACTTATTTATTAAAAAAAAATGATATTAACATCCTATCATATTAATGATAGGATACATTTATTTATTACAAGAACGAGAGTTTATAAGCTTAAATAAAGAAATATATAAACTTGGAAAAACAAAACAAGAAAATCTTAAACGATTAAAACAATATTCTAAAGGTAGTGAATTGATTATACAATTACAATGTGAAAATTGTGATATTAATAATAATTATCATAAAACAATTCTATAATTTCTACGGTTTTATCTGTTTTATTATTAATCCAATATTGAATTTGTAGGTTTAATATTTCAATTCTTTCATTCCATTCTGACATTTTTGTTTTCATTATTTGCATTACCCCCTGTTTATTAATTCTCCAACAAGATGTTATTTTATTACCATCTTTTATATAACTATCGGGATTAAATCTTATAAATATAATTGGTCTATGATGTAAATCTTTTGATATTTCCATCAATCTTTTATTCTCACAACTACAATCATATGCAGTATGTTTATTTTCATCTATTTCAACTATTATAATACGATCACCCATATCAAGTAATAAATCCGGTCTGCGTTTAGAACATCCGTCTTCTACTTTTTTATCGTGAATCCAAGTAAAATTAGGATATTTTTCTTTAATTCTATCAACTACTTCTTTTTCTTTAGTTTTATAATTTCTTGATACTTGAATATCGGGACAAATATTAATACAACAATTTAAACAATAACCGTTGTATTTTGAAATTCCTCTCGTATGACACCAAGACGATTTACATAAAGCACTACCACCACATTCTTTACAAGTTGATTTTCTTTTTCCGTGTTCGCAAAAAGCACTACCACCACATTCTTTACAAGTTGATTTTTGTTTTCCGTGTTCGCAAAAAGCACTACCACCACATTCTTTACATCGTGATTTTCGTTTTCCGTGTTCGCAAAAAGCACTACCACCACATTCTTTACAAGTTGATTTTCGTTTTCCGTGTTCGCAAAAAGCACTACCACCACATTCTTTACATTGTGATTTTTGTTTTCCGTGTTCGCAAAAAGCACTACCACCACATTCTTTACATCGTGATTTTAGTTTTCCGTGTTTGCAAAAAGCACTACCACCACATTCTTTACATTGTGATTTTTGTTTTCCGTGTTCGCAAAAAGCACTACCACCACATTCTTTACATTGTGATTTAATTTTACCGTGTTCGCAAATTTGACTACCACGGCATTCTTTACAAGTTGATTTAAATTTTCCGTGTTCGCAAATTTGACTACCACGGCATTCTTTACAAGTTGATTTAAATTTTCCGTGTTCGCAAAAAGCACTACCACCACATTCTTTACATTGTGATTTTTGTTTTCCGTGCTCGCATTTTTTAGAAGGCATTTTAATAAATTTAAATTAAAAATGTAAATAAATCATTTTTATACATTAAAATTTTAAAGTGTTATCAAATATAAAAAATGATTATTTACATATAATCATATTATTATAATGAAGATACTTATAATAGTTGAATCAAGTGCAAAAGCTAAAAAAATAGAAAACTTTTTAAAAGATCAAGAAAATCAATATATTACAACTGCATCATATGGACATATAGAAGATTTAAAAAAAACTGAAATGTCTATAGATTTTGATAATTGGACTGGTATTTACGAATATACAAACTTAAAAGTTATTAATAATATAAAAAAATTATTAAAAACAGTTGATATTGTAATGCTAGCAAGTGATCCTGATTATGAAGGACATTTCATATCACACAGTATTACAAAAATTTTAGATAAAAATATGCAAAGATATAGGATTACTTTTAATGAAGTTACAAAATCCGCAATTTTAGAAGCAATTAAAAATAAACATCCAATTGATTATAATAAAGTAAATTGTCAAATAACCAGAAGATTATCCGACAGATTATTCGGCTACAAACTCTCGCCATTGTTATGGAACTATTTCAACATAAATAGTTTATCTGCAGGTAGAGTGCAATCACCGGTCTTAGCCTGTATTGTAAAAAACACAAATAATGTAAATAATCCAAATCCAGAAATAAGTTATAAAATTAAAGGTGATTTTGATAATAATTTATTAAATACATTGTATGAAGGTGATAAAGAAACGATAGATAACATAGTTTTTAACAAACTTTATAATTTAATTTATAATACTACAGATTCTATACAAAAACCACCACCACCGTATATAACTTCAACATTACAGATGGATTGCAGTTATACTTTTGGTTTATCAAGCAAACAAACGATGGATATTTTACAAAAGATGTATGAATCAGGTTATATTACATATCATAGAACATCTTCATATTCTGTAAGTAATCAATTTAAATTTCAAACTAAGAAATATGTTTTAGAAAATTATGGTGAAAAATATTCAAATCCAAACAATTATAATTTTAAACCAGGAGCGCACGAATGTATAAGGATAACAAATATTAATAAAACAAGTTTAACCGAAGATGATATACAAAATAAGATATATAAATTAATTTATAAAAGATCATTAGCAAGTCAATTAAGTTATGCGTTGTATGATCAATACAATATAGAATTAAAATATGAGAAAGATATATTTAAAACAACAAAAAAAGTGTTAAAGTTTGATGGATTTTTAATACTAGATAAAAAAGAGATTTCTAAAGAAACTTTAAAATTTCCAAATAAACTTAAGATATTGAAAGTATATACGGAAGCATCAGTAAATAAATTAACATTGTATAATGATACAACAATTATAAAGTTAATGGAAAATGAAGGAATAGGAACACCTTCTACATATGCTACAATTGTATCATCATTATTTAGTAAGAATTACGTAGAGTATTGTAGTAATCCTAAGAAACAAATAAAAGCGAAAGAATATTTCAAAATAAAAGATGATCATACAGAAGAAAAAGAAGTAGAATTGGAGTTATATACAAAAGGTAATAATAAAATGATAAGGAATACCGAGATAGGTAAAGAAATTGTAGAATTTTTAAATGAAGTAGCACCATATATAATAAATCCGGAAACAACAAAAATAATGGAAGAACAGATAGAATTGGTAGCAGAAGGTAAAGTAGATTATAAAAAGATATTAGATAAGTTTAATAAAACTATAGATGAATCAATTTTGAACGCACCTAAACGCACCATAGAAACTGAACCTAAACTGATAAAAACAAAATATGGAAAATGTATATTGACACCAAATAAGAAATATATAAATTACGAAGGCTACTTGAAACAACTTGATAAGAAAAGTTTATCAAAGAATGATATAACATTTTTGGTAAAATTACCGATAAAGTATAAAGACGATAAAGATCTAGTGGTAGGTAAGTATGGTATTTATTTGAAAGATGGTAAATCTAATATAGCATTAAAACCGACAGAATTGAAAGATATTATAACTACCCATAAATTAAAATGACATTCTTATGTCAATACAGACATATTTTTGGAAAAGAAAAGGAAGGACTACATTCATATAGATTTATGGATATAGCAATTGTAGATGTGTTATTAACATTTATAGGTGCATTATTAATAGCATACTGGTTTAAGGTAAATATAATATTGTTTTTTATATTTTTAATAATATTAGGAACACTAATACATTATATATTTTGTGTGGAAACTACAATAACAAAAATGTTTTTATGAACTTAGTTTTTTAATTTGATTTTTATAATTTTTAATTTTAATTTGTAATTGTTGTTTTTGTTTATCAGTAAGTTTTTTATTTTTTAAAATAGTATTTGCTTTCTTAAGTTTATCTTTAATTTTATTAATTTTATTAAGTTTTTGTTCTTTCTCTATTTTCAATTTTAATTTATTAATTTTACGTTTATATTGTTCTTTTTGTTTTTCAGTAAGTTTTTTATTTGTTAATAATTTACGTATTTGTTGTATTTGATGTTTATATAATATAGATCCTCCTGATAATTTAGCTTTCGATGTGCTGTCTAGTAGTGCTTTTTTTGCTTTTATATTTATATCTTCTATAATACCTTTATCGATTACCTCGGGATCCTCGGGATCCTCGGGATCCTCGGGATCCTCGGGATCCTCGGGATTTTTGATCTTGGGATTTTTGATTTTATTTATCAGTTTATCTATCACCTTGGGATCTTTATTTTGACTTAGATCAAGTTTATAATTTTCAAGTCTCTTACTTCTTCTAATGTTTAAAACCTTGTCAAAGTTGTTTATAATTCGTGCCCGTGCCCTATCACCATAATTATAAATAGTGTCAAAGATTTCGTCAAGTCTATTTAGTAAATTTTTTTTTATTTCCCCAAACTTATCCATAGTATCACGATTATGAGAATTATAACGATTATGAGAATACTGTTGTTTACTCACATATTCGTTTAATTCTGAGTCAAGGCTTCTAATTAAAAGAATAATTAAATACATAAATATTTTAAGAGCATCTTGTAGCTGTCGTATACCTATATTAAAAGCATCTTTTAGTTCTGCTTTATTTTTATCAATAGTATTTTGTACTTGTTGTATATTTGTAGTGTTTTTAGTGATAGGGTTAGGGATAGCACTGAATATCCCTGAAAATATTATTGTTCCACCACTTTCTTGAGATTTTAAAAGCCCAGCTTTTTTAGGTTTTAAAAGCCCAAGATAATTCATATTTATATAAAATGTATTACTAAATGTAAATTTTAATATTTTAATATATTCGGGGGATGAATAGGGGGAATTACGAATGGTATCAAGTTCTTTAACTAGTTCTGATAAACATTTGATTATTGCTATCAAATAATGTTCAACTGTATCATATTCTAAACTCCTCAATTGTGTTTTTATAGTTTCAATATTAGAACCAAATTTCGATTTTAATATGCATTCATTTTTTTTAGATACTGTATTGGAATTACTATCAGGACTGGTACTACTACTAGGTTGGTTGGGGGTATATACTGCCTTACTATTGCCACACCCCATATTTATTTATTATATATATATTTATTTAGTTTTTACACAAGGTGCCTTATGTATCAAAAATAGTTTCTAAAATATTTGAGTTATTACTATCATACACAAGTGTCATTGATTGATAATTAATATTTTTATTAAGTAATTTTTTATAGTATTGCGTTGATTTATAATAATATGTTTGACTTCTTGTTGCAAAATAAAACTGATGACATATTTAATTTATTTTATATAAATAAAATGAGTTATTACAAAGAGATTGATGGTATAAAATATGATAAAGCTATTTTAGATATAGCTGACGAACAAATAAAAGGTCGTGGCGATGGTAGATTATCTGAAGATGATATGACATTAATAATAAAATCCGTAATTGATCGTAAAAAAATAACAAAAACTGAATATCTAACAATATTTTATTTAATTAAGAATTATAATATAACTGAAAAAGCTTTAGACAGTTTAGCGGAAGGTTGTTCTACTATTTTAACATTAGTTTAGATTTGTATAAATCATAACAATTGCAATACCTAACATAATAATAGTTAAAAGTGCGTAAGCTATGACAGTCATATCAGCATTTTTAGTCATAATAGCAATACCATTAAATAATACTAAACAAATTAATGTGTAAACCATTAAAACTATAGCAACATCTTTAATAATACTAGCTTTTCTAGAATTAGATTCATATTTACTAGCATAAGAATATAGAGCAACAGATATACCCGTAGCTGTTAGACAACTACGATTTATTGAAAACAAATCTCCAGTTGTTATAGACAACATATTTATTATAATTCAAGATGTTTTATTTTAGGTGTAATGCGTTTAACCGTATTTACTATTTTTTTTTCTCTATTATCAAATATTTTATTAATTAATTCTTCCCCCCTAAGATCTTTATATTCTATCATTTTAGCTTTAATATCATTAACCTTTAAAGGAACTAAAGATTCACGTTGTCTTGCTTTGATTTTTGAATTATTAATAGATACATCGTGATAATTAAACTTAAACATAAAATCTTTAATATATCCGGATAAAGCATTTTGTAATTTACGTCTTTCTCGTATAGCAATTGCTAATTTATTGATTTGTTCATCCATTTTTAACCATTCCGCCATTTTGTTTTTAAAATCTGCTAGTTCTTCTTCATTGGGTGTTTTGTCTTCTAAAGTATCATCTACAATTTCTGTTTCTGACATTATACATATAATATATTAATAATCTTTTATACTAGTTTTTTTAAAGTTTTAAGTTTATGTTTTATAAGGTTTTTAATATTTTCAGGTGCTTCTCGTGTTTTATTATAAAATTGTTTATTAACAAAATATAAACGATTTTCATCAGAATATATTATTAATAATGGATATTGTTCATATTGATTTTTAATAGTATTACTAACAAATAAATTACAAGTAGCACCTAAATCTTCAATACTATTACGTATAACAGGTGGTTTATTTTTATTTAAAAAGTTATAAACTCTATGATGAATTATGATGATAACAACATCTAATATTTCACTTGCTGAAAATAAATGAATTTCTGAAGTTTTTAGTTTATTATTTGATATTATTTTATCAATATCATTTTCTTTATCCTGTCTTTTTAAAAATTTAGCGTGTATAGCTGTAACTTGAGTATTTGGAGATATTTTAAGAACAGTAGAAATAATATTTTTATAATCAAAAATATAACATAATAGCTTGAAGCCTTCAATAGAACCAAATAATTTTTTAATATTATTAATAGCTAATTCTTTTATTTCTTGAGTTTTATCTTTAGATACTATTTTTGCTAAAAGATGATAAACATCATCATTGGTATAATTATTACTATTAACATAATGAAAATTATAACTTTTCCATTTAGTATTTAATTCTACTAATTCCCCCGTTGTAAATGGTAAATCTAATACTATTGTGTTTGTAATATGTTTTTTTTCATTTTTAATAATATCAGTTTTATATTTAGGATCAAAAAAAGTTTTATAAATATCAATAGCTTTATTACTAAATTGATATGTATCTTTATTATAAGTAATATTATCAGTCATAAATGTTTTATTGAAATTATAAGAATTATACCAATCCGTAATATTATTATGGTTTTGAATTTCATCTTGAAATTTTGAATCAGTTATATTATTATAATAAATATTATCAACTAAGTTTTCTAATTCTTTATCGTTATTTTTTTCACTGATTAATTCAATATTATTGTAAGGTAATACGGTATTACGAAATAATTGAGGTTTAAGATCACCGTGTATTACATTAAAATTATAGTTCAAATTATCAAAACTAATAGTTTTTTCAAAATTATTTTTATACATAACTTCATCATATAATTCAATATTATTACATTGAATTATTTCAAATAATCTGTTGAGTAATATAGGTTCAATAAAATCACATTGTATTATAATGTTATTGTTTAATATAAAATGATTTACGGATAAATTATTATTTAATAAAACAGTTTTAATTTGGTGATCTTTATCATTATTATAAAAAGCAACATATTGTTTAAGTTTATCTAATATATCTATATCTATATGTGAAGATATTTCAATATTATTTAACTTATTATTCGATGAAATATCAAAAACATATTGAGCAGTATTTGTTGATTTTAATATAATAGGTTCATATTTATTAATATTGGAATTATAAAAAATATTAATTGTTTTATCTGTTCCTGATAACATTTTAATATTATCATATTTAACATATAATGGTGTTAGGAAACTAAAGTTATTATCATTTTTATATTTCCATATATATAAATTATGTTTTAAAGTTAAGGCAATAATACTATATAAATAATGTGGATTATTAACCTTATCATCTAGTAAATATTTAAAGTATTCAGTTATAGCATATTGAATATGTTTTAAAGTTATTTTATTAATATTAATATTAAAATTATTATTTTTAATTATTTTTTTGTCGTGCCTTCGATGACGATCTTTATAAACTGCTCTTTTCATAAATTCTCTAAGAATATTGCCATTTTCTAATGATATAAATTTAATAATATCAAGGTTATTATACATAGTAGTAACTAGTTCTTTACGATCTTTATATTTTAAAAGGACAGCTAGTATGTCAATAAGATCATTTTTATCATTTTTCATTCCTGCTCTAAACGCACATAGTTTTGATCGTAATTTATCAGCACAGTTCAAACCAGATGAATTATCATTTAAATACTGTAGTATGGATTGTGGTAATATTCCATATCGTTTATATGGTATTATTTTGTTATACCCCGTATATATATGAGTATTACTTGCACTAAAACTATCCTGTGTTTTATTTGGTTCTTTATCAGTTTTTTCAGGTGTTTTAATAGTTATTTTTTTAGCTTTAAGATAACAACAAGGTTTTCTATAATTATCTTCATCAAAATAGCTAACAAAACGTGGTGGATTACCAGTTTTATTATAAGTGCCTTCGTTTGTTGAATATATATTTATAGGGTCTTCGCCTTTTTCACATTTAGTTGTTAGATCTTTAATAGGGTGTTCGCTTGCAGGACACCAGTATCTTGGACAAAAATAAGTATTTTCACCAATTGTAAGATAATTATCAACATATTTATCACCTTTATATTTTGCAAATTTTTCATTTGGTAGTCCCATCGGTTGTCTATTACTTTGGCACGACTGTGCGTAAGTTTTATTATTATTATTTAAATCGTTATTAAATAATGCTTTATCCAAACCTTGTAAAATATTTAATTGATTAATTTGAACTTTTTTACCAGGCATACCACCTGATATATCTGATGTTCCAGATGATATATCTAGTGAACCCAAAGAATCAACTGAACTTTCACTTTCTACTGTTGTTGATGAAGATGATGATTGTTTTTTAACAGGTTCTTTATTTTCTTTTGTAGTTTTAGAATTATATGTAATTCTAGATAACCAAAAAGTAAAATAACCTAATTCTAAAATAGATTTAATATTATTAACAGATATAGTTATATTATACTCATCATTTTTATTAATAGTAAAAAAGGTTGTTTGTGTAAAATATATTTTTTTAGTTTTAATTAAAGCATTTTGCTCGTTATTAATAACATTTTCAACTACTTCTAATAAATCATCTTTTGAAATACCTGTAGTTTGTGTTGCTAATATTTCTGCAATATATTTTGCGGTTGCTTTTAAATCATTACCTTTCAAAGTATTTAATAATTCTTTAATATAAGATTCAATATTATAACTCTGTGTATTATCTGAGGTTCTATTATAAATATAAAATTTATCTTGTTTATTAATAAAATTATATATTAAAGAACTTTTTTTATTAAATATTTCTTTTGAAAAATAATGAGCATTCAAGTTAATCTGTGCTTTTATTAAAGTTTCATTAAAATCACTATGCGTTCCAAAATATTTTAATATAGTATCTCGTAATTCTAAAACCGCTTTGATAGAGTATTTCATTTTATTACCTAAATAAAATTTTACACATACATTGTTTGTATTATTAATTATTATTTTATAAAATGATTTGTTATTTGAAAGGTATTTAATTATAATAAGTTGTTCATTATCATAGTTGTCTGTATTTAATGTATCAATAATATTAGTATAATTTTTATTATTTTTAACAGTTATATGTTTATTATAATTGTCATAAACCCAAAATAGAATATCGTAATCATATTTATTATTTTTATAATAATATTTTAAAGTTTTATTTATATTAAAATTAAAACTAAATTCATAATATCCTATTGTAGTGGTTTTTATTTCATTTAATTCAGTTTGATTATAAAGTTCATTAAGTTTTGTTTCATTTATTGTTATGGATGGTCTTTTATATTTAAAAAAAATATTTAATAATTTTTTATCATCTTTTACAGTATCAAAGTTAACAATATTAACTTTAGAATATAAAAATATACCTTTTTTTTCAAATATTTCTAATTTTTTGATATTTTGCGTATAATCATATAGGAATGGATTTATATTATTTAAGGGTATTGAAGTTGTAAATTCAACAATTTCATCATCAGCCCATATATATATATTTTTATATTTTAGAAAATCTAATATTTTCTGAACTGCTATTTCAATTTGATCATCACGATATATAGTTTCAATTGTAATTGGTTTTTCTACTTTAGTAGAAGATTTCCATTCATATATTTGTATAGGTAATTTAGGGTCATCTATATTCATTTTACTTTCTAATACAATATTAAAATGCTTGAGCGATTTAAATTACTTTATGAAAAGTTTGAAAATACTAGTGTTGGTAGTAATGAAAATAATGTAAATGAAGGTGATGGTGATGATAGTGATGAAAATAATGTAAATGAAGGTAATGAAGGTAATGAAGGTAATGAAGGTAATGAAGGTAATGAAGGTAATGAAGGTAATGAAGGTAATGAAGGTAATGAAGATGATAGTAATGGAGATAATGGAGATGATGGAAATAGAGATGATAGTAATGTAAATGAAGGTGATAATGATAGTGCTGATAGTGATGATGATGAAAATTTTAGTTTATTAAAATCACCATACAAGATATATTTATTAATATTTTTAATATCAATAATAATAGTGTTTTTAATTGTAATATTAGCATTTACACCTAGTTCATATAATTACGTTAGTCATCAACCTTATTATAATCAAAATAGGATTTATTAAACATTAATATATGTATATTAAATAAAATTATGTTTAAAGAAAGATTTAATATTCTTTATGAAAAGTTTGTTGATGAAGAAGAAAATAATGACAATGAAAAACAAGAGGAAAAAGCAAAGAAAGAAGAATCATCAATTACTGACTCTCCTGCCTTTATACCGTTAGTTATCTTAGCAGGCATAATATTTATTATAATTATAATCATTGTAATATACATTATGACAAGTAGTTCTTCAACTGAAAATGAAGTATTAGTTAATCAACCAACACCTGATGGTCAAATAATACCAGGTAACCAACCAACACCAATTAACCAACCAACACCAATTAACCAACCAACACCAGTTAACCAACCAACACCAATTAACCAACCAACACCAGTTAACCAACCAACACCTGATTACCAATCATCACCTGATTATCAATCATCACCAAACAGCCAATCACCAAGTAACAAAAGTAGTAAAATGTCATCAACTACTACTAACACATCTGCTTCACCCGTAGTAACTGATTTTAATTCTCCAATTCCTAAAGAACAAAAACAAAGTATTAAAAACTTTGTTCAATAAACATATAAAAACACATTACAAATAATAAAAAAAAATGGAGACAGAAATAGTAAAAAAGAAAGTGGTAATAGGATTACCTGGTAATAATTTTTCGTCAAAATTTTTAGTATCTTGGACTAGTAGCTTAAATACATTATGGGAAATGAATAAATATGATATAATAGTATCTCCTGGTGTATCAAGTTATGTATCATTTGCTAGAATGCAAACATTGGGACTAAGTAATTTAAGAGGAATAGATCAAAAAGCTTTCGATGGAATGCATTTTGATGTATTTGTAACAATAGACTCTGATATAGTATTTACAGCACAAAATCTAATAGATTTGATAGAAGCTACAGAAGAAAAGGATGTTGTAGCAGGATATTATAGAATGAGTGATTTAAAAAACTTAGTTGTTGTAAAAGATTGGGATATAAATCATTTTAAAAAAACTGGATCTTTTAAATATTTACAACAGGAAGATATAGAAGAATATAAAAACGAAAAATACTTAAAGGTAGCTTATTGTGGAATGGGATTTATGGCATTAACAAAGAAAGCGATTGATGCCTTAAGCTATCCGTATTTTCATACGGATCTTCAAGAGTTTAAAGGAACTGATGGTAAATTAATACGTGAAATGTGTTCTGAAGATGTATCATTTTGTAGAAATTTAACAAAAGAAGGATTTGAAATTAATATATTACCAAATTTGCGTGTTGGGCACGAGAAAGCTCTAATAATATAAAAATGACAACTTAAAAAACTAAATAATAAATGAAAGAATATCTAATAATTGAGTTAAAACAAAAATTAAAGAAAGATGTAGATTATAAAAGAACAGATATAGAAAAGATATTGAATAGTATTGAACAATTAAATGAAACTCAATTATTATTATACATTAAAATAAGATCAAAAGAAAAATCAAAACCTAATAACATTGAAAAAGAATATTATGAAAAGAAAATATCTTTAAATAAATAAAATGTCATTTAACCGCTCAAAATACGATAATTGTAGTTATAAGAACGAATTAAACAGAAATGTAGGTATATTAGGTTATATATTAAATATTAATAATTATGAGCATTCACAACCGTGCAGACATCAATTAGGCTGGACAGCTGGAAATAATGTAAGTCATATTAAAGGCGACGTAATAGATCTTGAATCTGATTTAAGAAATCAAACAAGATATATATCAAAATGCAGTGGTGCTGTTTATACACCTTCAAATGATGGTTTTATTTATAATGATAAAACTGAACCAATTAATACGAAACCGCTACATTTAAATGCGTGTCAAACTATAGCATATAAGTCAGTTCCTTTACCATATGCAAATTATGTAAATAATTCACGTTGTGGTCATAAATAGCTGACAGATACGAATATTAATTTTTGTTTAATGGGTTTAATAGGTTTTATATTTATTTTTGTATTATAAATATATTGATATATTTTATCATATTGTTTTTGTTGAATTAAATTAAAAATTAATTTATGTTTTTTGAGTAATAAATGTTTGATAACAATATAAGAGTATATATTAGTATCAAATGTAATATTAGGCATACCTAATACATATTTAACATTTTTTAAAGAATGTTTTAATTCATCTTTAATACTACTATTTGTATATTTAATTTGATATAAAGTAGCTAAAAATTCAACAATAGCTTCATTTAAATTAATATTAACTTTAGATCTTATAGGATCGCCTAAATACATATCATAATCTTTAAAATAAAATGCGTGATGTATAACTTCGTGCAAAACAACTTTAAACATTTCATCATTTCTATAAACAAAAATAATATCTTTGTGTAAATATGTAAATCCACCATTAATATAATGTGGATTATCAATAAACTTTCGTATATTAGGGCAATCAATCATAACAATATTTAAATATTTAACTTGAATACCAAAATCCTTTAATAAATCAATATAAAGTCTTTCAATTCTTTTTCCACATAATGAATAATTTTTATTTTTTTTAATAGAGTAACCGTATAATCTAAAATGTTTATATTCTTTATAAAATACTAGTTTAGTTTTTTTAATGTAAGTAATCATACAATCAGTTAAATAATCAGTATGTTCTAAAATAAAGTTTTTCATTTATTAAAATATTAATATTTTTTCTTATACTATATAAGTAAAATGCAAACTAATATTAGACAAGATTATTGTAGTTATGATCAACAAATAAAAAAATCAATGGGTCCGGGATTATACCATATTAATACACCTTGTAATGATCCTAATGCTTGTTCTCAAGATATAACACCTGATCCATATTATAGATATCAAAAATATGGATATGCTACTTGTCCATCAGGAACAAATGTAAATGATGATAGTGAATTAAAAGGTTTAAATTATAAAAATAGTCATTGTGAGACTGATAAATATTTACCGGGAACGTATAAGAAAACAGGATGCACTATAAAAGGAATAAGTGAAAATTGCGGTAATTATACCGAAGATACTCGTTTATCGAATAATGCGTGTAATTTACGTGGAACAGGTATAAATCGTTTTATTCCTTGGTTTGCAGGTTGTAATGCGAATCCGCAAGATTATAAAAGTATTCAACCTTTTAATAACGTTCCTACAAATACAAAAGAATTATTTAAACAAAATCATATACCGTGCTTAGAAAAATTAGATGATCAAGAAAAGCATTTTCCTCCTACCGATAATATTAATTACAAACCAATGTTTAAACCTATGGATATAAAAGCAACTTTAGATCAATATTATCATCACGGAATGCCACCAAAATCTTGTTCATAAAACTAACATATATTTATTTTTATTTAATTTTAATATTAAAATTGCTATAATTCCTATTATTATATAGGCTATAATTTTATTATAAAATATTGTAAATCTACTGATAATAGTATCACATATACCAAAAATAGATACCCATAATAAAATAACAATAATACTTATACTTTCCATTTACTATATTTACATAAAGATAATTTAAGACATAATTTTATAGATGTATTGATGTCATTAGAAGATACTGTAATAAATGATGTTGATATTACTTTAGCAACTATTGAAAATCCTTTTAATACTATTAATACTGAAACGATTAATATTGATGGATTGACTGTTTTTCGTGAGAATGATAAGTTTTATAAAAGAGATGAAGAAACAGGGTTTGTAAGCAAACTATCAACAGGAAATGGTCAAGTATATAAATGGTATAAAATACGTGAGAGGGATGATTTAGTATATTTAGATGGTGATTTAATAGTTGATAATGTAATATATTTAAATGGTAGTATTACAAGTAATTATGATACAAGTGATTTTTCAAGTAATATAGATAATACGGTAATTAAATTTGTAGGAGTTGGTTTTGGAGCAGTAACGAATGAACTAAAAGATAAAGAAGTAACAAGTGATTATGTAGTAGTAAATGATGCGTGGAAGCAATTTAATAATGATAATGGTAATTTAAATGTATTTACATCAAAAACATTGGTAGTAAATGGTAATATATATGTAAAAGAGAATTTAGATAATATTGTAGCCTCAAATATATATATAACAGACTTAAAAGAACGTAGTTTTACAGCGGAAGAAATAATATTAGGAACAAATCAATGGAAAACAATAGATAATAAATTATACATTGATAAAACAGTATGGATTAATGGTAATGTAATAGCAAGTGGTGAAATATATACTAATAGTAATTATTATGATCCAAATAATTCAAATCACAATGTATTATTACCAGATGTATCACGAAAAATAGATACAGTTAATATAAAAGATAATTTAATTGTAAATAACCATAAAAATATATTGAAAAACGAACAAATTGAAATAACCGGTTATGATATACAATTTACAGGTTCAAATATATATATAGATGGTGAGTTATTTTTTCATCAAAAATATATTCAAGTTTTAAAAGAAGTTTATGAACATACTGTTATTTATAATGCTGCAGGGTTAATGCAGAAAAGAACAGCTTTTACAGGACAAATACCAATAACGCACGGTATAAAACACGAAGTAGGTTATGATATTATTTGGACTACAAATCCAACTAATTATGACATTTTTAAGGTATCAGGAGATATATTTTTAGCAGATACACTAAAAACAACTGAAAATGGTTTCCGTATTATTACTGATTTTATTTTAACAATAAATCCTATAGATGATGGATTTAATAATCCAGGTTTAGATGCTATGTTTGATATTAATAATCGTTATAAATTAGGTATATTACAAAATCTAATTGATGTTAAAGTTACTAGAGTATCAGCAAAACACGTAAGACTTAGTATGAATTGGGAAACTAAACCACATTATAAAGAATTATATTATGCCAGTATGGATATAACTGCGGTTGTTCCTCAAAAATTGGGTAGAAGACTTTTAATAAATCCATATCATCGTATATATGATGGTGATGATGTAGAAATTGTAGATATACAAGATTTAACACCATTTATTAAATTAGATTTAAGTGATTATGATGAAACCGAGAATGATATATCTAATTTGCATTATCAAAACATTGATATAGCAAATGTAAAGATTTTAGGTGAAGGAGGTGTAAATGAAAGAACATCTTTAAGTGTTTATAAAACATCCCTAGATGATAATATTCATATTGCGGAATTTTGGGATAAAAATGCGAATAATGCGAATACAATACAATCTACCGATTGTCTTCATTGTTTTGATGATCATTATGGTAATAGTGTTCAAGGTGTAGTAATAGGAAAATCCGGTATAGTATGTATAGGAATAGAGGAAAAGGATAAAGAATATTCAGTGGTTGATGGACATCCTAATTCCAATTTAGCACAATTGAATATAATGAGCAAAGATAAGGGTATAAATAGAATGAAAATAACGGGAAAACACAATAGGACAACAATAATAGATAATAATGCTAATTTAATAATAGGTAATTCAAAAAATTTTAATGAACGTAAAAATATTGAAAGACCGATGGTGAATGATTATGCATTAGATATTAATGGTCATACATTAATAACTGGTTCATTAATGTTAAATCATAATAATATAATGAGATCATATTTTAATATAAAAAATGTGCAACCATTAAGAACAACACAAAATATAATAGAATTGTATGTTACTTGGGAAATAAATGTAGAAAATAGTTATGATATCTATCAACCTATTAATTTAGATATTAATTATTATATTAGTTCAATAGAATTATTTCCAATCAAAACAAGACAACAAAGTTATAATATTTTAATTAATCCTCGAAATAATGTTGAATCAAATATGCCAAATATAATTACAGTTTTAGAGAAAGAAGGTCAAACTACTAGTTTATATAAAAATCTAAATGTTATTGGAACAAGAGAAGATTATAATACTGTTAAAATTGAAATTGATTCTACATTTGCTACTTTACCAACTGAATATCCATTTAGTACAATAGCATATGCTAATGTGACAATAACAGGAGAGAACTTTTTAAATCAATTTTTAGTGAATGATAAATTAGATTTTTTTGGTATATTAGAATTACCAAGTGTAAATGATATTAATTTATTATTAACAGTAGGAATATATGATATAGATTTATATAGTTTATTTAATATAAATGATATAGATCGTGCTAAGTTTGAAATAGTTGAAGAATCAACTAGTGATATAAATGCTTTTATGCAAGATGATCTTTTAAAAATTAATACAAATGCAAGAGGTATAGATTATAATTTTAAAATTAAAGTTCTTAACAGACGTAATCAAGTTGTAGATATACCTTTATCTATTTTTGTTACTGAAATTCCTTCAATAAGACCTTCAAATTCATATACTATTCACGTAATAGAAGATTTAGTAATAGATGAAGTATCTTTGTATCTCTATCAATTTTATAATTTATTCGATATAATGGATGGTAGTGAACAAAGATATTCTTGGGATTTTATTAAAAATCGTGTAAGGTTTCAATCAACTTTTAGTATAAATAATGAAACTTCAATTTTAACAATAAGAGGATTTCAATCAGGTGAATTGAAAAATATTGAAATAAGCGCATATTACTTAAATAATGAAGGAACAGATTATATTTTAATTGATTCTACATTTAATATACGATATACTGAAATTAAACAAATAATATCTTTACATATTAATCCAGTTCCAATATATTTAGAAGGTCTTACAGAAATAACATTAAATTTGTTAGATTATTATGACTCACCAAATGCAGATAAAATTCGTTTTAATTATACAGGTATTGATAGGGTTAATATAATAACAAATAATATTAATATAACATTTGATCAATCTGATATTGGAAAAACTGTTAATATAACCGCATATTATGAAGGTCATTATAATACAACATATAATATAGGATTAGTATTTAATATTGTTGATTCAACAACATAAAACATCTAAATAGTAATTAAATGGAGAATTTAAAACAATATCAAAGAGAATTGCGTGAAAAATATAAAAAACAAGAAAATAATACTAAAATACATCCTGTTCCTAGAGTAATTAAACCCAAACGTAAATTAGTCCAAGAAATAATAGTAATTGATAGTAATACAAGAAATAGAAATAGTTTACCAAATGATTTTGTTATAAATATATCAGAAACATTAAAAAATGTTATAGCATTAAGATTGGTAAGAACTGAATATTTACTAAATGATGCTTCGTTTACTGCTGCAATAATAAATAATCAACCAGTTCCTTTACAATTGTTTAAACATATTCAAGCATTTATATATTTGAATGGTTATAGTAAAATTAAATTAGCAAATAAAATGACAGTTCCTATTTTTAGTCAGTTATCTCCAGGTGTGGAAACATTGCCAGCTTCAAATGATAATTTAAAATTAGATCCTTATGCCTATATTTTAAATCCTATGGAAGAAAAATTAGATAAGTTTCACGTAAAAATATTAGATGGTCAAGGTGAAATTATTCCTATAATAGATCCTGAAAAAATAAGATTACTTTTAACTTTGGCGGTTTATAGGTGCGTTTAAATGCGTTTATTTTTATTAGCGTTATAATATTTTAATGCGTTTAAATGTGTTTGAAATAACCAATTTATATTATTTTTTATGTTCTTTTATTAAAATATGTCTAAATATTCAAGCTCTGTAAATAATCTATTACATATAAGGCAGTCTGGAAATGATAAGTATGTCGCAATTGGTAAGGACCGCAATAGTTCTATAACTAATTTAGATGATGATAATATTCAAGCACAATTTAGGGTTTTAGATAATATTTGGACTCCTAGTATTAATTTAAATAATATTGAATCAACATATAATTCTAATGTTATTAATATTGGTTCTGGAAATACTATAATACAACTTAATCCTCACGTAGGAATAGGAACTAATGAACCATCTGTGTCTTTTGAAATTAATACTGTAGATAGTATGAAAATACCTAAAGGTAATACTAGTCAAAGACCTACTAATCTAACATCTACGGATAAAGGTTTTATTCGTTATAATAATGAATTAGATCAATTTGAAGGTTTTGGTGCTAATGATAAATGGAGATCTTTGGAAGGTGTTATGGATAATGATCAAGATACTTATATTATTGCTGAATCCAATTTAAATGATAATGATGAATTGCAATTTTATACTTCCAATGTTGAACGTATGATTATAAAGGATGATGGTAAAATTGGTATAGGAACTAATACACCTAATGTTTCTTTAGATGTATCGTATAAAACAGATGCGATTAAATTACCTAAAGGCAATACTACTGCTAGAAATGCGATAGGTGCTAGTGGTACAGAAGATCAAGGTTTAATACGTTATAATACAGAATTACAACAATTTGAGGGTTATGGTGCTGGAAATGCTTGGGGATCTTTAGGTGGTGTAATTGATATAAATCAAGATACATTTATTAGAGCGGAATCTAATGCAATGGATAATGATGAACTTGAATTTTATACTGCTGGTGATGAACGTATGGTTATTAAAAGTGATGGTAAAATAGGTATAGGAACTTCAACCCCTTCTGTTTTATTAGATATATATGATTGTAATGAACATATACTTAAAGTTGGTTATGATAATATTGAAATATCAAGAAGTATAATTCCAAGTAATTCAAATGTAGATATTGGTGATCCTGAAAATCTAATACGTGATATCTATGTTTCTGATAATTCTTTATGGATTGGTGATACACATAAGATATCTCACTCAGATGGTAAATTAAAGTTTAGAAAAAGAAAAACATCTTCAATACCACAAGTTATTTTAGATTTACCGGCTTATAGTGGGCATACTGAAAATCAAATATTACAGGCTATTGCTGATTACTTTAATGACAATAGTTTATTAACAGTAAGCAATATTAAATTACGTCATTGGTTTAAATTTTATAGAAATCAAAAAGGAGCTGATAGAACTATATCAGTTCAAGAAATTTTCAGAGATAATAGAGATGATTATGAACAAGAAGTTGCAGCGGATTCTTGGTTATCTACAGAAAATAATGACATATACTTAGGAGACGATTATGGTAAAATAGGTATAGGAACTTCAATTCCTAATGTATCTTTAGATGTATCTTATAGAACAGATGCTATTAAATTACCTAAAGGGGATACTACTGCTAGAAATGCGATTGGTGCTAGTGGTATAGAAGATCAAGGTTTAATACGTTATAATACAGAATTAAAACAATTTGAAGGTTATGGTGCAGGAAATGCGTGGGGATCTTTAGGTGGAGTTATAGATATAGATAAAGATACATTTATTAGAGCTGAATCAAATGCAATTGATAATGATGAACTTGAATTTTATACTGCTGGTGATGAACGTATGGTTATTAAAAGTGATGGTAAAATAGGTCTTAATGTATCAGATCCTTCACATCAAGTTCATATTAAAGGTAATACGAGGATTGAAGGTGATCTTATTGTAAATGGAACTCAACGAATTATAGATACAGATACTTCAACAACAGAACAATTTGTAGTAACAAATGATGGAACAGGACCAGCTTTAATTGTAAATCAAATTGGTGCGCAACCAATTATGGATGTTCAAGATGATAGTAATTCAGTATTTTTTATAGAAAATGGAGGTAATGTTGGCGTAGGAACAATTACACCTAATGAAAAATTACACATTAACGGTAATATTAAAGTAATAGGTAATATTGTATGTGATAGTTTAGATACTAGATTTGCTGATTTACAAGATGTTTTAACTATTACACCTGGTTCAATAACAAATGATCAATTAGCAACTCTAGTTCAACCTGATTTAGTATCTGCAAAAGCAATTAACATTGATTCAACAGCAACAGGAGGTTTAGATAATTCTACAGATGATTTAAAAATAAAAGCACAAGGTGTTAATAATAATCATATTCTTAATGGAACTATTGATTTAACACAAAAAGTTGTTAATAATTTACCTATTGCTAATGGTGGAACGGGTGCTAATACTGCTAACAATGCTAGAACTAATTTAGGATTAGCTATAGGAACTAATGTTCAAGCTTACAGTGCTAAATTACAATCTATTGCAAATTTAGCTGCATCTGCGGCTAAAATACCAATGTTTTCAGGATTAACTTCAACAACTTTATTAGATTTTGTGGATGATGAAGAGATGTTAGGTAACAGTGCAACAGCTGTTCCTTCGCAAAGAAGTGTTAAGAAATATGTAGATACTTTAGTAGGATTTTTGAATATTGTTGTTTATACTTTACACGCTTCCAATTTAGATTCTAATGTTGAACCCTTAGCACCTGAAGCAGAAGCAACTTTAACATTAGATGCTGATTATAGTATTGTAGGTGCTGAAGGAACTGAACAATATGATACTTTTATTGTTGATATGACTGCTGATCTTGCGGATTCATTAGGTGTTGATGAAAGTAGTATTGAAATAACTGAAGTATCTGAAGGTTCTTTAGTTGTTGATTTTATAATAAAACCGTCTGAAACTGATAGTAATTTTAATCCATCTCAAGCAATTGTAGCATTAAAAGAAAACTTAGAAAATCCTGATATACCACCTAATACTAATAGTAAGTTTTTATCACAAGCTACAGTAGCTGTTCCACCTGAAGTTGTAGCACAAGCATTAGATCCAAGTAAAATCTTTGTTACTTTAGAAAATGATCGTGCTAAAATTATTAATATTGCTAAATATTTTAAAGGAGAATTTATTACTTATGAATTAGTTACAAATCCGCACGATAATGTTATAATTGATAGTGGATTACAACAAATCACTATTACTGGTGCGTTTAGAGATTCTGTATATGATATAGTTATCAATGCTAATAAAGGACCTGTTAGTAAAGATTTAATATTTAATGTTACAGAACCTGCACCATTTCCACCAACTGCCAAAGATCCTAAAAAACTCGTATTAAGTGATAATAAAAAACAGGTTAATTTACTTGATAAGTTTAAAGGTAGTTATTTAGAAATATTTGAAATTGATCAAAATCCTTTCAATAATGTCTCATTAATTGATAGTAGCAATATGATATATGAAGTTCAAGGTGCGTTTAGGGATACTAGCTATTCAATTGTATTTAAAGCAACACAAAATGGTGGTGATAATTTATCAGCATATTGGACATTAAATATTAAAGAATTACCTTTAATACCAACTAAATTATTACCAGATATTGATAATTTATTGGTTGCTACAGGACAAACAATAACTTATAATTTGAAATTTGTATTTATAGGTAATGGATTAGAATATGGATTTAAAACTAATCCATATCCTGACAATATTTATATTACTAATAATGTATTATATATTACCGAAAATCAACGTGGTATTACGTATCCTATTGAAGTTTTTGGTAAAAACTTGGCGCAAACCTTAGTATGGAAAATAACATTAACAGAAGATCTACCACCTGCCCCTACTGTTATTGGTGTTGATTCTAGTAATTTTATTACTACTGATATTATTAATTACGATTTAACTACAATATTTTCAGGAATCAATGTTACTTATGATATTGAATATTATTATAATATTGGTGGTTCTACATATCCACCTATTGATTCTTTCTTTATCCAGAATAAACCGTGGGCTAGATATCATTCTAAGAATTGGAATAAATATTTAAATCGTATAGTTGATACAAGTGGTTATAATAGAGAATCTATAGAATTACTATCAGGTAATATTAGCATAGGTTCTAATTATATTTCAGGTGATAAAGATGCTTCTATGAAAATACCAATGCCTAATACTCTTAACTGGACTGTGTGTTTTGCTGTTAAATACAATGGTGCTAATAAAGGCACTATTATCAGCGGAGAACAAACCATCTTAGGACATTGGAACGGTTATCGTGGTTTTGTGCAATTAGGAGGACAGCTACTTACTAAAATTGAAAGTATTGGTAATGCTGATGATTGGTTAATATTATGTATTAAAACAAATGGAACAGCACCTAATAATATTAGATTAAATGGAACAAGTATTGGTGTCCAAACAAATGAAGTTGCTTTAGATTATTTATATATCAATAAAGATCTTAATAGTGATTGGATATTTGGCGATTTTATGGTATGGGATTATGAATTTAATACCAGTCAAACATTAAGTGTTTCTGATCTATTTTTAGATCATATAGCAGGAACTACAAACGCACTTAATAATGATATACAACCTGTAGAATTGAAGAGTATTTATAATAATTATAATTTTGAAAGTAATATAGTTTCTATTAGTGGTAATAATCGTGGAACTAAATATGATATTTATGTTCTAGGTATTAATACTCGTGATAGTGTTAAATGGAAATTAGAAATCGGTGAAGGTGCTGGAACACGAAGTGAAAATATATCACTTACAAAAGGTGTGCACGAATATAATATTAAACATTTGTTTAATTCTACTGATTATAAACCACACCTAACTGTAAATAATGAAAACTTTTATAATATTAATGGAAATGTTTTAACATTTTATCCAAATTATCGTGATCTTGAATATGGTTTAATCATAAATTCTGCAAATGAACAATATATATTTAATATTAAAGAAGAAACTGGAGTAGCACCTAGAAGTTTTAGTGATAATAATTTCTATTTAATTGATAATAGAGTTATTGAAAATGTTGATGTTATTGGTGCTAATGCTACAGTGGATAATACTATTGTAATTGAATCAACAACTGTTTTATACTTTCCTGAAAATATGGTATCTAGTTTATTATTAATTGATAATAATAAGTATTATTACATAAATAATATTGTATTAAATGGTATTTATCAAATTAAATGTGATTCTAATGATATTAAGGTTTTAGATAATACATTAAATGTTAAATATTCTAGTTTAAGTAATGGTATTGCGGTTGACAATACTGTTGTTAATAATTTATTAACAGATGTATTTGGTGTTGCTGATGCAAGTAGTAATCCTAAGTTTGTATTAAAATACACTCCATATGAAAAGGTTACTATATTAAATAATTTTGTTAATTTAGTCTCTACTGTTGATGTTAATCCTGAGTTTAGTTATGGTTCAGGTAGTGTTATTAGTGGTTCTACATATAGTTATTCAAGTGATAATAATTTTAGTGTTAATTTTACAGAACAATTTGATAATTGTGAGTTATTATTAATTGATAATAATAAATATTATTATAATTCTAATGTTTCATTAGATGGTAATAAACAATTTATATTGAGTTCAAGTAATGTAGAACTCGTAGGTTCTGCATTTAATAGTGGAACTGATGGTGAAGTAATAGATCTTACAAATGTTAATGCTCTTATTACTAATGTATTTGGATCTGATCAGATTATTAGTGGTGGTGGTGGTTCTAGTAATGTTAGTATTCCTTTAACACAAGAACCTGTTGTAAATCCTGTTATTGATCTTACTAATGTGGTTGCTTGGTATAAGTTTAATGATTCTACTAATATTGGTTTAGATAGTAGTGGTAATGGTTATGATATTACAGTTACAAATGAAGTAGCATCTTCATTTACTGAATTAGGTTTTGATAATAATCCTACTGTAATGCAATTTGATACTGGTACATATGCAGAATATGTAAGTTCTTCTAGTGCTACTAATTTGGTTAAACATCAAAATAATAAACCTTATTGTAGTATATCTTTCTGGGCTAAGAATCTAAGTGCAACTACTACTCATCAAGTTTTATGGATAAGTCAAATTAATGGAACTGATTTCAAAATGTATATTAGTCCTAATAGTAATAAATTACAATTGATATATTATACTGGTAATTGGGGTAATTCTAAATATACTGAAAGTGCTGAAATACCTACATTATTTAGTGCTAATTGGAAACATTTTGTTATTATTTCCAATGGAAGTAATGGAATTATAAAAATTAGAGATGAAACTGAAAACAGTTATACTCAATATCTTAACCTTGATATATCAGGACTGGGTAATATGGGTGTTGGTAATGAAACATTTACATTGTCATACGGTGTAGATGATGTTGCTTCTGGTAGTATTATAGATGATTTCCGTATTTATGATAAAGTATTATCTGATACTGAAATTAATGGTATATATGGTGAAAAGTCTTTAGCAGTATTAACATCACATACCGATTATAAAATATTAACATTTAATGGAACTTCAAGTGTTAATTTTCCTATGGATACTAAGTGTGATATTTTATTAGTTGGTGATAATAAATATACTTTAGAATCTGGTGTAACATTAAATGGTGATTATACATTTGAATTAGGATCTACTAGTAAAATAATTAAAACTGCTGATATTTCTTATACAACTGAATTATTATCTATTTCCGGTTATGGTTCTTGGGATACGCATAATCAAACTGCTATAAATGCGGGTGGTAGATTACCAACAAGAGCTGAAATAATAGCGTTATTAAATGGTGATACTACAAATAATCATTTGATTAATCCTAATATAAATCAAACTAATAAAGATGTATGGATACCTGTTTCAGACTATACTGGTGCTTTTATAGAAATTGGGGATTATCCTTATCACGGATATTATACCTTAAAAACACCATCTGGGACAGAAACATATTATGAAAACAATGTTTTAACAACTGCAGGAACATCAACTGCTAGCAATACTATATGGGGGGATAATTCAGCTTGGGTTTCAAATACAAATATTTATTATACTAAAGATAATACAACACCTGTATATACATCAGGAACAACTGATTTAAATACTGTTACTGAATTATTACCTATTTCTACTTTTGGTTCTTGGAATACACATAATCAAACTGCTATAAATGCGGGTGGTAGATTACCAACAAGAGCTGAAATAATAGCATTATTAAATGGTGATACTACAAATAATCATTTAATTAATCCAGATTTAGATCAAACTACTAAAGATGTATGGATACCTGTTTCAGATTATGTAGGTGCAATTGTTGAAATTGGTGATTATCAACATACTCCATCATTTTATAAAATGTCTACACCTAATGGTGGTGAACCATATTCTGAAGGAACTACTGGTGCTTATGGTCCAACTTATACTATTGATACTGTATTAAATGAAGATATTCAATGGGCACCCAAAACCAATATTTATTATACTAAAACTTCTATAAGTTCTGATATATCTGGAACTGCTACGGATTATGATTCATCTGGTATTGTTCTTAAATATTATATGGTTTCCAGTGGTGGATCTACAGAAACACCAGGAACTATTGATACTACTAATATGTTAGTTTGGTATAAGTTTGATGATGCGACTAATATAGGTTTAGATAGTAGTGGTAATAGTAATGATGGAACTAATGCAGGATCTTCTGTTAGCACAAGTGAATATAAACGTGGAACTGGTAGTTTAGCATTGACTAATACTAGTTATCAATTACCATCAATACAATTTGCAACTGAAACTACTATTTCATTTTGGTTTCAATGGGATTTAACACAAACTACCGAAGATTATAACAAACTAATAGATTTAAAAACAGATACAAATGGAAGATTTATGTTGTATAGAGAACTTAACAACAATTATCTTAGATTTTTTGTATCAGATGAAAATAATGTAAGTAGCAATATTGAATTGAATACTGTTAATTTTAGTGATAATATATGGTATTTAATTATAATAACAATAAATGTAGTTTCTGGTGAAATTAATATTAATATTAATAATAATAATATTCATACGGGTAATTACTTAAATAAAGTTTCAAATAGTTTTGTATATACAAATAATTACATTGGTTCCAAGTTTGATAATACAGCTGGATATTTCTATGGCTACATAGACGATTTCCGTATATACGATAAAGCTTTAACTGCCCAAGAAATATCAGATATCTATAATGATACTGAACCATTAGTTGGTGGATCTAGTTCATCTACAACTGGAACTATTGATACTACTAATCTTAAATTATGGTTTTTATTTAATGATGATTTAGTTGAAAAAATATCAAATACAACATATACATTAACACAAGGAACACCTAATTATATTGCAGGTAAATTTGATAAAGGTTTAAATATTACAGGTGATGCCAAATTAAATATATTGAATCATACTGATATAATTGTTGAAGGTCAAACAACAGTATCATTTTCATTTTGGTTAAATAATTTAGATCAAAATGTAAGAGATCAAACATTGTTAAGATATCGTCCTACAAATATATTATTACTGTATTCTTCACAATATGAAACTATAGGAACATTTGTAATTATTCTAGAAGGTGGATCAATGACCAAAGTTATTGGAAATATAACATCTTGGACTCACTTTGGTTTTATATTTAATGGAGATACTTGGAATATATATATTAATGGTATTGATGATACTTCTAATTGGACTAATAATTCTAGCACAACTACATTAGATGATGGATTTACAAATGATAATAATACATTTGGATTATTTTATAATGATGCAGCTGGTGGAATGGATTATTTTAGAAGTTCTATAGACGATTTCCGTATATACGATAAAGCTTTAACTGCCCAAGAAATATCAGATATCTATAATGATACTGAACCATTAGTTGGTGGTTCTAGTTCATCTACTGGAACTAGTTCTCCATCAACTATTGTAAAAACTGAAGAACGAGCATATCCACCAGTAGGTAAAAGAGATTTTGTTCCTACATCTGGAAGTGATCTAAGTTATACTAAAAATATTAATAGTGTATATGGTAGTGGTGATTATATAGTATCTGTATCTAGTTATGATCCTACATATCCACAATATAATCCAATTGAATGTTTTAATGAAGGTGATGATGTTGCAGGTATATGGTTAGTTGATAATTATACTGATATGATATATTCAGGGACATTTAATAATAACAGTGGTAAATTATCATCATTAGGATATGAAGGCGATTGGATACAAATTAAATTACCTGTTAAAATACAATTAACTAAAACTAAAATTAAACAACGAAGTGCTTTTTTACCAGAAAGAAGTCCTGGAGACTTTAAAATATTTGGAAGTAATGATGAAACAACTTGGGTTGAATTAGTAAGTAAAACTTTAGTTTTAAGTGATTATGTTTCATTTAATTATGAAACTACTGATATATTAGATAATACAAATACTTATCAATATTTTATTTTGATTGTAAATAAAACATTATCAACAAGTCCAGTTATGAACTTTGATGAATGGTATATTTATGGTAAAGAACACAGTGTAGTAAATACTACTAATATGTTAGTTTGGTATAAGTTTGATGATGCGACTAATATAGGTTTAGATAGTAGTGGTAATAGTAATGATGGAACTGGTGCTAACGTATCAATAGATAATACAAATAAAATTAGAGGCACTAGTTCAGTTAGTTTTAATAATGGTAATATTACACGTGATTTTAATATATATAATTATATTTCAAATGGATTTACGATTTCATTCTGGTATAAAATAGCAATAGCTAATTCACAATCTTATCCTGCATTTTTAACATTTACAAATCCGGCTGATTTTAGTAAAAAGATTTATATGGGTGCATCCTTTTCTACAAGTAATACTTCTACTTGTTATGTATATTTTGATGATGGAAATGAATTAAAAGAAATATCATTTGGAGAAAATACGGTAAATGATCAATGGCATCATTTAATTTGGGTGTATAAACCAGATGGTGAATGGAATATATACATTGATAATGTTAAGGATTCTAGAACACAAACAGTGCAAATTACTGATGTTAATTTTACTAAAATGTCAATTGGTTATATGGATGAATCCAGAAATAATGGTAGATTTAATGGCAATATAGACGATTTCCGTATATACGATAAAGCTTTAACTGCTCAAGAAATATCAAATATCTATAATGATACTGAACCATTAGTTGGTGGTTCTAGTTCATCTACAACAGTAAGTTCTGTTAATACTGCTAAAAGTAATTTAGTAATTTGGTATAATTTTGAAAATAATCTTGATGACAGTAGTGGTAATAATCATAATGCTACAAATCCGGGTAATGGAATTAGTTTTAATACAGATTCAAAAGTTGATAATTATTCATTACAACAAAGTGGTTATACTAATGCAGATAAAAATTATGTTCAAATACCAAATACTTTTGATTTATATAATTCTTGGAATGGTAATGGTATTTCAATATCAATGTGGTTTAAAATAGATCCAGTTACTGATACATCAAAAAGTTGGGGAAATACCTTAATACAGTTTTCAGAATTTGAAACAGATGTATGGCCAATGAATAGAATTATGCTTGCACAAAATGGAATAGAGAATAAATTTTGGTTAGGTATCCACGATCCATTATTAGGTGATGCTGTTAGATATAATTGGAAAAATGTATTAGACGGTAAAATTGATTCACAATGGCACCATATAGTATTATCTGTTTCTTCTACAGGTGTATGGACTTTAAACTGTGATACAATTGATCAAGGTGAAATTTTTACTAATTTGATACCAGATGTAAGATATGTTAAAAATACTATTGGAACCAGTTTGTTTGGAACTGATCGCGGAACAACTGGTTTAGTAGATGATTTCCGTATTTACAATAAAGTTTTAACAAGTGCAGAAATAACTGCTATCTATAATAATGATGTTACACAAAGTGTAATATCTACAACAGATTATACACCAATACAAAGAGTATTCTTAAAATACACTACAATTGTTAAAACAATAGAACCATCTATTGTTGATATTGTATATTTACATCCTGTAAATACTACACCAATTTTAATAGCAAATGATGAATATTATGTTGAGATAACATCAACAAATATTATTTATTTACCTAAAACATATGACAACACTGAGATATTAATTATTGGTTCTACAAAATATGTTAAATATGAAAATGTATCTTTGAATGAGTTCGCGATTATAACTATTAACAATGATTTAACAACTATATCTGTAAATAATAATAATTATGATCTAGCAAATGGAACTACAATAGATACAGCTTTAACAACTGAATTAAATACTTATAATATTACGGAACATAATAACATACCGAAAGTTTTAATAAAATATACAACTAGTGCTACTACTAAAGTAACTAGTATAGTATTTAAAGATCAAGAATATCTTAATGTATTAGATTATGCTACATCATTACAAATAACTAATAATAATATAACATATGATGAAAATAATTTGAAAATAAGTTCTAATGTTGTAAAAGATTTTGATAATTACTTTACAGAAACGATACAAGCTACTAATGAATACGGAACATCTTCATTAGATTACAATTTTATTAAACTGGGTTATGATGGAGTTGTTGTTCCTAATTTAGAAAATGTATCTAAAGATATTTATATTACAAATACAATAGCAAATATTGATTTACGTGAAATAGCAAATGGTGATAGTTATAAATTAATATTTAATCCATATGAATTCCAAAATAATACTGTTCTAATCGAAAATACTCTAACTTTAACTACAGATGGACGAGGAATCTATGATATATTAGTTTCTATAGATAATAAATTATATGTATTAAGAATACACGAAACTGAACCAAATATTGATGATGATTCATATAATGTTGGTTAATATGCGTAATTCAATAGTCTTTTTAAAATCTATGTAAAATATAAAATGAGTGAAACTTATCTCTATTCAATCAATCGTGTTATCAATATTGACAATGGAACAGATTCTAAAAAAACAGTATTTGCAACAGATGCTGAAAAGATTTATAAAAACTTAGTTGATCCCTTAATTACTTCGCAATGTAGAATTGTAGGTGGAACTTGGACTGATGATCTAGTAGTCAATAATATTGTATGTCATCCAAATACCGAAGATACATCATATTCTACTCATACTAACAATGTTTTAAATATTGCTTTAGCAGGAAATGATGTTAATATGAATGGTAAAAATGTTAATATTACATCAGTAGAAGATTCATCAACTACTAATGTATATGGTAAAACAATTAATATAGGTGAAGATGTATCTACAACAACTATAAAAACAAATGTAATGAATATTACTACTGCAGGACAAGAAAGCACAACAAATATAAATGGTAAAACTCTTAATATGTCTGAAAATAGTGTAGATGGAACGGAAGTTAATCTTTATGGTAAAGTTATTAATATTGGTGAAAATGATACAGTAACTACTTTAAAAAGTAATAATGTAGTTTTAACTACTGCTGGTCAAACTTCTTCAACACGTGTTAATGGTAAAACTTTAATATTAGGTGAGAATGCTATAGCTGGTTCAACGACTACCATAAATGGTAAAACTCTTACTATGGGTGAAGATGATACTTTAACTACTTTAAAAAGTAATACTGTAGTTTTAACTACTGCCGGTCAAGATAGTAGCACAACTATTTACGGAAAAGAAGTAAAATTAGGTGAAAATAACCGAGCAGATACTGAATTAACTGCTTTTGGTAAAACAATTAACATTGGTGATGATACTAATACTGGATCTTTAAATGTATATAGTGATATATCTTTAATTAAAACCGATACATCTCTAACAACTGAAACAAATTTATATACTTTAAATACTGAAACAGATGGTGCTTATTTAAAAATAGAGAAAGCAGCAAATAATGGAAAAGCGCAAATTGATATGGGTAGTTTAACTAATACAGAACAAATTAACTTTAAAGCACAAAATATTGATGTAAATGCTGAACAAAATCTTAGTTTAGCCACAAGTGTATTTGAATTTAATAAAGAAAGTCAAAAAGCTTATTTTGAAATTAATGATGCTGAAAGTAGAATTACTATTGGACGATCGCAATTAGATAATACATTTATTCACGGATCTAATGTGTATATTGGAGAACCTGGATGCACTACAACAATTTACGGTAATGTAATATCATATTCGGAAGGTTCTAATGTAGTTACTAATACTTTAACAGAAGAAACTTCAGCATTCCATATTCATAATACTGGAACTAAAACGGCTTTAACTGTTATTCAAGATAATTCAGTATCTGGTGGTGGTTATAATTTAATTGAGTTTTATACACAAGAAAATCAAGACAGAACACCATTTCGTATAGATGATGTTGGTCGTGTTGGTATGGGTGTTGAAACCTCTGTAGATTTAAAAGCGTGGTTACATATTAATCGCAATGATCCTGATATTAGTTCTGCTTTACCCGATGATCTTTTATTGATAGAAGATACTGATAATGATGCTACACCTTTTATTGTAAAGAAAGAAGGTGATGTAGGTATAGGAACTGATGTTCCAAGATATAAATTAGATGTATGGTCAGGAACATCTTCATTAAATGGACAACAAAATAACGCAGGCAATATTAATGCTAAAGGTATTGCATTTCGTGATGTTGTTTATATCAAACAAAATCATACCAATCGTATTATGTATGCTTTAGGTAATAAATTATATACTCATCCTGCTGGTGATTTTGTTCATTCGTGTGTGACAGGATTTACATTTACTTGGAATAAAGCTGATGTAGCTTATGCTAATACTGATAATACAGGTGTAGATCCACTTTTACCACCTAATAACGATGGAACTTTTGTTTTTAGAATGACTTGTAAATTACATATAGCTGGTAATGATGGACACGTTGCTTTCCGTAGATTTGAAATATTCGTAAATCCACAGAATAATGTTGCTGACTTTAATAAAGAAATGCCTGCACACGTTACAGTTGCTGATATATTTGATTCAGCTTATGATCATTACGAATTCCCCGTTGAACCACTTGTTAAAAAGATCTCTAATGAAACTTGTCAATTACAAATTAAATGGAAATTACGTAATACTACTGGTGGAACTACAATGCCTACAACATCAAGAGCTTATTTGGATGTTGAGTTCTTTGGACACGAGAATATTGGAGATGTTAAAGCAGAACCGTTAAATGCTTATGATATTGCTAATGATGGAACTTTAACACCAGTATAAAATAATAAAATAAATTATTAATTAGGCAGTATAATCTATCTAACACAATGCTTACTGCTTCCTGATACACAAGCATAACAATCACAATCAAAATCTTCAATTGCATTTGCTTTTGCTACTGTTTCATTAACATCTTCTGTTTTGGACTGCTTGATGATATTTAATTTTTCTTTTAACATTGAAATGATTTCATCTTCACTGTAATTATCAATATCAAATTGAATCGTAATCGTAGTTTTATAACCAAAATTTGCTTCAATACTAGTCATTGTATTTTTATGTTTTTTGTTTAATCATTTTTTATATAAAAATGATTGTATTATTACATTTATTTACAATGGATTCTTTAACAACATTCAACGATAATGGTTTAATCATAAGTGATTGCCATAATACAAATATTTATATGATGATAGTAATTAGTAGTTTAGTATTTTTGTTAATGATAAATTGGATATATTTTGTATGCCTTAAAACTAATACAAAACTAGAGGTTAAAATTGATAAAATTGATAAAAATATACTAACTCTAATGAAAACATTTCGTGAATTAAAGAAAATTGATTAATTTCCTTTATAAGACTATTTTTATTATTTGCCGATTTGGTTCATCAATATTATTTTTATTTAATAATAATAATACTATGTTTAAACAGTCTTCTTTAGATAATATATATTCATCAACCTATTATACAGATGTTAAAAGAGATGAATTAATACGTGGAACTAAAATGTATAATAAAGCACAAAATCCTATGGAAACTGGAATAGTTCCTAGACCTGCATTTGCTTCAATGTTTTCAGGAATTGAGGAGAGTGATGATAATTTAAGTGGTATGAAAATGGAAAAACAAGATTATATTCATAACAATATGGTTCCTTTTTTAAAAGGTAATGTAACACAAAATGTTGATGTTGAAAGAATGTCTAATTATACTGATCGTATGAGTGGTAATGATTCATTATATATGAAAAAAACAGAAGTTCCTTGTTTATTTAAACCAAGTATTAATGATCAAGTTTGTTCTAGAGGAATGCGAAACAATGATGAGTTTTTAAAATCACGTGTTGTTGATCCTTTATCCAGAAATAATGAATTTCCTATACAACAAATAAGAGTAGGACCTGGTTTAAATCGTGGTTATTCTTCTGCAGGTGTTGGTGGTTTTCAACAAACTGATGCTTTAAGATATGCTGCACCGCCTGATCTACAAGCAAATAAACCTAAAACGGATCAAACAAGTAAAACCTTTCAAATACCATTTCAAGGACCTAAAACAAATAATGTAACAAAAAGATCTATGACAGAAAATGTTGTTAAGAATCTACCTGAAAGAACATTTGAACAAAATAAAGAAAACTTCTTTGTTACTACTGGTGCTTACACTAAACCAACCGAAAGAAGTAATCAAAATATCAAAGAAACAAACGCACCTTTAGGACATATTGAATATACTGGTGGTGCTAAAGATACTGTTAATTTACAAAATACAAATGATGATTATGGTAAGGCTAATGTTGTTGTATATGATAATGAACGTAATAACTATGAAACTAAAACTGTTGTTACTAATTTAACTAGTTTAGTTAATGCAGTTGTAAATCCTCTAGTAGATACTATGAAGAATAGTATTAAAGAATATTTGATAGATGCACCTAGACAGGAAGGTATGATGAACCCTCAAATGCCTCAAGCAGTTACTGTGCACGATCCTAATGACATTACTAGAACTACTATCAAAGAAACAACTATACACGATTCTGAAAAACTAAATCTTAAAGGTGAGGATGGAACTTATAGTGCATTACAAGATGATGCTAAAACTACTACTAAAGAAACAACTATACACGATGCAGAAAAACTAAATCTTAAAGGTGAAGATGGAACATATACCGCTATTCAAGATGATGCTAAAACTACTACTAAAGAAACATTAATACACGATTCAGCTAAATTAAATGTAAAAGCGGGTGAAGGAACATATACAGAAATACAAGATAAAGCTAGAACTACTACAAATGAAACTTTAGCCGTTAAAGATGTTTATCGTAATATTGGTGGTGTTGTTTATAAAACTGTAGCATATAGCACTGATCTAGTTGCTAAAACAACAACTAAAGAAACTACAATACATAAAACGGAAGGATTCTTAGGTGGTATATTGGAAGGTTTGTTTGGTGGTTATTTATCAAGCAAACCTTTTGCTAAAGATACGAATAAACAATCAACACATAATGAATATATTGGTTCTGGTAATACTAATGTTAAAGAACAAATGTCGCATTTAGCTACCGATAATGCTGAAATAGATGGAACACGTGAAAAGATCTTAATAGATGCTGGACATACACCGAATGGTGGTCAAAGTAGTTTAAGTAAAATTAATAATGGTAATATTAATATGAAATCAAATAAAAGTATTGTTGAAAGTTTAGCACCACGTAAAATGCATAACGTTGAAAAAGTGTATCAACCAACACCAAATAGTAATGTTAATGGTATTACTAAAGAAAGCTCACAACTTAATTCTTATGAAAATAGATTGGATAAAGACACATTGAGTTCCTTAAAAACTAATCCATTTAATATACAGGTTAATCCTATATAAATAGATTTTATACTTCTTTTTTTATTTATTCTAATAATAATATGACATCTTCAGAAAAAATTAGTTTCACTTATAATCAAGCGATTGATCTTGTTACAAAAGAATTAGAAAATACTAAAATAGGTCAAGATACTGGAACTAATATTACAGGACAGAGAAATATTATATTAGGTAAAGATACTGCTTTTAATTGTATTGATATTAATGATAGTATTGTTATAGGTTATCGATATGGTTTTAATTTGATTGAAAGTTCTTCTAATTTAGTTTATATAGTTAATAATGGTATTGGTGGTGATGAAAGATTGGTTTCTGATAATAATTCTATAATGATCGGATCTTTAATAGGTAATAAGTTAATTTACAATAATAATAATAATATTATTGGTTTTAATTGTATTAATAGTATTGAATCTAATATAAGTAATAATGTTATTCACGGTTCTTATATTGGTAATGAATTAATTTCAGGTATCAATAATACTATTGTAGGTAATTATAATTTAAATGAAGTTATAAATGCTATTAATACTATATATATTGGTGGATATAATACTAGTTATGATCTTTATCAATCTAATTTAATTGTTATTGGTAATAATAATTTAATTAAAGAAAATCCTATAGTTATTGGTAATTCAAATATCATTAGCACTGTTAGTAGTATTGGTATAGGTAATAAATTAGAATCTTACAATGTTTTAAAAGCAGTAAATTATCTAAATACATTTGACCCTATATTAAATAAAAATATTATTGATAGTCTTAAATTAAATGATTTGATTGTTAAGGGTAATTATATATACCAATCACCTCACAATCCTATTGAACTATCTTTAAATAATAATTTAAATTATAAAAAAATTGATATTAGGCTTGATACATTTAGTAATATTAAACTTGATAATGATACTACATTTGATGTTAAATATACTTTAGATGAAACCAATATT
>Ga0209138_1000228_pt1 | contig 57395 bp, 53 predicted proteins | sample SaaInl3SG_22_DNA_FD_184645 | JGI IMG/M metagenome (GOLD analysis project Ga0209138, IMG submission 184645) | Marine microbial communities from expanding oxygen minimum zones in the Saanich Inlet - ESP_153SG_22_DNA (SPAdes) (version 2) | ecosystem: Environmental > Aquatic > Marine > Intertidal...
CATTTTCAAGGTTTAAACCAACCTTCAGTAATTTATACTCTCCATCTGGAGAAATAGTGTGTACGCTTAGCGGACTCCCTTCGTGATAGAACCAGATTTCGTCGCTTTCTATTTTGTGAAAATGACTTTGATTCGCCGAAGAAAGTAAAAAATATATAGAGGTCAATAAAGATCTTTCACCGTTTTTAGTTTTCGTATTTGCTGAACTTCGGTAGGTTTCTTTATACCAACCTCCTTCAGGGTGCTCTATTAAGTTAAACGTATTTACTAACTTGTTGATTTTTAGTTTAGTGTCCATTTTAATCTATTTCGTCTATCAATTTTATATGTTAAGCTAAATAATTATCAGTTCTTTAATATAGAAGAAACTATAAATAAGATATATGCTTAACTTTATGAAAGAATATTACCCTATTCGCTAATCAAAATTAAGGACTGTCGGTTGCTAGGCGGTCTTTTTTTATTGCTCTATTGGTCCACCTTTAAACTGCGTTCCTTTATTTTTTGTATTATGAAAGAAATACCTTAAATCTATTGCAAAAGTAGCACCAGAAAGCTCCGCACCATTAAATATTAAGTAATCGTCGTTTTCATAAATACTAACCACATTTAACAAAGGTTCAAAAGGAATTTTTCCAGAAACACCTAAGTAGAAAAATCCATCTTTTTCGGTTCTGTACTCAAATCCAACGTTGGCGTTTAATTCGCCAGAGAAAAAACCGCGCCTGCTTGCTTGTATTTTAAATAAATGTGCACCTTCTGGATTAGTTTGTGTTCTGATATTTGAAGGATTGTATGTGAGTGAAACGCCCAGAGCAGTATTTACATATAACTTCTCTCCTAATTGAATGTAAACGAGCATGTTAATTGGAATGTCAAAATTTATAATACCAAAATCATTTTCGTCTGTTAACGAAGAGTCTGCTAAGTTGAACGAAGTAAGGTAATTTTTGCGTGTATACAACAACCCTGTTTCTATAGCCAATAGTTTTGTTATTCCTGTTCTAATATTGGCACCGAACGTGTATCCAAAAGTGGGTTTAACGTTGGTTGTAAAACTCTCAATTTGAATATCTACTGGTTTGTCTCCAACTAATCCAAAAGGGATTAAAGGTTTGTATGTTAATCCGAAAAAATGTTCGGCAGACGATTTCTTTCTCTTACCTTGAGAAAAGCTACAAAAACTAACCAATAAAATCAGAATTAAAATACTTTTCATACAATTAAATTACTCGAAATTTGGGTTGGTTTACAGTTAATATGCGCTAAAGGTAAACATCTTTTATTTAGAGGTACAAATCGACTCCTATTCAGAATAAACTTGTTCAACATCTCTTGTTTTCGCGTCTAAAATACTTTGTTTTTTACAATAACCAAATAATGCTAAGCTCACAACAAGCAACATAAAGAGTAACATGAAATAACGAAAAAAATTGTTTTTGATTAAAAAATTTCGGTGTGCAGCTTCTGTATTAAAGTTAATTTGCTGTACTTTTTTATAGTCTCTTTTATAAATACCATACAGATAGAATGTGCGTGTCCTTGGTTTCTCTTCGCCTTTTTCAAACCAGATATTTTGCGCCATTAATTCGCGCTCAAATGTTTCTGCTCTTGTTATGTCTGCAAATCGAAAAACTATATAGTCTGGGTTTGTAGGGTGTTGCACATAATTAACCAGTCCTAAATCTGTTAAATGTTCTACTCCTGAATCCATTCTGTTACGTATTCTATAGGTTTGCGTTGTCCTTTAGGCCAGTCGGTTGATGAATAACCGATGTAGAAAAAACCAAGGCATTTGTCTTTTTCTCCTAATCCTAAAAACTCGTTGGTGTCGGTTAAACTCATAAATTTGGGTGTGGACCAGAAACCACCTAATCCATATGCTGTACAAGTTAAATACATGTTTTGTACAGCGCAAGCAACGGCCATTACTTCTTCAATTTCAGGAATTTTTTCAGAGGCTTGTCTTTCCATACATACTGCAATTATTGCAGATGCTGCTGCAGGCCTATTTTGCATGCGAGCACGTTTTATATCTGTTTGTCTTTCTTTTGGAATGTGCGTTACGTACATTTCCTCTAAGAAGTTGGCAAGTTTTTGTTTGCCTTTGTCCATGAAAACTTTGAAACGCCACGGTTGGGTCATACCGTGGTTCGGAGCCCAAATAGCACTGTTTAAAATGGTGTCTATTTGCTCTTTATGTACTTTTCTATCGCTATAAAATTCTGGATAGATTGTTCTTCTATCTTTAATGAGGGCCGTAATCTCGCTTAAATTGTATTTCATATCACTCCGTTTGTTGGCGAAGTTAATTAGAATTTGATGATAATTTTATCTACTAGCGTATAAATTAATAGAGTTGTCAACTGAAAATAATAAAAAAGTCGGACCAAATAAATGATCCGACTTTAACAAGTATAAATTTAACAATGAACTAATTCATTATCCTTTTGTATCCACTTCAACAGCAGCTAATTCTTCGGCTTTATAATCACCATTGTCTAGCTTTGCTTTAACCTTTATAAAGGTTTCGATTGTGTAGTGTACGTCTTCTAATGTATGTACAGCAGTTGGAATCAAACGTAGCATAATTACGTCTTTCGGCACAACTGGATAGATTACAATAGAACAGAAAATATTGTAGTTTTCTCTTAAATCGAAGGTCATGTTAGTCGCTTCTGCGAGGTTTCCTTGTAAAAATACCGGAGTAACGCAAGAATTCGTAACACCTATATTAAAACCAGCTTCTACTAAACCTTTCTGAAGTGTAGAAGCAACTTTCCATAAATTTTCTTTGTGTTCTGGTTGCGTTCTAAGTAATTCTAATCTTTTTCTAGCTCCAACAACTAAAGGCATTGGTAAAGATTTAGCAAACATTTGAGAACGCATATTGTAACGCATGTACTCAATGATGTGTTCTTTAGCACAAATAAAAGCACCAATAGAAGCCATTGATTTAGCAAAAGTTCCAAAAAGAACATCTATTTCATCATGCACGCCTTGCTCTTCTCCAGCTCCTTTTCCTGTAGCTCCAACAGTTCCAAATCCATGGGCGTCGTCTACGAAAAGTCTAAAGTCATATTTACCAGATTTTCTAAACTCAACAATTTCTTTGAGCTTACCTTGATCTCCAGCCATACCGAAAACACCTTCGGTAATTACTAGAATTCCACCTCCAGATTGGTCAGCTAGTTTAGTAGCTCTTTCCATCTGCTTGTCAAAACTCGCCATGTCATTGTGTTGAAATACTAAACGTTTTCCAACATGCAAACGCATCCCGTCTAAAATACAAGCGTGAGATTCACTGTCATAAACAATGATGTCGTTTCTATCTACTAAACAGTCAATAGAAGAAACCATTCCTTGATAACCAAAGTTAAGTAATATCGTATCTTCAGCACCCATAAATTCTGACAATTCAGCTTCGAGCGCTTCGTGCTCTGAAGTTTGACCTGTCATCATTCTAGATCCCATAGGATAAGCCATTCCCCAATCTGCAGCAGCCTCAGCATCAGCCTTACGTACTTCAGGATGGTTCGCTAAACCTAAATAATTGTTCACTGACCAAACTAAACACTCCTTTCCTCTAAAGATCATCTTATTACCGATTTCTCCTTCTAGTTTTGGGAATGTAAAGTATCCGTGAACACCTTTTGCGAATTGACCGATTGGTCCTCTATTCTTTTTTATTTTGTCAAATATGTCTTGAGCCATAAATGTTTATTTTCTCTATGTGTTTTGTACACTGAGGGTTTCGGTTACAAAGATAATCTAAAAAATTAGTCCCTAAAGAAAACCACTGCTTTTATTTAACCGTGAAATGTTAAGAAACTAGATTGAATAGTGCACTCTAGCGCAAAATAAAGGACTTTTACATTACAATGAGAAACGATGATTTGTCGTTCAAATACCGTTTAAATAATATTTACTTCTCGCTCCAATTGAACATTAAATTTCTCCCAGACATCCTTTAAAATGGCTGTACTCAGAGCGTAGATTTCTTTTCCTGTAGCTCCACCATAATTGACTAATACAAGTGCTTGTTTTGCATGCACACCGTAATTGTCTAGTCTTTTTCCTTTCCATCCTGCTTTTTCTATAAGCCAACCTGCTGCTAATTTTACTTGGTTGTTTGGTGCAGGATAATTCGGAGCATCTGGATATGCTTGCAATATCGTTGCAGCTACTTCTTGTTTTACAACAGGGTTTTTAAAAAAGCTTCCTGCATTACCTATTTCTTTCGGGTTTGGAAGTTTACTTTCCCGAATGGCAATAACGGCATCGCTTACATCTTTGATTGTCGGATTTACAATTCCCTTTACCTGTAACTCCGATTCAATTGCGCCATAATGTGTTTTTAGTGTATGCTTTTCTTTACTTAAAGCATACGTAACTGAAGTAATAATTGCCTTGTTCTTTAATTCATGCTTAAATACACTTTCTCTGTACCCAAAATTACATACTTCTTTACTGAAACGTTGAAGTTTCTTCTCTTCGATTAAAAAAGCATCTAACGAAACAAAAACATCTTTAATTTCTACTCCATAAGCACCAATATTTTGCATAGGAGAAGCTCCAACACTGCCAGGTATAAGCGATAGGTTTTCTACACCTCCGTAGCCATTTTCTATGCAATACATTACAAATTGATGCCAGTTGGTTCCAGCTCCAACTTTAAGATGAATGCTTTCTTCGTTTTCAAAAATAGGAGTTACACCTTCAATTGAATTTTTCAAAACGGTTCCTTTAAAATTGCGCGTAAGCAATATATTACTGCCACCGCCTAAAACAAGGAAATTACCTTTAAAGACATTAGAAAGTGATTCTAGTTCCTTCGCGTTTTCAAATATGATTAACTCGTCTGCTAAGCTGTCTATTCCAAAAGTAGTGTGCTCTTTTAAATTTATGTTTTTGAATCTCTTCATTTCAATTACAAAACTAAGCAATACTAATTTTCATGCTACTCCTAAATTGCTTGTTTATTAAAATAAAAATGTTCGTAGCATACATTAAGCACTTCTTTTGACGTTAATTGGTTTGCTTTAATTTCCAAAAAACTAACTTTGTGTATGCTTAAAAAAGTAGAATTAGAGAAGGTAAATGCACTCAATAGAAATACGCTGATGGAACAGCTTGGAATTGAATGTGTAGAGATTGGCGAAGATTACGTAGTAAGTACAATGCCAGTTGACCACAGGACGCATCAACCTATGGGGTTACTGCATGGTGGTGCCAGCGCTGCATTAATAGAGTCTATCGGTTCTATGGGAAGTTTTCTTCTTATTGATCCAGAAAAAGAAGTTCCTGTTGGTTTAGAGATAAACGCTAATCATGTTGGAGGAGTAAAATCAGGTAAAGTTAAAGCAATTGGTAAGGTAGTGCATGCAGGAAAAAAAACACATGTTTGGCAAGTTGATATTTTTGACATGACTACCAACAAATTGATCTGTACAGGTCGTTTAACCGTTATGATAATACCCAGAAAAGCGTAATGGAGACCGTTCTTTTTAGAGTGCCCGGAACAGCTGTTCAAAAATTAGAAGGGACATGGGAAGTCACAACATTTTCTGAGATAAAAAAAGACAGATTTTTTGTGACCAGTTTTTCGAAAGACAAGTGTTTTCAGTTTCAAGCTGAAAAAGCTACAGAACATATAACCGTTTCGAATTTTGCAGACTCAAATATTTACGCAGAAAGCAAAGACGAGTATGTCAAACAACTTGTAAATTTTCGAGATAAGTTTAAGGACAAAGGAATTAAAAAAGCCATTTACTCGCGCGTAATTCAAACGCCATTTGATAAAAAAGCAGAAGATTTATTTGATGAACTTTGTACAGCCTATCCCACAGCTTTCGTGTACTTAATTTCTTCAAAGTTTTTCGGTACTTGGGTAGGAGCAACGCCAGAAACACTGCTTTCTTATAAAAACGGAGCTTTCTCAACGATGTCTTTGGCAGGAACAAAGAAAGAAGTTAGTACAGAGTGGACCAATAAAGAAATCGAAGAGCAAGAATTTGTTACCGAGTTTATTAAAGCAGAGTTGAAAAAAATGGAGGTAACTAATTTAGTTATTTCTCCAACACATACAACGTATACTGGATCTGTCTATCACCTAAAAACAGACCTTTCTTTTCAAACAGGAATAGAAAGGTGGAACAATGTAGCTAATGCTCTGCATCCAACACCTGCAGTATGCGGAATTCCGAGAGACAAAGCCTACAATCATATTTTAGAATCAGAAAAGCACAATAGAGAATTTTATGCAGGTATAATTGGTTTTCAAAAAGAAAATGAACTTCAAGCCTTTGTAAATTTAAGGTGCTTACAAGTGCACGAAAATGTAGTTTCACTTTACGTAGGAGGAGGAATTACAGCCCAGTCTAAACCAGAAGCAGAGTTTCTAGAAACTACAAATAAGGCCCAAACTTTATTAAAGGTGATTAACCAGTTAAATCAATTTTAATAGCTTAACTTTTGGTTCGCTTTTGCATGGGCAAACAATTGATATTTGTCATCTTTTAGAAATAAGAAAAAACTATCTTTGCACTTTTAGAAACACTTAAAATATACATAGCATGCAACTGTGGAATAAATTGAGCAAAGAAGAATTAGTTCAAAAACTAAACGAAAGCGGATATGAGTTCGTTACTATTTCGTTTTATAAGTATCATCAAATAGAAAACCCTCAATTGTTTAGAGACCATCTTTTTCAAATGTGGTCAGCAATTGATGTAGTAGGTAGAATTTATGTAGCCCATGAGGGAATTAATGCACAAATGTCTGTTCCAATTGTCAATTTCGAGCGCTTCAGAAATGAATTGTTTGAAGTATCTTTTTTAAACAATGTGAGGTTAAATATTGCAGTTGAAGATGCAGATGTTGACCATCCTTTTTTGAAATTAAAAATAAAGGTTAGAGAGAAAATTTTGGCAGATGGTTTGGACGATTCTAGTTTTAATCCGTCTAATACAGGAAAACACTTAACAGTAGAAGAGTTTAATGCACTTACCGATCAAGATGATACTATTTTAATAGATATGCGTAACCACTACGAAACAGAAGTTGGTCATTTCGAAGGTGCGATAACGCCAGATGTAGATACGTTTAGAGAATCTTTACCAATTATAGAAGACGAAATTCTAAAGGGCAACGAAGATAAGAATATCGTAATGTACTGCACAGGTGGTATACGTTGTGAAAAAGCTTCTGCTTGGTTTAAACACAGAGGATTTGAAAATGTACATCAATTAGAAGGTGGTATTATAAAATACGCAAATGACGCCAAAGATAAAGGTGAAAAAAATAAATTTATAGGAAAGAATTTTGTGTTTGATGAGCGCAGAGGAGAGCGTATTTCAGAAGATGTAATTGCGCAATGTCATCAATGCGGAGAACCAGCAGATGTGCATACCAATTGTGTAAATGATGCGTGTCATTTGCTCTTTATTCAATGCGCATCTTGTCAAGAAAAATACGAAAACTGTTGCTCTCCAGAATGTCAAGAAATTACGCATTTACCGGAGGAAGAGCAGAAAGAATTAAGAAAGGGACTAGAAAATTCAAACAAGATCTTTAAAAAAGGACGATCAGAAAAGCTAAAATTCAAAAAGAACAACGAAAAACCATTATCTTTCCAAAAAGAAAATGTTTAAACTGAAAAGAGAGTGAATTTAGCAATTAATTGGACCGTTGACGCACAGCTTATTGACGGATGGAGCACACCTAACTTGTACGGATTACTTTTCGTTACAGGATTAGCCTTAGGTTTTGTAGTGGTAAAAAGAATGTTTAAGGCAGAGAATATTTCTGAAGCTTGGCTCGATAAGCTCTTAATGTACATGGTGCTTTCAACTATTATTGGTGCCCGACTTGGACATTGCTTATTCTATGATCCAGCATATTATTTAAGTAATCCTTTAGAAATCTTAAAAGTTTGGGAAGGTGGACTCGCTAGCCATGGTGGTGCAATTGCCATTATAATAGCCTTATACATCTATTCTAAAAAAGTGTCAAAAAAACACGTGTTTTGGATTTTAGATAAAGTGGTAGCTCCGGTCGCAGTAGCAGGAATATTTATACGACTAGGTAACTTAGTTAACCACGAAATTGTAGGTGTTCCTTCTGACGTTTCTTGGGCTTTTATTTTTAATAATGAAAGTAGAGATCTAATGATAGATGGGAAACATGTTCCACGTCATCCAGCACAATTATATGAGGCCATTGCCTATTTTTTTATTGCTATTTTCTTACTTTATGTATACTGGAAAACTACAGCCAAAGAGAAGCTTGGAATGATGTTTTCACTTTTTTTAATAACCATTTTCACAGCCCGATTTTTGATCGAATTTGTCAAAGTTGGTCAGGCAGAAAGAGATGCTGGACTCATCTTAAATACAGGTCAGTGGTTAAGTATTCCTTTTGTTTTGGTGGGTGTAATTGTGTTGATTTGGACGCTGAAAAATTCTAAAAACATGAAACCAACCGATTAACCTTAACATCCGAACTCAAGTGCCATACGTTTAAGTTAATTTTTGTTTAGTTTATTGCTTTGTTTACAAAGAGAACCGCATTTAATCTATAACTTTGTTTAGAGTATCTAGTAAAGTAGATATGCGAATAAAATACAAAAGTGAATAAGAAATGAACAAGATTACACAGCTATTTGGCATACAGTATCCATTAATCCAAGCCGGAATGATTTGGTGTTCAGGTTGGGAGCTTGCTTCAGCCGTTTCGAATGCAGGAGGTTTAGGGATTATTGGTTCTGGGAGTATGTATCCGGAAATTTTAGAAGAACACGTAATAAAGTGCAAAGAAGCTACAAATAAGCCGTTTGCAGTTAATTTACCTATGCTTTATCCAGATATTGATAAGCACATTGCAACCATTATCAAGCACAAAGTTCCCATTGTATTTACTTCTGCTGGAAACCCCAAAACTTGGACAAAGCACTTGAAAGAGCATGGAATTATAGTGGTCCATGTAGTTTCTAGCGTAAAATTTGCCTTAAAAGCAGAGCAAGCTGGTGTAGATGCCATTGTAGCCGAAGGGTTTGAGGCTGGTGGTCATAATGGAAAAGACGAAACAACTACCTTTTGTTTAATTCCTATGGTAAAAGAAGTGATAACTATTCCTTTAATTGCTGCTGGAGGTATTGGCACTGGGAAAGGAATGTTAGCTGCGATGAATTTAGGAGCGGATGCCGTTCAAATTGGATCTAGGTTTGTTGCAACTCCTGAGAGTTCAGCACATCAAAATTTTAAAAATACAGTAGTTGAAGCAAAAGAAGGAGATACGATGCTTACGTTGAAAGAACTTACTCCAGTGCGCTTGCTTAAAAACGCTTTTTTTAATCAAGTTGCCGATGCATATGCCAATAAAAAAACAGTTGAAGATTTAAAAAAACTATTAGGCAGAGGAAGAGCCAAAAAAGGAATGTTTGAAGGTGATTTAACCGAAGGCGAACTAGAGATTGGTCAAATTGCTGGTCTAATCCACGAAGTAAAACCCGCGCAAGAAGTTGTTGCCGAAATCATATCAGAATATAAAACTACTAGAACAGCACAAAACGAAGAAAAATTTACATTTTAAATGATAGAGTTCAAAAAGTTTACCCTTGATAATAACTTAAAGGTCATTTTTCATCATGACCCTTCTACTCCTATGGCTGTAGTGAACACATTATTTGATGTAGGCGCAAGGGATGAAGATGAAAATAAAACAGGATTTGCTCATTTATTCGAGCATTTGATGTTTGGAGGTTCAGCAAATATTCCTGATTTCGATGGACCCTTACAACAAGCTGGAGGAGAAAGTAATGCTTTCACGAGCAACGATATCACAAATTACTACGATACTTTACCGGCCCATAACTTAGAAACCGCATTGTGGTTAGAAAGTGATAGAATGCTCAACTTAGCATTTACGCCTAAAAGTTTAGAAGTACAAAGACAAGTGGTAATCGAAGAGTTTAAGCAACGTTATCTAAATCAACCCTATGGAGATGCATGGTTAGAGTTTAGACCTTTAGCGTATAAAAAGCATTCTTATAAATGGGCAACTATAGGCAAAGAAGTTGCGCATATTGAAGATGCAACGATGCAAGATGTTAAAGAATTTTTCTCGAAATATTATAATCCATCCAATGCTATTTTATGCATAGCTGGAAATTTTGAAGAAGCCTTTGTACAAGATATGGTGAATAAATGGTACAGAGATATCCCGGCGGGAATTAAGGTGCCAAGAAATATACCACAAGAACCTTCACAAAAAGAGTTTAGAGAAAAAACAATTGAAAGAAATGTACCTGCAGATGCATTCTATTATGGATTTAAAATGCCTGGTAAAACAGACGAATTATATTATACTGCAGATTTATTATCAGACGTTTTAGGAAGAGGTAAATCGTCTCGTTTACATACTAAAATTTATAAAGAACTCAACTTAGCTTCAGAAATAGCAGCTTATGTTTTAGGAGCTCATGATGAAGGACTATTAATGATATCCGGTAAGCTAAATAATGGCGTTAGTTTTGATCAGTTAGATGATGCTATATGGGAAGTTTTAGAAACCGTTAAAGCGAGACCGATAGATTTAACAGAACTCAAAAAAATTAAAAATAAGGTAGAAACAACCGCTGTTTTCTCAGATCAAGGCATTTTAAATAAAGCAATGTCGCTCTCTGCCCACGAATTATTAGGAGATGCAAACCATATTAATGTAGAGCAGCAGATTTACGACAATGTAACTGCTGAAATGATTCATACCTATGCACAACATAAATTGGTGAAAACAAATTGTTCTGTTTTAAAAATTAAAGCATCTACAAAATGATAGATAGAAAAAAGCAACCTTCAATTTCAAAAATTGATAAAATAGATTTCTTAGAACCTAAGCACTTTACAATTAAAGATGAGGTAAAGCTACACTTGATTGATTCGGTAGACGATGAATCTGTTAAAATAGATTTCATTTTTAATGCCGGAACTAAAAATGATGAAGTACATATAGCCAGCTTTGTAAGTGCTATGTTGCTTTCAGGTACTCACGAGAAAACAACTTCTGATATTAACGAACAAATAGATGGTTTAGGCGGATTTTTTCAAGCAGAAGCAAGCAGAGAAAATGCATATGTAGCGGTTTATGGACTAAAAAAAAACATACATGCAATTCTAGATATAGTAATTGATGCCATTACGTATGTTTCTTTTCCGCAAGAAGAAATAGATCAATTGATAGCAAAAAATCAACAAAACTTTAAAGTTTCGTCAGAGAAAGTGAGTTTTTTGGCAAGACGCGCATTTGGCAAGTCGTTATTTGAAGGAACGCAATATGAAGCGCATGCAGAGTATGAAGATTTTGAAACGGTAACTCGTGATCAGCTGGTTACTTTTCATGATAAGTTTTACTTGAATGGTTTGGAAAAAGTATGCGTTACAGCTAACCTAGCCGAAGAAGATGTGAAGAACATTATAGATAAAGTAAGTAATTGGTCTAACAAACATCCGCGAGAATATGTCGAATTATTAACGAATACACCAAAAACGGTTCATATTGAAAAGGAAGGTGCAATTCAAACCGCAATTCGAATTGGACGCATTCTCTTTACACGAAAAAAAGAAGATTTCTTAGTCTTTTCTGTACTTAACTTAGTACTTGGTGGTTATTTTGGCTCTCGTTTAATGTCTAACATCAGAGAAGATAAAGGATATACTTATGGCATTGGCTCTGGTGTAATGGAAATGCAATCTACAGGTTATTTCTTTATTTCTACTGAGGTTGGCAAAGCCGTTGCTGAAGATGCAATTATAGAAATTAAGAAAGAAATTGAAACACTGCAAAATGTATTAATTTCTGAAGAGGAGTTAACATTGGTGAAAAACTATGCTATCGGTCAGTTATTGCAATCCTCTGATGGTCCGAATGCAATGATGGATAGATTTTTATCTATAGACAAGTACGGTTTGGGTTACGATTATTACGACAGGGTAATGCAAACGTTTAATGAAAGTACACCTGAAAAAATTAGAGAAATGGCAAAAAAGTACTTAAACTGGAATGATTTTCTCATAATCACAGCGGGATAGCAACTTATTGCTGGTTTTAGCGTTAAATAATAAGGAATTAACAAATTTAGCGTTACACGTTTATGCTCAGTAAGTATTTACATATATTATCTCTTATCAGCGTGCTTGTTTTGGGCTCTTTTCAAACAAGGGCTTCGCATGTTTTGGGTGGAGAAATTACGTGGACGTGTAATGGCTCAGGTTTGTATGTTTTTGAGCTTACTTTTTTTAGAGATTGCAATGGTTTTGATGTAAACACAGGTACAGAATCCATTTTGGTTTGGAACCATCCGACGGTAGATTTTATTGATGTTGACTTTGTTTCTAGGATTGATATTTCTCCTACTTGTTCTGTAGTTCCTAATGGTCCGGCACAACTCGATTGCGGAAACGGAACATCTGGTGGAAACGGAATAGGTGCAATTGAAAAAGTGCTATACAGGAGTAATCCAATAGATTTAGGAATAATTCCAACAGCTGGAATAACTTTTACTTTTGATAGCTTTTCGCGTAGTGGTTTAATTACGAATATTCAAAATACAACTTCAATAGGAATTACCTTAACGGCAGAAATGTATGGTTTTCCGGGGCAGGCTAGTGGACAATGCGTAGACAATTCTCCTCAGTTTTTACAAGATCCTTACATGGTTAGTTGCGTGGGTGAAGCCTATTCTTTTAATCAACATGCAGCTGACTTAGATAATGATAGTCTGGTTTTTAGTTGGGATATTCCTTTAGATGATTTTACCGGACCCTACAATCCTCCTTTAACTCCTTCCAACGTAACGTTTGAATTGGGGTTTTCGGCAACTAATCCAACTCCTGATGCAAATTTTAACATAAATAATGTTCCCGCAAATTTAGATACAGAATCTGGCGAAATTACATTCACTTCATTTAACATAGGTGGTTATAATTTAAAAGTAAGAACGGATAGTTATAGAGATGGTATAAAAATAGCTTCGGTGGTTAGAGAAATGCCTGTTTTTGTGAAAGCGTGTGATGCTGCTAATACTGCACCAACATTAAATGCTCCTTTCAATACAAATTCTACTTTCGAAATAGATGTAATTGCCGGAAATCCGGTTAACTTTAATCTAACTTCCGTAGACATAGAAAATTTACAAGATGGTTCTCCTCAACAGAATATTATTACCGCAACGGGTACAATGTTTGGAGATAATTTTATAAATCCGGCTGTAGGTTGCGCTGTTGCTCCATGCGCTACATTAGATGCAACTCCTTTGATTACGGGGATTAATGGAGCTTCTACAGACTTTAACTGGCAAACAGATTGTGCACACCTTTTAAATGCAGATGGCGATGTTTTATCTGAAGTTCCTTATTTATTTGTTTTTAGAATTCAAGACGATTATTGTGATGTACCAAAAGTAAAGTACGCCACGGTAAAAGTAAATGTTCAAAATTCAGATGTGATTGGTCCAACTTCAATATCTTGTATTCAAACAGATGCAGCAGACAATATCACTGTAAATTGGGAGTCTGTTACAAATATAAACGGAGCTTTTTCTGGTTATGAAGTACACAGTGTCCAAAATGGCTTACTAGCTACAATTGCGGATATAAATACCACTAGTTTTACTTTCCCAGCTGGTGGAAGTTTGGTAGATGACTACTATATTTCTGTTCTGTCTGGCTGCGGTGGTCAAACTGCTTTAACTAGTGATACGCTTCAAAACATCTTCTTAAACTTAAATAATCCAAGTAACGGAGAAGCAGTTTTACAATGGAATAATCCTAGTGTTAATCAAGCAAATGAATGGAATAATTATTACCATATTTACAGAGAGTTTCCTGTGGGTACTTGGACACTATACGACTCAGTACCTTTTGGAACAACTTTCTATAAAGATACTATAGATATTTGCGACCCTATATTGAGCTACCAAATTGTACTTCCTACTCAGAGCTGTGCATTTACCAGCAACATAGAAACAGATCAATTTGAAGACTTAATTGTACCAGATATTCCTCAAATCACTTCAATTTCTATGGATACACTAACGGGTAATGTGCTTATTGAGTGGACAGAAAATGAACAAGATGATACATTTGGATATGTAATTTATGGTGAAGATGTAACTGGTAATTTTATAGAAATAGATACTGTTTTTGGTATTTCTAATACACAATACATAGCAAATCCGCCAGGAGATGGTCCGTTTACTTATACAGTAGCTGCATTTGACTCTTGCTTTACCAACGCTTCACCGCCAACGTATCAGACAAGTGCTAAAGCAGAACCGCACATTACCATGTTTTTAGCGAGTAGTTTAAATCCATGTTCTCAGCAAATTACATTAAGTTGGAGTGATTACGTAGGTTTTGGTCAAACCGAATATCAAATTTTAGGAAGAATAGGAGCTCAATCTTGGGAGTTTATAGGACAAACAACTGCTACAAGTTTTCAGCTTCCAAGTCAAATCGGTGCTTCTTACATTTTTGTTATACAGGCAGTAGATGCTAATGGTTTTACTTCTTTTTCTAATCGAATAGTGCTTACTGCAGATGAACAAACGAGTCCAACAGAAAGCTATTTAAGCACTGCTACTGTAGATGGAGATAAAGTAATTGTTAAACATGCTATTTCTTTGGATGCAGGAACCCAAGCGGTAATTTTGGAGCGTTTTGAACCAATAAATCAAGAGTTTATTACTTTAGAACAAAAGCCAACGAATACAAATATCATAGACTTTGAAGATTTAGCTGTTGAGGTAGAAAGAAAAAGCTATACGTATAGAACCATTTTGGTAGACAGCTGTGGTAAAGTTAGTGATACTTCGAACATTGGAAAAACCATACTTTTAAGGCTAGTAACTGAAGATACAGAGATGAAGCACTATTTACAATGGAATGCCTACGAAGATTTTCTGGGTGGTGTATTAGAATATAGAGTTTACAGAGGTTATGATGGTATTTTTGATCCAAATCCAATTGCTGTAACTACACCAGATGTTCGCTACTTAGAAGACGATGTTTCTGCAACGATAGATTATTCTGGAAAAGTATGTTACTACGTTGAAGCGTTAGAGAACATTAATCAGTTTGGTGTTGCTGAAGTAAGCAAAAGTAACATTGCTTGCCCAATTTTAGAGCCTTTAATTTATATACCAAACGCATTCTCTGTTAATGGAGCCAACCCTATTTTTAAGCCAGTTAGTAGCTTACGACAAGTACAGAACTATAATTTTACTATCTATAATCGTTATGGTCAAGAAATATTTACTACAAACAACCCCGATGAAGGTTGGAACGGTATTCTACCTAACGGAGAGATAGCACAAGAAGGGGTGTATATTTATCGTCTGTCAGTAAGAGACGGGAATGGTATAGAAGTATTAAAGCATGGTCATGTTTCACTATTAAATTACAGTGGGGTTAATTAAAGGCAAGTCACTTTTAAAGTGTTCAATAGCTGTACTTATTGTTTTTACAGTAGGTTGGATTATTCTATCTCCTTATCAAAAAGTGAAAAATAAGAATCAAATTACTGCTACGATACGTATAAAAAAACCGATAGCAGCTGTATTCACTTATTTGGGTAACTCTACCAATGCTAAGGATTGGAGTATTTATGTTGAAGAAATCGTTCCGTTGAATGATTCTGTAGTAAAGGATGGGAAATTAAAATCTACCAGAAGATGTTATAAAGCTGAAGAAAATCGCACTGTTTTTTGGGATGAAGAGATATTGTTCTATCAAAAAAATAAAAGTCGTCTACTCAGTATTTACAATATAACGGGTTTTGAAATAGGCATAGATAACTTAAGAACAGAGCAATTATATGATTCTCTATCAGCGAATGAGACACAACTGACGTTTACGTTATATCCTGAAAAAGAGAGTTGGAGTGATTATTTAAAAATGATAATTGCAGGATATCGAGTACAAGCAATATTTGAAAAAAATCTGGCAAACATTAAAAATTCGCTAGAAAAAACTTAGTTATCCTGCGGATTAATCGGGAAGGTTGTCATTAATTTATACTTAGCACCTTGTCTTGCCATATATTTTCCCCAAATATTATCCAAATCTGTATTCATTACATCTTTTGCTTCTACATCTACAACCAGCCAGTTGTTGGCATCTACTTCTTCTTTCAATTGCGATATAGACCAGCCTGAGTATCCCAAGAAAAAACGAACTTCTGATAGGTTCATTTTACCTGTTTCTATTAAATGGATCAACTCTGCATAATCTCCGCCAATATGCAAACCGTCATCAATTAACGTGCTGTCTTTGAGTAAATCTGGTCGGGTATGTATAAAGTAAATGTTTTGAGTAGCAACTGGTCCGCCCATTGATACCTTGGCCTTTTCAATAGGAAAGTTTTTTGCAATATCTGTTAAGTTAATTTCAATGTAATTATTTAAAACAAATCCAAAGCTTCCTTCGTGGTTATGTTCACAGAGATAAACGGCAGACCTACCAAAATAGTCATCTTCTAAAAAAGGCTCAGAGAGCAGAAGCTTACCTTTTCGCGGTATTTTAGTATTTTCAAAACGTATATCTAATTCCATATCAACACTAAATATAAATAAAAAATTAAATTGAGTTCTAAAGAAATTCGGGTGGTTTTCTTAATTCTAACTTAGCATCTTTGAAAAGAGCAGAAGTAGCGTTTAATCGCAACATAAAGCTCTGGTTAATTCCTGCCGGAATCCAGCTAAAACCGAGTTGCCAACAGTGCATATTCCTGTCTAGTGTAACACGTGTTTGAACAAGTTTTTGATTTACGATATCGTAATTTGTTTTAATTCCTACTTTCCATCTTTTGGTGAAATTAGCATCTGCATTAACCGCAATCGTTTGAGTATGATTTCGTTTTCTTGCTACAAATTGTGTAGAATCTGAATTAATTCTAGTAAACCAACTGTGAGTTAAGCTTACTTTCCAAGGTATTTGAAAATCTAGAATTTCATGTGGATTTAAGCGATAATAGTTGTAATCTGCTTCCCAATTCGGATCAAGATTATCTGCATTTTCTGCAATTTTTTGTTTGCTTTTTTTAGAAGCAATAATGTAGGTGGTAGTCACTTGTGTATTAATAAAACGACCAAGTTGACCATTTTCTTGTAGCGCAAAATTATTTGAACCCTCACCATTTGATTCATCCCAACCATATAAGTTAAAGCTTCCACTTGCAACAAAATTTAAACTGGGAAAAGGAGAGCTTCTAAGCGCCGTATTTAAGTTTGAGAATTGTAATGAGTCTTTCAAAAAGTTATAATCACCTCTTATACTTAAGGCATCAATAATTCTGGTTTTTGTAAATTCTTCAGTGGTATCTCTTCCATTTTTCCGTTTAATTTCAAAGGTATTATTCACATTAAAACTTAGCAGTAAGCTTTCGCCGTCTCTTGTATCTCTATATAAACTATTTGCATAAGGCTGGTAGTTCAGCAGGCTGTCTATATTGTTTATTGATAAAACCTGCGTATCAAAAACATCTAGGTTGGGAGAATAATTAAAACCAATGTTTGGAGTAATTACATGGCGCATCTTAGTTCTGTTTTTCCCAACAAATTGATAATAAGCATATACCTGCGACGTGAAGTCGATACGCGCACTAGCATTGTGCACTAATCCGAATTGGTTGTTAACTAACGAGTCTCTTATTTCTCCTGTAGTTTCGTTATAAAATTTTCTTGTGGCTTGAAAGTTTCCGTTGGTGGAATATCTAAAAGAAGGTGTAATGGTAGCACGGTTATCGAAAATAGGTATTGCTGTATTTACGTTTAGACTTTGCTTAAATCCATTTTTAAACTGATTTTGTATAGATGAAAAGTTTCTATCTCTCAGTAATGTATCTGCAAAATTAACATTGTTTTGACTTTCTAAATTGTAAACAAATCCAATTTTCTCGTAAAACCTAGCTGGTCCAACAGGGTTGGTTCGTAAAACTCTAAAAGGGAAAAAACGTTGCACATCAAAGGTGAAAGTAGGTAGCTCTAAATCAATATTATTGGAAGTAGAATTTTGCTTTAAACTGGCTTTTAACCCCATGGTTATAGGTAAGTTTGGAAAAGTTCTTCTCAAGTTTATGTCAGAGTTAAACGCATTATTAAGCAATGTTTCGTTTTCTCCCTCAAAGGTAGTTGTTTGATTGTTATCAGACAGGAAGTTAACCGAACTCTGAAAATTCCAATATGGATTCGCTCTTGCTTCTTGGCGGTGGTTCCATTGTACCACTATTTTTTCTAAAATATTTTCTGAAGGAAAGGGGTTTTTGAAACGATTAAATGCAACATTGAGTTGTCCGGTATATTTGTATTTTTTCTTGTATTCTGTGAGACTTCGAATACCAAATGTACCTCTACTGTATAATGAACCATACAACGTTGTTTGTATGTTGTCTGATTTTTTTAAGGGAAAATAGTAACCTAAGTCTTGTAACCCAAATCCCCAATTAGAAAAAGGTACAATTTGCGGAAAAAGTATGCCTGTTTTTTTTTGATCTGTAGAAGTTGGAATAAAACTAAAGGGCAAACCTAATGGTGTAGGAACTCCTCTAATCCAAAGATTAACAGGTCCTGTTACAATTCTTTTTTCGGGTACAAGTACTGCTTTTGATAATTGAAAATGGAAGTGAGGATCTTCTAAGTCGCACGTAGTAAATCTACCTTGCAAGAAATGGATTTCGTCATTGGCTTGTTTTTTAGCTACCGTCATGTGCAAATAATTCTCTTCTTGCTTGGTGTCTAATTCTTGAATGTACGCTTTTTCTGTTTCGAAATTATATTTTAGACTTGCTGCTGTAAGTTCTTCGGAGCCTTCTGTAAATTTAGGTATTCCAATTCGCTCTCCTTCTTCGTTAGTAGTGTATGTAGCAGTTACGGTTTTTTTCTCAAGATCCATTTCTATGTAATCTGCTGTAAGTTCTATCCCTTCATATTGTACGATTGCTTCGCCGTATAAAAAAACAATCTTAGTTTTTAGATTAGCGTAAATACTATCGGTACAAGAATAGGTTACAGGAGATTCTAACGAGTTGTCTACTCGTACAATACGTTCTTGACTGTACCCAAGTAAAGTACTACTCAAAAAAGCAACGATTATTAACAATCGAATGACTATAATTCTGTTATTGGAACGCTTTTTGGTCAAGCCTTTCTTTATAAATTTGTATTACACGTGTTTAACGGTTGCAAATCTAAAAAATTACCTTGTGTGATGTTAAAAAAAACAAAGACAATGCGCTTATTTATCTTTTTTTTATTGAGTTCGTATACGCTCTTAGGTCAAGCCACAGATATAATTGCACCTGGAATTAAGAAAATTGTAATTGATCCTGGACACGGAGGCCATGATCCTGGCTGTCATGGAGCACATTCTCAAGAAAAGCATGTAGCGTTGGCCGTAGGATTAAAATTGGGAGAATACATACAGCAAAAATATCCAGAAATTGAAGTTATTTATACACGTGATAAAGATGTTTTTGTAACGTTGGATGAGCGCGCCAAAATTGCCAATCGAAATAATGCTGATCTTTTTATTTGTATACACGCAAATGCAGCAGGTGCCAAAGCACATGGCGCAGAAACCTATGTTTTAGGTTTACACAGAACAGAATCCCAACAAAAAATTGCTGAAAGAGAAAATAGCGCGATTTTATTAGAAGAAGATAGCGAAGAGAAATATAAAGATTTTGATATGTCGCCAGACGCCATAATTGCCAGACAATTGCAGTTGAGTTTTTATCTTGATCAATCTATCAATTTTGCATCTAAAATTCAACATCATTTTAAACGATTGGGTAGAGTGGATAGGGGAGTTAGACAAGCAGGATTTTTGGTGCTTTATAAAACTACTATGCCCAGTGTTTTAATTGAAACAGGATTTTTAACCAATCGTGAAGAAGAAAACTTTTTAAGTAAACCTGCCAACCAACAATTAATGGCAAATTGCATTTTCAAAGCTTTTCAAGAATATAAGGCAGAGATTGAAGGGGTTAATGTTCTAATTACAGATGCGAAAGAAGTTGAAAACATTAAGATAGACACAACTTTTACAGAAACTAGAGAAGTGAAAGATAAGGTTCAGTCCAATCCTGACAAAGAGCTAAAAGAGCGAACCCTAAAAATAGAAGAAACAGACATTTACTTTAAAGTACAAATAGAAACCTCAAACGATAGGGTTTCATTGTCTGACTCTAGATTTGACGGTTTAAAAGTTGAAGAGTATAAACAAGATGGTTTGTACAAATATACCGTAGGGTCCTTTAAAAATGATGTTGCAAGCGCAAGTAACTTAAGAAAAGAGCTAAGTACAAAAGGATATAAATCTGCTTTTGTAGTTGCATTTAAAAACGGTGAACGAATTAAAATTACCACCGCGCTTGAAGAAGTTCAAGGCTATCGCTAATATGTAATATTAAAAACAGAAGTTTGGAAGGGTAAAGTGTAAACACTGTCATAAAATGCTTCCTGACCACCAGGTAACCAATAGATAAACCTATAGTTGGTATATGCATCTGTTGCGCACGTAAAGGATTCATCTACAGCACCGTTGAAATATTCAATTCCTATTGGGCAACATTCTTCGCATCCTTGCTTTCCGTTTAATTTTTGAATTTTAAGAACATCCTGCGTATCAACTGTTCCGTTGTTTAGTAAATTAAAAGTAACATAACTTTTAGCGGTTGTAGCGTAGTTGTAAACGTTATCATCACTTGCAGATAGATCACTAAAAAGGATGGTTTCGTTTAACGTAAAATATCCATCTTTTTCAATTATCAAATCAAATTGTTCATCTTTATCGCGTGGAATGGTAAAAGAGTAGCTACCATTTTCTTCTAATGTAGCACTTTTTAAAAACGCTTGGTTACCTCCAGCCTTGGTTACGTAAAGGTCTATTCTAGCGCCTCCTAAACCACCTCCTAAACTGTTGTCAGATATCGTACCTTTTATTACAAAATCTAATCCTTCCTTATTACAAGAAATTAAGCCAATAAGTAACGTAAGAATGAGTAGTGTATTTTTCATTTTAAGTATTTTTTAGAAAAGCGAGCGCTTCAGTTATTTCTATTAACGTTGGATAGTGGTTAATTGTTGCTTCACCAATACCTGTAAGTAGTGTAAAGTTAATTCTTTCACCTTTATTTTTTTTGTCATTTTTCATTAAATCAACAATTTCTTTAATCATATCATCTTCCAACTCTAATTTTGGATAGTGTTCGGTAAGAATAAAGTGAATTTCAGAAAAAGCTTCATCGCTTAGGAGTTTTAGGTTATTCGAAAGTTTTGCTTCTACTATCATACCTTGAGCAACGGCCAAACCATGAGGAATTTTACCTTCATTTAGATAGTACCCTTCAATTGCATGACCTACGGTGTGTCCGAAGTTTAATTTTTTTCTTTCATCATTTTCATTTGGATCACTTAGAACTATATTGTTCTTTATAGTTATGCTAGCTGCTATATCGTATGTATCTATTTCCTTTACAGCTTTGTTCTTAATTGAATCCCAATGTACTTTACTGTTAATTAAGCCATGTTTGAGCATTTCAGCTTTTCCCCAAAGTAATTCTTCTTCGTTTAAAGTAGAGAGAAATAGCGGATCGATAACCACTAGTTTAGGAAAAGAAAAAACACCCAATTGGTTTTTAAATGGACCCAAGTCTATACCTGTTTTACCACCAACTGAAGCATCTACCATAGCAAGAAGAGTAGTTGGGAAATTAATAAAAGAAACACCTCTTTTGTAGATAGACGCAATAAATCCGCCCATATCTGTAATTACACCACCGCCTAGGTTGATGATTAAATCGTTTCTACCTATGCCATATTCGGTTAGTGCTTCCCAAACTTGAAAGCAAACTTCCATTACCTTGTTCTCTTCTCCGCAAGGCAAGAGCATAACTTCGGTATCTTTTAGTTCTTCGTAGTGTGTGAGCAAAGCCGGTAAACATTCGTCATTTGTATTTTCGTCTACAATGATTACTTTTTTACTTTCAGAAAACTCTTCACGCAATAATGTGAGAAAGCTACTCTCAGTATGGTTTCCAAGTTCAATTAGGTGCTTTTTGGCGTCTATTTTATTTATCATGTTGCAGAAAATTCATGGAAAATTAGAAAAAATAACTGGTGTCAGCTAAAAATCGTTTGACTTTCGTAAAAGCAGATTAAATTTGTGCGTATGATATCATTCGAAAATACAGAAGTAGCGTTTGCTAGTAAGTCTGATAAAGACTTAAATAGAGCGTACAGACTTTTTAAGTTAGTAGGAAATCCTACACTTGTACGATTCGGAAATTGGGCAACAGATTTAGCCCTAAAACTTCGGTTGCCGATTAAGGGAATTGTTAAGAAAACTATATTTAAACAATTCTGCGGTGGGGAAACGATAGAAGAATGTAATTATACAATTAAACAACTATACGATTTTGGTGTAGGTACAATTTTAGATTATTCCGTAGAAGGGAATTTAGACAAAGACGACTTTACGGATACGGTAGATGAATTGATTTCAACTATAGAAAAGGCGAAGAATGAGGAAGCGATTCCTTTTGCCGTTTTTAAAGTAACTGGAATAGCTAATTTTAATTTATTAAAGCGTGTAAATTACAGTAATGCAGCCATATCTGAAGCAGATCGGTTGATGCTAGATGCAGTAGAAAGTAGAGTAGACCAGATTTGTAGTAAAGCACACGAATGTAAGGTGCCCATTTTTATAGATGCGGAAGAAAGCTGGATTCAAGATGTTATTGATCGTATTTGCACGACAATGATGCAACGTTACAATACAGAAAAAGCAATTGTTTTTAACACGCTTCAGATGTATAGGCACGATCGTCTGGCGTATTTAAAAGAGCAGGTAGAATATGCAAAGGCAAATGGTTTTAAATACGGTGTTAAGTTAGTTCGCGGTGCATACATGGAAAAAGAAAGAGCACGAGCTAAAGAAAAAGGATATCCATCTCCTATTCAACCAGATAAAAAAGCGTCAGACAAAGATTATGATTTAGCAATTCGGTTTGTTTTAGATAACATTGAAACGGTTTCTTTTTGTGCCGGAACGCACAACGAAAATAGTTCTAAGTTGTTAGCAGAATTAATCAAAGAAAAAGCAATTAACGAAAAAGATGAGCGCATTTACTTTGCTCAACTATTGGGTATGTCAGACCATATTTCTTATAACCTTTCAAACGCAGGATATAATGTTGCCAAGTATGTACCTTACGGTCCTGTAAAAGAAGTTTTACCTTATTTGATTAGAAGAGCGAACGAAAATACCTCTGTAGCCGGACAAACAAGTAGGGAGTTGGGATTAATTATGAAAGAAAGAAAAAGAAGGAAAGGATAGTATACCGATTTATATTGTTTAATAGACGTTGTTTTTTTGATAAAACAAGCTTTAATTTATTTATTCTAGTAATAAATTTAAGCGTTCTATATTTCTTTTTGTTGTTTTACTTTTAGTGTTACAGCTTTTTTGTAAAATGAAATCCTGTAATGTCGTAACCGTCATTCATATAAAACTTATGTGCACGTTTGTTATCTGTATACGCGTCTAGCGCCATTAGTTTACACCCAATTTCTTTTGCTTTTTTGTTCAGGTAACCTGTTACTAATTTACCAATGCCTGCGGATCTATAATCGGGTTGTACAATTACATTATCTAGTTCCATATACTTCCCACACCATAGTTTTGTATTTATCCAAATACCACAAACAGCAACCATTTTGCTGTTTTTATAGACAGCGAGTTGACTGTAGTTGTTTGGCATCATTTCTAAAATCATTTCTCTATAGTCTGTTTTAGAAAGCGAAGGATACATTTCTAAAATACAGGTGAAAGAAGAAAGTAATTCATCTAAACTTTCTAACTCTTTAAAAACAAATTCTGTACTCATTCTACTTCAATAAAGTTCTGTTAAACAATTTTAAAATTCGACTGTATTCATCAATCCAAGATGAAGTTTGCTTAAAACCATGAGGTTCTACTGGATAAACTGCTAATTCCCAATTTTGTTTTCCTAGTTCAATAAACCGTTGACTCAAGCGCGTGATATCCATAAATTGAACGTTATCATCTACCATTCCGTGAAGCATTAAAAGATGGTCTTCTAATTGTTCTGCAAAATATATGGGTGAACTTCGTTTAAAAGCTAACGGATCTTTTTCTGGTGTATTAAGTATGTTTGAGGTATATGCATGATTGTAATGTGCCCAATCTGTAACCGACCTTATCGCAGCGCCAGCTTTAAATTCTCCTGGAGTTGTAAGTAAAGCCATAAGTGTTATAAAACCACCATAAGAACCACCATATATTCCTACACGATTAGGGTCTAAACCTAAGCTGTCTACTAAATATTTTTTACCGTCAATTTGATCGCTTAAATCTTTTCCGCCCATGTGTCTGTATATTGCTGTTCTAAAGTCTCGTCCATACCCTTTACTTGCTCGATAATCTATATCTAAAACTGTGTATCCTTTTTCTACCAATAGATTATGAAACATATACTCTCGGTAGTAACCACTCCACCAATTATGGGCATTTTGAAGGTAACCTGCACCATGAACAAACAGTATAGAAGCACCATTTCTATTTGCTTTTAAAGGTGCGTAAAGGCGCGCATAGATTTTTTCATTGTCGTTGGCTGTGAAGCTTACTATTTTTGGATTTATCCAATCATATTTGTTAAAGGCGTAACTGGTTGAAGAGGTAATTTGCGATAATTTAGCATTTTCTTCAATCGCTGCTGTGTAAAGTTCCCATGGCTTAGTTTTACTGCTATATCTAATAATGGCTTTCTTTTCAGTTGGATGAAGAATTACGTCATGGTTTCCTTCTTGTACAAATATAGGCGTAAACTTACCTTCAAAGTTTAATTTGTAATACTCTCTATTACCTGGGTGCAATTTGTTGGCAGAAACGTAAAATTTATCTTTGTTTTTAGATAAAATTACATCGTGTATTTCAAAATTTCCATTCGTTAACTGGGTAGTTTTTTTGGTGGAAATAGTGTATAAGTAAAGGTGACTAAAACCTGATTTTTCAGATTGATAGTAGACTGTTTTTCCATTGTTTATAAATCCTATGTTTCCAGGAACCATATTCCAACTGCTTATTCCTGGTCCACCTATCCAAGCATCATCGTGCTGATGGTCAATTTCATTAATGGAATCATTTGCATCTAGAATACAAATCCACCTATCTTTATTGTCATAGCTTTTTACTTCAAATACAGTTTTTTCTCCAAAATACGGACCGTGAATTATACTATTTTTAGCTCGCTCTAATTCTGTAGCATTTGCATTGTATTCTAATTCAAATTCTGGTCTTTTTGTACTTCCGCTCAAATGGTTAAAATCTAGATAGACAGTAGTATCTTTAATTAGGTCAATATATCCCATTTTATGCGTGGGATCTTTGGATCCTACTTTTGGTCGCGCTTCCTTTATTTCAGCATATCCATTTTCAGTAATGTGATACTCTGTTTGTGTTTTTATATTTTTCGGATAAGTATTTAGTCGAAAGAAAACTTTTGAACCAGAAGGGTGAAGTGCAAGATTAGAAATGGAGTTATCGCCTATATAAGTTGCTGATAATTCATTTTTTTTCGCTTTACTTTGCGCCTTTTTATGTTCCTGCTGCTCTTTGTTTGTACGTATATATTGGAATAAATCTATTTGTTGTTGCTCTAGAAAGTTATGCTCCTCTGAAGCAGCCGTAGGTTTTTTTCCTTTTTTAAAGTTCGTAAGTTGTTTGATACCTTTGGTAGTGTGGTTGTAAATGTAAAGATTAGCGTTTTGCACAAAACTGAGCGTATTTAATTCTGGATGACTAACGGCATCGTAAATAAAATCTTCCGTTTCAAGTATGGGAGTTACCGCGTTTGTTTTCTTGTTGTAACTAAATAAATTTCCGTCTTTAAGTAAAAAAGATGAGTTATTCAAAGCAAGCACGTCTTTTGCGTAATAAACAGTAGACAGCTCTTCCTTTTTAACTTTAGTTATTTTTTCCGTTTTTGTATTAAACTGGTAGGTAGACATTCCTGCTTCATTCTCAGGGTTCCATTCAAAATAAATACTCTGTCCGTTAGCACTCCATTGAGGATTTTCAGGTTGGAAACCAATAAATTCGTTTCCTTTCATTATTTCTTTTAACTCTAGTTGCGCCAAAGAAATAAAGCTAGAAGCGATGCCTAACAATAACAGTAAAATTTTCATACTCGAATATTTGTAAATGGCTAAAATAGTGAGAAGAGCCGATTTAAATAGAATTGAACCCAAAACTTATTTAAATGGAAAACAATGCATGCAGAACTTAGCTTTATTTTATATTTGAGATTTTGATGAAAGAATCTTCAAATACTTTTTTATTTTTCGTTTTATCTGTTTTAAATAACCTCAATTTAAAAGGTTTAAGGCGGTTCAGTATCTTTTTGTCAAAAAAGTTTATCCATGCTCCAACAGAAACCTATATATTAAAACTTCTACATGGCTTTAAGTTGCAGATATCTCCGCATAAAGATAATGGGATCGATCGCGCTTTGCACTTTTTCGGCACCTACGAACGCGGAACCTTACACTTCATGAAAAAGTATTTAAAGGACAACCAAACCTTTGTTGATCTTGGTGCAAATATTGGCGTACACGCAATGTTTGCTTCAAAATTGGTAGGACAAGAGGGTAGAGTTATTGCATTTGAACCGAGCGCAAATACAAGAAAAATTTTATTAGAAAATGTACAACTTAACCATTGTATAAATATAGAAGTGTTAAGCTATGCAATAGGCAATTCAGAAGAATATGTTGCGCTTTATAAAGCAGCAAATGAAACTAAAGGAGAAGTAAGTTTATTAGAGCCGGTTAATTTCAATACGCAAACTGCGCAAACAGAAATTGTTAGTTTATCTAAATTAGATACAGTTCTAAATAACGAGCGTGTGGACATGCTTAAAATTGACATAGAAGGTTTCGAGTTGGAAGCGCTGAAAGGTGCTCATCACTTAATCAAACAAAAGCCAATTCTTATAATTGAATGCACTTCTGCAACAGAAAACGACTTTTACAACAGAGTTGATTTGTATAATTACCTTTTGTCCTTAAACTATACTGTTTTTAAGTTAAAAGGAGGGAAATCTAGAAAAGGAAAATTAATTCGCGTTACAGATGTTGAAGATTTACCCGATCAAGATAATTTGTTTTGTTTTAGTTATTCCTAATAACACCAAGTAAATAACACTGCTCCTCCAATATATGCGAATGCTTCTAACAATGCAGCTCCAACATTGGGCTTTTCTTGATTTACAATTTCGTCTACCAATTTTCTTTTAGGAAGTAAAATTTTATCCGTAATTAAACGTAGAATAGGTAATAAAAGAATTCCTGCAATGATATTTATGCCCATAAACTTTAAGCCGTCTAGCCATGTGCTGTGTTCTATTGCGATTCCGTGCTCAATTAATATACCTAAAGCAACAATCATTCCTCCAAAAGAAACACCAACAGCTACGTTGTCTTTCTCAATTTCGTTGTGTACGTTGAATGGTACCATCCAAGTGTAAAAATGCGCTGTAAGTAACAAACATATTTCTGCAATAACCCAATAACCTAAAGCAGCTAAAGGATAATTAGCTTCTAGTTGTAAACAACCATATAAAATAAGACCCGTTGCAATGTAACTACCGGCTTCAATTGCTCCTGTACCTGCATTTTGATCCTCTATAAGTTCTTTCTTAATTTTGAAATTATAGAGCAAAAATTTATCGTTTAAAAAACTGCTTAAATTCATTAAAATAATCGCTATACCACCGTAAGCACCTGTAAATAAAAGATCGGTTAACAAGTTTCCACTAGAATCTGAGGTCATAATTCCGCCCATTGCTATAACTACACCAGAGTAATAGCCTACTTGCGCTAGAGAGAAAGCAAAGTTATCTTTTTCTACTAGTTCATGATCGAGAGAAATACTAGGATGTAAAAGTGCGAAGATAACTCTTGCTACTATTAAGAGGAGAATACACACACCAAGATATATTAAAGGGTAATAAGTGTATTGTTCGTAACTAATCTGCATGATATTCATAGGTTCATATTATTTTCCCCATCCACCGCCACCGCGATAATTAGAAGAGTTTGAGTAATTTCTTTTCCAGCTATTTGCTCTTTGTTTAGCACGTGTATAGTAACCTTTGTGCGTTCTTTTACTTTCTGCTGAGTTTGTGCCCCAAGCATTAGTTGGTCCATAAAAATGTCTATTATTTCTATAGCCTGTTCTATACATGTTGTAATATTGACGATGTATTTGTCTATCTCCCCAATAGAATAGAAGAGGATAATGTGAATATCGTGGATAAAAAACCCAGTTTCCTGTGTTATCTGTACCTGAGAATTCTCCATATTTTGGATTTCCAATAACCATTTCAAACCCGGCAGGAGCAACCATAGTACTTTTAATGCCTTCTTTGGTTATTCTGCCAATGCTCATACCAAGATTGTCGCTATTGAGCGCAAAAAAGCCTTCGGTTACATTTGGATCTTCTACAGTTTTGATTTTTTGGTAATTCCCCTCTTGGTCTGGAGCAAAAACTTCATATTTGTGATAAAAAGAGTTTTCATTTCTACCTACGCGCATATCGCTAAGTACTACCTCAGTTCCATTCTGTGTTTGATATGTTTTTAATAGTTGGTCTACTTTATTTTCTGTCCACTTTTCTCCATAACAAGAAAAAAGCAAGAACATTAAAGTAAATAAGTAAAGGAGTTTAATCATGGTTTGTTATTTTCCGGAAGGTAAAATATTAGATACTTCAAATTCTTGTATGTGTTTACCCTTATATCCTTCAATTTTTTTAGCTCCAAATTGGCTAAAAGAGATAAATTCTTTTTCTTCTGGTTCTGTAAATATCCAGACAACCATTTCGGTCTGACCTTCTTTTCCTGTTTCACTGTAAAGACAAGGATTTTCATCAGACAGCAACCATGTTTTTCCATCAAAGTTGATGCGTTTGTCTGGAACTCCATCCGCAATTATTTGCTCGCGCACATGGTTTAACTCTTGTAAAATATTTATTTTTTTAGATACTGAAATTTCTAATCCTTCAGAATCGTCATAAAACAAGAGTGCGTTTTCTTTTCCATTTGAAATGAGCCATTCTTTTGAAAAGTAGCCATCTCCCCAGTCATATTTGTATTCGTTTTGCACTACCCAAGTATGTAGGTTGTACTCTAAGATGTAGCCTAGACCTAAATCTTTTACCTCAAAGTCTATCTTCGGACTTGATTTTTCTCCTTTAAAAAAGTTGATGATTTTATCAAACATAACTGTTAGTTTACGTAATATGTATTTGTTTCTTTCAAATTATTATATGGTGCATGCATATCATTTTCGTATCCTGCATGACCGTAATTAGAGGAACTTAAAAAAAGTCCCCAACTAAAAATAAATAGACCAATACCAAGTACTAGGGTAAATTCTTTGGTTTTTACAACCATTTCTTTTCTTTCCCATATGGTAAAGTAATTCGCAATTTTTCCAAAATAGTCGCTCAACAATAAAAAGCCAATAAGAGCAAGTAAAAACGCCCACTTTCCTAGCGTTATAAAACTAGTGTTGCCAGGAGTTTCAAACCCAGTAAGCACGCCTATTGAAGGAATATTTTCGGCATCTTTTGTAGAGATTCGTTTTTTTATTTTGTAGGTTCCTGGCGTACGAAAGTGGTAAGTAAAACTAGTTGAGATTAACCGCGATTTTTCATGTTTGTCGCAATAAAAGTGATAAAGGCGTTTATCGTTTTTGTAAACAAAATATTCGATATGATTATAACGCATCTCTTTCTTTCCTGTGAGTACTTCTACAAACCGAATGGGTCCTGCTTGCGCTACTTCAATTTCTACTAAATTATCTACAAAAGCAGTTTTAAATAGCTGGGTGCTTTTAGAATTCCAGAAGGAAACCGACCAAAATAAAGCGGTAAACAGTGCACACAACATTAAAATCGGTAAGATTTTTCTTTGTTTTTGGTACATTGCAGCTTCCTGCTTCAGTAACCTTTTACGGTAGTTTAATATTCTAAACCGTTGTTGCTTGTTCATTCTATCTTGTTTAGGCGTTTTTCTTACCTAAAAAATAACCAAAAATAAAACCTCCAATTCCTGTTCCTACCAATCCCCAACGTTTCATAAACCAGGAAATTAAGATTAGTGCGAGAAAGATTACGAAGACAATTAAAATAACTTTTTGATTTCTCGACATTTGCTAGTGTTTTATGCCATGAAAGTAAGCAATTTAAGGACTTCAAAAAAAATAATTTAAAAAAAATATACTTTTTTAAATCGGTAGAAATTTATCGCTTACATTCGCACCAAATTATTTTTAATATGAGTGCTTTAGGAAATCACATATTAGTAGAGTTTATGGGGTGTGATCCAAACATCATGAATGATGTTTCTACTATTGAAAGAGATATGGTTGGTGCTGCTCAAAAAGCAGGTGCAACGGTAATCAACTCTACGTTTCACCATTTTAATCCTTTCGGAGTTAGTGGTGTGGTTGTTATACAGGAAAGTCATTTAGCCATACACACTTGGCCAGAATATGGTTATGCTGCAGTAGATTTATTTACATGTGGTGAGATGGACGCTTGGATTTCTTTTGACTTTTTGAAAGAGTGCTTCAAAGCGAAACAATACTCGGCAATTGAAATGAAGAGAGGTTCTTTGAACCTTTTAACGAGAAATGACTTCGATATGTCTACCATGCGCCAAAAGGCAGATGAATGGAAGAATCCTGATATGTATACTAGAAATGTATGGTTTACGGATAAAGATGAAAATCAGGCATTATCACTAAAATATACAGGAGAAGTTTTTCACGATGTACAATCTCCTTATCAACGCGTAAGAATTTTAGAATCTCCAAAATACGGTAAGTTATTGACATTAGATGACATGTTTATGACTACTGAGAATGACGAGTTTCACTATCATGAAATGATTTCGCATCCGGCTTTGTTTGCGCACGGTAATATAAAGAATGTACTCGTAATTGGAGGAGGTGACGGAGGTACAATTCGAGAGATTTTAAAGCATGAAGGCGTTGAAAAAGTGACGATGGTAGAAATCGACGGCGAAGTAATTGAAGCGTGTAAAAAACATTTACCTTCTATTGCATCAGAGTTCGGTAATCCAAAACTAGAGTTAATTGTTGGTGATGGTATTGAGTTTGCTAAAAATGCGCAAGCTGGTGCTTACGATTTAGTTGTAGTGGATGGAAGTGACCCTGTTGGCCCGGCAGAAGGTTTGTTTTCGGTTTCATTTTATGAAAACTGTTATAAAGCTTTAAATCAGGACGGAATTTTAATAGCACAAGGCGAGTCGCCAAAGTTTAACGAAAATGCGTTTTCTGAATTAAATCAAACACTTAGAATTATTTTTGGCGAAGATAAGGCTCCAGTTTCTTTGTTCTATGTTCCTACTTATCCTTCAGGTATGTGGTCTTTCCAATATGGTGTAAAAGGAGATACTGATATGAAAGTGGTAAAGAATCAAAATGAAGCAGATGCTTTTGTAAATAATAAAAAATTGAAATATTATAATACAGCATTGCACACGGCTTCATTTGCATTACCAAATTTTGTAAAAACTTTATTGAAATAAATGACAACGTTTGATCCAAATGGAGTAGGTATTTCTAATGGAAATATCTTTGGTTTCCCTGTAAATAAAGAAGAAGCATCTATTGTTTTATTCGGAATTCCTTGGGATGTAACGGCAAGTTATGGAAAAGGCACAGCAAATGCGCCAGATGCCATTTTAGAAGCTTCAACGCAGCTTGATTTTTATCATCCAAAACTCGAGAATGCCTTTGAAACAAAAGTGTACCTCGAGTCCATAAACAAAGTTTGGAAAAAACGCAATATAGAATTGTTGCCCAAGGCAATTGAGTACATAGATTTTATAGAAAAAGGAGGGAAAGTAGAAGACTCTTTTACCTTCTCTTCTTTTTTAGATCTTGTTAACAGAACCCAATTAGAATTAAAACAAGAGTACAAGACAAAAGTACTTGAGCAAATTGAAAAAGGAAAACTTGTTGGCATTATCGGAGGAGAACACTCTACACCACTAGGTGCAATAGAAGCATTTGCTGAAAAGAACTCGTTTGGTATTTTGCAAATTGATGCACATGCAGATTTACGAAAGGCCTACGAAGGTTTTCATCAGTCGCACGCATCTATAATGTACAATGCAATACAGTTAGAAAATGTAACGAAATTGGTGCAGGTCGGAATCAGAGATATTGCTCAAGTAGAAATTGATCTGATAGAAAAAAACGAAAAAATTCATACGTTTTTTGACTGGGACATCAAAGAAAAAAGTTTTATTGGACAAACTTGGCAAAAGCAAGTCAACCAAATTATTGCTGCGCTTCCGCAAAAGGTGTACATATCTTTTGATGCAGATGGACTCCGCCCAGAGCTATGTCTGAATACAGGGACACCAGTGCCAGGCGGTTTTAGTTTAGAAGAAGTAAATTACTTAATTTTCGAAGTTGTCCACTCAGGAAGAGAAATAATTGGTTTTGATTTAAATGAAGTTGGAGTAAGCGAAGAAACCGATTGGGATGCTAATGTTGGTGCCAGAGCTCTTTGGAATTTAGTTTGTGCAGCCGAATTATCGCGAAGAAATAAAAATGGTCTTGTTTAAAGAGTAGGTCTACTTTATTTGTTTAACTTCGCTTAAGTACATCACCAAATAGGTTGAGAATACCAAAATGAAATTAGTAAATAGACTTGTAACTTCACTACTATTAATTAGTCTGGCCATTTGCGTAGCGCTTTTTGGTTTAGCTGTACTTAGAGCAAACTCTTTGTTACTCACTTTTCCGTACTTAACATTTAGTTGTACGCTTGTACTGTCTCTATTTGTTTTGTCGATATTGCTTAAATCCATAAAGGAATTTTTATTCAGAACCGTTATTTTGGGTTTAATTGCAGTTTTACCAGTTGTTTTACACACATTCTATTTTTTGAACAACTCTTTTTTAGAAGTTTATGGATCGTTTTATCTCGCTTCTTTGGGCGTAACAATATCCATTGGTTTAGCAGCTAATCTAGACTTATTTTATGTTGAAAAAAGATTTGTTTTAATAGGTTTATTATTGCTTACCGCTGCTCTTCTTTTACTCGTTTTACTTCCTTATAATCTACCTATTTTATTTACGATTTACTTCTGTATTCTTGCTCTTTTTTCTGTGGTTGCGATTGTTTTTTCTTTCTATAAAAAGGGGACCTCGAAGTCTTAGAAGAAAGTACCAAAAGAATCTATACGTTGACTCCAGTAATTTGATGCGTAAATATCTACAATAGAAATACCTTTACTTGAGCTTGCGTGTATCATTTGTATAGAATTGTTTTGTAAAGAGAATACAATACCCACGTGTGAAATTCCACTACCGCTATCAAAAAAGACTAAATCTCCAGGTTGCACATCTTTTCTTTTCACTTTCTTAGCTGCAGACTTTTGATCTGTCGCTCTTCTTGGTGGAGATATATTTTGACTCTCTAGCACATAAGACGTAAAACCACTACAATCAAATCCATCCGACGATTTTCCTGCCCAGACATAAGGAACACCAAGTTGTTTTTCCGCAAGTTCTAGCGCTTTTTCTCTGTTCTTGCTTAAGTTTAATTTTGTTGCTGTAATTTCTTTTGAAGGGGTTTTATCGAACGTATTTTCATAGAAATTTTTTGTTTTATCAAAGTAGGTTTCAAGAATAGCATTTACTTGGTTAAACAGTTCTATTTCTTCTTGAATTTTAAGGTCTTCTGCCCAAGAAATGAGATCTTTTTTCAAGGTGCTCATTTCAAAACTATGAATGTTCATTAAATTTTGACCATTCGGTGATTTTAGTATATCTACCATTAAACCACTGGCTATGTTTAGACAATCAGGGTGTCTATTCCTCCATCTATTATTTCTAGCTAGTTGAAAACTTGATATTGCTTTGTAAAAAGCGGGTGTTTTAGAGTAGTCATATTCAGGGTTGTCTAGCAACCTTTTAGATTTTCTGTAAACACTTTTAAAATGTCCTTGATCGTAATACATCTCCAATTGATCAAATTTTAATACCTGACCAAAAGTTGCAATACTAGAGATGAAAAAAATAGAAAAAATAACAGTCTTCATGAACTCTTTTTACAAAAGAACTAAATAAGTGCTTATGTTTTTCGAGAAGACCTAAATATCACTAACACATGTCTGTTTAAATCCGTTTGTGTAAAAAAAAGAGAAAACATAAATCAAAAACTCCCAGGGTTTAAGAAGTATTTGTACTTTTAGGTTTGAAGGCATTGTATGTTTTCAAGACAATCTAAAAAATAAGAATGATAGTAAAAAAAATAGCACTAGGAGCTTTATTAAGTTTGGCATTAGGTACATCGGCGCAAGTAAATCATGCTCAAAAATTAACAGAGGTTTCCACGTATATTGATCGTTTATATGTTGATGAGGTAAATAATGATGAGGTTACAGATGCAGCAATTGTTGCAATGCTCGAAAAGTTAGATCCACATTCTACATATATTCCTAAAGAAGAGGTTGAAGGTGCAAACGAAAGAATTAATGGAAGTTTTGTAGGTATTGGAATTCGTTTTCAAATCTTAAAAGATACCTTGTTGGTGGTTAATCCTATTCCGGGCGGACCATCAGAAAAATTAGGGATAAGAGCAGGAGATAAAATTATAAAGATAGAAGATGAGTTAATAGCGGGCACCGGTTTAAAAAATAGTGGTGTTCGCACTAGATTGTTAGGAGATTTAGGGTCGAAGGTAAATGTTTCGATTAAAAGAAAGGGTTCAGATAAGCTACTTGACTTCACAATAACGCGCGATAAAATTCCTGTAAATTCTGTAGTAAGTACCTATATGATGGACGAGGAAATTGGTTACATTAAGCTGACTAGTTTTAGTAGAACATCCGAACAAGAAATTAAAGATGCTTTAAAAGGTTTAAAGAAAAAGGGAATGAAAGACCTTATCTTAGATTTAGAAGGTAATGGTGGTGGATTACTTTATGCTGCAAAAGCTATTTCAGACGAGTTTCTTTCTGGCGACAAATTGTTAGTTTACTCAGAAGGAAAAGCCCAACCAAGAAGAGATTTGGTTGCGGATACTAAAGGGAATTTTGAGAAAGGCCGACTCGTAATTTTAATAAACGAAGGTACAGCTTCTGCTTCTGAAATTGTTAGCGGAGCAGTGCAAGACTGGGATAGAGGATTGATAGTGGGAAGAAGAACCTTTGGAAAAGGCTTGGTACAGCGTCCGATAGAACTTTCTGATGGTTCTCAAATTCGTTTAACGATTGCACGCTATTTTACACCAAGTGGACGATTTATTCAAAAACCATATGATGATTTAGAAGCATACAAAAATGATTATTTAGACAGGTATCTAAGTGGACAAATGACGAGTGCAGACAGTGTAATTGTGAACGACTCCCTTACGTTTAAAACGCTCAAGAAGAAAAGAACCGTCTACGGTGGAGGAGGGATTATGCCAGATGTATTTGTTCCTTTAGATACAACTGAAATATCTGATTATTATAGAAAACTGAGTAGATCTGGACTAATTAATCAGTTCGCAATTGATTATGTGAATAATAATAGAGCTCAATTTAAAACTAAGTTTCCGGAGTTTAGTGATTTTAAAACTACTTTTATGGTAGATAAAGCATTAATAGATCAGTTCTTGGGATATGTGGTAACAGAAAATGCAGATTTAACTTTTGATGAAGACGGGTATAAGGAGTGTGAGGATTTATTGAAAGTTAGACTTAAAGCAACCATCGCGCAAAATTATTGGGATTACAGTTCTTTTTACGAAATTTATAACGTCAAAAATGAGATTGTAATGGAAGCCTTTGATATTTTGAAAGAGAATTGTTACGAGAAAATGAATTTAGCCAAATAATTAAAATATGAAAAAAGTAATTTTAAGCGTAGCTGTATTTGCAACTATATTGAGTTGTGGAGAGCAAACAGCCATTGATACAACTTTAAATGCTACAGAAGGAGAAGTTGTTTCTAAACTTGCAGCACAAGAAATGTCTGATGAAGAATTGAAAGCTCAGGCACTCGAAATACAACGAATTAAAGAAGAGAGAGCACGTATTGAAAAAGAAACGCAAACAACAATTGCATTTAATAAGGAGATTCATGATTTTGGTAAAGTATTACCAGAGACCGAAATTTCTTATACGTTTACGGTTAAAAACACAGGAGATAAGCCGTTATTAATTGAGGATGCTAAAGCTTCTTGTGGGTGCACTGTACCAAAGAAGCCTGAAGCTCCAATAGCACCAGGAGAAGAAGGAGAATTAGAAGTAACGTTTAAATCTAAACCAGGTCAAACCGGTTTAATATCTAAAACTGTAACGGTTACAGCAAATATTCCGAATAAAACAACAACACTTCAAATAAAGGCAACTGTAGAAGGATAAATTAGTTTAATACAAATAAAAAAAGTCTCGATTTTTCGAGACTTTTTTATGCCTTATTCAGACAATGTTTCTTTGTATAATCATTTCGATGAAACAAAAATCAAAACGAAAATAATGTTGTTGCTATTACTCGCAAAGATAAGATAATTATTGTAGGTCAACAGAATTATTTCGCGGTTAAGATGGTACTAATAAAAAAAGAGCTCGTAATAAACGAGCTCTTTTCTGTTGAAATTAAATTCTGATTATCAGTTAAATATCGATGTTTGCATATTTTGCATGCTTTTCAATGAATTCTCTTCTTGGTGGTACTTCATCACCCATTAGCATAGAGAATATTTGATCACACTCTGCAGCGTTTTCAATTGTAACTTGTCTTAATGTTCTAAACTCTGGGTTCATTGTTGTATCCCATAATTGTTCAGCATTCATCTCTCCAAGACCTTTGTAACGTTGTACACCAACAGAGCTAACCGGTCCAGATCCTTTCATTTCTTGAATCAATCGGTCGCGTTGGTCGTTATTCCAAGCATACTGAGATTTTGCACCTTTTTTCACTTGATATAATGGTGGAGTTGCGATGTAGATATATCCTTTTTCGATTAATTCTTTCATATATCTGAAGAAAAATGTAAGAATTAATGTTTCGATATGCGATCCATCTACATCGGCATCACACATAATAATTATCTTGTGGTATCTTAGTTTTTCTGTGTTTAATGCTTTCGCATCATCTTCCGTTCCAACTCTTACACCTAATGCAGTATATATATTTTTTATCTCTTCATTTTCGAAGATTTTATGTTGCATTGCTTTTTCAACGTTCAAAATTTTACCTCTTAAGGGCATAATTGCTTGAAACATTCTATCTCTACCTTGTTTTGCAGTTCCACCCGCAGAGTCTCCCTCTACTAAGTATACCTCACATTCCGCAGGATCTTTTGAAGAACAGTCAGCTAGTTTTCCAGGTAATCCAGAACCGGTAAGAACGTTTTTACGTTGCACCATTTCTCTTGCCTTTCTTGCAGCATTTCTTGCTCTTGCAGCCAAAATTACTTTTTCTACAATTCTCTTCGCATCTGCAGGATGTTCTTCTAGATAATCTTTTAACATTTCAGAAACTGCTTGTGATACTGGAGCAGTTACTTCTCTGTTACCTAGTTTTGTTTTTGTCTGTCCTTCAAATTGAGGTTCTTGAACTTTAACAGAAACAACGGCTGTGAGACCTTCTCTAAAATCATCACCAGCAATTTCTATCTTTTCTTTGGTAAGCATCCCACTATCGTCGGCATACTTTTTAAGCGTATTTGTTAAACCTCTTCTAAAACCAGAAAGGTGGGTACCACCTTCATGGGTATTAATATTGTTAACGTAAGCCTGTATATTCTCCGTATAAGAAGTGTTATAGGTTAAAGCAACTTCAACCGGAATACCGTCTTTCTCACCGTCAATATAAATTACGTCTGTAATAAGCTGTTCTCTATTTCTATCAAGATATTGAGCAAATTCTTTTAAACCACCCTGAGAATGAAATTTCTCAAAAGGAGCATTTCCGTCCTCGTCTTGATTTTCAATCCTGTCGTCTGTAAGCGTAATTGTAATTCCTTTATTCAAGAAAGCAAGTTCACGCATTCTAGCAGCCAATGTTTCATAATTAAACACGGTATGTTCAAAAATGCTATCATCCGGAACGAAAGTTACATCGGTACCAGATTTATCCGTTTCACCAACAACTTTTACTTCGTATTGGGGTACACCTATTTTATACTCTTGTTGCCAAATTTTACCATCTCTATAAACTGTAGCTTTTAAATCTTTAGAAAGTGCATTCACACAAGATACACCAACACCGTGCAAACCACCAGATACTTTGTAAGTGTCTTTATCAAACTTACCACCGGCGTGTAAAACAGTCATAACTACTTCAAGAGCAGATTTTTTTTCTTTGGTGTGCATTGCAGTAGGAATACCTCTACCGTTATCTGTAACAGTAATTGAATTTCCTTCATTAATAATTACGCCAATGGTATCGCAATGACCAGCTAAAGCTTCATCAATAGAGTTATCTACCACCTCGTAAACACAGTGGTGCAAACCTTTAACGCCTACGTCACCAATATACATGGCAGGACGTTTACGAACGGCTTCTAATCCTTCTAATACCTGAATATTATCTGCAGAATAATCTGCTCTACTTTTTTCTTCGCTCATCTATATATAACTTAAATCAAACGGATGTACTGGGTTAAAAAAGCACATCTTAAACAAAAATAACGATCTAAAGGCGGAATAGCTACTAATTAAAGTAAGAAATAGATTGACTTATTAACATGTAATGAACATCAATAAATACAAGGAGTTGAATACATTTAGAAGATCGAATGTTAAGCTAAATTTATTTTTTATTATCAAAATGTTGCTTAAATGTTACCAAATTGTTAATTTAATTTGTATATTTACATCAAATTAGAAATTATTACTATGAAACATATTTTACACATCGCATTCTTTTTTCTTTTGACAGGGTTTTTTACTTCTTGTTCAAAAAAAGTTAAACCTAATTTCTTAGAAGGTAAATGGAAGGTTGTTTCATTAGTCGATGAGGATAACCCAGAAAATAATAGATCAGAAGCGTTCTTTAAAGAAGAGCCTATGACATATGAATTCTTGACTGAGGAAAATAAATACGGTCAAAAAGAGTTATTTGTATATAAAAATGGCGAAATGGTATTGTGTTATTATGAAATTCTTAATAATACTGCACTTGATGTATCGGATGACGAAACAGGAAGAGAATCTAGAGCTATGTTGATTAACCGTTTAGACAGCAAGTCTTTTGAGTTAAGGAAAGCAGAAAATAGTCAAACACTAAAAATTGTAAGACAGTAGAGAGAGTTGTGTATTTCACTCTGCTATTTGAACAGAGTCGGACCTTCCAAGGTTCGACTTTTTTATTGCCTAAAATATTGAATTAGGGTGTGTGAAAGCTTTTATTTCTATTGGATTATTACTTGGATCTAAAAAGAACATGATATGTTGCTCTGATGCTTCATTCTTATATCTTATTTGGGCAGGAAGCAAAAAGTGTATATCGTGTTCTACAAGGTGCAGGTTGAGCTCTTTAAACTGTGCTACGGATATAATACATCCAAAATGAGGTATAGGAACAGAAACCCCATCTACTAAACCGCAATAATCGAGATCTGGTAAAGTAGAGGAGAGGTGAGCCGAAAGTTGGTGACCAAAAAACTCAAAGTCTATCCAGTTTTTGGTTGACCTACCTTCTTTACAACCCATAATATCTGCGTAAAAACGTCTTGTTTCTTCAATACTTTTAACTTTAAATGCGTAGTGGAAAAGATTCATTTTTTTGATTTAAAGTTAAATAAAAAACTCTCTTCAAACTAATGAAGAGAGTTTCTAAATTCTATAAGGTTATTTTATCCTCCGAAGTCGTCAAAGGCAACGTTTTCTGGTGGTACTCCCCAGTCGTCACACATTTTAACAACCGCCTGATTCATCAATGGTGGTCCGCAGAAATAAAATTCTATATCTTCTGGAGCTTCGTGGTGTGTTAAATAGTTGTCAATCACCGCTTGGTGAACAAACCCTACAAAACCATCTCCTTCGTCTTCCATTTTCTTCTTTTCTGCCCAGTTATCTTCTGGCAAAGGCTCAGAAAGTACTAAGTGAAATTTAAAATTAGGGAAATCTCTTTCTAACGCTCTAAAGTGCTCTAAGTAAAATAGCTCTCTTCTTGATCGTCCACCATACCAGTAAGATACTTTTCTATCCGTTTTTAACGTTCTAAATAAGTGGTAAAGGTGTGAACGCATTGGAGCCATACCAGCTCCACCTCCAATGTATAACATTTCTGCGTCTGTTTCTTCTTTAATAAAGAATTCTCCATAAGGTCCAGAAATCATACACTTATCACCTTCTTTTAAATTAAAAATGAATGATGATGCTACACCAGGATTTACCTTCATCCAAGCATTTGCTTTTCTATCCCATGGTGGAGTAGCAATACGAACGTTTAACATGATTCTTCTTCCTTCTGCAGGATAAGAAGCCATAGAGTAGGCGCGAACAACATCTTCGTTGTTTGTCATGGTTAAATCCCATAGACCAAATTTATCCCACTCCATTTTAAACTTATCTGGTTCACCTGGATGATCTTCTGGGTGAGCAGTAATGTCCATATCTTTATAATTGATCACACAGTTTGGAATACGAATTTGGATGTATCCACCCGCCTTGTAATCCATATCTTCTGGAATTTCAACAATAAATTCTTTGATAAAAGAAGCAACGTTATAATTAGAAACAACTGTAGCTTCCCATTCTTTAATTCCTAATATTTCATCGTGAATGTGGATATCCATGTCCTCTTTCACTTTAACTTGGCAACCTAATCTGTAGTTGTCTGCAATTTCTTTTCTAGAGAAATGTGGCTCTTCTGTTGGAAGAATATTTCCACCACCAGAATTTACTTGACAAATACACTGAACGCAAGTACCACCACCACCACATGCTGATGGTAAGAAAATTCCTTCGTTTCCAAGAGTAGATAGAAGAGAACTACCTCCATCTACTTCCAATTCTCTGTCCCCGTTTATGGTGATTTTAATTTTACCAGAAGGAGACAGCTTTGCTTTTGCAAATAATAGCATCGAAGTTAAGAGCAGTGTAACTGCTAAAAATACGATGACTGTTATAATAATTCCTGTAGTCATGCTTTTTACTTTTCTAAATTAATTACTTGACTCGTTGGTGTTGAAGAATTTTGAGCTGTATCAGCCTTTTTTTCTTTCTCACCATTACCATACTCAATACCTGAGAAGCTCATAAATGCAACTCCCATTAACCCAGTGATGATAAATGTAATTCCTAAACCTCTTAGAGGTGCGGGTACGTTTGAATATCTAATTTTTTCTCTAATAGCTGCAATTGCAACAATAGCAATAAACCATCCTATACCAGAACCTATACCAAAAGCAGTAGCATCTCCAATTGTAGAGTACTGTCTATCGGCCATGAATAATGCTCCTCCTAAAATTGAACAGTTTACAGCAATTAAAGGCAAGAAAATACCTAATGCTCCGTACAACGCAGGAGCGAATTTCTCTACCAACATTTCTACTAACTGCACAATAGAAGCAATTACAGCAATGAACATGATAAAAGATAAGAAGCTTAGATCAATTGGCGAAGCTCCATCTGTTGCATAAGCAGGGTTTAACCATTCTAATGCACCAGCTTTTAAAACAAAATTCTGTAATAAATAGTTAATCGGAATAGTGATGGCAAGTACGAATATAACTGCTGCACCTAAACCTACCGCAGTTTTAACTGTTTTTGAAACGGCTAGATAAGAACACATCCCCAAAAAATATGCGAAAATCATATTTTCAGAAAAGATGGCTTTTACAAATATGTCTAATGTAGTATCCATAATAATTTTTTAATTCAATTAATAACTTTTCTAGTGACTTTCAATTAAGGCTGTATTCTTAGAACGTTGCACCCAGATAATAATACCAACAACTATTAAAGCCATTGGAGGTAAGATCATCATGTTATTGTTAACGTATCCCATAGCATAAATTCCTGATTCACTACCTGGAAGGTTTGATCCAAATATTTCAACTCCCCAAATTTTACCAGAACCAAATACTTCTCTCACTAATGCTACAAGGATTAAAATCCATGCATACCCGATAGAGTTACCAAGAGCATCCATAATTGATGGACCTACTTTATTACCCATAGCAAAAGCTTCAAAACGTCCCATTATTATACAGTTAGTAATAATTAAACCAACGAAAACAGAGAGTTTTTCAGATATCTCGGGTAAAAAGGCTTGGAGTAATTCATCAACAATAATAACTAACGATGCAACAACTACTAATTGAACAATAATTCTAATTCTAGATGGAATTAAATTACGTAACAAAGAAACTACAATATTTCCCATTACCAGTACAAATAATACTGAGATTGACATCCAAAATGCTTGTTCTACTTGAACTGTAATTGCAAGTGCGGAACATATACCTAATACCTGAATGGTAATTGGGTTATTATCAGATAACGGATCTGTAATCAGTTTTTTACTCTTTTTTGAGAATAATGGCTCCTTAGGAGCTTTTGTTTTTTCAACAGCTTCACTCATTTCTCTTAAGATTTAGTTTGATTAAAATATTTTGAATAAACAGCCATTGTTCTGTTCATCATCTCTTCAACACCTTTAGAAGTAATAGTTCCTCCAGTTATTCCATCCACTTTCTGTTCAGAAGCTCCAGAACCATCTTTCATTACTTTAATTTCAGTAGAAATCTTTTCTCCTACCCATCTTACTTCAAAAAAGTCTTGCTTTATTTCAGCTCCTAATCCAGGTGTTTCTGTCTTGTGATCAAAAGAAACTCCAGAAATTGTTTCGTTATCTTCACCAATTGCAACATATCCCCAAACAGGTCCCCATAATCCGGCACCAACAACAGGACAAATGGTCACTGCTTTACCTTCTTTGTTGGTAGCTTGGAAAACAGGATAAAGTCGATCTGCTTTCTTGATTTTCTTGTCTCTATATTGTTTTTTGATGTCGATGTTAAATGCATCTTCACCTTCTACAACTTCTCCATTATTATTAATAACGAAGCTTTTTTCAGATGGAATATATTGTTCGAATAAGTCCGTAGCTTCAGCACGTGAGGCTTGAATGCCAATTGCACTAAGCAAATCCATCTGTTTTTTCTTCGCTGCATTTTTATCTTTAATTGGACCTAGTCCTAAAGAAAGACTTGCTAGAATTGTTCCTACAACTACAACGAGTGCAATTGCAAAAACAAAAGTATATCCGTTACTATCTCTGTTTACAGCCATGATTATGCAGTTTTAAGTCTTTTAAGACGACGTTTAACATTTGCTTGAATTACGTAGTGGTCAATAATTGGTGCCATCACGTTCATAAAAAGAATGGATAACATAACTCCTTCTGGGTATGCTGGGTTAAGTGTTCTAATTAAGATCGCAATACCTCCACCAAGGAAACCATACCAATATTTACCTACACTCGTTTGAGATGCAGTTACGGGGTCGGTAGCCATGAAGACTGCTCCAAAGGCAAAACCACCGATTATTAAATGATAGTAAGCAGGCATATCAAAATATGCGTTACCACCAATTGCATTCATTAATAATCCAAAGATCAATCCTCCTGCGAAGAACGAAGTAATTATTCTCCAAGATGCAACTCCAGTAAACAATAAGATTGCTCCTCCTAATAATGCAGCAAATGTTGATGTTTCACCTACAGATCCTGGAATCATACCAAAAAAGGCTTCCATTGGGTCGTATACAGTATTAAATTTAGCTAATAAGGCTTCACTTGATGCTCCCGCAGGCATGGCTTCACCCGCAATGGTTATAGCTTCGTTGCCGGCCGTTTTCATGGATTGTAAGTCTCCTAGAGCTGTTGCTCCTGAAGCTCCATCAGGAAGTGTACCTAGTTTGTTCACAACATCTTGTGTTCCAGATTTCCATACTTTGTCACCAGACATTGCAGTAGGGTAGGCAAAGAATAAAAATGCTCTAGCAGTTAGGGCAACGTTAACAATGTTCATACCTGTTCCACCAAATACTTCTTTACCGATAACAACAGCGAAGATTGTAGCTACAGCTACCATCCAAAGGGGAACGTCTGCTGGCATAGTAAGCGGAATTAACATTCCTGAAACCAAATATCCTTCGTGTAATGAGTGACCTTTAATGTAACCGAAGACAAATTCTACAGCTAAACCTACTGCGTAGGAAACAATAACTAAAGGAAGCACTTGCGCTAGGCCGTACATTACTTTTTCACCAAAATGCGCTCCATACCCTATGTAAGAGTCACTTATTAGTCCTGCTGAAGCTTGGACTTCGTAATGCCAGTGACCAGTGTTATAAATACCAAACAATAAACATGGGATTAATGCAAGAACTACCATAAACATGGTTCTTTTTAAATCAACTCCATCTCTAATGTGAGCACCTTTTTTTGTTACGTGCTTTGGTGTAAATGCAAATGTTGTAAGTGTTTCGTAAAACGGGTGGAATTTCTCCCACTTGGCACCCTTCTCAAACTTTGGGTCCCACTTGTGTACTAATTTTTCTAATGCTTTCATTTATATCTTCTTAAGAAATCTATAATTACATACATTCTTCTTGAATCAAGTCGAGTCCTCTTCGGATTTCTTCTTGAATTTCAACTTTTGATGTACAAACATATTCGCATAAAGCGAAATCTTCTGGTGCTACTTCGTAAATACCTAGGTTTTCCATACCATCGATATCATTTGCCATACTTGCTTTGATAAGTTGCATAGGGAATATATCGAAAGGAAAAACTTTTTCAAGCTCTCCAGTTACAACAAAACCTCTTTCTTCTCCGTTAAGGTTAGTATCCAACTTGAATTTCTTTTTATTTGAAATCCATGTAGGAAATAAACGAGACGATGAGAATTTGTCAAAACCTGGACCTAACCATCCTTTAGTTAAAAAGAATTTGTAGTGGTCTCCTTCAGGCAATAGTGTTATTTGATTATCGTAGTAACCTAAATATCCTTTTTCTTCAACTTTTGTTCCCGTAAGCGCATTTCCGCTAATGAAACGAACATTGTCAGATTCAACATTCCCTTTTGTTAAAGAAGAAATGCTAGCTCCAATTACAGTTCTGAAATATTTTCTATTACTTGCTTCAGACCCGGTTAAGGCTACAAATTTTGTCGCATCAAACCTACCCGTTAAGAGTGTTTTACCAATTGTAACAACGTCTTGTGGGTTTACTGTGAATACGAACTCACCTTTATTTATAGGTTGTGTGTGGTGTATTTGAGTTCCAACATTTCCTACAGGGTGTTTACCTTCAAATCTAGTAATGGTTGCACCTTGTACTTTCTCAAAGGCTTCGTCCGCTTTTACTTTACCGTTTAATCCTAAGAAAACTTTTCCATCTGTCAATTTACCAAGCGCATGGATTCCAGCTTGAAATTCTTCAGATTGACCATGAAGAATAAAATCATAATCCGGTGCAAGCGGAGCGCTATCAAAACCAGAAATGAAAATTGCCTTAGGCGTTTCGTTCGGATTAGCAACTACATCTAGAGGTCTTTGCTTTAAAAAAGGCCATAAACCAATGTTGAGTAAAGTTGCTTTTATCTCCTCTTTGGAAGAGTTAACGACATCAGTAGGTGTATTCGTAATGTAATCGATTGTGGAGTCACAACTAATTCTTACCTCAAGAATTCGTCGTTTTTCTCCACGTACAATCTCAGTAACCTCTCCACTCACGGGAGATACATATTTTACTGCATCATTGTATTTATCGTAAAAAATTACAGAACCAGCCTGTACTTTGTCGCCGGATTTAACCACCATTTTAGGTGTTAGTCCGTGAAAATCTGCGGGTTTTAAAGATATGGATGAAGGCAGCTTTAAATCTGCTTTCACTTTATCGGCTTCTCCAAGAAGCCTAATATCTAATCCCTTTCGTAGCTTAACTGTCTTTGACATGCTTTATAGAGCTTTATATAAGTTTCGCAAAAATATAAAATAGTTCGGTTTAGAGAAAGTCACTTTGTAACTACATGCGGTTGTTTGTTAATTTAGAAAGATTCTAAATAAAGTAAACTTTTGAAATCTTCAATCCAAACTCCCAATTGTTTGGTATATTTATATGACATATGAATTCAACACCAAAAATAACAGAAGGAGTACGGATTAGCGTAACAACTGAATTTAGGAGTGATTTATCTCGTATTCATCAGTCGATCTTCTTCTTTAACTATACGGTAGAGATAGAGAATCGAAATAACTTTGCTATACAACTTTTACAACGTCATTGGTATATTTTTGATTCTTTAAATGAATTGCGAACAGTAAGAGGGGATGGAGTTATAGGTGAGCAACCAACCTTGCAACCCGGAGAGATTTATCGTTATACGAGCGGGTGCGATTTAACTTCTGAGATAGGAAATATGCATGGTTATTATTTGTTTCGAAGAGAGCTTGATAATGGTACCTTTAATGCTACAGTTCCCAAGTTTGATTTAATTTATTCTGGTCGACTAAACTAAACTTGCTTTCTTGTGTAACTGCGTTACTTTGAATTCCATTTTGCAATCGCTATTTTTGACAAAAATATTTATGACCATGTCAAATGCACATTTTAAAGTTCCTGAGATAATTAACGAGCCCGTTAATTCTTATGCTCCAGGAACTCCTCAAAGAGAGAGTTTACTCAACAAATACAATGAGATGTATAACCAAGATCCAATCGATGTACCGATGTATATTGGTGGAGAAGAAGTGAGAACGGATGACAAAAGAAAAATGAGTCCGCCACATGATCATCAAAAAGTATTAGGACACTTTAACTACGGAACCAAAGAGCACGTAACAAAAGCGATTGACGCTGCTTTAGCAGCAAAAGAAAAATGGTCAAACCTGCCCTGGGAACATCGTGCTTCTATCTTCTTAAAGGCTTCAGATTTATTAGCGGGGCCTTTCAGAGATAAGATGAACGCAGCTACCATGCTTGCGCAATCTAAAAATGTTTTTCAAGCAGAAATTGATGCTGCATGCGAGATGGTTGATTTCTTCAGGTTTAACGTAAAATATATGTCCGAAATCTATGCTGAACAACCGGAGTCTCAACCTGGAATGTGGAATAGGTTGCAGTACAGACCGTTAGAAGGTTTTGTTTTTGCAATTACGCCTTTCAATTTTACAGCGATAGCTGCCAATTTATGCGCTGCTCCTGCTATGCTTGGAAATGTAGTAGTTTGGAAACCTGCTGAGAGTCAAGTTTACTCTGCTCAAGTAATAATGGAGCTGTTTAAAGCTGCTGGATTACCAGATGGTGTAATCAATATGGTTACGGTTGACGGACCGGACGCAGGAGATGTTGTTTTTAAACATAAAGATCTTGCAGGCTTACATTTTACAGGTTCTACAGGCGTTTTTCGTCATTTATGGAAAGAAATTGGTGCAAACATTGATAAATATAGAACCTACCCAAGAATTGTTGGAGAAACAGGAGGGAAAGATTTTATTGTTGCTCATAAAACAGCAGTACCAAAAGAAGTAGCAACAGCTATAGCTCGAGGAGCTTTTGAGTTTCAAGGGCAAAAATGCTCTGCAGCTTCTAGAGCTTATATTCCAAATAACATTTGGTCTGATGTAAAACATAGTTTATTAGAACAGGTAAATTCTTTTAAAATCGGAGGAACAGAAGACCCTTCAAACTTTGTTAATGCTGTAATTGACGAGAAAGCATTTGATAAAATTGCGGGATATATTGACTATATCAAAGCACAGAATGATGCAGAAATTATTGCTGGAGGAACTTACGACAAATCAAAAGGGTACTTCATCAATCCTACAGTTGTAGTTACTACAAATCCGAATTTCAGAACTATGGAAGAAGAAATTTTTGGACCAGTGATTACTATTTATGTTTACAATCCAGAAGAATTTGAACAAACTTTAGAATTGGTAGACAAAACTTCAGACTACGCGTTAACGGGTTCTATCATTTCTGGAGACCGATATGCGATTGATTTAGCTATGAAAAAGTTAGAAAATGCTGCAGGTAATTTCTACATCAACGATAAACCAACAGGAGCAGTTGTTGGTCAACAACCCTTCGGTGGTGCAAGAGGTTCAGGAACAAATGATAAAGCAGGTGCTGCAATGAATTTATTGCGTTGGGTTTCGGCACGTACAATTAAAGAAACATTTGTTACACCAACAGATTACAGATATCCATTTTTAGGATAATAAAATATAGATTGATTAAAAGAGGAATGACTTCAATGTTATTCCTTTTTTTTATACTAACATTTTATGTTTAGCAACTTTCTTTTCTTCTTAAATATTCAATTAAATAAATTTTCAACTTTGTTCTATGTTGAAGTATTTAAAATATTTGAGAAACAAGTATACGCTAACACTGTTTTGCTTTGCCGTATATATTCTATTTTTAGATGATGTTGACATATTTAAAATCTTCCAACAGAAAAGGAAGCACAAAGCGCTGGTAGAAGAAAGAATGGAGGTTGAAGAAAAACTGAAAGAAACTAAATCTACGCTAGAAAAACTTAATAATCCGAAAGAACTAGAGCGCTTTGCACGAGAAAAAAAGATGTTTAAAAAGGATGATGAAGATATTTTTGTAATAACACAAGATTAAATCATTTTAAGAATCCTTCAACTAATCTGAAATCCTTTCATATACTAAATTTGAAATCTGTATTTTTGCACAAATTTTCGAACAAATATGCTTACAGTAAATAATTTAACACTTCAATTTGGTAAACGCGTTTTATTTGACGAGGTTAACCTTAAGTTTTTAAATGGAAACTGCTACGGAGTTATCGGTGCAAATGGTGCTGGTAAATCTACTTTCCTTAAAATCCTTACGGGAGATCAAGATGCAAATAAAGGCACGATATCTTTAGAACCAGGCAAACGTATGGCCGTTTTAAAGCAAGACCACTTTGAGTTTGATGAATTTGAGGTATTACAGACTGTAATTAAAGGGCATAAACGCTTGTTTGAAATTATGGTAGAAAAAGATGCTTTATATGCAAAGCCAGATTTTTCTGATGCAGATGGAATGCGTGCTTCTGAATTAGAAGCAGAATTTGCAGATATGGAAGGATGGAATGCAGAAACAGATGCAGCTACTTTGCTTTCAAATTTAGGTATAGGTGAGGATAAACACTATATGAAAATGGCAGATCTGCCTAACGACCAAAAAGTACGTGTGCTACTGGCTCAAGCACTATTTGGTAATCCAGATGTGTTAATTCTTGATGAGCCTACGAATGATTTGGATTTAAAAACGATATCCTGGTTAGAAGATTTTTTGTTAGACTTTAAGAATTGTGTGATTGTTGTTTCTCACGACAGACACTTTTTAGATACCGTTTGTACACATATTTGTGATATTGATTACAGTAAAATTAATTTTTACACAGGTAATTATACCTTTTGGTACCAATCTTCTCAACTAGCTGCAAGACAAAGAGCGGATAAAAACAAAAAAGCAGAAGATAAAAAGAAAGAGCTCCAAGAGTTTATTTCTCGATTTTCTGCCAATGCTTCAAAAAGTAAGCAGGCAACAAGTAGAAGAAAGTTAATTGATAAATTAGATTTAGACGAGATTAAGCCGTCGTCTAGAAGATATCCTGCCATTATATTTGAAAGAGAAAGAGAAGAGGGCGACCAGATTTTACACGTTGAAAATTTATCTAAGTCGTTAGACGGAGAAGTACTTTTCTCTAATTTGAATATCAATGTTCAAAAAGGAGATAAAATTGCTTTTATTTCTAGAAACTCTCAAGCCATTACTACATTGTTTGAAGTTTTAAACGATAAAATGAAGGCAGATTCAGGTACAATTAACTTTGGAACAACAATTACAACCTCTTATTTACCGAACGAGAATCACTCTTTTTTCGACACAAAAGAAAACTTGGTAGATTGGTTAAGGAAATATGCCATGACCGATGAGGAAAAAGATGAAGTGTATGTTAGAAGTTTCCTTGGTAAAATGTTGTTCTCTGGAGAGGAAGCAATGAAAAGTGCTTCTGTATTATCTGGAGGTGAGAAAGTACGTTGTATGATGTCGCGTATGATGTTTGCTAAGGCAAATTTAATTATGATGGACGAACCTACAAATCACTTAGACTTAGAATCGATTACCGCATTGAACAATGGGTTGAGCGATTTCCCAGGGACCTTATTGTTTACTTCTCATGACCAAGAGTTAGTAAATACGGTAGCAACTCGTATTATTGAAATTACACCAAACGGCTACATTGATAAAATGATGCCGTACGAAGATTATTTAAAAGACGAAAAAATAGCAATACTGCAAGACGAACTATATAATTAGTTTATTTTTGTAGAATAAAAAAGACATGTTTAAAATAACCACCCTTGTTTGTGCGACAGTAGTTGCGACAAACGTCCTATGTCAAATTCCCGCTGGATATTACAATTCTGCAGAAGGACAAACAGGATCAGAATTAAAAAATGCCCTTCATTTAATTATAGACGACCATACAGAGTTTAGCTACACAAGCTCGTCTACAGATGTTTGGGATATATTAAAAGAAACGGATAAAGATCCGAATAACCCGAATAATGTTATTTTACTCTATTCTGGTGTTTCCGTTAATGCTGCACAAGAGTATGCAGGTGGTAGCGGTTGGAATAGAGAGCATGTTTGGGCAAAGTCAAGAGGAGATTTTGGCAATAGTATTGGGCCTGGAACAGACGCACATCATTTAAGACCGTGTGATGTTTCGAGTAATTCTTCGCGTAATAATCGAGCATTTGATAATTGTATGAGTTGTTCTCCAGTTTCAGATACTTGGGGAAATAATACTGGGTCCTTTATAAATAATAGTCAATATACCTTTGAACCAAGAGACGAAGTGAAGGGTGACGTAGCAAGGATGTTATTTTATATGGCTGTTCGCTACGAAGGTACAAATGGAGAACCTGATTTAGAGCTAACAGAACAAATTCTAGCTTCAAATGATCAGCAACCTTTACACGGTGTTTTGTCTACTCTGTTGGAATGGAATGAAATTGATCCTGTAGATGATTTTGAGCGCAATAGGAATAATGTTATTTATGCTGATTTTCAAGGAAACAGAAATCCATTTATTGATCACATGGAGTTAGCTAACTTTGTTTTTGGTGCAGATACAACTTCTGCCTGGTATACAAATTTATCATTAGAGGAAAGCTGGAAAAATAAGATAAGTGTTTATCCTAATCCATCGTACGGTGAGGTAAATATTTCAGGTTTGTCTGCAGACGATACTGTAGAGGTGATTGACTTAAATGGAAACATACGTTATCAGACCATAGTTAACCAATCTAATATCGTTTTAAAAAATACTGCTTTTGATGGTTTCTTAATTTTGAGAATCAAACATCAAAATTCAGTGTTGGTTCGTAAATTAGTTGCTTTCCAAAAATAGATACTATAAGAAACAGAAAAGGGTCTACTCAACCGAGTTAGACCCTTTTTTATTTACTTACCTTTTTATTACTTTACTTGATTAACGTGTACATCCATCTGAGGGTATGGAATACTTAATCCTTCGGTAGCTTCAAATGCTTCGTATACTTTTTCGTTCGTATCGAAATGAACATCCCAATAATGTTCTGTTTTACACCACACTCTTACGGTCATGTTTACAGATGAGTCGCCCATAGATCCAAGTCCAAAAAATGGTGCGGGATCAGCTAGAATACGTTCATCTTTAAGTACCACATCTAAAACTGTTTTTTTAGCTAATTGATAATCTTCACCATAACCGAAACCAAAAGAAAAGTCTACTCTTCGTGTATCCATAGAAGTGAAATTTGTAATATTTCCATTGGCAACAGGACCATTCGGTAGAATAATTATCTTGTTCCCAAGAGTTTGAAGTACGGTATTGAAAATTTGAATTTCTTTAACAACACCTTCTTCTCCTTGGATTTGTACGTAATCTCCTACTTTGTAGTGTTTAAAAACAAGTAGCATAACACCACCCGCAAAATTACTAAGTGTACCACTAAAAGCCATTCCAATTGCTAAACCAGCAGCTGCTAATATCGCTACAAAAGATGTCATTTCTATGCCTAATTGTCCGATTGCCGTAATAACAATAAGCGCTTTTAACCCAATACTTGTTAAACTACATAAAAAGGTTTTTAAGCCTTGATCCATGTCGCTTTTCGATAGTATTTTGTTAATTCTTTTAACCAGTCTTTTTGTAATCCAAAGTCCAACTATTAAAATTACAGCTGCTATTGCGATTTTCGTTCCGGTACTAACGATGATGTCCATAATTTCTTTGGTAGAGTATCCAAAGATTTGAGCTGTTTGATTTGTGAGTTTGTCTTTCATATTTTGTGTTTTATCGTACAAAGAAAGTAAAACCTTTTTTTCTAGCTAAAAAAAATGCAACAAGATTTTAAACATCAAATGTTAGTGCATTTATTTTATTAATATTGAAGGTATGTTCTTCGTATTATCTAAAGTTGTCTATTTTTTTCTGCAACCCTTCGTATGGTTAATCGTTGCATTGGTTTGGTTTTTAATTGTTAAGAATAAAGTTAGAAAGAAACGTCTAAAATTTACAGTACTTTTTATTCTTTTCTTTTTTAGTAACACAGCTATTTTAAAAACGGCATTACATTTATGGGAAGTACCTTCAAAAAAAATAGCGCAGATAAAAGAATATGATTTAGCAGTGGTATTAGGTGGGATGTTTGAATGGGATAATGATGTACAACGTCTTAGTGCTAGAAGAGGTTCTGATAGAATATGGCAAGCAATACAATTGTATGAGGCTAAAAAGGTAGATAAAATTTTGATTGCAGGAGCTTCTGGGTATGTTTTCGATAGAGGGTTAGACGAAGCACAACAATTAAAAAGTGATTTAATGAAAATGGGTATTCCGGAAAAAGACCTTCTGGTAGAAACCCATTCTAGAAATACACATGAGAATGCTCAATATGTTGTAGCGTTAATTCGTCAATCTTATCCACACATTGAAAAGGTACTTTTAGTTACTTCTGCGCGACATATGAGGAGAGCGCAAGCCTGTTTTCAGAAAGAAGGACTCATTTGTACTACTTTTAGTACCGATCAGTACACAGGAAGTGAACTCTCTTTTAATTGGGATGAATTTATTATTCCGAGTGCCGATACGATGAGCGAATGGACAGAGTTAATTAAAGAAGTTGTTGGATACATAGTGTATGATGTTACTGGATTTATTTGAAACAGGAAAGCAGGAGGTAAAAAATGGGTGGTTTATTTTTGAACCGAACTTTTTATCAGAAGTAAGAAAAAATCAATTGTTTAAAGAGCTTCACGAGAATTTAGCTTGGAAAGGTGGTGAAATTAAGTTATTTGGTAAACAGCACGCTATTCCTAGAAAGGAGGTATACTTTTCCGACAATCAAAAAGAATATGCTTATGCTGGTAAGAAAATGAAGATATCAGAATGGAACTCTTCTGTAAACATATTAAAAACAGAGCTAAATAAACGTTTTAATCAAGATTTTAATGCATGCTTATGTAACTTGTATCAAGATGGAAAAGACTCAAATGGTTGGCATGCAGACAATGAAAAAGAATTAGGTTTAAATCCGGTTATTGCATCAGTAAGCCTAGGAGCTACACGAAAATTTAGTGTCAAACACAACCAAACCAAGCAGAAATTTGATTTCCAACTCAACTCTGGCAGTTTATTAATTATGGGAGGTGAAATGCAACATTTTTATAAACACACAGTTCCAAAGCAGTTAAAAGTTAATGCTCCTCGAATTAATTTAACTTTTCGCAGAATTATATAGTATATTCACTTAAAAGTAGGTTCGGGTTGTTTAACCGAATAAAAAATTAATTTTAATCTAATCTTTTTAAATATTCGTCGTTAAAAAAAGTTGTGTTTATATAATCAAAAACTGTTTAACAATGAAAAACAAATTTAAATTAGGCGCTTTGGTATTGTTTAGCGCATTCTTGGTTGCTAGTTGCGATAAAGATGAAGAAACGAGTTCACCAGCTCCGGAAGGTATGGCAACTTACAAAGGGAAAATGTTTGTAAATTCAAATACTCCAAACGACACAACTGCTTCAGGAGCTCCTCAACTACAATGGGAAACGGTTCCAACAGGAACGAAAATTACGCTTTCTATTGATGCAATTGATTTAGTGGATAACCCAGATTTTAGTTATGATTATGGAATCAGAACGTTTAGCGCATTAACAGACGTAGCAGCTTTAATTTAGATACAGATAATTGTAATGGATCTATTAACCTAATGTTCCATTTTTAAACACATTACTTGCTACTACATAAAAAAGTCGCACTTAATGAATGCGACTTTTTTATTTACCTTTTGCTTTTAGCACTATCATTACAGTGTAGAGCATAATCTTAAAATCTAGGGCGAGCGACATGTTTTTGAGGTAGAGCAAGTCAAATTTCATGCGCTGTATCATTTCAGAAACGTTTTCTGCATAACCGTATTTTACTTGTCCCCATGAGGTAATACCTGGTTTTACTTTGTTAAGCTGTAAAAATTGAGGTTCTTTCTCTACAATTTGATCGATGAAAAACTGTCTTTCTGGTCGTGGACCAACCAAACTCATATCACCAATTAAAACGTTCCAAAATTGCGGAAATTCATCCAGTCTGCTTTTTCGCATAAATTTTCCTACAGAAGTAATTCTTGGGTCATGACTAGAAGATAACTGCGGACCCGATTTTTCGGCGTCTACGTACATGGTTCTAAACTTAATAATTTGAAACGCTTTACCATTTTTTCCAATACGTTCTTGTTTAAAAAAGACTGGACCTTTAGATGATGTTTTGACCAAAATAGCGAGTGTAATATAAACAGGTGTAAGCACAATCAAACTAATCGCACTTGCCGAAATATCAATTAGTCGTTTTAGAATTCTCTGCCAAACAGACAGAATTTCGCTGTTTATTTCTATTAGTAGGGCACCAAAAATATTATTCATTTTAACCGAACCAGATAGAATATCGTACATATCAGGAATTAGCTTAACTTTTATGTCTCTCCCTTGAACTTGGGCTATAATATGTCTAATTTTTTCATGTTCTGTAGAGTCTAGCGCAATAATTATTTCTTCAATGTGGTTGTTAGTAAGAATTTGATTTAAATCATTGGCATGACCAAGATAGGGTAGGGCATTCGTCAATAATTTATCAATCCCATTTAGATTTACAAAACCAATAAAGTCATTACCAGAATTTTTGGGTAATGCTTTAATCTCGGTATAGATGTCAACTGCTTTTTGACTCCCTCCAATAAGTAGCGTTTTAAATCCAATTTTTCCAGAATGTACTTGTTTAACTAGGTAGCTAACTATAATAAATCTGAAGAGTAGGTTTAAAGTGAACTGTAAAATAAAAATAGCGAAAAATGAAGTGTAATACATTTGATAGTCTGTAACGCTATCGTCTAATAAAAAGAAAAAGAAAACCACAACCGATCCAATAATTGCACTTACAAAAGTGAGGTTGAAAATTTTCATTCTATGTAAGCGAAGGGTAGAAAAATAAGTTCCTATTAAGAGGTGTAGTATAATCCAACATAGGGGAATGATAAATATTCCTAGGTAAAAATCTTCGTTAATTGAAAACGCTGTTTTTTCTAAATAAATTTTCCTGAAGGCATAAAAAGAGCCCCAAGCTATTGAAGTACTTAGAAAGTCGAAAACAATGAGGATAAACGTAAAGAAGCGTTGGGACATTCTAGTAATGAATCACTTTAATATTGTCGATATATATATCTTTTTCCGTTCCTAATTCATTCAGAATAGCAGTAAAACCTACTTGGTATACATCCGCATTTTGAAATGAAACAATTTCTTTTAGGTCGATATATATCTTTTTCCAAACCGGATTTTCTTGAGCGTTCAGCTGTATGTGTGGTTCTTCATCAATTCCGTTTGAACTAATACCTAAAACTGTTGTAAGTAAAGTATTTGTATTGTAATAGTCCATTTCTAGAAATACATCTGCACCAATTGGTAGGTCTAGTCCGCCATTTTCATTTGTATAACCAGAGAAAAGAGAGTCAGAATCATTCAAAGGTATGTGTCCACAGTAGTTTCCATATGCAACAATTGACGGATCATTTGTGGTAACTAGGCTAGTGTTTGAGATTGGGTCTGTTTCCATTTTAATGTTTAACGGATCTTCAAAATCTTCTACAAAGAAGTTTAGATCTTCATAATACATTGTACTTGGTTTCAGGTATGCGGTGTCAGTCTGCGAGAGTGAAATCGTTTGCCTATATTGTTCCATAAAAGGATAACGAATTTTCGTAGCATTAATTCCGTTACTTCTAACTCCTGGAATTAAAATAAACTCATAGTCGCCAGGTACTCCAATAATGGGTATTTTAATGGGCAGTTCAAATACTCCAATTACTTTGTTGTTAACGTTTACCCACGCGTCGGTAATGTTGGCAGTCATTTCTCCTTGTCCGCTAGCAAAAGGATTGTCAAGTAAATCCCATTTATCAATTGTAATCCAGAGCGGAGTATCTACTTTTTTAGCACATTGGTTAAAAAGTAGTAATACAAATACAGCGTAAAAAAGGATTTTCATTTTTCTTTTATTTGAACTTTTGAACGTAAAAATATCCAATTTATTTTTGGGTAGATAAGTTTCCTGTAATTTTCAGTTTTTCTAAAATTTGATGTGCAACAACCAATGCATTGTAGCCATCTTCAATACTTACTTTTGGAGTTGTTTTATTAACGATACTTTCTCCAAATGTACGCAGTTCTTCTTTAATCGCATTTACTTCTACAACAGTTGGTTTATCAAACATGATTTTTTTGGAGCCCTTTCCTTCTCCAAGGTCTAAAACCATATCAAAAGGTCCTGCTTCTCCTTGCACATCTTCCATTTTAACAACCTCTACTTCTTTGTCTAAAAAGTCTACACTGATGTATGCATCTCTTTGGAAAAAACGAGATTTTCGCATATTTTTCATAGAAATTCTAGAGGATGTAAGATTGGCAACGCATCCATTTTCAAACTCTATACGTGCGTTTGCAATATCGGGTGTGTCAGATACAACTGCAACTCCAGATGCTGAAATTCTTTTCACTGGAGATTGAACAATACTTAGAATAATATCTAAATCATGAATCATTAAATCTAGAACAACAGGGACATCAGTACCTCTTGGATTAAATTGAGCCAGACGGTGTGTTTCAATAAACATGGGTTTGTTGAAATGCGGAAGTGCT
>Ga0209138_1000230_pt1 | contig 57269 bp, 82 predicted proteins | sample SaaInl3SG_22_DNA_FD_184645 | JGI IMG/M metagenome (GOLD analysis project Ga0209138, IMG submission 184645) | Marine microbial communities from expanding oxygen minimum zones in the Saanich Inlet - ESP_153SG_22_DNA (SPAdes) (version 2) | ecosystem: Environmental > Aquatic > Marine > Intertidal...
ATGTGTACGCTGAACAGATGCTACACTCAGTAGCAAAGAACTGGTCGTCAGAGTTACGGCTAGTTGTGTATGTAGAAGGTTACGATTACGATTACGAGAGTGTTGAAAAGCTTCCCCTAAATAATTTTGCTAGCAACATTGAATACAGAAGACTTGAAGAAGTAGAGGCACGCACTTCTTTTATGGAACGTAATGCAGATAAGAAGGGTATGTTAGAAGGACAGTATAACTATCGCTATGACGCTCTTCGTTTCTGCCATAAAGTATATGCTTACTCTGACCTAGCATTAGAGTTAATTGAAAATGAATACAATGGTTGGCTTGTATGGATTGATGCTGACACAATTACTACAGCTACCTTTGATGTTGAAGCAGCCAAAAAGATTATGCCTGATGACTACGATGTAGTACACTTAGGTCGAACAGACATTGACTATAGTGAGACAGGCTTTGTAGGCTGGAATCTTTCTTATAATAATGCTGCATCAATGCTAGTAGATATCCGTGGTGCTTATGACATCAATGAAGTGTTTGCATATCGTGAGTGGACAGATGCCTTTGTATTTGAACGCTTACTTAATATCTATAAAGCACATGGCATGAAGGCACTTAACTTATCAGAAGGAGTTAAGGGTCTGGCTGTGTTTGAACAATCTATTCTTAAAGATTACTTTATACACAACAAAGGTAACTTGAAGTATGCAGAAGCTGAAGAGAAAATATTCACCAAAACTTCTGGACCTAACAGATACAAACAGTTGGCTGACATTGTACGTCACTACTCTAAAGGACTAGAAACATTTACTATTGTTGAGACAGGCACATGGAATGGTGGCAGAGCTATTGAGATGGCTCTTGCTGCCTTTGAATCTGCTAACACTGTACATTATCGTGGCTTTGATTTGTTTGAAGAAGCAACAAATGAAACTGATTCGGTTGAATTGAATGTTAAGAAGCACCACTCAACAGAAGAAGTTGGTACACGTCTTGCTCAGTTTTCTATGAAGATGGCAGAGCAGGGTAAGAAGTTTACCTATCGACTATACTCAGGTGACACAAAAGAAACTATGCGTGATGTTAATTTTAGTGATGTAGATTTAACATACATTGATGGCGGTCATTCTTATGAAACAGTTAAAAGTGATTATACTTTTCTTAAAGATGTACCAGTAATAGTGTTTGATGATTACTATAGCACATCAAAAGGTTACGAAATACCTGGAGAGTATCGTGGAATTATAGATACGTTTTCAGAAATAGACAGTAAACGTAAATATATTCTTGCATCGAATGACCCAACAGCTTTAAATTGTACAGTGCATTTAGCTGTTGTTCTTAAGGATAGCAAAGATATTTCTGACTTGCCTGCATCTCTACGCAACAGACCTATACTTGTAAAGCCTGTTGACTGTATGCCATCAGATAGTATCAAAGATAATATCAGAGAAAATGTAGAGTTGATTAAAGACTTTGACTCTATTAAACATTACAAGCCAGTTAACGATGAGATTATTATTGTGTCTGGCGGTACGATTGATTTCCTTGAGCTACGTAAGCTTATAAAGAAAACAAATGCCAAGGTGTTCTGTGTTAAACACGCATACCAACGCTTACTTATCAATGATATCAAACCATATGCCTGTGTTATCCTAGACCCTAGACCTTTCGAAGGTATCAGTACACACGGCGTTAAGCGTACAGAGTTGTTTAAAAAGATTGACCCTACTACAAAGTTCTTTATTGCATCTATGACAGACCCATCAGTAACAAAGCACATACTATCTAAGACAGATAATGTCGTAGGCTTTCATGCATTTACTGATGGTATTAGAGATGCTAATGTTAAAGATAAAGTAGTTGTTGACCCTACACTTCCTATTGCAAAGGGTTCCATTATGGTAACAGGCGGTACATGTGCAGCTACACGTACTATAGGTCTTACTGAAATACTAGGCTATCGTAACATACATCTATTTGGTTTTGATTGTAGTATTAAAGAACCTAAGAATCCTAATGAGCAGGATGAAGAAGGTCGTAATAAGTATCTGCATGTAGAGACAGGCGGTGAACAGTTCTACACAACAGGAGAGTTGCTTGCTTTGGCACAAGACCTAGAGAAAATGTTTGAGAATAAAAATCTTAATCTTAATATACAATTCCATGGTAAACACACACTAGCTTCTCAGGTATTTAATCAGTCATATTACAATATGGAATACCTTACCTACGAGGAAACAAAAAAGAATGCCTAGACTAGAAAAAGAAAAACACGAAATCTTTTGTCAGAACTATGTGGTAAGCCGCAATGCTACTAAATCTGCACAGGCTGCAGGGTATGCAGAAAACTCTGCTTATAATCAAGGATACATTCTTCTTAAAAGAGAAGATGTTAAAGATAGAATAACAGAACTAGAAGGTGAAACGTCTACTGATGTAGATGTTATTGCTGAGCTAGAGAAACAGTATGAACAAGCTAAGATAAACAATCACGGGCAGACAGCACTAAAGGCACTTGAGTTATTAGCAAGAGCCAGAGGTAACAAGTCAGCAGAAGATGGGCCTACTGATATAGAAGGGCTAGAAGAAAACATTAAACATTCTATGCAGACAATAGGCAAACAAAAGATGTATGCTTTATTTATGAAAACATTTCCTGAAGACTTTGAAGAAGAAGATGATGAAGACTTAGAAGAAGTAGTGGCACAAGTAATGGAAGAAGACAAAGAAATATTGGAGCAACTAGATGACTAAGACAGCACTGATTACAGGGATTACTGGACAAGATGGTGGCTACCTAGCAGAGCTGTTACTTGATAAAGGTTACATGGTACACGGACTACAGCGTCGTGTGTCGTCTGAACCATCAAGACGCATTGCCCATTTGATTAACCATCCTAATCTTAAGCTACATTATGGTGACTTGTCAGACACAGGCAGCCTAATGAAACTGTTTGACTTACATTTATTTAATGAAGTATATAACCTAGCGGCACAGTCACATGTACGTGTGTCCTTTGATATGCCAGAATACACTGCTGAAGTCGATGGTCTAGGTGTATTAAAGCTGCTGGAGTGCATTCGTACACTAGGTATGACGGAGCATACTAGATTCTATCAGGCATCTACTTCAGAGTTATATGGACAGGTTGTAGAGACGCCACAATCAGAAACTACACCCTTCTACCCACGCTCACCCTATGGTGTAGCTAAGCAGTTTGGTTTCTGGACAGTAAAGAACTACAGAGAAAGCTATGGTATACATGCTTCTAATGGTATTCTATTCAATCACGAATCACCCTGGCGTGGTAAAGAATTTGTAACACAGAAGATTGTTACAGGCGTGGCTGATATTGCTAAAGATAAACTAAGTCATATAGAGCTAGGTAACCTAGATGCTCAGCGTGACTGGGGTAATGCTAAAGATTATGTAGAAGGCATGTATCGTATGGTACAACACACGCATGGAGATGATTATGTGTTAGCTACTGGTGAGTTACATTCTGTACGTGAGCTTGTAGAGATTTGTTTTAAGAAGGTTGACCGTCCTATTCACTGGGAAGGTACAGGCACTGACGAAATAGGTGTAGATGAAAATGGTAACACAGTTGTTTCTATTAACCCAGAGTTTTATAGACCAGCAGAAGTAGAGTTACTACTTGGCAATCCGAGCAAAGCTAAAGAAGTATTAGGCTGGAAACCACAGTATACATTTGAATCTCTTATAGAAGAGATGATGGATGCTGCACTATGTCAATAGAAACAATTAAGAAACTTTGTAAGAACAAACGTATTCTTCTTGTTGGAAATAGTATTCAATCGTTATCTAAAAAGCAAGGACAACTTATAGATTCATTTGATGTTGTAGTTAGGTTTGGCAAGGGACATCCCAAAGGATACGAGGAATGTTTAGGAACTAAAACAAACATATGGACTACTGGTATGTTCAGAGCAACTATGCGTGACATGTATCCAGAAGATGCTGAAGTATTGTTTAGTCCTTCTTTCTTTACTAAAGAAGCAGAAGCACCCAACTATCCGCACACTGTTATGTACACACAAAAAGAGATAGAATCTTTAAACAATAAGTATATTAAAACAAAAACTCCAGGCTCTACAAAAAATAAAAGACTATCAATAGGAGCACTGACAGCCTTTTATCTATGTAACAAAATAGATAACTTTGCTACATTAAACTTTATAAATTTTGATTTCTTTTCTAAGGGAGCACCTATGCTTTCTGGAGAACAGAAACAAATGGTAGTATCTACTAGCTGGCATTTACCTTTACCAGCTTACAAATATATAGACACAAAGAATATGTTAGAGAATCATCCTGCCCATGATAGCCTAGCAGAGAAAGCTTTAATAACAGATTTATTATTAAAAGATAATGTTTATTTTATTGGAGATACAAACTTAAAGTTTGAGTATGTTACACCTTCGTCTAAGGTTCCTTGGGATAAACTTAGACAACCTATCTAAATAAACTAATTAGCGTCTGACAAAAGGTGACCGTAAACCTATTCCACCTTTAGGTCCCATGTTTCCAACAGGAGCAGGTGAAGGTGTGTATGTAGGAGCAGGAGTAGGCTGCGGTGGAGCAGGAGCATACTGTGGTGCTTGATTCATGTAGCTTATGTGAGCCTGTGGTTGTTGTGGTTGATACATAGGTTGTTGAAAACCACCACCCATTCCACCTTTAGGACCCATACCACCACTACCCTTAGGACCCATAGATGGTTGATACATAGGCGGCTGATACACAGGCTGTTGTTGCATAGGCATTTGTAATGTGTAAGGATTACTTTGTTGTTGCTGCCCTTGTTGTACAGGACCACCAAAATAAGAACTAGGCTGATACGAAGCCGTAGGCCTATAGCCTTGATAGTAAGGTTCTGTATTAGGCTGATTAAAAGTAGGCATTCCCATTGTTATTCTCCAAAGTTTTTATAGTATAATGATTTAGTATTCTTTTTTATATTAGCAGGGCACTTATCTTTAGCATATATTTGGTGTATCTCTGTAGCTCCATCCGTACATCTGTAACTACACCGTATAACGAACACACTCTGTTGGCCATCCATCACTGCATGTGTAAATGTTATTAAGTATAAAGAACAAAGTGTACCTAACATTTACTTCTTCAGTTGGCTGATAGATTTAATACCAAAGCTTGCAGCAATAGATGCTAAGATACCCCATTGAATCCACTCAGGAGCAGTGCGTAGGAAGTCAAACCCTGCCTGCATGTACGGCTGTGCTGCTGGAATGAATGATGCTAGTATGATAGCTATAAAGGTAAGAGTCCATGCTTCGTCTTTCCACGACGAATCAGATGAAGACATAGCCTGTGCTTCCCAGTCTCCATCCTGTTGTACCTTCTTAACTGTTGCCTCTACCTTTGCTACTTCTAGCTTAGCCTTGGCAGCTGCCTTCTCTTGCTTACCTTTAAGCCATGTGCCAGCTATGTTTGTTATTGGACCTATTAATGATTGTAACATTATACACTTTCATTCTTAATTAGAATGCCTTCTATATGTGCAGAGACTGCGTTGTCCTGCGATTTACTTACAATTGCTGTAGCTTCTACATCACATTTTTCTGTTACTACTACTGGTGTTTCAAAATCAAAAGGAATAAATTGATTGTTAAGTGTAACAATAGCAGCAGTTTTAAATAATGTTTCTGATGGTTGTCTAACTCTTAAACGTGCCGTTACAATTTGGTTTGTTCCTTCAGTAGCTGTTGAGATAGAACCACGTTGAATATATAATGTATACCCAGCAGGCACTGTATATACAAACTGCATAGTTTTATTATCAATTGCAGCAACAACTCCTAGAGTTTGTGGTACAGTATTTTTAATTACAATATTAGATGTAGGCTGTATACTATTTATAACTGTAGCATTTTGCACACGATAAAAAGAATTAGATGTTGTGACAGTTGTTGCTCCATTAACTGTAACAATAGCACTAATAGTATTGAAGTCTCTATCAAGACCATTTATTTGCACTTGTACTCCAACATCAGTAGCTGTAGTTGCTGTAATATTAAGTGGTGTAGATGTTGTAGGATAAGCATAAATACCACCACCATTCCAAACTGTTTCGTTAGCACTTGATACTGCTGCATTATAACCATACACAAATACAGGAGTGTGTCCCTGCACATAACCACGTGCTACGTGTAAGTTAAAAGGTTCGTGCTTACCTGTTCTTGTTATACTAGAAAACTCACCCATTACTTTCTTCTCCTGTTTCCATCATACGTGCTAGTGTATATGCTCTAGTTTTAACCTGCCTAGCCCATTTACTATCCATCATTTCTATTGCTGCTGTTTCGTAGTCAGCTCCTTCCAAAGCTTCCCACATTTTTTTAAAGTTTCGAAGACGAGATATGCCAAGATTAAAAGCCATATCCAGAATAACCCGAAGGCGTACATCATCAAGGTCAGCAACAAAAGGAAAATTTCTAAGAAGCTCATGCTCCACAATTTCAATATCGTTATTGCAAAGATAACGTGCTTCTTCTTCGGTAACACCACGGTCAACTAAGTTCCTTCCTATTCCAATAGTCTCAATACCTTCTGTACATTTATATACTTTAAGCTCAAGTCCTTCATGTCTAATAAGTTGGTCTACCAATGCTTCTTTATTGTAATTCATCTTCTTCCTCTGGTTGTGGTTCAGGTATAAGTGGCACACCTATAAGTTGTCGTCTTGTATTCTCAAGCATATCAAAATCTATAGCAGGTCTTGTTACATCTAGGAAGTCACCAAACGGAACAGCATCAGGATTAAACACATTGTTTGAAGCTTCATTAATAGTTTCTAAAAAAGCTTCTGGTTTAGGTGCTCGCCTTCCAGTAGTTAAACCATCATAGAATGCCTGACCAAAATCTTCAGTACCAAATAATGTTTCGTAGTCTATAAGCAATCCACGTAGACGTTGCATACTTTCGTACTTCTTTTTTTGTGAATCAGTATACATCTGTGTAATTTCATTAGGGTCATTAAGATTAGGATTAGTTCTTAATTCTTTATTTAATTTACTGGTTGCACCACGGACATCTCCAATAATAGGAGCAACATTAAAGGACACACTATTACTTATATCTAAGTAATCTCTTTTTAATCCTAAGAGCGCAGGCATATCTACTTCATATTCTTTGTAAGTAGTACCAAATTTCTTTAATGCTTCTCTACCAATACCTTCTTGCTTTGCCCTGCTTTGTTCAAACTCACGTCTTCTCATTATAAAATCTAGAAATCCTGGAGTAAATGTTTTTACAAGCGGTGCTAATCTTTCTTCAAGGTTACCCTTCATAGCTCCTTCAACCAGACTATCTCCATATTGCCCAGGAGCGATAGCTGTAACCAAAGCATCAGTTACCATAGAAGGTGCAAGGAAAGGACCAAACACTTGGTCTAATGTAGACAGTGCTAGCTTATCTGTTTCATAAGCAATAGCTTCATCATCCATTACACCATTCATAATTAAAGCATGGGCTGTTTGTGCCCCAGTTTTTAAATAACTGAACGGGTCAATAGGCCCTAGATTAAAATACTTAACACCTACATGGTCATTCTTATCAACTTCTAAAGGACTTAAGTAAATCTTATCTTGATTATACTCCCATTCTTTGCCTATGTTTTCTAATGCTTCTACTTGGTCTTCTGTAATACCATTAGCTATGCGAGACTTTTCAGAGAAGTATGCAGGTGCTGCACCCATAGCTGTTAAACCAGCAAGTCTTTTATATCCTTCTCTTGCTAACACAGGGTCACCACTCTTAATATCTTGTAGTGTATACTTAACTAGGTTCTTTGTAACACGTGTCATCTCTGCAGGGAAAGACATAAAGTCACCAACAGGCATTGCACGTAAGTTTTTAAATGCTCTGGGAACTAAGTTATAGTTAGGCATAAGGTCACGTGTTCTTTGAGCTGCGGCATCTTTAATCTCTTGTTCCGTAGCATCTTTATATTTAGGACTTTTTCTTAAAGCATTTAAAGTTTTTTCATAGTGAGCAATTTTAAAGATATCATCTTCAGCTTGATATGTTTGAAGAACTTTTTTATTTAAAGGTTTAAGTCCACCTAAAGTAGAACCACTTGATTTTGTAATACTATCAAGCAAAGCACCATCAGGGTCTTGAGCATATTTTTTTAGGTTGTTCTTAATAACATTTTGTTGAACACCACTACCAATAATTCCTAACTCTGTATATTCTGCAAGCTTCTCACCTAATTCTTTACTGCTCTTACCACGTAACATACTCCATGTTGAGCTTAAAGATTGCATTCCACCCTTACCAAAGAAAGGTATCATACCATTAGCAGTCATAAGGATAGCGTTACCCATTACGTTACGTCCGTGCGTTGACGGATTATAAGCAGTCTTAGCAGCTTGTGAAATACCTTTTGATTTAGCAAAAGCCTTACCTAATAAACTATCTGATTGAATAACATCTAATCCTTTTTCAATAGCTTCTTTATATATAGGGCTAGCATATACATTTTCTAAAGGATTAGTTACATCACCAGCAGAACCACCAAATATTTTAGACAGTCGTTGTGTTCCTATTTGAGATAAATCAGATAGACTTTCAACAGCTTCGTTATTAAATTTTCCTTTAAGATGTTTAGCTACACCAGACAAAAACTTTTGTTCAGTTGTAATACGTGCTAAGTTACCAGCAGTTTTAACATAGTTTTTAAATGGGTCTGATACTTCACCAAGAAGCATTCTAATATTATCTGACTCAGTTAGAAACTCACTACGTTCTTTACCACTCTTAACTGTAGTAAACTTACCAAACCTAGTAATATTCTCTAAGCTTTGTGCCATAGTCTCATCATTCTCAGCACGTAATACTTTTCTTAATGTTGTTAAAGCTTCTTGTGATGATTGACCTGTCATCTTTTGAATGTCATTTAGCGCATTGCTAAACACACCCTGCTCATCTGTACCATCTTTAATAAACTTTTGAAAGTTCTTTAGTGTGTTCTTTTTAAAGTCTGCATCATCAAAGAAGTTATAACTACGTGTGATATATGTGCCTAAACCTTTATCAATCTTAGAGCCAAGCTTTCCTTTGATACCTAAACCACGTGCTTCCTTACTTAGATTATCAATGTTATCTCTCATCTCTAAGATTATCTTTTTAGTTTCAGGCTTTAAAGAAGTAAGAGCAGTTGTATTACCCTTCAATGCTTTGTCCATATTATCAATAACATTAGCTGGTATAGTAGAACCATACTCATTCCTAGCTACTTTACTTAAGTCAGCGGCTAAACCTTCAGCACGTATAACACCTGCCTCTGTTCCTTTAGATGCTTTAACTAAAAGACTAAGCATAGTATCATCAGTACCTAACCTAGAATCAAAGTTAGCAGCAATAGCAGGAAGTTTATTTAAGTAAGGTAACGATGTCACAGCATCTTTTGTTTTTTTAAATCCTACAGACGCACCTTCAGCAATAGGTTTTTTAAATGCAGATGCTAAAGTAAACACACTAAATGGAACAGTAATACCTAAGTTAGCAATAAATGTTTTAAGTTTTGCTTCTGCTTCTGAATCATCAGGGTTTACATATAGTCTTTCAAGAAACTCTGTTGATTCTGGGAAGGCATCCACTAACGCATTAACAACACCATCTTCAGGTCTGTCAATAAGAGTAGCAGCACCAGCAAAAGCTGTACCTTCTTTAGCAGCTGTACCTAATTTTTGTTTTCTTCTAGCAGAAGTTACAGCTTTTTTTCTAGCTTCTTTATTTAAATTTTTAAACTGTTGTGATATTAAAGATTTAGCACCAGGCTTTGATACGTTAGACGTAGCCTTTAAACCTTTAGCCATCTTTGCTCCTTGAGCAGCACCTTTTAATAATAAACCGCCACCAGCAATATAAGAGCCTAGTGTACCCACAACATCTTCACCAACACCTAGCATTCCTTCACCATGGTAAGGGTCAAATATTTCACTAGCATATTCCTGTACAGTATCTGGTAACATTGAAGTTACTGTGTCAACAGCTTCTGATGCATAACCACCTGTAACTAAATCGGCTGCTGCTTGTACACCACCAGCAACTTCACCAGCAAATCTACCAGCTGTACGCAAAAGAGCACCTTCACCACCACCCATAGGTCTAGCATCTGTATCACCTTTCTGCACAGCTTCTTCAAACTTATCAAATGCTTTCCAGTAATCTTCACCTTTAATTTCTTTAGAAGCAATAAATTTATCCATATCTTCTTTAGACGTAATTGCGCCTTGAGAAATACGTTCTTCTGCCTCCTTATAAGCATCTTGAAATTTTTGTGATTGATAACTAATTGCCATAAATTTCTCTGTATTGTCCTTGACCTGCTTGGCTAGCCTTCGTCTGGCCTGAATTGTGCTTGGCTAGGAGGTACTACTACTGGTATACCAGAACCACCACCACTACCAACACTAGTATTAGTATTAGAACTTACTACAATCGTACCCATAATCTCTTTAAGTTTTTGCTGTAATAAAGATTGATAAACAGCATCACGTTCATTTTCATCTTTAATGTTCATGGCCTTAACATCTTCTGCTACATCTACTGCAATCTCTCCTAGTTTATAGCCGTTCTTTGCAAATTGACTTTTAGTAAAGGCAGCACCTTGACCACCAGAAGCAATTTCTGCAGCTTGCTCAAGAATATTATTAGTATAAGCTGGAGATTCTGCTGCATCTGGTAACAAATCTTGAACAGTAGATAGCGCAGTTAAATCTGTTAAGACATCTTTAACAGCTGCTTCTTGTTCTTCTCTAGGCAAATTCTTAATTTGATTTTGAAGCTTAGCTATTTGTTTCTTAGATGTTCCTAAGTTTCTAACTAAGGCAGGGTCTATATCTTTAGCAGGCGTAGACATTAATTGTAAACCAAGAGCAGCTACGTCAAAACCACCTTGTGCTTTTTCTGCAGCAATCTCTTCTTCTATTTGTGCTTGTCTAGCTTCTTTATCAAAACTTTTATCTTTAAGAAGTTCTTGTAATTTTTCATAAGTTTCTAATGCTTTAGTACCTGCAACAGTTCTTGAATCACCACCAAATCTTCCAGAGTATTCCTCTAGTAGTTGTGTGTAATCACCACCGCTAGTTTGTGTAGGAGTTATAGCAGCAGCCTGTGCAGGAACCTGTGAAGCAGCTTGTGCAGGAACCTGTGGAGCAGCTTGCGCAGGAGCATCAACTTGTGTAGTAGTACCACCTACTACTGCTGCTAAACCAGTGTTTTGTTTATTTCTTCCAGTTCTATTTCTAATTCTTTCTTGAACACTTGTAGTTGGAGCAGATGGTGGCCCTTGTTGAAACTCAGAAAGTTTTTCATCAATATCTGCAAGTTGTCTTGTTAAACTTAAATTAAGACTTGGCCTTTTTCTTCCTTCATTTCTTTTTGCAATCTCTGCTTCTATTTCTTTTTTTCTATCAAGTAATTCTTGAATCTCACCACCTACTGCAGCATACACAACACCAGATAGCCCGTTGTTTTTCTTACCATCAATCTGACCGCCTTCTTTAAAGAAACCTAATCCACGACCAATACCACCAATAGTAGCAGCTGTACCCAAGCCTTGTTGTAAGGCACTAGGTGCAGCAGCTGGCTGAGTAATCTGGAAAGGAAAACCTTGAATAAGCGAAGAGAATTGTTGTAGTTGTTGTGATGGATAATCTCTTTGTTGTAAGAACTCTTGGTATGCTGTGTCTGCACGTTGTTGCTCAAGACCACGTTGTGCTTCACCAACACCAGACAAGTAACCAAGTTCACGATACTGTTGACCTAGTGCTTGTTGACCTAGACCGCCATAGGCTTGTGATAAGGCACCAAGTCCTGATGCTTGTTGTCCATATTGTCCTGCAAGTCCACCATACTGTCCACCAATATCTGCCTGTAGACCTGCAAGTTGTCCTAGTTGTGAACCAATCTGTCCATACTGAGAACCAAGCTGTGCCATTTGACCAGCAGTCTCACGACCAGCACCAGCTAATCCACCATAACCTTGAATACCTAATGCTGCTTGTGAACCACCAAGGCCAGCAAGTGCCTGACTTAGACCTGCTTGACGTTGTAGCTGCGCAGTACGCTCACCATAACCTAGTTGTTGTTGTTGTGCTGCAGTCTGTAGTGCTTGTTGATAAGCAGCCTGTGAACCTTTAGCTTGAATGTCTGCAAGTCTACCGCCTAAATCTGAAGCTGCTTGACCTTCTAGTAAAGCCTGACGTGAGCCGCCAAAGCCACCAGTCTGTGCAGCCTGTGCTGCTAACTGTTGTCCATATAGCTGTGCTTCTTTAATAGCTTCACGCTTAGCAATATCAGTAACTTGTTGTTGATATGGGTCCATAAACCTTTGAGTTTCTAATTGACCAATATCTACTGGACCTGTAGCAGCTCGTGCAGCTTCAGCAGCCTGACCATATGTACCAGCTGCCTGTTGTAATTGTTGTTCAAACTGACCAAGAGTAGGAGCAGTTGCACCTAGTGCTTGTTGTGCTTGACCTACTGATTGTCCATACATACCTAGTGCAGGTTGTACACCACCCAATGTTTGTTGTGCTTGACCTAGAGCTGGAGCAACTTGACCTAGCATAGCACCACCCATTTGTTGTGCACCAGTAGCTTGACCCAGTAGACCATAAGCAGGATTGTAGAAAGCACCAGCAGAAGTTAATCCAGGAGCAGTAGCACCTATACCACGCTGAAGAACTTGTTGTGCAATACCCTGTTGTGCTGCTAGTTCTGGTTGAGAGAAACCTACAACACGTTCACCAGGATAAGCTTGATAGGGACGTTCAGCAGCATATAAGTCAGAAGCACGGTCTAATACTTTAGTAACATAAGGACGAAGAGTTGCTGGTACATCTTGTTGTTGACTACCACCGCCACCACCTTTGCCACCATAACAAATGTGTGAGTTTAATTTCTTATCAAGCCAGGCATCTCCTGTCTCAATAGTTACATTCATTATGTCTTCAAAATCATTGTATCTTTTTTTCATAGCTCTTTTACCATTAAGTTATATTCTTTATATCCTAACTTTGATAAAGTACGTTGCCATCCTACTCTACCGCCGCCCATAATTTTATTACAATTAAAGTTCTTTGCAATTTCTTCTAAGCACTTCTGTAAGTAATCTAAGTCTACTTTCTTTTTATCATCAACAGCAGATATAAACACAGGGTTTAAATAAGTACAAGTGTCATAAGGTACTACAGATGTTACAACCATTGTGTTTATTTCTTTGTTATCTAAAAGAACAAACAGTTGCCAATGATTATATAGTAACCTGTTAAAACATCCTTCTATTGTGAAGTCTGTGTTACCTGATTTAACCATAGCCTTTTCAATTAAAGTTTCAACTAAAGGCCAGTTCTTAGCTATGTTAATAGCATCTACTTGATAATATTCTTTTGTCATTAAGAGAGTTTACTTAGTTCCTTGTTAGGGTTAATTTGATTGGGCTGTTGTTTCTTCCCGTATACTTTCTCTCTCAACTCTTTTCTAAATTGGTCTAGCTTCTCTGCGCCTGCGTCAGAAGAGCCATTACCTAAAGCAGCAACTGTGTAAGCATCCATTACATATTCATCTGGGCTTAACATTGCTCTGTTTATTTCAGGGTCGCCTACTACATTAAATGGTATTCCATCTGACATACCATCTCCATTACCTTCTACCATACCAGAAAACATTTCACCCTGAGACACAGGACCGCCTTCGGCTCTGTACACACCAGGCTGTGTTACATTAAACTTAAAGAAGTCAGGGGTAGGTCCACCCTGTCTAATGTATTTATCTATATCTTCTTTAGAAGCTTGTTGTGTTTGCTGTGTTTGAATTTCCTGAATAGGACCATACTGGATTTCTGCTGGTTGTTCTGGCTGCATCATAGGAGCCATTGCAGCTAAGCCTGTAGTTGTTGCTCCACCAAAACCACCTACATTTGCTGCTGCTTTTTGTAGTGTTGTTCTCCCAGCTATTTCAGCTTGTGTTGGAATACCAGCTAATATAGCTTTATCACCTGCTTGCTTAGCAGCTGTATTAGCAAGGTCTAGCTGTGCTTGTGTAGCCGTAACACCACCGTCAGTTATTCCTTGCGCTGCTAATGTTTTATCAAAAGCAGCGTCTTCTAAACCGCCTACAGTTTTACCAGCACCACCTAGATAAGAACCTAAACCTGCTGTAGCACCAGACATAAGACCAGAGCCTATAATCTCTTCTTTATTACCACCAGCTAAAGCAGTACCTGCAGCACCACCTAAACCAGCAGCACCAGCAGCAGCTAAAGCTGAACCACCAGCCAAAGCAGGAATCATCATTGGAAGAAACGCAGCACCAGCAATAGCACCTAAAGCTGGCAATAAGTCTTTAAGTTTAAAAGCTTCGGGAAGACCTGTTACAGGGTTAGTAGTAAGACCACCAGGAGCCATAGCATTTAATGCTTTTAATTCCATAGGGTTAACATGAACTAAAGTATTATCACCCTGTCTGCCCTTCATAGCAGCAAGTCCCATCAATCCTGACATAGGTGCTTTCATATTTTGTCCGTAAGCCATGCGTATCTTCCTCTATTTATTTTCTATATTATACTATAAATTGTACTATTATCCAATATGTTAATTAAAATCTACCCATCCAGTAGCTGTAGTTGTGTATCCACGAAACTTACTAGAGCTGGTTGAATAAGCTACATCACCACCTGAAGGTCTACCTATATCTGTTACAGTGGTTACAGTATAGATTTTAGTAGAAGGTTGTGCCTCTAAGAATGTATCTTGTGTATCTAATTCCCTTGCTAATTCGTTAGCCCAACCTTCAAGTAGACGATATAAATCTTGTATGTTCTCAGGAGCATAGTAAGGAAACTTAGGATAATTAGCCATTATCTCTCACCATCTGGCTGAGCTGCTAGCCTTACACTACCCCATCTCCAGAAGCTTCCATTACTGGCTGATACCCTAACGCTAGCCTGTCTACCCCTAACTCTCATATCTACCTTATTAGTATTCTGAGAAATAGTAAAGGGTCCTTTAACTCTCTCTGTACTATTAGGATAGTCTCTAAACTTTAATTCAAGATTAATAGTTTCACCAGGACCAAAAGAATAATCTGGAATAACTCTGTCAATAAACATCATATCTTTACCTTCACCTAAATCAAAGGATGCTGATTCAATAAAGGAAGACAATGGCTGTCCATCACCTGTATATGTTTCATCAGGTTCGTTGTTAAAGATATAATAGTCACCAGTAGCTGATGTACGTCCTGTAGTAATAGTATTAGAGTAAACACTTCTATCTGTAAACGTAGCTACAGCACCATTTTCAATTAGTTTACCATATACCCATGTTCTTTCTTCAACGTTATATATAACATATGAGTCTGGTTCAGGGCTAGTCTCACTAGGATATAACCAGACAATTTCTTTAAACTCTGTATTAAGACCAGCGTAAACTTTTTCTCTGTTTGTGTTATTAAAATCTTCAAAGAGTTTACGTCTAATTGTACATGGTAAAGTATTGACACGACCATCATACATATAGAAGTTGTTATCACCCATCCAGAAAGAAACACCATCATAGTCAATAGCAGCATGTGGACCAATTAAGCCACAGTTAGAACCTACCTGTGTAAACCTAAAGATAAAGGGTGGACCAACAAACTGTTGAGTATACATAGCCTTGTCTGTCCATACGTTAATAGCGTTACGTGAACGTACTGCTCCAACAATACGTGAGCCTTCAGCAAGGATAACTTCACCAGATGTATTTGTAATTGCTGGTGTCCAGTTAAAGAAATTTTCTTGGTCAGACCAACGTACCAACATTGGGTTTTGTCCACCACCTACAGATGTAGCAAACTCTCTAGCACCATAACATATAACGTGTCTATCGTTTGGAGATACTAAGAATGTAGAAGCAGTTGGCGAGGCAGTTACTTCTATAGCACGTTCAGGTGTAACAGACAAATTAATATCTAAATAGTATATTCTGCCACCACGTCGCTGAGCTAACAAGTCTTCGCCCCATGTGTCAAAGCTCCACATACTTGCAAGGAAAGTTATATTAGATTCTTCAGCAGCTTCACTCCAGGCTCTTGCACCTGACACAGATACACCAGCATTAAACACACCAGCACCATAGCCTAAACCTTGAATAGCATTAGGCTCTTCATTGTATAGCAATATATTCATGTTACCACTAGAACCTTGGTCGCTAGAAGCAGAGTTAGCAGTTACACTTACTTCAACATAGAAATGATTTAAACCGCTAACGCTAGTAACAATCCTAACACCATTAATATCAATGTTACCACCAATAGTATTAACACTTGTAAATACAATCCTATCAGTTATGCTTACAGGATAATTATTCAGACTAACCTTTACTTGTGTTTTATCTGTAAATGTTTCAAAGTTAGCTGATACAGGAATGATAGATACAATAGGTGTTACATCATAAAGTTCCTGGCCTTGTGTAACATATAGCTGTGTGTTAGTACCAATGGCCTGATATGGCCTAGCATTATTATCTGACCATACAAGCAAGTCTCTAGGAAAACCACTAAGTGCTACATCATTAAACTTAGAATAACCACGAAGATTCTCTGGCTTACCTTCACGGAAACGCACACGATTACCATCAAACCATTTACCTTCCTCAGAGTACTTCGTAGATTCTCTGTGGAAGCCTGGTAAGAATTTTAGGTTAATAAGTTGTGCATCTGTTGAAGCCATAGGTTTATTTTGTTTCTATTGATTTATTTGCTGGGGCAGAAGTTCCATCACTATATAAAAAATCATGACTATCATTTAAAATTTCTTGCCATCTATCTTTAGTAACTTCTACATTAGGAGTAGGTATATCTTCACCATGTATCTCTGGTGTATACCATCCTAAAATTTTATTGTTACTATCAACATGTGCATAAAACATTTGCATATTATATCTCCTTATACGCCTATTGCAATCCAGTTATAAGTAGCACCTGCCGCAGTATCACCACTCCAGGAAGTCCTTGTTATAGTTCCAACCATATTAGCACTACCATTTTGATTGGTACTATCATTACCTATAGCTGTATAACAAACACTAGGAAACGCAATAGGCCATGTTATTGTACCACCACTAGAGCCAAGAGATTTTCTTCCCCATTGGATAATTAAACCATTACTAAATTTAATATAACCATTCTGTGCTAATGAACTAGCTGTTAGTCTTAAAAATGCAGTAGAATCCAAACCATCTAATAAACCAGCATTGCTTGCTGTAGCAGCATTACCACTGATACTAATACCATAAGTACCACTAAGACGTGAAGTAGATAATGTACCTGCATTAATGTTACTAGCATTTCGATAATACGAACCATGTTGTCCATCTAATGTATCGGCATTTGCTGCTGATGTAGCAAAAGCTGCACTTGTTGCAAACTTAACAGATACTTTATTATTAATAGCTGTATTAAGTGTACTGCTTACAGTAGCTATTCTAGTTTCAAGTGTTGCAGATGTAGCAGCAAATGTAGAAGATACACCAGAAATTCTACTTTCTAATGTTGCAGATAATGCAGTAATTAAACTTGTATTCGCTGCAATGCTAGTATTAGCTACAGCAATAGCAGAAGTGTTTGCATCAATCTCTGATGATAATGTAGCTGATAAAGCTGCAAGTTCTATTTTAGTGGCAACAACATTTAAATCTACTTCTTGTTGTTTTATAATAGTAGAACCATCAGTAGCCATCATCATACTAAGCCCTTGGTCTACAACAGAAACTGCTGTACCACCTGCAGGTTTAATGAATAAAGTATAAGCACCATTTGTGTTGTTATTAATAAAGTATGTTTTTTCTTGGGCAGGTATAGTAACTGTTGTGTCTGCTGTTAGTGTTCCAGCAAACTGTAGTGCAAAGTTCCTTGCTTGGTTTGTTGTACCCTGTGTAGCTGTAAGGGTTAGCGGTCCTGTTACACTAACAACTTCAAAGCCTGCAATGGCTTCATCTACTAATTCAATAACATTTTCGTTAAGTCTACTTCCCCAAGTATTAGGATTTTCACCATCTGCTTGTTTTTCTAAGCTAATTCGTGTACTATATGTAGATGCCATTTGTTTATCCTACTCTTTATTTAATATTTTCTGAACTGTTTCAGTTTCCCAAATACGTAAAAGCACCCATATAAGTGAGGCAACAGCTGTAGCTTCTGGTATCCATGCAAAGTATGCGCCTAATGTTACGCCACCTGCGGCTAAATCTACAATCTGTTTGCTTTCTTCTTCCATAGTGCTTTTCCCATAAGTTAAGTGTAAAACATATGGCTATATTATACCACCTAGACCTTTGTTTTACAACATCTACACATCTGATGGTATTTTAATTTTAACAACTCCCTCATCACTAAAATCAAGGTCAGGGTCTACTGTAAAGTCTTCACGAACAGCATTATCTAATGTTTGAAAGTTATTCATATACGAACGAAGAGTGTTATTTTCAGAGTTGTTATAAGTAAATTTTACTTCCCTATTATTAGTTTCATTATTAAAATTCAAAGCATGCTCTCTAATTGTATCTCTAAAAGCAGGGTCATATAAATAAGATTTACTTCCATTACTATCTGGACCAGCTAAAAATATAGGAAGACTGTATTGTCCTGTGTGTTGTCTTTTTGCTACTAAATATATAACAACATAATTATCTTTTGATACAGAACATACTTGCATATTATCTTTATTAAAAGATAAATTTAACATTGTTTTAATAGTTTCTTTTTTCTGTTCTTCTGTATCAACAGTAAAACCTAAGTTTCTATACAGCTCCCAATCAACACTTCCATTCTCCATGTGTGGAAAACTACTATCAAACACCCTATCAAAGATATCATTGTCTACAGTTGAAATTACTTCTAGTATAATTGTCATTCTAATCTCCTACTTTACTTAATTTTTTTCTAAATCTAATAACTCTATCAGGTATATTAGCTATCTTATGTATTTTATTATACACATTATCTGATACATTATCTAAGTAGTCAAGATATTTTTCTAAACAATATGCAATTTTTTCTGAAGAATTTACTTGACCAGATTCGAAGCATTTGATATAATTATATATAGACGCTGCCTCACCTAACACACTATAGTCAAAACAATCCTTTGCACTTACTGCTTCTTTAATTAATACATCAGTTGAATGGTTCATATATCTAGGTATCTTTATTGTTTTAATGTCTTGCCAAAAACCACTATCTTTATCAGGAATTGTTTCCCACTTACTAGGATTAATAATAAACACAGACAAATCTATAATACCACCATTAGGAACCTTACCATAAAGAACTTGATAAGAGCCACACAACCTATCATGGTCTGCAAAAACATACTCTCTACTAATTGCCATGTGATAGTTATTTAATTTATCTAGTGGTGGTATATCACCATCTTGTATATTTAATACAACACCACTTTCTACAACCAGAGTAGGTTTACTACATGTCTTTAAAGCAGTTCTAACAATAGGACCTTCTAGCTTAACTACAGTATAATTCCAATCTGGCATATTCTTTTTAATAGAGTTAATAGTTATAGCTGCCAAATTATTAGTTTGATAAATTAATACATCTTTAACTGACATTGGTAAGCTCTTCAAAATAATTAAAGAATTGGTTAACTCTGTCCTGCGGATTGTCACAGTATTTAGATACTAAACCAGAGTAGGGACAAGATAATATAGATTTAAATTTCTTTACACTAAGACCTTTATCTACTTTAAGTGCTTCATAAATAGCTGTGTATGTTCTAATATCTGTTTCTTTATCAAAAAGATATACTGATTTTCCTTTACATAGAGCAGCTAATCCCATCTCAGAATTAGAACAACAACCTACAATATCAGCACTTTCTAAAACTAAATGACCAGATAGTTTTTTATTAATAATTTTATCTTTACCATATATCCTATTTAAATGTAACTCTAAACCTGAAGCAGATATAGGATGCATCTTTAACATAGCACCCTGGTCTATAGCTCTTTTTACTTTATCTTCATCAACAACTTTATTATAAATGTTTGTGCCTGGCAAGAATATAACAAACTTATGTTCAGGAACCTTTCTACTTTTTAAAGAATACTTATCTTTAGCTTCTTGTTGTATATAAGAAAACAAACGCTCACCTTCTTCAGTTACTGGATATTGTGCGGCCTTTTGCATTATGTCTCTAACCTGAAAAGAATTAGCAGGTCTTATATACATAAAGTTTGTCATGCTATCTGTGTAAACAAATCCTTTAACTTCTTTAGTATTACCCACAGAATACCAAAGGTCATACTCAATATTAACATTGTTTGGTCCTTTATTTGGTAATAAATCTTTTAGTTCTTCTACTTCTTTATTTTCTTTTGCTCTTAGTACATTGCCAGACTTAAAGAAATGCGCCGCAGCATTTCCCAACTCTTCATTGTCAGCCATTTTTTGTAGTGCCATCTTTAAGTTCCTCGATAATTATCTCAAGTTCCTCAATCTTTTCTTCTGTCTCTCTAAGATATTCTAATACAATTTCAAGTGTTGCTTCAAGTTTTTTATTTAATCTTTTTATTTCTTCTTCTAAGTCTCTATCCATTGGTTCCCATCCCAGTATCTAGTGTTGCTAGCATTAGCAGAAGCTACTTCTGTTTCTTGTGCAGTAGCAGTTAATCGTTCAAATATAACAGTATCTGTAGCTTGTGTTGTATCATAAGTTGTAACATAGGTAGTTACAAAACCACTTGATGTTAATACACTTGTATCATACACAGTTGTAAATATAGTTGACAAAGAAGTATCTGTCAAGTTAATTGTTTCAAACACAGTAACAAAAGTAGTTGTTCTGCTTGTTACAGCACCATCTAAAGTTTCAACAGATGTTTCAAATGTTGTTGTTCTACTTGTGTCAGTAGCACGAGTTGTTTCATTACTTGTTTCTACTGCTGTTGTAAAGGCCGTGGTTGTATCAAAAGTTGTTGTTCTACTTGTGTCAACACTTGTTTCAAAAGTTGTATCAAAAGTTGTTGTTGTGTCAAATGTAGTTGTTCTACTTATAGCTGTAACAGCTGAAGTTTCAAATAATGTATTAAAGGTTGTTGTTGTGTCAAACGTAGTTGTTCTGCTTGTAGCCGTAGCTAAAGTAGTATCAGTAACAGCTGATGTTTCAAAAGTACTTAAGTAGGTAGTATTTGTAGAAAACGTAGTTGTTCTACTTGTAGCAGTAGCTATTGATGTAGCAGTTGAGTTTGATGTATTAAATGTAGTAGTAAATGTTGTTGTTGTATTATAAGCTGTAGTTGTATTAAATGTAGTAGTATAAGTTGTTGTAGTATTGTAAGATGTAGTTGTGGCAAAAGAAGTATTAAAAGAAGTAGTTGTAGAAAAACTTGTTGTGCGACTTGTGTTTTTTGCACTGACTCTTCGTCTTATGTTATAGTAGTTAAAAGTAGAACTTTTTGTTACAAACTGGTCTCTAAGAGTACCACGATTATAATCAAAACCACCTGTACTAATAACAGTAACATTGGTATAATCAGCACCACCAAATGGAGAAGAAAACACTCTAGCATCACCCCACTCTAAAGCCACAGTATTTAGGAATGTATCTAATTGCCAATAATCAGTTCCACTACCATTTCCATTTGGATTATTATATCTAAAAGAAGTATAAGGACCTGCGGCAGTTGCATATGTAGTTGTTCTGCTAGTATTTGTAGACCTGCTGGTAGCTCTTGAAGTTGTAGTGCTTCTGCTTGTACCTGTAGCTCTGCTTGTTGCTCGTGATGTAGCAGTTGCATTTGATGTAAGAGTATCCCTAGATGTAGCTACTGATGTATCAAAAGTTGTTGTAGTATTAAATGTTGTTGTAGTATTAAATACAGTTGTCCTACTTGTGTTTGTTGCACGAACTGTTTCAATAGAAGTATTGAATGTAGTTGTTGTACCAAAAGTAGTTGTAGTATTAAATGTAGTTGTTAAGCTTGTAGCTGTAGCTCTACTTGTAGATAATGCTGTATCAAATGTAGTTGTAGTATTAAATGTAGTTGTTAAACTTGTGGCAGTAACACGAGAAGTGCTCTGAGTAGTATCAAATACAGTAGTGAAAGTAGTTGTCCTGCTTGTGGCTGTTAAAGCTGCAGTAGGATTGCTTGTTAAATATGTTGTAGTATAAGCAGTTGTTGTAGCAAAAACTGTTGACCTTGACGTATCAAACACAGTTATAAGAGTTGTGCCAGTTTCATAAGTTGTTGTTCTTGATGTTTCTAATGACGTATCAAATGCAGTATTAGTACCAAAGACTGTTGTTCTGCTGGTATCTGTAGAAGTTTCAAATACTGTTAAGAAATCTGTTTGAGCATCCAGTGTTGTTTCATTAGATGTTTCAAATGCAGTGTTAGTACTTCTGCTTGTTGTGTAGATAGCATTAAAGACTGTAGAAGGAACACCACCATTATTAGATATAACATAGTTAGCTTCATATAACGTACCGCTAGAGCCGTTAACAAAAACTCTTTCTACATCTTTTAATGTTGCTCCGTCCCATGTTTTAATAGCCATTAGTTTTTCCTATGCTACAACAAACCAGAGATATCCCGCAGGTTTACCACCGCTTGTTGTTGGAATTGCTACAGTAGTTTCCCATAAGTCATTACTTAAGTCTGATAAAGAAACAGGAACTGCTGCTGATACAGTATTAATACGTCCTTCTAATGTTGCAGATAATGCAATAATTGCAGCAGCATTGTTTCCTATGGCTACATTATTAACAGCTATAGTAGAAGTATTAACCGCTATGGCTGTATTATTATTTGATATATCTAACTCAACAGTTGATATAGCTGCTTCTACATAAGCATGAAATACTGTATTAGCAGATGCTTGAGCTTCTAGCTCTACTATGGCAGATGACAAAGACGTTTCAATTTCAGTTATGTTTGTACGATTAATACTAACCTGAGAATTAATACTTACTAAGGCAGCATCAATTATAGTAATGCTAGTGTTAACTGTAGATACATCTGATATAAGTTGTTGTTCTAAAGCATTAATAGATGCAATAGCTTCAAACACAATACCACCAATAGATGTTGTAAATGAATTAAACAAACTAACAAGTGTTCCAGATAACTCTGCAAGTGTTGCTGATGTTGCTACGTTATCTCCACCTACTCTTAGAATGTTTGTAGCATATATTTCTGTGCCAGTCATAGCACTTACAGTAAAGCCATCCACATTAAGTGAGCCAGCGGCTATACCACCAGTTACATTTAATGTACCACCAACTGATACGTTACCATTAACAGCTGCTCTATTTGTTGAAAGTTTTAAAGCAGTATTAGTTCCAGAGCCATCCTGAATAAATCTAGCTGTACCATCTACACCATTATTAGATGCACTGCTATTAACTTGAAGTAAATCTTTATAGGTATTGGCAATCTTTTTTCCTGTAAGGTCTGTCATTATATTATGTTCCAGTTCTTATTTAAATCTTCCCAGTTGTCAAAGACAGCAGCTTCCCAATCTAGGTTTCTATCATTATTAAATTCAGGTCTTGCATCTCTAATAAACATGCTTCTATCTATAGTAGATATAATTTTATTCTGTGGATGATTAACCAAATCATAACCACGTTCATTATCCTGTGGACAAACCCAAAGGTTATAGCTGTTCTTTTTCATTACAGTTCTTGGATAAGAGAAACCGCATACATCACAAAGAACTTTATTATATTTTCCTCTTGCCATTCTAATCCTTTGGTAACCAAGCAGATACAGGAACTGTACTTACTGGTAGTCTTACAAGTGGTCTAGGGTCATAAACATTTTCATCATCTAAAACTCTAGCTATTTTATTTTGTGGGTGATTAACCATGTCGTACTTACCTTCGTAATCTGTAGGACATACCATCATACCATAACTATTCTTTTTTAGTTCACGAAGTGCATATCTAAATCCACACACATCGCAAACACCTAATGCCTTTGTCACTTAGTATCTTAGCCTTGGACGAATTAAAAGACTTGCACGTTCTGAGTCTTCTTCCTGTGCCCTAACTAACCTTTCTTCATATTCTTGTTTAATCATTTGAATACGTGCCATGTCAACTCCAGGACGTTTCATAGACATAAAGTAGGCTGTGCCAGCTGTTAAGCATGGTAGGAACCTACGAGAAATATCTGCTGTCTGAGACGAACGAGAAACATCCTGAAAGTATTTTACAGTTTCAAGTTTAAGTTGGTCAACACTATTGTCAGGTAAAGGCCAGAGATGTACCACAATATTATCACGCTCACGCCTTACAGCATATTGTGATGGTCTGCCCTTCTGTGATTTACGTGGAATCTTTAGATACTCTTCCATGCTAATTCTATTTAGCTGAAGGTCTGTTGTGTTATCACCATCACGTCTATTGATAACAGCTTCAAGAATATCAATGTTGTGGTCATCTAGTGTGTAAGCTGTAACGCTAGTGGTAACAGTAACTGCTGTTGTATTGATTGTCCATAGCTGTATGCCACGGTTTTGCCAGTCTTGTAATAGTAAATTGATTGAGCGTCTAGCAGAGCGTGGCTCTTCACCTAGCGTAGTCTCACCACCAATCATTTCCATAGCTTCCTGGATTACTTCATCTATGTCCATGCTAAAGCTATATGTACCTGATGTTGCCATTTACTTCTCCTTCTTATGACAGCCACAAGGACATGTCTCTTTGATACAAGGCTTTTCTGAACAAGCAAAACATGTGCTATGTATCTTATACTTTTCTTTATTCCTTGGTCTTAACCATGTATAATTAACAGGAACAACCTTTGGATTAACAATCATGGACGCCTTGCCTTCTTTTGTCTAGGGCCAGCCGACAAGCTAGTTCTGATACGTCCCTTAGAGCCGCCTGGACTCTTAGGACTGGCTGTACGCTTTTTCTTCGGACCACCTACCTTTCTTCCAGGTTTACTAACTTGTTGACTGACACTAGTTCTACTAATCATTATGCTAACTCTATATATCCAAATACTGAAGCTACTATTAATAAGATTAAACCAACACCTAAACCAATATAAGTCATAATAGTTTGAAGTTCTTTTCTCTTTTGAAGTTTAATCTTTTTTTCTCTAGCTAATTGTTCCCTATATTCCTGTTCTCTTCTTGCTCTTTCGTCTAAAATTTCTTTCCACGTACTAGGTCCAAACCTATAACTTATTAATGCTCTCATTTCAGCTATGGCTTCTTGGGCAAGCTTCGCATCTATTATATCAGATGCTGCTGATTTATGCGAGGAGATAATACTACCGCCACTAAATCTTTCTTTCTGTACTTGCTTTTCACCATCTAGTAAGTTATCAATTGCTCCTACAATTTCACCAATATCATTAACCGTTTCGATATTTGATTTAATAAATTCGACAGACTGCTTAACAAGTGCTATGCCCGTAAGCACCGTTGTTATTGGCTCCATGTTCTTCCTCTCTCTCCAGAAGGAAGCTTACCACTTAACTTTATGACTCCAGTACTTAGGACTTAGTTTTGTGGTAGGCTTACCCTGTGCATTGTGTCTTGCATAGTAAGACTTCTTTCTTGCTTTGTCCTTGGCTGTCTTAGGATTCTTTCCTGCTCCCTTAACACCCTGTTGTCCAAAACGTACTAGCTTGACCTTCTCTCCTTCTTTAGCTAGTACTGCATGACTTTTAGTCTTATGTCCAGGTGTACGTTTAGGTTTATTGTATCCTGAAAACTTCTCACCTTTATAATCTATTGCCATCGTTATGCCCTATACTTTCTAGTCTTCTTTGCTATAGCTTTAGGTTGCTTAACAAATTGTTTTCCCTGTGCAGTTCCTTTTCTTTTTGCTGCCGAAGTCTTCGCATACTCTGCTTTTGAGAGTGCGGCCCTTGCCTTCTTTGGTAGGTACCTTTCGCCAGTTGCTTTCTTGCCCTGCGTACTTGGTTTACCACTTTTGGTTCCCCATTCTTCCTTTGTCCATTTGTCTAAAGATTTTTGTGATTTCTTTTTTCCTGCCATTATTTGTACTACGACCTGTAGCCGCCACCTTTTTCTTTATACTTCTTTGCCAACATCTGAGCTTTACGGGCAGACCATTGACCTGGTTTACCGCCCTTACCTCCAGCCTTAATGCTATTAAATAAAGACTTACGCATAGCAGGCTTAGTGTAGTTACCAGCTTCGTTTACTTTACTACCTTTAGCTTTATAAACAATCTTACCACCCTTAGCTAAAGACACACCCTTACCTAGCTTATCAAAGTCTGCTTTGGTAATTTTAGTTCTAGGTTCTGCAACACGTGCAAGTTTTTTTTGTTTAGGTGAGTATTTTTCAAAAGGCATATTACTTTACCTTACCACCTTTTTTATAGCGAATAATGGTGCTTGTGTCTTTAGAAACAGAATCTGAAGAAGCTCTTGCTCTGGCTTTACCAAAACCTTTACCGCTTGGACGACCAACCATCCCACCTTCAGCCTTATAAGCAGTGCCAGGATGTTTAACATCTTCACCCTTTAAAGCACGTTCAACATAATCACTATATTCTTTTTGTGATTTCTCTCTATCTTTTTCAATATCTTTGCTACGCTTAACATTAGCCACAGCTCCAGTAGATGTTTTTTTATAATCACCCATTATTTCTTTTTACCTTTCACACGTCCACCATACATCATAGCTTTACCATAACCACGTTGAGCACATCCAACACCTTTTGGCTTACCCATCTTGCTGCCTGCCTTACCACCTTTCTTGCGACCGACAGTCATGCCTGCACCACCACCAGCTTTTTCCATGCCAGCTTTCATACCTGCTTCATAAGCCTTTTTCTTTTTCTTGTCTTTACGCTCTTCAAATTTTTCATAGAGTTTACCAGCTGCTGTTGCTCCTGCTCCACCTAATAATAGAGGTAATACCATTTTATTTGTTTCCTTTCATTGCTTTACCATATCCACGTTGTGCAGCACCGCAACCTTTAGGTTTACTTACTTTACCACCTGCAGCTTTTTTAGTTGTTCTCTTTTTAACAGCTGCCTTACCTGCTTCCTTAAAAAGTTTTTCTTTAGTTCCACCAGAATATTTTCCAGTAAAACTTTTTTTGTTTTCTTTTTTAGGTACTTTAAATACTGAATCTTTAACACGTTTTAACATAGCATCTGGTTTTTTACCTTCAGCTTGATATAAGTCTAAAAGTTTTTCGTATCTTTCCATACGTCCATCAGTAGTATCTTCATACTGTTTTCGCACAAAACTATCTCTTTTTTCTTTAAAAGTAGGCTCTTTGTACTCTTCTCGTTTAACTGTTTTAGCATTTCCTTTTTTAGGCTTAGCTCCTTTTGATGATGCTGCTTTTACACCTGCTTGTATAAGCTTTCTCATAGACATTTTATTTGTTTCCTTTCATTGCTTTACCGTAACCACGTGTTGCAGCACCGCAACCTTTAGGTTTGTTTACTTTACCGCCTGCTCTTTTATTAACTGTTCCTGCCTGACGCTTTTTAACTTCTTCTACATTCTTTTGTTGACGTTCTTTTAAAGCTTTCTTTTCTCCTTTGGGTTTAATACCACGTTTTTCAGAGAGCATAAAGCTATAGTCTGTTCCTTGATATACTGCTGGTTCACCTTTTCTGGCTTTATCTATAAGAGAACGTTGTAAACCTTTTTTAAATCCTTCAAAATCATAATCTTGTTTTTCAAGCTTAGTCATTTCTTTAACAGGTTTTTTGCCTCTTTGATTTGTACCTACAATTCTTTTACTTCCTGTTTCTTTGTTAGAAGCTTTAGCTGCTTTTTTTACAGAAGCTTTAGCTGCTGGTGCAACAGCTGACTCACCAGCTTTAGCTATGCGTTTTTGATTAGCAAGTCTACTAATTGTTTCACGATTTTTTTTAGAAGCTTCTATTTCTTTAACTGCTCTAGTTCCTTTAGGTTTAGTTATACCTGCTTGTATAAGTTTTCTCATAGACATTTTACTTACCACCTTTCATAGCTTTACCATAGCCACGTGTTGCAGCACCACAACCTTTAGGCTTACTTATTTTACCACCTTTTTTAAATGACAGCATACGCTCATACTCATCCATGAAAGGTTTATCTTTACCACGTAAGAAGTCTGCAGCTTGTCCACGTTCGTAATCATACATAGGGTCTGGAGCAGAACCACGCTGTGAACGCTTACGCCCTACATCTTCTACACCACCAGCTCTTGCTTCTCTTGACATACGTGATTCAAAAGCTTCATCAGATTCTCTGCCTTGTGTAAGCTTGCGTGCTTTACGTTGTTTCTTTTTATCTGTAGCTTGTTTAATTCGCTCACGTCTTGAACGAGCTGTTTGGCCTTTAAGTTCTGCTTCCATTTCTTCACGATAAACTTTAGCTTTATTAGCAGGTACTGTTTGAATCTTACCGCCTGCTTTAATAAAATCATCAACACTATTAACAATGGCTGCTTTACTATTTGCTTTCTCAATACGTTTGTAAGCAGCTGTTGCTTTCTCTTGTTTACTCATTTTGTTTCTTTTAACAGAAGACATTGATTGTACTTTTGGGCGTTCAGCAATCTTTTTAGCTTTTTCTTTTTCAGCTTTTGCTGTTGCTCTACGTACAGCTTGTGCAACTGCTTGTTTACCATATTCAGCAATAGCTTTATCTTTATTGCCTTTATCCACAAGCTTCATAATATTTTCAGCTTTAGTTGGACCAGAAGCTTTAACAGCACTTCCTCTAGTACCTTTAACAACTTGAGCAATGCCCTTAGCTAATTCTTTACGTACTGACATCTAGTTGCCTCCCGCTAGTGTATTGTCGCCGCCAGCAGGTGATGCTGGTGCTTGCATGTCGTCACGTCTTGTGCGACGTGCTTGGTTACGTAGTCCTTCTACAGCATTTGAGTACTGTTGTTCATATAGCTGTGACACACTATAGTTCTTCATAAAGTTAGTAGCTTCAATCATTGAAGCAAAGAACAAGGCATCATAACAATAGTCTGTATAATAGTTTGTAGGGGTAGCACTTGTTAAAGTTGTTGGTCTTGCAGTGTATACAAGTTTACCAGTATAAGTACTGCTTGCAGTAGGAGCAAATAAAACTGTTGAATTGGTTTGTCTTGCATAATACTTTGGTGTCCCTGTGCTGGCACTAACAGGCCAGTAGTCATTTATAAATTCATCTGTTCTTTGAAGCAGGTTAATCTTTGTTCCACTATCTTCAATGTAAACATTTTTAATTACACGTGCACCCGTAGGCAGTGTTAAAGTATTAGTGCCCGCTGATAGAGACACTACAGTAGTTACAACTAATCCTGCATCATCCAATGCTTTAGTCAATCGTTCTTCAGCACGATTAACCATCTTTGGAACATAAGCTAGAAATTCACTACCATCATTTTCTGTAGCTTGAATAATATCATTTACAAGGTATGTATAATCAGCCATAATAAATTGTTACCGTTGCAGCTGTAGTTGGTACTTCTACAATTACCTTGCCAGACATTCTAATGCCCATATCTGTAAGGTGTGTCTCTGTTACATCTGAATTAGTTGTATTGGTAAATTTAACAATACTACCATTGGTAGAACCAAATGGGTCTACTGAAGTACCTGTAATTGTAAACTCTCCAACACCCTGTGCATGGATACCACGAATGCGAGTATCGGTCAATGTTGTGCCAGTAACAATATCTACAGCAGTATTCACCAGTGTAGTAGTTGCTGTAACATATGCTACCCTAAGATTTGTTGACATGTGTTGCTCCTATAAAAAACTATAATGTCTATATTATACTAAAAAAGGGCGCAGGATACAACTCCCACGCCCTTTAAAAGTTATTCAGTTACTTCTAGCTTATGAGCCAGCGTTACCGAAGAACCCACGCCAGTCAGACCAACCGAAAGCATAACGCTCACGGGCCTTAAAGCGAAGGTTACCTGTGTCGAAGTCAGGCTCCATCTTCGTTTGAAGTGGTGAACGTACGAACATTTTCGTTCCATTCGGTACGTCAGTCTTGATGAAGAAGGCATTCGTATCCGTAAAGCGACGGTTTACGAAGTAACCTTTTGGCAACAAGCCTTGGTTGCGAATAGAGTTAATGTCGTTGACATTCGTTGCATTGTTAACAATAGTTGTTGACAATGTGCTGTTTAAGATTTGGTCAGCAGTAAATACCAAATCTGACGGGATGTGTAAGCTTTCGGCTTGTGCGCCTACTAGGATACCACGGTCATCTTTGATTTTTGAAATGCTGATAAGTGCAGTCTCAAGTGATGCTTCTGACAAGTCAGCGGCAGAAAGCAGGTTGCTTTGGTCGCCAGCACCAATTGTTGGGTGTGATGCAGAGAACAACGCAGCACCGTCACCACCGACATAAGAAGTTGAGAAGCCGTTGTTGAAAACATCAGCAGCTTTAACTTGCTTAGTGTTTGCCATTGCACGGGCCAAAGCCTTTGCACGTAGTTTAGCAAACGTGTCGTATAGATTGTCTTCCATAGCTTCTTCTGTAATAGCGAAGCCAAGGGCGACAGTCTCATGTGTGTAACGTGCAGTGTAGCTTTCTTGTGCATCGTCATAAGTTACGGCTGCGCCTTCACCTTTTACAGGTGCAGAACCGAAGCCTGTGAAAAGAACTTCTTCTTCGAATGCACGGTCAGAATTTTCCGTTGCAAACAAAGGAGCGTGTTCGTTGTCAACTTCTCCATACTCAAGGCCGAATACGGCGTTAAGACCAGGGAGAAGTTCTTTTGAAATACTTGCTCTATTAATAGCCATTTTTAATTATCTCCCTTAGTTACCTTCAGTTGCGGTTGCAGGTGCTGTTACATATACTTGACGGAAGCTGTCAACATGGTTGTTGAGCATAACTTCGATTTTTGTAAATGCATCACCCAAGACATTACCAGGCTCATTCACAACACCAATAACTTTAAGGTCTTGTGCGCCTGTGCCTACCGTGCTAGCGTCTGCGCCTGCACCAGAACGACCTGTAAAGGCTGAACCAGCACCAACAGAGACAAGAGCTACTGTGTTACCAACAACACCAGCAGTTACTGTTGCGTCGGCTTGGATTACGTAAAGTTGAGCAGGGTTATCAATAACGTAAGCTACTGCGTCAGTAGCAGACGTACCGCCTGGCCAATATGATTTAAATTTTTGTTCCCCGTTTTCAACATAGCGACAGCCTTGGAATACACCAATGGTAGACTCACCAGCAGAGGTAAGAGCTACTACGTTACCAACAGATACACGGACAGGTTGTCCAGTATAGATGGTTGCCGCTGCACCTGAAGCAATCGGATACTCATTAGAGCCGTTGCTGTTTGGAGCTGCGCCACGAATACGAGAAGGAACTAGACCATTAGGACTATAAGTTGCAGTCATTTTATTTCTCCTTCTAAGTTGTTAATACCAAGGCTACCATACTATTAATCAAAACTAGGTGTACGGCCCTTGGTTACGTTTGTTTTACTTTGGTTTCGAATCGGCATTCTACGGTCTGAAGCATTCTCAAGCTGAGAGTTAACTGCATCAACCATTTCAATAGAAGCGTTTTCAAAGTGTTTCTGCCGTGCTGCGGCACGACGAGCATCAATCTTAGCCAATGCTAAATCGCCACGACATACAGTACCTTTATAGCGTCCTTCTTCTTTAACCATAGAAGTGTGTTGCATTTCTGGTACTTCTTCAAGAGACACAAACTCCCAACCTTCACCTAGACGTTTACCAACATTAGTATAGTCATCTTTATCTTTTAGGGAGATTCGTATCCAACGTAAATTCATTCCTTGGTCAGCATATCTATTTGTAACACTGTCAGGGATTTCTAAAAGATTTGGTTCTCTGTATTCAAATTCTGTTTCTCTTGTTTCCAGTTCACGAGTCTGGGTTGAACGTGTATCATTACGTGCCATTGTGTGTGTTTATCCTTTCGCTTAGTTGATTGTAGTATAGCTGCCTTCTTCTGAATTTTCAATCTTCATTTTTTCAGCTGCATACTGTTCAAGTGATATGCCCCATTTTTGTGCTAACCTTACGTCTTCTTGTGTAAGCTTAACCTTTTTACCTGATGAAGTTTTAGGAGCCAGCGATGCTCCTGCTACCACTTGAGAAGGCGTTGACGCTGCCTTCGGGCGGGGTACTTCGGCTTCCTGAGTTACAGGTTTACCGAATTTATTAGGGAAGTTATCTGCTAGACGCTTATTAACTTCCTCGTAAAAATCGTCATCGTTCGGGTCGTACCCTTCTTCCTTTAGCTGACCATCAATAATCAAAGCAGCATTAGTTAGGATAGGGTCTTGATTGAACCATTCATTTGCAGCAGCCCACTGATAAGCCTTCATATTATAACCATTATAGGTCTCAGGCTGTTGTGTTTGTTGGGCGGCTTCTTCAGCTACTACTTCCTTTTGTGCAGGTGACATAGCTGTGTAATTCTTTTTATAGTCTTCTAGTCTCGCTGTTTCTAGTTGAGTACTATTTAAATATTCTTGAGCTTGTACTATTGCATCAGCATCTCCTGAGTCTAATGCTCTGCGATAAGAGTCTTTAGCAATAACAAGTCTTTCTTTTAACTGCATTTCAGAGTTAGATATATTACTCTCTAATGCATTTCTATACTGGTCTTGTTGCGCCTGCAAAGTTACTTGCATTTGCTTGTTTTGTTCTAGCAGCTTTTCAATTTCAGCTTCACGTTCTTTCTTCTGCTGAACAAGCTGCCTAATTCTTTTCTGTGCACCAGATGTTTCTACGCCTTCTAGTGCAGATTCTTCTTCTGGTTTTTCTTCTTTTTCTTTTTCTTCTGAAGTTTCTTTAACAGTTTCTACTTCAGGTTCTTCTACTTCAAGGTCAAGAGGTAACTGTTCTTCTTCTTCTTGTCCTTCAATTTCAATTTCTAGTTTTTCTTCTTCTTCACCCTTGTTAGGTGTAATGGTTGCCCATGAGTCACTCATTTATTTTTCTCCTGTTTTACGTCCGTGGCGACACAGACGAGTTACGCCAATGTAGTATATTATATATTATACTTTATTATTATACAAATTAGTTAGCTAGGTTGTATGTAGGGTCTAAGTCTTTAGCGTCTCCAACTACCATTTTAATGTCATCATCAAAGATAAGCAAGAGCTGGACACCTTTATAGAGAAACTTATTACCACTGTGTTTACCGTAACAAACATAATCTCCAGGTTTACACCAGTGCCTTCCCTTAAACTTTTCGTCAGCGTAGGCTAAGTCACCTACTTTTAGAACACGACCCACTGTTGTAAGATAAGCCATGTCCGATTTGGTTGAGTCAGGCAGAATGATACCACCCTTTGTTGTAGACTTAACGGATACTGGACGTACCAGTATATGATAGCCTGGAATACCTGGTAAAACCTTTGGGTCTTCAATTTCTTCATTCGTAATCCATTCGTCGTTTTTCAACGCATTACTGTGTGATTGCATATTTTTATTCCTCGTCGATATATTTTTTTAATAAATCTTTAATTAATCCTATAGATGTTTCGATTCCTGCAATCTTTCCAACACATTCTCGATAACTAGGATAATCCGAAGCAGCTCCATATGCAAGGGAATTTTTTATATTTTCAATTTCTTTTTGTAATTCTTTTTGTAACTCTTCGTAGAGCATTAGTTCATATCGCCTGTTTTAATTAAATCCATTAATAAGTTAGCAGTAACTTTTGATTCTTCAAGCTCATTCTTTTCTTGGAACTTCATTAGGTCACCTAGAAGTTTCATTGCTTCAATGCTACGTTTGTTACTACGGTCTTCTTCTTTCTGCATGACAGACATTTGTTTCTCAACACCTGCTTCTTGTGCCTCAATGAAAATTTTCTGTTCTTTAAGGTCAAGGTCACGGCTCTTGAGTTGTGCGTCAACCTGTGCCTTGGCAACTTGTGTTTGGTTTTTCTGTGCTTCAACTTGAATACGTTGTGCTTCCATCTGAACCATTTGCTGTTCAGGAGTCATAGCACCACCCTGCATAACTTGCTGATGCATTTGCTGTAGCTGTTGTGCTGCCATCATCTGTACCATAGCTTCTGGGTCTGGTGTTTGTGCAAGTTGTTGTTGTATCTGCATAGCCATCTCTGGGTTTTGCTGCATCATCATCTGACCCTGCTGCATCATACCCTGTAACTGCTCTTCATACTTAAGAAGCATGTGCTCAGAGATGTTGGCCTGTAATGCTGTAGCAATCTTGGCCATCATAGGATTCTTTGCATTGGTTGGGTCTTGTAGGAATGCTGTTTTAAATCCAATATGTGCATCGTGGTTCTGACCAGTGAATGCTTTAATAGGTTTACCATCAGCCACCATCTTAATATCTGTTAGTGGGTCATTAGGCATAGCTTCCTTCTTACGGGGCATCATGCTTTCTACATCAGGAACATTAGCAGTAGTAAGTAACATACGATTAATCTGTTCCATGTCAAACATGCCTGGCTCTGACTGAGCAGCAATCTGCTGTACCATTTGGATAAGCATCATACGCTGAGCATTAGAAGGAATGTTAGGGTCGGACACAGGAATAACATCTACTCTACCATCAAAGTCCATCTTCATAACTTTTTCACAGCAGCCTGGAAGGTCATAAGGATACTCGTCTGGTAAGTATTCATAGTCCACACGAGCCAATACTTTAAACTCATCACGTTGTGATTTGTGTAGTCGCTTATGGATAGCAGAGAAAAACTTACTTGAAGCTTCTAGCAATGCCATAGTTGTGCCTACAGGACCATAGCCACCACTATCTGCAATTACTTGCTCAGTACTGTCAGCAAACTTCTGTCCTGTCTGTGTAACAAAGGTAAGCATGTTAAACAGTGTCTGTGATGGTTCTTTAAATGGTAGTGGGATAATAGACTTGGTTAAGTCCATACCTGTAGCTTCTACTTCTTTAAACTCACCTGGTGCTATTGGGTCATTGTCTCCGACAATTCGTACGCCTTTTGCCTTAAAGCCTGCAGGCAAGTTAGCGAACTGACCTGCGTCAAGTAGACTCCGCATTGCTGCAGTGGCAGACATCGTGAGATTACCAAGGAAGTGGATAAGTCCAAGACCATAGAATCCAAAGCCAGGTACATAACGATAATGCGTAAAGTGAAGCTTCTTAATAAACTTGTCATCGTCTTCGTTCCAGTTCCTGCGAATGGAAAGAACTTGACCTGATTGTTCTTCTACTGTTACGATATAGGGGCAAGCGATTCCTTCCTTTGCTAGTTTATCTTCTGGAATTTCTAGGTAGCAGTGTTGCTCATACAACACATATTGTGGGTCGTTATCTCCTGCAGGTGACAGACCTAACACATTGTCCATCTTGTTAGCCATACCTGATAGGCTAGGCACACCAGCTTTAGGTAGGTCAATGTCTGCATACATGCCTGCATCAATCTGACGTAGTAGTTCTGCAGGACTGCGATAGATTACATGTGTGTATCTGTCTGCACGTAGCAAGTCTGTAGCATAGTAAGAAATGTAGAACTGGTCAATAGGAACAAACTCACTGACAGGTCTTCCCAAACTTGCATCATAATAAATCTTTTTAACGGCTGAACCGATGAGTGGTAGGTGGAAAAGCATACGCTCAAACTCATCGAAGTATTCTGGCATCTGTTCAGTAAGCTGATAGTTCATAAAGCTTTGTACACGATGTGCTTGTTGTAGCTTCTCATAAGTTTCTTCACCTAGCACCTGTGCCTTGACAGGACCTTTAGATGGGAAGAGTTCTTGTGATGCTTTAGACTGGAACTTAACAGCTGACTCAATTAGCAATGGATGCACTGCTGTGGCTGCACCTTCGAATGGTTCTGCTGTGTCTTCAAGTTTAAGACCTAGCAGGTCAAAGCCACGCTCAAACATAGCTTCCCATTCACTACGGGAATCCTTGTCTGCTTCAAACTTATCAATGACTGTATAGCCAATCTCTTTCAATGCGTCTTGGTCTAACACATCCACAAGGTTCTCATAGAATCCTGTATCGACATCAACTTCTATTTCAATAGATTCTTCTTCTGGTTCAAAGTCTACAATAATTTCACCAGTCTCAGGGTCTACTTCAATTGAAGCTGGGCCTTCCATTTCTCTTTCCATGGAAAATTCTATTACATTGTCGCCTGGGATTTGTTCGTAAGGATTACGTTCAGTTGCCATATTAGTTCCTTCTTAAAATACGATTGACTATATTATACACTTAAGTGCGCCAATATCCAACCCTTCTTTGTTTTCTAGGATTATAATCATCTTCCCAGCTAGGGTCATCAGGATGTGTTACATTCCAACTGTCCTTCATATACTGGATTGCCATGGTCATACAGTCAACCTGGTCATCATGTGCTCCATTGGGAAATGCTAATGCTTCATCGAATAAATCATTAGCCCATTCCTTGCCACGTGGTATGTATAGTCTGCCTGCTTCCATGATTGGTGTAGAGGCATATACCCTACTTACCTTGTCCCTGTCAGGTAGATACTCTAACACAGGCAGTCCTGCTCTACGCATATCCTGAATAAGAGATTGACCCGAAGCCTTCTTCTCCACAATGCAAACATCTGGTCTGTGTTTCTGGAATAGTACCTGTGCTATACGTCTTAGCTCTGGATATTCAAACCTGTCCTTTACATTACCTAGCAGTATCAGACAGGGTACATATGATTCACCACCATACTCATCTCTTTCCATCTGGTGAAAGATGCCCCAGGTCTGAATAACACTATAGTCAGCTGTCTTTTTAGTAGAGAAGGCTGTATCATATGTCTGGATAATCATCTCACAGTGTGGTGGGTCTTCATACTCCCACCATTCAAACCATTTCTTCTTGATGATACCACCATCTTCAGGACTAGGGTTCTGCATATACAGTGCATCCCAGTATCTGCTACCATTACTTGCCCTAATCTCCTGTTCATCTACACGAAGTACTTCATCAGGCTTCCATTCAGGAAAGTAACTATGCCCTTCTGGTAGTCCTAGTAGTTCTGCAGCTGTGCTGTCTAGCCAGGCAGGTATACTAATTACTTCCCACTTGTTCTCTGTAAGGTCAGTCTCCTGTTTAAGTAACCAGCCACACAGGTCATCAAAGTGATATCTAGTATTAATAATAATAATTGAACCATTAGGCATAAGTCGTGTGCGCAACCCAGAGGGGTACCACTCTTTAATGTATCTTCTACCTGCCTCAGAGAAGGAGTCTTCTTCAGACATCACGTCATCCAGTAAGGCTAGGTGAGCACCACGACCAGCAATCTGTGACCTGACACCAGCTGCATAATAGGAACCATTCTGATTAGTCTTCCACTTACCAGCAGCCTTAACGTCTGCCTTGAGCTGTACACCCTTGAAGATACGCTGGTATTCTTCAGTATTAACTACGTCCCTTACACTACGACCAAAGTCACTAGCCAACTGGTCACTGTGTGACACAGACATAATCTCATGGTTAGGATTCCTGCCCATATACCAGGCTGGGAATATCTTACTGGTGATAAGAGACTTAGAACTACGTGGTGGCAGGAAGACCATAAGTCTTTTAATCTCACCATCTGCTACTTTCTGTAGCCTATCACACAATAACTCTATGTGTCTACCCATCTTAAAGTCTGTTACCAGTGTTGGGGCAGTCTTCCTAACAAATGTAAGTAAGTCTTGCTTAGATTGTGCCTCAATGTAATTCTTTAGACTAGCATTAAGTGCAACATAGTCTACTATTGTAGTATGTTCTTGTGTATTGTTTTGTAACATTTCGTGATGTGTCCTACTATTGTGTGTAAGTAAGAAATATGTTACCCTATCTTTATTAAAGTTGTTAGGGTGCTTATATGTAGACCTGTGTTAGCCCGCCTAAGGTTGTTATTATTCTATACACATACCATCTTACTTCAGTCTATTGTGTAATTATACTAAACAACACTGATACATACAACCCATATCTTCCAATACACCTACTATCTACACACCACTCTGAGTGCCCCGACTCAGTTGATACTTTTTTATGAATAAACCTAGTAATTTTTTCTACTAATAGAACCAGGTTTACTTCATATTCAATTCCACCTACTAATTCCAGACAGACATTGTAGCAACTTACCCAGATTTTATGTAATTTTTACTAGGATTTTGGTAATTGTGATACACCGTAGTATTTTGCTCTATATGTTTCAGGGGTATATATATTATATAAGACTGCCTGCGTTTTGTGGGTAGGGGTATGTGCATAGTGCGTGTAGGAATTCACAGGATTTGAACAGGTATTTCCCAATTTCTTTAGAAATTCACAGGATTTGAATAGTGTTGCAGAAATATCACACAATAATACGAAGTATTAACCAAAGTTTCTATCGAAGTGTGTTAATTATGCAACAATCCAAGCATGTGTATAATAACTACCCCAGCCCATGTGAAGTAATTCTACACCCATATACCCTAGCATAATCAATAACTTACAGTTATTTAGACTAACACTTGACAAGGGTTATCCGATTGGTATATGTATATTTACGTGTATCACTATTTATGAATATAATGAATAAATAGATGATACACTTAATATACTATAACCTAAAGTTTTATGAAGTTTTGATTTGAAACCATTAGTAATATCACTATCAGTAAGTTCTTACGAACTGATAGATGATATACTTACAACCTAGAAGGATTACCCCAATGCCTAGTAAAATTTACGTAGTAACAGACCTTTCAGCAATCTATGACGGAAACCCAGCCTACGGCGTCGAACACATCTACGAAGGCGTAGTATCTGTCTGGGACGACAGGGACTTTGCTTATCAAGTCTGTGAAGACTTGGAATATTCACTTGACAGTTAATATCGAATCACTTAGTAGTATCACTATATCTTTACTTGTGAAGATATAGATGATACACTTAGACACACAACAGAAGGAATTTTACCATGTCTAACTACAAGCTACTTTCAGTAGGTAACAATGCCAAGACAGTCAAGGGTGATGGGTCAGAGTATCTGACTGCTATCCTATACCTTGCCCCAGCCGATAACGTCAAGGGCATCAATGTCTGTGCCATGGCCGAGACTGCAGGATGCAAAGTGGCATGCCTATACACTGCAGGGCGTGGCAAAATGAACTCTGTTCAAGCTGGTAGAATACGTAAAACAATCCTATGGCGAGACGACCGCCAAGGCTTTCTAGCTACACTACGTGAAGACATTGCCAAGTTCACAAAGTATTGCGAGAAACGTGGTATCCAGCCAGTCGTTAGACTGAACGGCACTAGCGATATCATGTGGGAAAAATATATCGACATGGAAACAGAGTTTCCGACTGTGCAATTCTATGACTACACCAAAATAATCAAACGGGTCTACAAGAAATTGCCTAGCAATTATCACCTTACTTTGTCTTATAGCGAAGCTAACACCGACTATGCTTGGGAAGTAATCGAAGCACACCAAAAGACAGGCACCAACATGGCCGTTGTGTTTCGTAAACCTACGACCAAAAGCCCATTGCCGCTTGCATCAGCTTTGCTAGATGGTGACAAGGACGACCTACGTTTCCTAGATGCACCACGTCACATTGTGGCATTATATGCCAAGGGTGATGCCAAGAAAGATAACTCTGGCTTTGTCATTGACGTAGCCTAACTGAACAGAAAGGATTTAACATGTTCAAAATTGGAAAAGACTTAAACGATGGAACCTATGGTTTTCGCTTCAAGCTACTCAAAGTAGATGGCCTATACCGCAAACGTAGTATCAAGAAACGCTATGGCGTAACAAGTGGAGCCACGACCACAGGTATTCACTTCGGCCTACGTAGTGTCTACATTGAGAAAAAGAAAACCTACAAACATTTCAGCCATACCTTTATTGGTATGTAACAAACTGTAACAATTCGTGATTAAGGATTAAACCAATGTTTAACTTTCTACTTTTAATCTGCTCTGCCTTTGTGTTAGGTAGCAGTGTATTCTTTGACGATGCCTATTTTGCCTTTACATTCTTTACAATCGGAGCACTGGGCATGGGTGCCAGTATTATTTTAATGGATAGAAAACAATGACTGTATTTTTGCTATTAATTTTATCTGTTTTTGCGTTTGTCGGTGGTATGTTTTTTGTGTATGTTTATCAGACACTTACGGCACTTTTGCTATTCACAATAGCAGTGCTGGGCATGGTTGCTATTATTATTTTAATGGAGAGAAAACAATGACTTACTACACAAACCCTGACTACTTTTCTGAACGTGGGATAAACGAAGAACATGCCCTTGCGGTCTGGGATGCACTTGTCTCTGTAACAGAGGCAGATAGTTTCATGTTCAAAAACATGGAGGCATGGCATGGCGATGACTTCGAAGACAAGGTAACAGACCAACAGATTGACAGCATAGCAGGCATGACTAACCTTGCGGCATGGTATGTTCGAGATTTAATTCTTGACACATGCTGTGAATATCACGACCTTACAGGTCACCATTCGGCTGAAGTATAATAGAAGGACTAAAGAAAATGGATAGTAAAGTAGTATATATTGGAACAGACACCCTGCAAGAGTTACTCTTGGCAAGCCATGCACAATGCACAGTGGCATTTGCACAGGACTGCCCGACAATCTATAAGAAGGTAGTCGAGGCACAGGACGAGGCAAGGCAGGCTTTAGGCTGGCGTGAATATGACATGGAGATAAAAGATGCCTGATGAATTTAGAAAAGAATTTATGGAACTGCTTACCAAGTATTGTGGCAACCAGTGGGACTATAATTGGAAAGACATCATGAATGGCAAGAAATACCTACGACTAACAATGAAATTCAAACAACGATACACAGACTATGACATGGAGATAAAAGATGTTTGATGATGTGGAAGACATGGTAAAAGATTTATTCTTATTGCCCGAAGACTTAGACGAGTGGATAACACTTGACGAAACAAAAGACCTGCACCTATGCTTCGATGAGCACGGGCAACTAACATGCACTATCTATATGGTGGTTGAAGGACAGACCACAGACGTGCCGTTATACTATGGCACACTACGAGCAGGACGAGAACGTCTCAACTAGAAGGAAGAAAACTATGCCTAATCATTGCTCAAATCACCTGACTATTCGGTCAGAAGATAAAGAATTACTTAAAGAATTGTATAGAAAAGCAACAATAAATGAACCTTGTAGCGACCTGCTAGACTTTCTTGCGCCATTACCTAATGGTGAATGGGACTATGACTGGTGTGTCAATAACTGGGGCACCAAGTGGGATATCTATGACGTGTTCTATGCAGACCTAGAAGATGGCGTGCTAGGGTTAGGTTTCTGCACTGCATGGGCACCGCCTGTGCTTGCTCTACAGACTGGAGCAGAACGCCTTGACTTTACCTTTGAATTATATTTTATAGAAGAAGGTATGATGTTTGTAGGTAAAGCAACAGAAGATAGTTGGGAAGAATATCAATATACATTTGAGCGTCACCCACGTGAAGAGATACGTCAGGATATACTGAAAGAGTTTGACTATCTTGAAGTAGACTATGACGACTTTATCATGGACGCTGACGACACTGAGTTGACAGGCGGCCAGAAAGATTATAGGAAAATGTTACGTGAAGATGTAAAGGAATATGAACATGGCTAACGAATTAAGTTTTGAAACATACCAATGGGCAAGCGGTCACTACCTTACACGACCACTGCCTGACAACTTTCATTCCATGACCACAGAAGACCAGAATGATTTCTTGGAAGGTTATGCCTGTGACATGTATGAATTGTGGGACGCAGGTGATATATGGTCAGAGATTGACCACCTAGCCTACGATGCACATAAATTTTTCAAAGGACAGTAACATGAAAGCGATATTGATTGACCCATACTTCAAGAAGATTGAAGAGATTGAATACTCAGGTGACTGGAGAGATATAAATAAACTTCTACAGTGTGACATATTTACAACAGTATATATGCCTGACACAACAGACAGTATCTTTGTCGATGACGAAGGACTATATGTTGAGAACCAACAGTATTGGCAGTTCGCTGAATACCCACAAGCATTAGCAGGTATGGGTTTAGTTTTAGGTTGCAATGACGAGGGAGATAGTGTATCATGTGAATCTACACTGGAGCAGGTGAAGGCCATGATTGAGTGGTGCCCTGATGGAACAGAAGTAGAACCTAAGTTTGAGATACTATTCGGTGATGACTTACTAGAATTTATAGGTAAATAAATGTCAAAGAAATTAGAGATACAGAGTAAGTATGGCGTGCATCGTGTGCGTCAAGACGATAAGGTTGTGCTTGCCACAAAGGATTTACAAGAGGCAGAGGAAGCACTGGCAAAACTTTTAATAGAAGACAGACATAGGTCACTGTATGAACTTCTCTTGTCAGACCAGCTTGACCATGCACAGGCAGTAGAACTTGTAAACAAGCGGCCTGAGTTTAAGGCTTGGCTCAAACAATTATATAAGGATAAATACAACAATGCCGATAACAATATCACTGGTGGAGTGTCTGATACTGATAGGGGTATGGGCTAACACCGCCATTAACATATACAAATTTGTAAAGGAAAACAAATGAGCAGTAACTTTTTTTGGAATACATTTAGGATAATGACAGCCATAGTATTTGCTTTGTGTCTTGTCATTATAGCGATGGTGGCATAACATGCAGAGATATGAGCTTGTCTTTGTCGTGAATGTGCCTGACGAGATTGCACATGAGGCAGAAGACGTGGTAAGGTTACCTTGGTGGCCTTACATAGGTGAAGACCCTATGTCACCTGAGTGGCTTGAGTATGTCCTTGTTCGTGAGTTGCTTGAAGATGAAAATACATTTGACTTTCTTGATGAAGATGGTATAAATGTAATCTTTGAAGACAGGTCAGAAGAAATGGCCTACGAAAAAGCAAAGACAATACAGCACCAACAGGTTGCCAAGGAGCTACCTGAGTGGTTGAGATTGGTGGTGGATAATGACGACAAGAAAGGGAAAGACGAGGCAGACACGCCGAAGGAATAGTGCTGCCCTGTCCTTACAGGATAAGCAATATGCCCCTAAGAAAATAGATAGTGGCAAGGCTTACAATAGAAAACAACAACAGGAAATAAAAGAAGATGACGAATAAACACAAAAAGATGTATAAGAATTGGCGTGAAGATTGGCTTGTAAGTGACTGGCATTACAGGGAAAATAGCCCTAACAATTTTGCAGTGACAGGCAAGTCACGCAATAAGAAGTGGGAGAACATCCGACTTGGTGCTGAGTATGAGCATGAAAAAATTTGGAATGACTAATGATTAGCACAGCTATCTTGTGTCTTGCACTTAATGTGTATCACGAGGCACGTAACCAACCCACTGTAGGACAAGTCGCAGTGGCACAGGTTGTAATGAACAGAGTGAAAGACTATCGTTACCCTGATGAAGTTTGTGATGTAGTTAGGCAGGGAATACACAGACCCAATGGACACCCTGTAAGATACAAGTGTCAATTCAGTTGGTATTGCGATGGTCAGTCAGACTTAATGAGAGACGAACAGGCCGCAGTGAAGGCACACAAGGTAGCCAAGTATGTTATCTTAGGTAAGGCAGAAGGAATGTTTGATGGTGCAACACACTACCACACAGACCAAGTGTTTCCTGCTTGGGCTACTGAGAAAACTTTTATAGTAAAGATTAACGACCACATGTTTTATAGATGGGATTAAAATGAAATTCACAGAACGAAAACAATCTATACTTACAAAAGAGTATGAAGAAGTTCACAGTCGTAAGGTTCCTCACATGGTTGGAGGCATGGTTATGTATCATGTCTGGGACATACAAGACTTGTGTGTTAAACATAAGCCAAAGGTTATGCTTGACTATGGCTGCGGTAAGGGTTATGCTTACAAGAATAGACAGGTGCACAAGCTATGGGATGTAGAGATGTGTTTGTATGACATAGGTATTCCAGCCTACAACAAACTACCTGAACCTGATAAGCAGATTGATGCAGTCATTTGCTGTGATGTTCTTGAGCACATACCCGAAGAAGAGATAGACGATGTGTTGGCTTACTGGTATTCGCTTAATCCTAAGTTTGTGTATGCTACCATTGCACAATACCCTGCAAGGGCTAAGCTACAGGATGGAAGCAATGCACATGTAACACTGAAAGAAATAGAATGGTGGGAAGAAAAGTTTTTCAAACATATTAATTGTCCTACTTATGTTCTTTACTATCCGAACGCTAAAAACTATGTTAAACATGTATATCGGAGATACTAAAATGGAATACGTTGAATACACAAGCAAAGATAATGTGCCACGCCACATCCAAGAATACATTGTAGCAGTGGCAGGTATGCCTTGGTCTATGGTTGAGTTAGATGATGTCAATAGTTTTATGGAAGGATTGATTGAACAAGATGACCAACAATAACTTGTGGGATAAAGATAAGAAGACTATCTTTCGTGAGTTGTATCACCAGTATCTTGAAGAAGGATACAATCAAAAGGAAGCAAAGAAAATGGCGAAGGAAGAGTCAGAAGAAATATACTCAGACCAAGTAGGCTTTGCCTTTGGTGTAGTGGAGAAAGAATATGAGAACGATTAGTAGACACTCGCCTGAGTGGTATGCAAAGAAGGAAGCATCAAGGAAACGTGCTGAGCATAGGTTCCATGCACCGCTTGACCTTGACCCAGCCAAACGCTCTTGGTATTATGATGGCGACGGAACCAAACGTGACAAGCTAACAGACAAGGAAGTATCAGACCATGTATCAGATGATATATCATCCAAGGAATAAAGAGCAGAAGATTGTTGAGACTGTGCACAGCAGAGCCAAGGCAGAAGAGTTTCTTTCTCTTAGAGAAACACTAGCAAAGGCCATGAACTTTTACTGTGTAAAAGAAAATGGTGTATTAAAAATACTTGACAACAATAAACAGGTAGGTGTATACTTTTTTAAGAAAGTAAATGAGGAATAAATGACAGCAGAAAAAAAGGTAGTTAGTCGTGGCGAATGTTCTAGTTGTGGTTCGTCAGATGGTAACGTATTGTATGCAGACAACACTAAGTATTGCTTTGTGTGTCAGACATTCAGTCGTGAGACAGGTTCGATACAGAATACATATGACAGGAAAGTTCACACTATGAATACAACACAAGCACTAAGCCGTGGTATGGTTGCAGCTATTGCCGACCGCAACATCAGTCAGGCTACGGCACAGAAGTATGGTGTCACACAGTTAGATGGCAAACATATCTATCCATACTATGACATCAATGGTAGTCAGGTTGCTAACAAGGTTAGACATGTAGCCAACAAGTCTTTCAATGCAGAAGGACAGATGGCCAAAGCCACACTCTTTGGTCAGCAGTTGTTCAGAGATTCAGGCAAGTATATCACACTGTGTGAAGGTGAGCTGGACGCTTTGTCTGCATACGAAATGATGGGTAGCAAATGGCCTGTGTTATCTGTTCGCAACGGCGCACAGTCAGCAGTCAGGGATTGTAAGGAACAGCTTGAATACCTTAACAAGTTTGACAACATCGTCATCTGCTTTGACAACGATGAGCATGGCAAAGATGCGGCACAGAAAGTTGCACAGTTGTTCGAACCTAACAAGGCTAAGATTATGCACATGGCCTTGAAGGATGCTAACGATTACATCATGCAGAACAAGCGTGAAGAATTTGTTAAATCATTCTGGGAAGCACGTGCCTACACACCAGCTGGTATTGTTAACCTTGCTAACTTCCAGGGTCTGTATGACGATGAAGAAAAGATTAGTGTGCCCTATCCATATCAGGGATTGAATGACATGCTGTATGGTATGCGAACTGGTGAGCTGATAACATTTACTGCTGGCACTGGTGCTGGTAAGTCTAGTATTATCAGGGAGTTAGAGCACCACCTACTCAACAGCACAGATACTAACCTTGGCATCATCTCTCTTGAAGAGAATGTTAAGCAGACTATCTTCCACCTTATGTCAGTCGAAGCAAGCAAGCGTTTATACATCAAAGAAGTTAGGCAGCATGTATCACAGGAAGAGTTGGAGATATACGAACGGGCAACAGTAGGCACAGGCCGTGTGTTTGCATTCGACCACTTCGGTTCCATTCAGACTGATGAGATATTGGCACGTGTTCGATACATGGTGAAGGCTTTGGATTGTAAGTTTATTATCATTGACCACTTATCAATCCTTGTGTCAGGCTTAGAAGGTGAAGACGAGAGACGTAACATCGACAAGATGATGACGCATCTACGTAGTCTTGTTGAAGAGACGCAGTGTTGTCTTCTACTTGTGTCACACTTGAGACGTGCATCAGGTGACAAGGGACAGGAGCAGGGCGCACAGATTAGTTTGTCTATGCTTCGTGGCTCACATAGTATTGCACAGATTAGTGATGCAGTGATTGCACTGGAGCGTGACCAGCAGGCAAACGACCCTATCGTTGCCAACACTACGACAGTGCGTGTATTAAAGAATAGATATGCAGGTGAGACAGGTGTTGGTGCCTTCCTCTTATACGACAAAGATACTGGACGTATGAAGGAGATTGACGACCCTAACAAGGAAGACTTTGCAGATATACCAACGGAAGGATACCTATAATGACATTGAAACCAGCAGTCGAAGACAGAAAGAAGTTTGACCTTGACCTAGAGTATGGACAGGTAAGGGAAGACGAAGTAGCTAACATGCTACAGGATAAGAAGATTGAAGTTAAGTCAGAGCGTGATGTCTGGCAACGCACAGGCAACATCGCTATTGAATATCAGTCATGGGGTAAGCCATCAGGTATTGCCGCCACCGAAGCAGACTACTGGTTTCATAACCTATGTGTTGGTGATGATACCTATGCCACTATTGTTTTTAGGGTTGACATTCTAAAGAAGATAATAGATAATCTGGATAGTGTTCGCAGTGTTAGTGGTGGAGATGCTAACGCATCAAGAATGTACTTACTTAACCTGCAGAAGATATTCACAACAGACTTTGTAAAGGCGTATAAGAATGAAACGAATAGTAGTTGATATTGAAACAGATAGTTTAGACGCTACAAAAATTTACTGTATAGTTGCAAAGGATTTAGACGATGACCGCATTTACACTTATAAAGAAGATTCCGTTCCAGCTTGTAAAGCACTCTTGGATAGTGCCGACATACTGGTTATGCATAACGGTGTTAGTTTTGATGCCCCAGTAATCAAGCGTCTGCTTGGCTGTGACATACCGCTATCTAAGATACGTGACACACTAATACTATCACAGCTTGTTGACCCTGTGCGTGAAGGTGGACATTCACTGGAAGCATGGGGCAAGACACTAGGCTTTAGCAAGATAGAGTTTAAAGACTTCAGTCATTACTCAGATGAGATGTTAAAGTATTGTATTCGTGACGTAGAACTTACAGCCAAGGTATATAACACACTGATACCAGAGCTTAAGAAGTTCAGCCCACGCAGCATCAAGCTTGAGCACCAGGTCAGAGCAATCATTGACCAACAGGAACGTAATGGGTTTGCTCTTGACATACCAGAAGCAATGCAGTTGGTAGCCAAACTATCTGATGAAGCTAATCAAATCAAAGAGAAACTACAGGATGTGTTCCCGCCTATAGTTGAGATAAGATACTCAGAGAAAACAGGCAAGAGACTTAAGGATAAGGTCACAGTATTTAATCCTTCATCACGACAACAGATTGCAGACAGGCTTATGGGTCTGGGCTGGGAACCAACCAAGCACACAGAAAAGGGTCATGTAATTGTTGGTGAAGAAATACTAGAGACTATAGACTTAGAAGAAGCTAAGTTACTATCACGTTACTTACTACTTGAGAAGCGTGCTACTCAGATTCAATCATGGGTAGACGCAGTGAAAGAAGATAACAGAGTGCATGGTAAAGTGTGGACACTAGGTACAATCACAGGTCGTATGACACATACGTCACCTAACATGGCTCAGATACCTGCTGTGTATTCACCCTATGGAAAGGAATGTAGAAGTGTTTGGACTGTTACTGATACTAGGTATTCTTTATTGGGTTGTGATGCTTCAGGTTTAGAGTTAAGAACACTGGCACACTACATGAATGACCCTTCATTTATTAAAGAAGTTATTGATGGTGATGTGCATACAGCTAACCAGCAGGCTGCAGGCTTACCAACTAGGGACAACGCAAAGACTTTCATCTATGCATTCCTGTATGGTGCTGGTGCTGCCAAGATTGGTAAGATTGTAAATGGTTCAGCCAAGGATGGTCAGAGATTGATAGATAACTTCCTTGAAAACATGCCAGCATTAAAAACTTTACGGCATATGGTTGACAAGCTATCAAGTCGTGGCTATCTTCTAGGGCTTGATGGCAGGCTACTAAAGATTCGGTCAGCACATGCCGCACTAAACACACTGCTTCAAGGAGCAGGTGCAGTTGTCTGTAAGGAATGGTTAAAGTTTATAATCATTGAGGCAACTAAACGTAAGCTAGACTTTAAACTTGTTGCTAGTGTACATGATGAGTATCAATTTGAAGTACTCAAAGAACACGCAGAAGAGTTAGGTCAGGTTACACAATGGGCAATGAAACAAACAGAGAAGTCTCTGGGAGTTAAGTGTCCATTAGACAGTGAGTATAAGACTGGAAACAACTGGTCTGACACTCACTAAAAAAAAAGATGTTGACATTCATTTTAGGATGTGGCATTATAATGACAGTCGAGCAATAATGCTTCGGCTAATTGAAACCAAAACGGAGAATTAAATTATGACAGTTATTACAGGTAAAGCATACTGGGCACACGTTCAATCACCAAACACAACATACGAACCAGAGTGGGGTATTGATGTATGTGTTGATGACAAGAATCGTGAAGCAATTATGAAAGACGGACTAGACATTAAGAACAAGGGCGATGACCGTGGAGATTTTGTCCACATCCGTCAGAAAGTATCACGTCGTGATGGTACACAGAATGATGCACCTGTTGTTGTGGATGCACAGAAGAATCCAATTGATTCGTTGATTGGTAACGGAAGCTTAGTCAATGTTCTATACACTCCCTTTGAGTGGAACATGAATGGCAAGTCAGGTACATCTGCTATCCTTAAAAAGGTACAGGTTGTTGACCTTGTATCATATGGTGAAGACTTAGATGTTGTAGCTGGTGGTTATGTAGCCAACGCATCTAACAACTCTAACTTAGAAGACGAAGTTCCTTTCTAATCTAGTTAGACAAGCACGGGAGTGGCATTGGATTTGGCCGCTGAAGACGGATAGGGTGGGTTGGGTACTCCGTCACTTTTATTAGGAGATTAATATGTTAGACTTTCCAGATTATATTATTGTGTTTTATTTTGCTGTTGCTGCCTTCTTCTTTGGATGGGCTATGCCACGTGGTAAATACCTAAAGACATTACAGCTACGTTTGTTTAAAGCAATACATAACTTCTTTGCAGATGAAGAAGAGTATATCACAAGCAAAGTAGAACGTGTACGTAAGATTACAAAACGTAATAAATAAGGACGCATAGCTCAGCTGGATAGAGCAACAGCCTTCTAAGCTGTAGGTCGCAGGTTCAAATCCTGCTGCGTTCGCCAGCCCGACAGGAGATAAAAATGTTTTTACCAAATAGATTACCAAGCGTTACATTTCACACAAGAGTACGTGATGAAAGTATTGGCGGTGACAATCCTTATCGCTGGCAGGATGTAACGACTGAAGACTTGTTCGAAGGTAAGCGTTGTATCTTGTTTGCATTACCAGGTGCCTTCACTCCCACATGCTCTACATACCAGCTTCCTTTCTTTGAGAAGATGTACGATGAGTTTAAAGAGTTTGGCATTGAAGAAATCTATTGCCTGTCTGTTAACGATTCATTCGTTATGAACAAGTGGGCAAAGGAACAAGGGCTTAAGCATGTTAAGGTTATCCCTGATGGGTCAGCCAAGTTTACAACAGGAATGAACATGCTTGTGCACAAAGATAATTGTGGCTTCGGCCAGCGTTCTTGGAGGTATGCAGTTATTACCAACGGAATGGAAATAGAAAGAGAGTTTGTTGAAGAAGGCTTCGGACACAACATTGACAACGACCCATATGTTGAATCGGCACCACAAAACATTCTTGGATATTTAAAAAGCATATGATTAAGCTATACAACAACAATGAAATGAGTAAGGAGTATGCGTCTAAGTTATACTGGGACTTGATGAATAACTCACACTGGACATTTACAGGTAGAACAGGGTATCCTGACGAACCTTTTACTCATTGGACTTGTCAAGCTCACAGTGATAAGTACACATACGATAGGTGTATGGAAGTGTTCGAAGAAAAACTTCGTGGACTTTTTGAAAAAGAAACAGGACATGAGTTAAATATGCATTGTATTCTTGTTACGCAATTTAATCATGGAGATAGTTCGTGGTTACACCAAGACTCATCCGCTGACTATACCTGTGTACTGTATGCTAACCCAGAATGGGATATAAACTGGGGCGGATTTACTATATTTACTAACGATACTAAAGATATAATTGACTTTACTTCTTATCCGAAGTGTGGTACATTTATATTCTTCGATGCTCATATATGGCATGGTCCTACTGCTGTAGGCAGGGAAGCTAAAGCACCACGTATGGGCATCACATATCAAATGAAAAGGAAACAGACATGAAAACAATCGACACTCTGATACAAGATATTTACAGTACCCTTGAGCAGGGTGTTGATGTAGGTCGAGCAGACATAGTAAGTGCACTAGAAGAGTTTGCACAGGATGCTAAGTCTGCCGTAGCCACGATACTCCAGGAAGGGCAACGCACAGGTGTTAAGAACCTGCGTCTATCTCAAATCGGCAAGCCAGACCGTCAAATCTGGTATGGACTTCGTGGCACAGAAGAAGAGACTCTTGATGGTCAGACTAAAATAAAATTCTTAATGGGTCACCTTCTTGAGTCTCTTCTCATTGTCTTAACTAAAGCAGCTGGACATACAGTTACAGATGCACAAGACGTAGTAGAAGTTGAAGGAGTAGTAGGCCATCAGGACTGTGTAATAGATGGTGTACTTGTAGATATTAAATCTGCGTCAAGTTATTCCTTTAAGAAGTTTAAAGATGGAACGCTGGCAGACAATGATGCCTTTGGTTACATGGCTCAAATTTCAGCTTATGCTACAAAGAACAACAGGGATGAGGCAGCCTTCTTTGCTATTGATAAGAACAACAGTGAGCTAGCCTTGCTTAAGGTACACAAGCTTGAGATGATTGATGCGCCAGCACGTATCAGGGAACTAAAGAATGTAGCCACAATGGAGACAGCACCGCCACGCTGTTACTCTGATGAGCCAGATGGTGCGTCAGGTAATCGTAAGCTAGCTATTGGCTGTGTGTTCTGTGGTTACAAGAAAGAATGCTGGTCAGATGCTAATCAGGGTAAAGGTCTTCGTGCCTTTCAATATTCCAATGGTGTTCGTTACCTAACACAGGTAGCTAAGACACCCAATGTAGATGAAATAAAAACATAATAATGAAAAGAAAAAAATACACACATCAATACAAATCTAATTCGGAATACACTGCTGCTCAATACCTAACAAGTCTTAAGATAAAGTTTGAATACGAATCTCTTAAACTTGAGTATGAGTGGCGTGAAGATAAAAAATATATACCAGACTTTATCCTGCCTAATGGAGTTATCCTAGAAGTTAAGGGTCGCTTCATGGCAGAAGATAGAAAAAAACATTTGTTTGTAAAGTCACAACACCCTGACTTAGACATACGCTTTGTGTTTGATAATCCAAATCGTAAGTTATACAAGGGCGGCAAGATGACATACGGAGACTGGTGTAACAAACATGGCTATCTTTTCTGCAAGCTAGGGGAAGGCATTCCAAAAGAGTGGCTTGACAAGCAACATGATAAGTAGTAAGATAAATATAATATTAGATGAGTTTCGTCCAGAAGAATCGTCACCAGAAAGAACATTGTTTCTTTGTGTTTTGCTACAGGCTTTGCTTGATGCAACTAAAGAACAGTATGATGGTGAGCCTGTTGATTCTAGGATTGATAGAGACAGGGCAGTGGCTTGGTTCTTTGCATCAGTCGGTACAACAGCAAGAGACTTTGAGGAAGTGTGTAGTCATGCAGGAGTTGATGCTGATTACATGAGGGACTTTGCATACAAGGTTTTAAAATCAGGAGAAATAGAATATGTCAGACGAAGAATCAACGCAGTCTTGGGGCACTAGCCTTACAGATGTAACATTCAAGATTGTTACTGACGACCCAGTAAATAATCCACAACACTATAATCATAAAGGCGTAGAAGCTATCGCAGCTATTGAAGCAAGTATGACAGATGAGGAATACCAAGGGTATCTCAAGGGTAACTGTATGAAATACCTATGGCGATACAAGTACAAGGGCAAGCCTGTGGAAGACTTAAAAAAAGCACAGTGGTATTTGGAAAAGCTTATTGCTTCTGTCGATAACGTATAGTATAATAGGAGTCTTCGCTAAATGAAAGTAACATACATAGACCACATGGGAAGCGACATCACAGTAGTAAATGCTGCACGTGTTTCCTTCAATAAAGAAAGCGCATATGAACACAATGGACGCCATGGTTACCTATCTGATAAAGATGTTAAACTCATCAACTACTTGGCAGAGCATGGTCATTGGTCGCCTTTCTCCCACTGTTTTATACAATTCAGAATTGAAGCACCCATCTTTGTCGCAAGACAGCTCATCAAACACCAAGTCGGACTAGCTTGGAACGAAGTAAGTAGACGCTACGTAGACTACACTCCCAAGTTCTACTGCCCTAAAGAGTGGCGGTTGAAGGCAGACAATGTTAAGCAGGGTAGCTCACAGGATACTGTTGAAGAGAACGTCACACAGTATTCTTTAGAATGTCTTAATGAATACAATCGTTTACTTGATAAGGGTATTGCTGCAGAGATGGCACGTATGGTGTTACCTCAGAACATGTACACAGAGTGGTACTGGTCTGGTTCTTTGTATGCTTTCTCACGTGTCGTTAATCAAAGACTTGACAAGACAGCACAAGCGGAGACACAATACATTGCAGACCAGATTAGTCAGCAGTGTGCACGAGCAGAGTTTAAACATAGCTGGATGGCATTAACAGGAGAGGAATACAGGAGTACATATGACACAGAATTTTCTTACTAATCAGTTACCAACAGATTACCAAACATTTATCGCAACATCACGCTATGCACGTTGGATTGACGAAGAAGGACGCAGAGAAACATGGTCTGAAACAGTAGGCCGTTTCATGGACAACATCGTTAAGCCGTCTGGTATCAGCGACCAAGACATTGCAGAGATATACGAAGCTATTCTAGGCTTACAGATTATGCCATCTATGCGTGCCTTGATGACAGCAGGACAAGCAGCAGAACGTGATAACACATGTGTCTACAACTGTAGCTACTTACCTGTTGACCATCCACGTGCATTCGATGAAGCTATGTTTATCCTGCTATGTGGTACAGGCGTAGGCTTTAGCGTTGAGCGTCAGGCCATCAGCAAGTTACCAGAAGTTCCTAAAGAACTATCGGACATTGGTGACACCATTGCTGTTGCTGATAGTAAGGAAGGCTGGGCTAAAGGACTACGTAAACTAATCTCACTACTATACACAGGTGACATACCTAAGTGGGACTTGTCTAAGATTCGTCCAGCAGGTGCAAGGCTTAAGACATTTGGTGGACGTGCCTCTGGCCCTGAGCCACTGAATGATTTGTTTAAGTTTGTTGTAGCCAAGTTCAAGGGAGCAGCAGGCCGTAAGCTTAACAGCATTGAATGCCACGACATCATGTGTAAGATTGGTGAGGTAGTTGTTGTTGGTGGTGTACGCCGCAGTGCAATGATTAGTTTGTCTAACCTATCTGATGACCGTATGCGTCACGCTAAGTCTGGCATGTGGTGGGAGAACGAAGGACAACGTGCCCTGGCTAACAACTCTGTTGCTTACACAGAGAAGCCTGACATGGAAACATTCCTACGTGAGTGGACTGCTCTTGTAGAATCTAAGTCAGGTGAGCGTGGTATCTTCAGCCGTGAAGCTGCAGACAAACACGTTGAACGTAATGGCCGACGTGAGACAGGCAAGGAGTGGGGAACTAATCCATGTTCTGAGATTATCCTACGTCCTAATCAGTTCTGTAACTTAACAGAAGTAGTTGTTCGTGCAACTGACACAGTTAAGACACTTGAGCGTAAGATTAAACTGGCTACTATACTTGGTACAATTCAATCTACTTACACTAACTTCCCTTACTTACGTCCTATCTGGAGTAAGAACACAGAAGAAGAAAGGCTGTTGGGCGTAAGCTTGACAGGTATTATGGATAATGAAATCACATATAAAGCAACTGAAAAAACTTTACAACAACTGCGTAGTGTGGCTGTACAGACGAACAGGGATTATGCTGAGTCGCTTGGAATTGCTGCATCTGCGGCCATCACTTGCGTCAAGCCTTCGGGTACTGTTTCTCAGCTCGTTGATTCTGCCAGCGGCATTCATGCTCGTCATAGCGAATACTATATCCGCACTGTACGTGGCGATAACAAAGACCCGCTAACACAGTTTCTAAAAGACAGCGGCATTCCTGCAGAGCCTTGTGTTATGAAGCCTGACAGCACTACAGTGTTTAGCTTCCCTACTAAGTCACCTGACAATGCGGTAACACGTAATGACATGGATGCTATTGAACAGTTAGAGCTATGGAAGAACTATGCACTTAACTGGTGTGAGCACAAGCCATCTGTCACTATCACAGTACGTGAAGAAGAGTGGCTAAAGGTTGGAGCATGGGTGTATGACAACTTTGACATCTGTTCTGGTGTGTCTTTCCTACCCCACAGTGACCACACATATGCACAGGCACCCTATCAGGACTGTGATAAGCTTACATACAAAGCTGCAGTTGTTAAGATGCCTAGCCGTATTGACTGGTCTAAACTGTCAGCATATGAACAAGAAGATAACACATCTGGTTCACAGACTATGGCTTGTAGTGGTGACTCATGTGAGATTGTAGATTTAGTATGATACACATATATGGAAAAGATAGCTGTGACTATTGCAACGCAGCAAAGAAACTATGTGAAGAGCAGGGTGCTGAGTATACCTACTACTTCATTAACCAAGACATTTCAGTAGAAGATTTTGTTGAGAAGTTCCCAGGCAAACGCACCATCCCACAAATTACAAAGGATGATGAATATGTAGGTGGGTATGCTGAGTTACAAAAACTACTCTTAAAACCTTGACTGTAAAAAGTCCATGCATAGCCGCTTGTTGCCTTAATGGTGACAGGCGGTTTTGTGTTTCTTGTGGTAGGTCATTGACAGATATAAGAGACTGGAGTAAGATGACTGATGAACAAAAACAAAAAGCAAACATAGAAGCAGGGGAAAGATTACATGAGCAAAGTAACACTAAATAAATTAGAAGTTTACATAGCACAACAGGTTGCTAAGAGTAGGGTAAAGAACGCAGAAGCAAACGGTAATGGCAGAACTTCTGCCGACATGTCACGTTCAGTTTACGCTGTGTTTCTTGAAGGTGTATATGGTGAGCTTGCTTTCTGTAAACTTCTTAACATCTATCCAGAAGAAGTTTTCTCTATGACACTACCATCAGTCAAAGCTGGTACTGATTATGGTGACATACATATTAATGGACTAAACATAGATATTAAAACTACACGTTATCAGACTGGAATGTTATGTGCTACTACACATAATCCTAATATAGATGTATACCTTCTTATGGTTGGTGATGATGTAACACACACGTATGAATGCCGTGGTGCTATAACACGTGATGAGTTAGTACAAGATAAAAACTTTGGCAACAACAATGGTAAGTTTAAAGTTCCTTGTCACTATGCTAGTCAAGATATGTTACATGATTATAAAAAACTTCTTGACATTAAATAATTAAATTAGTATAATAGTAACTGACGGTGGGGAATACTTCCTTTCTCTCTCAAGATTCCTCTCTCTATTTCTCACCGTCACTTTACAAAGGAGACATTATGGAAGACAAAGAACTTACATTTACATTTACGTTTACCGAAAATGAAATGGCTATTATTATGACGGGATTGGGAGAACTTCCTGCTAGAGTTTCCAATGATTTAATTAATAGATTAAATAAAGAAGGAGCTGAAATAAAGGAGAATGTATCTAATGACTCCGATTGAAGAATTTTATAAAGACCTTCAGAAGTGGCAAAGACTTGGCTGGCTACCTTACTGTCCTAAAGGTGTAAGAAATATTTTAAAAGGACTTCCTTTTTGGATGCCTTATAATTTAAGAAAGTTAGCAGCAGCTAGAAGTTATAGACGTTACGAAAAAAGAAAGGCTAAAGGACTTGTTAACAACTAGAACACCAGTTATATATGTAGGCTATGATGTTAAAGACCATCGTGCTTATGATGTGTTACACGCATCTATCCTTAAGCACACATCAAATCAATATCCTATTATACCTTTGGTTGAGCCAGTGCTAAGACGCATTGGTTTGTTTAGACGTACACATCGTACCTTTAGAGATAACCCTAATCAGAAATATGATTTATTCGATAATAAACCCTATAGTACAGACTTTACTTTTACTCGTTTTCTTATTCCACATCTTAATCTTCACAGTGGTCTTGCTTTGTTTATGGACGCTGATATGCTTATGCGTTCCGATGTTAGAGAAATCTTTGAAGTTTATGGTCGCAATAAAGAGTATGCTATCCAAGTTGTTAAACACAAATACGAACCACCACTAGGTGTTAAGCTTGATGGTGTACAGCAGACTAGATACAATAGAAAGAATTGGTCTAGCTTTATGCTATGGAACTGTGACCACCAGAAGAACAAAGACTTAACTGTTGATGACATTAATATTAAGCCAGGCTCTTGGTTACATTCTTTTGGCTGGCTAGATGACGATGAGATAGGTTCTATTAACGAAGAATGGAACTGGCTAGACGGACACTCAGACCCTAACATAATACCTAAGAACGTCCACTTTACTACAGGCGGTCCTTGGTTTAAAGACTGGCAACCACAGCGTATGATTGATGAGCACTATGCAGCAGAATGGTTAGATGCAGAAGAAGAGATAACAACAAAACTAATAATGGAGAATATATAATGTACACATTCGTAACCTGCTTTGATAAGAAACACTTTGATGTGTACGCTGAACAGATGCTA
>Ga0209138_1000231_pt1 | contig 57265 bp, 43 predicted proteins | sample SaaInl3SG_22_DNA_FD_184645 | JGI IMG/M metagenome (GOLD analysis project Ga0209138, IMG submission 184645) | Marine microbial communities from expanding oxygen minimum zones in the Saanich Inlet - ESP_153SG_22_DNA (SPAdes) (version 2) | ecosystem: Environmental > Aquatic > Marine > Intertidal...
GTTGATGGGTTTACAATCACTCAAATTTCAGATATTCACAGCGGAAGTTTTGATAATGTTGAAAAAGTCAATTATGGAATTGACTTGATCAATGAACAAAAAAGTGATATTGTTCTTTTTACGGGTGATTTGGTGAATAATACAACAAAAGAGGTGCTTCCTTGGATTCCACATTTTGGTAAAATCTCAGCCCCACACGGAGTTTACTCTGTTCTAGGGAACCATGATTACGGAGATTATATGCAATGGGATTCACCAGAGGAGAAGGTGAAAAACATCCAAGCCTTATATCAAGCTCAGAAAGATATGGGTTGGGACCTTCTATTAAATGAGTCTCGTTTTATTGAAAAAGACGGACAACGTTTGGCACTTGTAGGTGTAGAAAACTGGGGGAATGGATTTAAACAACTGGGAGATTTAGATAAAGCATTAGAAAATGTAGCTGAAACAGATTTTAAAGTATTGATGTCTCACGATCCTTCTCATTGGGAAGCCAAGGTAATACCACATCCACATACCATTCACTTAACATTGAGTGGTCACACCCACGGCATGCAATTTGGAATTGAAATCCCAGGTTGGTTTAAGTGGAGTCCGGTGAAATGGCGCTACAAACAATGGGCCGGAATATATGAGCAAGCGAAACAACGATTAAATGTTAATCGAGGCTTTGGATATTTAGCTTATCCTGGTAGGGTCGGAATGTGGCCAGAGATCACTGTCATTACTTTAAAAAAGACAAAAAACACGATTTAATCAATTTCTTTTACATTTGCTTTATAATTTCATTCAATTATGTCCAAATTTGGTGAATTACTAGACGAAAAAACTCCAATCCTCTTGGCCTTTTACCAACAAGAAGAAAGTGACCTTATGGATATGGACAGAACCCTAAAAGATGTTGCTGCAGCACTTGGTGATAAAGGAAAAGTGATCAAAATTGATATCGATAAAAATCAAAAACTATCTGAAGCCCTTCGGGTTAGAGTTCTTCCAACTTTTATGATTTATAAACTGAGTGAAATGGTTTGGAGACAGAGTGGGATTCAAGATGCAAATACCCTGATAAGTTTATTACAAGATCACGTAATTTCCTAAAAAAACTATTCTTTTTCTGACAATACCGCTGAAAACAAATTATAATTTTTAGTGAATAAGCCTTCAATCTGATCGCCAAATTCGGTGCTGTCGTAAGCTTTTACAATTTGTACCACATAATTGAAATTATTGAATTCCCGTTGAATTCTTGACTTAAGCTGACGTTGACTGTCTGTTGAAACTTGGTTGTACAGGCTCAATCGTTTATCATACTCAGCACTGATTTTGCTGCTTAAATCTTGAGCCAATTCAATTTGCCCACCCATAAAATAGCCCTCTGCAACATCTATAAGTCCCGTATAGAATTCATAATCACCGTAGAGGTATTTAAAAGGTTTGATGGATTCCATGAACTGGTTTAGTACGGGAGTCAAATCAATATTTTCACCGTGTTTGAGGTCGGCTTCTACTTGAGTGCGGTAGCGCTCAATTTCGGTTATAATTTCTTCGCCCATAGTGTATTGTAAGTTGGCGTCCACACTCTTAAAATAATTCAATCGATCACTGTATTTATCTGCTATTTTTTGAGATAATTCCCGAGCCTTTTCTATTTCATTAATGCGGTAGTATCCGTCAACAAAAGGGACCAGCAAACTGTAGTATCCGAAATAATCTAAAGGCATTTTTTCAATGGCAAGGTCAAGTATATCTTTGGCTTTTTCAAACTTGTTTTCATTGATGAGTGTTTCTGCTAAACGCGCCATATTACTTCTAAAAGAAATACTGTTTTTTCGTGTTTCAGTATCGTGATAAATATCCGTTCGTTCCGAATTTCCCCATTCCCATTTCATGACAATATCATACATGAGGTCGCTGTCAATTCGCCCCATTAAGTAGGGATTTTCATCGCCTAAGTTGGTTTCTATAGGGACCAACTTATACACTAGACCTTCCAATTGTAAATACTTTTTCATCCACAAGTATTCCGAATCAGAATAGCTGCCTCCAGTAAAGTAAATAGGGCGTTCCCAATCGTTGTTTGCTAAAATATCCAACATCATCATTTGATTTTTTAACAGTGCACTTTCAGGAAGATCAATATCAATGTAAGGAACAATTTTATCGGCATCCTCAGGTTTTACAATTCCACTTTTTAAAACATTTTCTTTGTTTACGGGAACCCTGATTTTTCTAGTAGGATAAAAAACTCCTTCCTGTTGGCTTTCTGGAAGTTGGTTGGGGTTCTGTCCTGTTTTTTTGAGTAAATCTTTAATCTTAGTTCGTGGATGATCACTAGCAATCCAGTTCATTAAATCTTTGATGTCCCAGCGAACAGAATCCAAAACAGGTTGATACCGAATCACATCGCGAACACCATACGCATAAAGATCATGAGTCATTTGTGAAGGGATGGGTTTACTTTCGTAGGTTTTTCGTTTCATCTGATCGATATACCAATCCGTTCCTAGTAAACTAGAATTAATGGTTCGTACATCGGTACGGAAACCTTCAATTTCTTGAGCGTACCAAAGCGCAAAAGTATCATTGTCACCAATGGTAAAAATGATAGCATCTTTATCTTTTTGGATGGATTGAAGATATGATTTTGCCATTGACTGTGCGGTGTATCTGTTGGAGCGATCGTGGTCGTCCCAGTTTTGTGTAGCCATCAACAAGGGCACACAGACCAAACAAATCCCTACAGTAAGTGGTCCAGTAATTTTTTTAGAAAGAAAAACCTGCAATTTTTGAATTAAAGCCCAACTACCCAGCCCAATCCATAAAGCAAAAACATAGAACGATCCAACCAGCGCATAGTCTCGCTCTCTAGGTTCAAAAGGACGTTCATTAAGGTAGACTTTTAGTGCCAATCCAGTGAAAAGGAAAAATAATAACAACACCCAAAAACGTTTAGGATCTCTTTGGTAAATAAAATAGAGTCCGATCAGTCCGAGAATAAAAGGAAGAAAGAAATAGGTATTTCGGGCTTTATTATTTCGTGCATCTTGATGGAGTTCTGATTGATTTCCAAGACGCAATTCATCAATTATAGGGATTCCACTGATCCAATTTCCATTGAGTACACTATACTCTCCTTGAATATCATTTTGCCTTCCTGTAAAATTCCACATCAAATACCGCCAGTACATATAACCGATTTGATATTCAAAAAAGAAACTAAGATTGGATAAAAAACCAGGTTTTTCAATTATTAAATAAGGACTAAAGTTTTTTAAGAAATCGTGATAGTCATCTCCAGAAATAGATCCATCTTCCACTTCTTCTCTAAACTCTTGAATGCGTTGTTGCAGTTGCGGATTGGAACGATAACTTGATTTTACACTAAATTCAAGAGGCTTTGTAAAATTCATGTAATTGCCTGCGTGTTCACTACTCCAAAGCCGGGGTAACAAACCATTGTGGGCACTATTGGAATTAAAGCGAGCGTCTTTCCAGAAATTTACAATTTTATACGTTCTTGTTTTGTAATCTCTTTCGTATTTGGGTTTGTCGTCAACAAAAGGTTCTACAGGATCTTGGCCAGCATAGATATCAGAAAACATGGGTCCGTAAAAGAGTTTGGTTTCCGGATACTGTTCCATATTGTAATATGCTAACAGCAAACGTGCATCAGAGGGAGAATTTTCATTGATTACGGTATTCGCATTCGCTCGAATTGGGATCATGATCCAAGAAGAAAAACCAACCAATACAAACAGTACGACCAGCACTCCAGTATTCAGATTGATCCATTTTTTCCTTCGCGTATAATTTAAACTAAAGTAGAAAAAGGCAAAAAACGCCAGTGCAGCGATAATTGTTCCGCTGTTAAAAGGAAGTCCTATGGTATTGACAAAAAACACCTCGGCATTTCCGAAAAAGGAAAGGGTAAGCGGGAGTAGTAATTTAAAAATAAACAGCAGGATGGCTACTGAAATTAAATTGGCATAAATAAAGCCCTTGACCGTTACTTTTTGGTAATTTTTAAAGTAATAAATCATCCCCAAAGCAGGGATTGTGAGTAAGCCCATAAAGTGCACCCCAAAGGAAAGTCCAATGACAAAGGCAATCATCAAAAGCCAACGATCACCTCTAGGCGTATTCATTTCTTCTTCCCAGCGAAGTCCCATCCAGAATAATGCAGACAAGATTAGGGTTGCCATTGCATAGACTTCGGTTTCAACAGCATTAAACCAAAAACTGTCAGAAAAACAAAAGGCTAGAGCTCCAACAGCAGCACTACCAAAAAAACCGATCTTATCGGTAGTGGTTTCTGGATTTTGAAATTGAGGTAATTTTTTCAGTAATAGCGTAAGAGTCCAAAACAAAAAAAGAATGGTGAAGGCGGAAGAAAAAACCGACATAAAATTGACCATTAGGGCAACTTGTTGCGCACTACTTGCAAATAAAGCAAAAAAGGCCCCTATCATTTGAAAAAGCGGCGCTCCTGGAGGGTGACCTACCTGAAGTTTAGCAGAAGTAGAAATGTATTCCCCAGCATCCCAAAAACTAGCCGTAGGCTCTACAGTACTTCCAAAAGTAAAAAGGGCAATGGCAAAAACCGACCAACCGATGCTGTGATTCCAGATTCGAAACGTTTTGTCGTTCATTATGCTTCGTTTTTCAAGCACGAATGTAAGCATAAATCAAGGAAGAGAAAATCCTCACTGTAGAGTTTAACACCCTTTTAATTTAAATGACTTCAAAGCGTCCTAGTTTTTTATTTTTTCTCACTTTATTCCACAAGAAATATTGTCCTTGCATTGCAATATATACCCCAGGCGAAAGTGATTGAACATAGGCTAGCGCACAACCTAAATTGAAAAATCCGTCTGAGGAACTTCCAAAAGCGTACGGAATCATGGCTCCAGTTAGGATGATGGTTTTCTCTTTTATATCCGCTGCTGCAATGGCAGCGGCCGTATGGGTCATGGTATCGGTTCCATGTGTAATTACAATTTGCTTGGCGGCAGTCTTTTTACATGCTGATATTATGCGTTGAATATTTTTTTGGGTTATTTCAAGACTGTCAAGCATCATCAAAGTTTCTACTTTTACATCCAATTGACACCTACTGCGTTTTAACATTTCAGGAAGATGGGTGTTTTTAAAAAATAAATTTCCTTCGATATAGTTATAACTTTTATCAAAGGTTCCGCCGGTGATAAAGATTTGAATGTGATTTTTCATGGAAAATGAAGTTGATTTGTAAAGAAACAAATTTAGTGACGTAATTTTTACCTAAAAGTTGTGCTACATAAAACTTTCGTTTAAATTTGCACCACTTTTGGCCTATGGTGTAACTGGCAACACGTCTGATTTTGGTTCAGAAGAGTCTAGGTTCGAGCCCTAGTAGGCCAACAAACTTAAAAAGGGATTACATTAATGTAGTCCCTTTTTTTGTATTAAGCTTCTTTCGGATGATATTTAAAGTTCTATTTTAAAAAGCACTAGAACAAAATCCCTTATTTTAGTATTCAGAAAATCAACGTCATGAATAAACTACACTTAGTTTTCTCAATCTTTTTAATTCAACTTATTACAGCCCAGACCATTGATCCCAAATGGATGGAGGGTATCGCTCCACGAAACATTGGGCCTGGCGGAATGAGTGGTCGAGTAACAACGATAGATGTGGTCAATAAAAACAGAGACATTATCTATGTAGGTACCGCCTCTGGGGGCGTATGGAAATCCAATAGTGGTGGGGTGAGTTGGACTCCTTTGTTTGAAGATCAAGTGACGGCTTCTATTGGAGCTTTGGCCATACAACAATCCAATCCTGATGTCATTTGGGTGGGAACAGGAGAAGGAAATCCAAGAAACAGTTTGAATGGAGGGTATGGAGTTTACCGATCACTGGATGCTGGTAAAACTTGGACGGCTATGGGTCTTGAACAAACCCGCCATATTCATAGAATTATTGTTGATCCAACCAATCCAGACGTGGTCTATGTTGCTGCTATCGGTTCCCCTTGGGGAGAACATCCAGAACGAGGAATATTTAAGACTATCGACGGAGGACAAAACTGGAAAAAAATATTATTCGCCAACCCTAAAACAGGTGCTGCAGACCTTATTATGGACCCTACTAATCCGAATAAATTAGTTGCTGCCCTTTGGGAACACAAAAGAGACCCCTGGTTTTTTAAATCAGGAGGAAAAGGAAGCGGACTTTACATTACCATAGACGGTGGAAAAAACTGGACTAAAAAAACAGAGAAAGACGGATTACCTAAAGGAGATTTAGGAAGAATTGGTTTGGCTATGGCGCATAACAAGCCCAACATCATCTATGCTTTGGTTGAGGCAAAAAAGAATGCACTATACAAATCAACAGACGGAGGAGATCAATGGAAAAAAGTAAATGACAATGAAGGTATTGGAAACCGACCTTTTTATTATTCGGACCTTTTTGTTGATCCCCAAAATGAAAACCGAATTTATACTGTATTTACTTATGTCAATATTTCTGAAGATGGTGGTAAAAGTTTTAAAGAGTTAATGCCTGCCTATAATGTAGATAATGGGGTTCATCCAGATCACCACGCTTGGTGGATTCACCCAGAGGATGGCTCATACATGATCGACGGAAACGATGGGGGACTTAACATTACTCGTGATGGAGGTGCTACTTGGCGTTTTGTAGGAAATATTCCTGTGGCTCAGTTTTATCATATTAGCGTGGATAATGAATATCCTTACAATGTGTATGGAGGAATGCAAGATAACGGTTCTTGGAGAGGTCCAGCTTATGTATGGAAAGCTCAAGGCATACGAAATTCCTATTGGCAAGAAATTGCCTTTGGAGATGGATTTGACGTGGTGCCTGATAAAGACGATTCTCGGTTTGGCTATGCCATGAGTCAGCAAGGAAATGTATCTCGTTACGACTGGCAAACAGGAAATAATTATGGGGTAAGACCCACCCACCCCAATCCTGATATGATGTTGCGCTTTAACTGGAATGCAGCCATCGGACAAGATCCGTTTGATAATAGTACGGTGTATTTTGGGAGTCAGTTTGTCCATAAAAGCACAGACAAAGGGCTGACTTGGGAGGTGATATCCCCAGACTTAACCACTAACAACCCTGAAAAACAAAAACAAAGTGAAAGCGGAGGTTTGACCTTAGACGCAACTGGGGCAGAAAACCATTGTACTTTATTGGTCATTGAACCTTCTCCTCTTCAAAAAGATTTGTTGTGGACAGGGTCGGATGACGGCAGAATACATATTACTCAAGATGGTGGCAAGTCCTGGACAGAGCTTACGAAAAACTTAAAGCAACTTCCTCAAGGAAGTTGGATTGCTCAAATCAAAGCATCCAATAAAGAGGCAGGAACGGCACTTTTAGTAGCCAATGATTACCGCAGGTATAATTATACTCCCTATGTTTATAAAACGACCAACTATGGAAAATCATGGGAACGAATTGTAGATGAAAACGATGTCTTTGGTTATGCCTTGAGTATTGTTGAAGACATTGAAACTGAGCGTTTGTTGTTTTTAGGAACCGATGATGGATTGTATTATTCGGTTGATGCTGCAGCAAATTGGACCAAATTCGATTCTAAAGTATTCCCAACGGTATCGACTAAAGACTTGGTAATTCACCCAAGAGAACACGACTTAGTAATCGGAACTTTTGGAAGAGCAGCTTGGGTAATGGACGACATTAGACCGCTTAGAGCACTTGCCCAAAATCCAGAATTGATTGTTAAGGAATCTCATATTTTCAACCCCCCTACGGCCTATTTAGCTGCTTATCAGCAACCTACAGGCTCTCGTTTTGGTGGAGACGCACTTTACAATGCCGAAAACAGAAAATACGGGAGTATGTTCACCTATTTTTATAAAGCTACTGATGAAAAGAATAAAGATTCATTGACCCTAAAAATTTATGATGGAGAAAGACAAATTAGGACGCTGAAAACAAAAGCACCAAAAAAGACAGGCTTCCATCGTTGGTACTGGTCAATGAATGAAAAGGGAGTAAATCGTCCATCACGTTCCAATCGAACAGAAAAAAGCGAACCTAGAGGAGTAACCGTAAAGCCGGGGACCTATAAAGTGGTGTTGGAAAGCAACAATTCAACCTCTGAAACAGAAGTTACTGTAAAGACTGATCCGCGATTTGAAATCTCTCAAAAAGCCATAGATGATCGATACATCTATACAAAAAAAATAGAGTCTTTTACTGAGCTAGCTGCGGCCGCTGTCGATCAACTGAAATCCAGTAAAAAAACATTAGCAGTGTATAAAAATAAAATAGAAGAAAAAGATAAAGAGGCAAATAAAGAATTGCTAGAAACAATAGACGAACACTCTAAAAAAATTGAAGATATTCTGAGTTCATTTATCGGAAAAGAAGACAAAAGACAAGGAATTGTAAGAAATCCAGAAAATAGTGTTGCCAAAAGAATTTCTAGCGCTAATCGCTATGTTCGGTCAAGACCTACAGGAATTACTGCGACCGAGGAAAAGCTTTTAGAGCATCTGCGTAAAGATTTAAAAACCAGTTTGGATCAAACTAATTCTTATTATGAAGAACAATGGGGAGTGATTAAAGCACAAATTGAAGCCATTGAGTTTTCAGAATTTAAAGAAACTAAACGCTTTGATCTCAACTAAGTTTAATCCAAAACTTTAACTAAAAAAACCCTCTTGGTTGCAAGAGGGTTTTTTAATAATAAGTCAAAGCGGTAGTTTAAAGTCCGCTTATGTAACTTCCCAAGGAGTCTTTAAATTGAAAGCCCTCTAGTGTTCTGTATTTGTTAAGTTTTTTATGTGCTTCTAATCCCCAGAGTAAAAACTCGATAAGGAAATATCGATCCTCAGGATTGCTATCTTGTTGATGCTCTTTTAGGATTAAATCGATGCCTGGAAGTTGATCCAGTAATCCGCGGTAGTCTTTATCATTTAAGCGGTCGTCTATAAAAAGTTCGTTGTCCTTAAAGAACCATCCCAATAAATCGTCGTAGGGACCAATTTCGTCAGCTTTCTCAAGTTTTTTCACCTCAGAAAAATAAGAGGGAAACAATGTTTTAACAGCTTGTGTAATGAGGTAATATGAAATTTGTTCTGCGCCTTCTTGTTCACCTTCATAAACCAATTCAATTTTTCCATTGATCGCTGAAATTATTCCTAAAAAATCAGCCATTCTCAAGCTTGTTTTTTCATCTCCATTCATCAACATTCTTCGGTTAGCGGTGGAGAGTAGGTTTTCAAAGGCCGTTATACTCATCCGAGCACTCACACCACTCTTAGCGTCAACATAATCGCTTTTTCGGGCTTCAAAACTGATTTGCTCTAGAATATCTCTTGCCAATTCGGGAATGTGGACGTTTGGCGATTGATCCTCAGCTGCTTGAGCTTCCTGCTTGGTGATTTGCTTGGCAATCTCCCTGTTGTGGGGGTAGTGTGTTAGAATTTGAGAGCCAATACGATCTTTTAAAGGAGTAACAATACTTCCGCGATTGGTATAGTCCTCTGGATTTGCAGTAAAAATTAAAAGAGGTTGTACAGGAAAACGCAATTTAAACCCTCGAATTTGAATTTCTTTTTCTTGTAGGATAGAGAAAAGAGCCACTTGAATTCGCGCTTGTAAATCAGGTAATTCGTTGAGTACAAAAATACAGCGGTGTGCTCTTGGAATCATGCCAAAATGGATGACCCGTTCATCGGCATAAGATAATTTTAAGTTAGAAGCTTTGATGGGATCTACATCTCCAATTAAATCCGCAACAGTCACGTCGGGGGTTGCTAATTTTTCATAAAATCGATCGCTCTGATGAAGCCAACTTACAGGCGTTTTATCTCCTTTTTCTGCAATAAGTTCTTTGGCCTCTCTACTGATAGGGTCTAGTGGGTCGTCATTTATTTCTGATCCTTCCACTACAGGGATCCATTCGTCCAGTAAGCCAGTGAGTTGTCTAGCTAGTCTTGTTTTAGCTTGCCCTCTTAACCCCAGTAAATTCATGTTATGGCCAGAAAGGATCGCCCGTTCAACATCGGGGATTACTGTATTTTCATACCCAATCAGTCCTTCGAAACTTGGCTGGCCGTTTTTAAGACGTTCTTTTAAGTTCTGAGCGAGCTCTTGCTGTATGCTTTTGGGTTGATATCCTGATTTTTTTAGTTCACCTAGAGTGGTGATTTCTTGCTGTTTCATTTGACTTTATTCTAAGCGTTTTTTTCTATTTTTTTCGTAATCTTCAAAAATCATTTCTCCTAAACCTTTAAGACCTGTAAAAAAGGCTTTTCCTCTATTTGCTTCGGTAAAGGTCCTGATGAATTGTTGTAAATAGGAATCTTGAGCAATCATAAAAGTAGTAATGGGAATGTGTAATTTTTTGGCTTGACGTGCCATATTATAACATTTTTCAACAATCATTTCGTCCAATCCTACACTGTTTTTATAATAGGTTCCGTCAGGGAGTTTCAGGCAGCTGGGCTTACCATCCGTGATCATAAAAATTTGCTTGTTCGTATTTTTCTTTCTCCGGAGTAAATCCATTGCCAATTGAAGTCCCGCGACTGTATTCGTATGGTAAGGACCAACCTCTAAATAGGGGAGGTCTTTCAGTAAAATCTGTGAGGCGTCATTCCCAAACACTAAAATGTCCAAAGTGTCTTTTGGATAGCGGGTTGTGATCAGCTCTGCCAGTGCCATTGCAACTTTTTTTGCAGGGGTAATTCGGTCTTCTCCATACAGTATCATACTGTGACTGATATCGATCATCAGTACCGTACTCATTTGAGTTTTGAAATAAGAGTCCTCAACCACTAGGTCTTGATCTTGGAGAGTAAAGTTTCCGTCCAGATTACGGATTTGTGCATTTTTGAGACTCTCTGTCATTGCAATTTTTTCCAAGGGATCTCCAAACTGGTAGGATTTAAACTCACCTGTATTTTCCTGTCCCGCACCAGTTTGTTTTGTTTTGTGATTGCCCTGTGCTGTTTTCTTTAGGTTTCCAAAGATTTGCTTAAGGGCATATTCCCGCAATAGTTTTTCTGTTTTTGGAGTAAGTGTAAAACCTGCACCTTGTCCATCACCTCCCTGATTGGGTTTGGGCTGAATGTAGGCTTTTTGTTTGAGATCTTCTATAAAGTCGTCAATAGTATAGTCATCATCGGTGAGTTGGTATTCTTTATCTAGTTCTCGGAGCCAATCAATTGCTTCGTCAAAATCTCCCGAGGTATGGGTGATTAACTCTTTAAAGATCTCGAATAAACGCTCGAATGGAGTTTGCTCTTTTTTCCTAAACTTAGAAAATCGCAATCCAGCTCTTGGTTGTTTAAATTTCATAGCACTTCAAAAATAAGAATTTTTGTTTGCAAAAGGATAGACTGAAGGGTAAAACTAAAGATAACTTTGATACACAGTTAGGATTTTTATGAATAGGATTTTGGAGTAATCAAAACCCATTAAATACATCGATTTTTAGTCTAATTTTGTCCTCTTTTTCAGGTTTACGTTAGAGAAGGCTTGGATATAAAATAGAAAAGGGAGAAGAATGAAAATTTGAATTACCCTCATTCGGCTTGTGGGAGTTAAGAATTCTACGAAATAAGTAAAAACTATTTCAGAAAAAATACTACATTTGCATTGAAATTAATAAAAAGAACTGAGGAGACATATTTGTCCCCTTTTTTTTTAGATGACATTTAAAGAACAAGTTAACGAATTATTGACGGTCGCTTTGGAGCAACGACCTGACTTGTTTTTGATTGAATGTAAAATTTCAGGAGACAACCACATCAGTGTGCTTTTGGACGGTGATTCGGGAGTCAACTTACAGTCTTGTGTTGAAGTAAGCAGACAGATAGAGCACAATTTGGATCGAGAGGTATATGATTTTTCGCTAGAGGTTGCTTCAGCAGGAGTGGGAAGTCCTCTCCTAAAAACGAGACAGTATGTTAAAAATATTGGGCGTAAGCTTCGCGTTGAACGAGATGCTTTACCCACACTTGAGGGTACATTGACCAATGCAAATGAAGATGGTTTTACTCTTGAATGGAAGCAAAGAGAGCCTAAGCCTGTTGGCAAAGGAAAAGTAACAGTAACAAAAAAAGAAACACTTTCGTATCATGAAATTACAACTGCGAAAGTTTTAGTGAAATAGTTAATTAATTGAAAAATGGAAAACTTAGCCTTAATTGATTCTTTTTCGGAATTTAAAGACGATAAATTAATTGATCGTGTAACACTCATGGTCATTTTAGAAGATGTATTCAAGAATACTTTAAAACGAAAATTTGGTTCAGACGAAAATTTTGACATCATTATTAACCCAGATAAAGGAGATTTAGAAATTTGGAGAAACCGTATCGTTGTTGAGGATGGTAATGTGGAGGATTCTAATCAAGAAATAACCTTAACCGAAGCCCGTAAAATTGAACCAGATTTTGAAGTTGGCGAAGATGTTTCTGAAGAAGTAAAGCTGGTTGATTTAGGAAGACGATCCATACAGTATTTGAGACAAAATTTAGTAGCAAAAATATTTGAACATGACAGTACAAATATTTTTAAGCAGTTCAAAGACCGTGAAGGCGATATATACACTGCAGAAGTACACCACATTAGAAGTCGTGAAATAATTCTGCTTGATGACGATGGGAATGAAATTATTTTGCCAAAAGACCGACAGATTCCAAGTGATTTCTTTAGAAAAGGAGACAACGTAAGGGGAATTATAGAGATAGTAGAATTAAGAGGAAATAAACCTAGAATTATTTTATCTAGAACCTCGCCTATATTCTTAGAGAAATTATTTGAGCAGGAAATTCCTGAAGTTTTTGACGGACTTATCACCATCAAAAAAGCAGTCAGGATTCCTGGAGAAAAAGCAAAGGTGGCCGTGGATTCTTACGACGATCGTATTGATCCAGTTGGTGCCTGTGTGGGTATGAAAGGATCACGTATTCACGGAATTGTTCGTGAACTCGGAAATGAAAACATTGATGTGATCAACTACACCAATAATTTACAACTCTTTATCACAAGAGCACTAAGCCCTGCAAAAGTCAACTCACTTAAGATTGACGAAGAAAATAAACGCGTTGAAGTAATCTTAAACCCAGAAGAGGTTTCAAAAGCCATAGGGAAAGGTGGAACTAATATTCGTTTGGCTGGAAAACTAACAGGATACGAAATTGATGTCTTCAGAGAAGGCGTAGAAGAGGATATCGAGCTAAAAGAATTTAGCGATGAAATCGAGCAATGGATTATTGATGAATTCAAGAAGGTTGGTTTAGACACAGCAAAGAGTATTTTAGAGCTTGACAAAACCGACCTGATTAAAAGAACAGACCTCGAAGATGAAACGGTTCAAGAGGTTTTAGAGATATTGAAAGCAGAATTTGAAGAATAATATAGACTGCGAAAATAATTCTTATTTTTGCAAATAGATATAAGTATATGGCTGACCAACCCAGTGTTCGACTAAATAAAGTGTTAAGGGAACTTAATATTTCCCTTGACAGAGCTGTTGAATTTCTGAATCAAAAGGGAATTGAAGTTGATGCGCGTCCCACAACTAAAATCACCACAGAAGTGTACAATACACTTTTGGATGAATTTGAAACAGATAAATCCAAAAAAGTAGCATCTCATGAGATTAGTGAGGAAAAGCGAAAAGAAAAGGAAAACCTGCGAATCATTCAAGAAAAGAAAGAGCAGGAACGTTTGGATCAAATTGCCAAAAGAGAAGCCTTAAAAACCAATAAAGTTGAGCTTGAAAAGCCAAAGACTCTTGGGAAGATTGATCTAGATTCTCTGAATAAACCGGCAAAACCAGTAAAATCAGCTCAATCAGAAACACCGGCTAAAGAAGAGCCAGTTTCTGAAAAACAAGAAGCTGAGGTTGAACCAGCTAAAGTTGAAAGCCCTTCAGAAGAGGCCAAAGAACCTATAATACAGCCAAAGGAACCTCAAAAAGCAGCTGATGAACCCGCCAAAGTGCCGGATGAAGAGCAAAAACAACTGCCTGAAAACGAAACACTCAAAACGCAGTATACCAAGTTAACTGGACCAAAGAAAACAGGCCAAACGATCGACTTAGATGAGGTCAATAAAAAAGAAAAAACAGTAGAAGACGCTCGAAAGAGAAAACGAAAAAGAATAAGTAAAGACGTTAAGCCTTCTGCAAATAGAAATAACAATAATAACGCTAACAACAGAGGGCAACAACGTAAAGGGAGGCCCAATAACGTAGTCAAAAAAGAAGAGCCTACAGAAGAAGAGGTTCAAAAGCAAATTCGCGAGACCTTGGAAAAACTTCAAGGAAAATCGAATAAATCCAAAGGAGCAAAATACAGAAGAGACAAAAGAGTTCAGCATCGCCAGAAGTCAGAAGAAGAAATGGCTCAAATCGAGGCAGAAAGCAAAGTGTTGAAAGTAACCGAATTCATTACTGTTGGAGAAGTAGCCACAATGATGGACATCAGCTCCACTGAGATTATTTCAACGTGTATGAGTTTAGGTATCATGGTAACCATGAACCAAAGACTAGACGCTGAAACATTGAGTATCGTAGCTGACGAGTTTGGCTATGAAGTAAGTTTTGAAAAAGCTGAACTTGAAGAAAATATTGATGAGGTTACTGATTTAGACGAAGATTTACTGCCAAGAGCACCCATCGTCACGGTTATGGGGCACGTTGACCACGGAAAAACATCTTTGCTTGATTATATTCGTGAAGAAAACGTAATAGCAGGAGAATCTGGAGGAATTACTCAACACATTGGTGCTTATGGTGTAACCCTTGATAATGGTCAAAAAATAGCCTTTTTAGACACTCCGGGTCACGAGGCATTTACCGCCATGAGAGCTAGGGGAGCTCAGGTTACTGATATCGCAATTATAGTCGTTGCTGCAGACGATAGCATCATGCCTCAAACAAAAGAGGCGATAAGTCACGCTCAAGCGGCGGGAGTACCTATTGTATTCGCAATCAACAAAATTGATAAAGAAAGTGCTAACCCAGATAAAATCAAGGAAGCCCTAGCGGGAATGAACTTGATGGTAGAAGACTGGGGTGGAAAAGTTCAGTCTCATGATATTTCTGCATTGAAAGGAACAGGAGTCAAAGAACTTCTTGAAAAGGTTTTACTTGAAGCCGAATTGCTCGAGCTCAAAGCAAATCCAAATAGAGCAGCAAAAGGAACCGTAGTTGAGGCCTTTTTAGATAAAGGACGTGGATATGTTTCTACTATTTTAGTTCAAAACGGAACACTGAAAATGGGAGATTATTTACTTGCTGGAAAACACAGTGGTAAGGTCAAAGCCATTTTTAATGAAAGAGGGGTGAGCTTAGAAGAAGCACCACCTTCAACACCAGTCTCAATTTTAGGCCTGGATGGAGCTCCACAAGCGGGAGACTCATTCTATATTTTAGAAGACGAGAGAGAAGCAAAACAAATTGCCGCAAAACGAACTCAACTGCTTAGAGAACAAAGCGTAAGAACCCAACGACATATAACTCTTGATGAAATTGGTAGACGTATAGCTCTTGGAGAATTTAAAGAGCTTAATATCATTCTCAAAGGTGATGTTGACGGTTCCGTTGAAGCTTTAACAGATTCGTTGCAAAAACTCTCAACAGATGAGATCGAAATTAAGATTATCCACAAAGGTGTTGGAGCCATTACTGAATCCGATGTTCTTCTGGCATCAGCTTCAGATGCAATAGTAATTGGCTTTAATGTGAGACCCATGGGTAATGCACGAGTTATTGCTGAAAAAGAAGAAATCGATATCCGCTCCTATTCTATTATTTACGATGCGATAAACGACATCAAAGATGCCATGGAAGGGATGTTGTCTCCTGAAATGCGTGAGGAAATTACGGGTAATGCTGAGATTCGCGAGACCTTCAAAATTTCTAAAATCGGAACAATTGCAGGCTGTATGGTGACCACAGGTAAAATTTACAGAAACTCTGGCATACGAATCATTCGTGAAGGAGTAGTCGTTTTTACCGGTGAACTTACTTCACTTAAAAGATTCAAAGACGACGTTAAAGAAGTCGCGAAAGGGTATGATTGTGGATTGCAGGTGAAAAACTACAACGATATTAAAATTGGAGATGTTTTAGAATGCTTCCAAGAAGTTGCCGTCAAAAAATCCCTCTAATACTCAGTTCTTTCTTATTAATAAGAATGCAGAGGGAAAAGATCTTTTGATCGTATCTAGTGTCTTTAGTCCAATAATTTTGTCTTTAAAACGACCCGCCTGAACTTTGTAGTTCGGTGTTTCAAAACTTAACTCTACCGGAATATGTGGGTAGGTTTCTTTCGCGCTTTCTAAAGTTTGGGTCGCTATTTCGAGATTTCCATAGTACAATTGTAAGGTGAAATATTCATTCGCGTAACGTTCCCGATCCAAAGCTATTTTTTTGTTTAACAAACTGTCCAATTTTGAGTCTTGTTTAACATATGAATCTGAAGTTTGAGCGTAGCTCAGCGAGCTAACTCCTAAAATAAGCCCTATAAATAGGGGTTTCCAAGATGATTTTTTCATATTACAAAAAAACAATTTTTTCTTTTTATACCGTATTGTTTTAACAAATTTGATAGGTTATTTAGAATCATTATAAATTAATAAAATCTTAATTTATTAGCTATTCTAAAAGCTCACTATGCGTTAAATTTGCGATGGATTTTAGAACAACACTTTGGATATAAAAATACACTTATTTGAAAGGATAAAGACGAATCAATCGATCAAGCTCCTTTTTACAGCCCTCATTATTTTCATAAGTTTTTTATCTTCTTTTAATGTCTCGGCACAAGACGACGAAGCAATTCAAGCAGGGAAAAAATTGTTCAATGCGAATTGCGCTGCTTGCCATAAACTAAACAAAAGAGCAGTAGGTCCAGCACTGAAAGGAGTTTCAGCTAAGTACGACAAAGAGTGGCTATACAGTTGGATCAAGAACAGTACCGCTATGGTAAAGTCTGGAGACGCTCAAGCTGTTGCAATTTATGAGGAATACAACGGTTCTGTGATGACTTCATTTCCTCAGCTATCCAATCAAGACATTGACAATATTATTGCCTACACAAATTATACACCACCAGCGCCAGCCGTTTCAGCTGTTGCTCCTGGTGCAGCACCAACGGGTACTTCTGGCGTAAGTAATAACATCATACTGGGAGCTTTGGCTTTTGTTTTCTTAATTCTGATAACCATGTTGTTCTTAGTCCAAAAAACATTATTGCGAATAGCTGTGGCTAGTGGTGTCGAAATTACACCCGAGCCCAAACCGAAGAGAACTCCAATCTGGCTTGCATTTGTTCAAAATCAGTTTTTGGTCATGATTAGCGTCGTCCTTTTACTGTTGAGTAGCGCCTATTTTGTTTACGGCTACTTTATGCAGGTCGGTGTAGACCAAGGATATATGCCAGTGCAGCCTATTCATTATTCTCACAAAATACACGCTGGGGCAAACCAAATTGAGTGTAAGTATTGCCACTCTTCAGCACGGGTTTCTAAGCATTCAGGAATTCCTTCATTAAACGTTTGTATGAACTGCCATAGAAATATCGCAGAATACAATGGAGAAGAAGATCTTGAAAATGGTTATACTAAGGATTTTTATACTAAAGAAATTAAAAAGCTATACGAAGCTGTAGGTTGGGATGAAACAAACCAGCGCTACACTGGAGAGACCCAGCCTGTAAAATGGGTTCGAATTCACAACCTCCCTGACTTTGTATATTTCAATCACGCTCAGCACGTAGAAGTTGGAGAAATTGCCTGTCAGAAATGTCATGGACCAGTTGAGGAAATGGAAATCATGTACCAATATTCCCCGCTTACAATGGGATGGTGTATCAATTGTCACCGAGAAACAAATGTTAAAGTAGAAAGTAATGAGTATTATTCAAAAATACATGAAGCACTTTCTAAAAAATACGGTGTAGAGAAACTAACAGTTGCCCAAATGGGTGGACTTGAATGTGGAAAATGTCACTATTAAAAGGCGATCAAGAAAAGCATATGGCATCAAATAAGACTTACTGGAAAAATATTGCTCAACTAGACCCTTCTGATGAGGCAGTTAAAAAATTGGAACAAAACGAGTTTGTAACCAAGCTTCCTGAAGATTTTTTGAGTGATGAAAAAACACTAGAAGAAAGTAATACTTCCCGTAGGGATTTCTTAAAATACGTTGGGTTTAGTACTGCTGCTGCAACGATAGCTGCCTGTGAAGGACCTGTTATAAAATCTGTTCCTTATGTGGTTCAACCTGAACAAATAAGACCCGGTGTTGCAAATTATTACGCAACCACAATTGCCGATGGTTTTGATTTTGGGAGTATACTTATTAAAACAAGGGAAGGAAGACCTATTAAGGTAGAACGCAATCCAGATGCACCAACTTTAGGAGGAGCAAATGCAAGAGTTCACGCTTCTATACTTTCCCTCTATGACACCTTGCGTTTACAAGGGCCACAAGCAAACGGAGAAGACATTTCTTGGGATAATTTTTACCTACAGGCTGGAGCAATGCTAAAGGCATTAGCTGTAACCGGGAAAGAAATTATTCTTTTGACACCCACCATACCAAGCCCAACTTCACAAAAAATCATTGCAGACTTTATTGCAGCTTATCCGAATGTAAGACCAGTAGTATATGATACGATTTCCTCTGACGCCGCTTTAAATGCATTTGAAACATATTATGGGCATAGAGCATTAGCAGATTATGATTTTACGAAAGTAAAAACGATAGTCTCCATCGACGCTGATTTTCTTGGTGACTGGCAAGGAGGAGGCTATGATGAAAGTTACGCTAAATCACGAATACCGCATGGTGATCATGGAAAAGCTGAGATGTCTCAACATTTTCAGTTTGAATCCAATATGTCGCTGACAGGAGCCAATGCAGATCATCGCATACCTTGTTCTCCAGCTGATCAAAAAAATATTTTAGCCTATATGTATGATCGCCTTATTGGAGGCACTTCAGGGCAAATTTCTGATGAGTTAAAGCCCTCAGCTGAAAAGGCATTGGCTGCTCTTGAAAAAGCAGGAACAAAAGGAGTTTTGGTTACTGGGATTGAGGATGAAGTAGCACAGTCTGCTGTACTTGCAATCAATGCGCATCTGAATAGTGAGTCTTTCCATCCAGAAAGTCCAAAATTGATCCGACAAGGAAACACCAAAGAAGTTTTAGCTGCATTCAAAGCAATTGAAGCAGGTACTGTAGGCGGACTTATTTCTGTAGGAGTCAATCCGGTTTTCTCATCTTCAAACGGTGAGGCATTGGGTGAAGCAATCAAAAACCTTGAGTTTTCATTGAGTTTCACTTCAAAAATTGATGAAACCGCTGCTGCATCTCAATTTATTGCAGCAACACCTCACTATCTTGAATCTTGGGGAGATTATGAGTTTAAGCCTGGCCATTACGCATTGGCTCAGCCGACCATTCGTCCGTTGTTTGATACCCAACAATTTGAAGATGTTTTACTGAGGTTGTCTGGACAAAACACCAAATTTTACGATAAAATTAAAGCCCACTGGAATGATTCAATTTTAGGATCAAGTTCTTGGAGTAAGGCTTTACATGATGGTTATTTTTCTATTGAAACTACTCAAGAGGCTTCTTCTCCAGAGTTCTCAAGACTGAATCTCGATCAATTAAGAGGAGCTTCTTCAGATGGAATGAGTCTTGTATTGTATTCTAAAACCGGTATGGGTGATGGACAGCAAGCAAATAATCCTTGGCTGCAAGAATTTCCTGATCCTATCACCAGAGTGAGTTGGGATAATTACTTGACGGTATCGATGAGTGATGCAAAAGCTCTTGGATTGCGAAATATTAATACTTCAAACGGTGCGCTTAACGGTAGCTATGCAACTGTCACTGTTGGAGCTCAAACCTTAAAAGTTCCAGTACTTATTCAACCAGGACAAGCCAAAGGCACAGTTGGTCTTTCGTTTGGTTATGGTAAACGAATGGGACTTAAAGATGAAATGCAAACAGGCGTTAACGCTTATGCATTATATCAAAATTTTGAAAAAGTTCAAACCGTTTCAGTTAAGCTAGAAGCTGGTGAGCATGAATTTGCATGTGTACAGTTACACAACACCTTAATGGGTAGAGGAGATATTGTTAAAGAAACTACACTAGAAATCTTTAATACAAAAGATAAAGCCTCGTGGAACCAAATGCCACAGGTTTCTAAAAATCATATCGAGTTTGATGTTACATCTCCTGAAGTAGATATGTGGCAAGAATTTGATCGAAGTATAGGGCATCATTTTAACCTCTCAATTGATTTGAACTCCTGTACCGGTTGTGGCGCTTGTGTTGTAGCTTGTCATGCCGAAAATAATGTGCCTGTTGTTGGTAAAAGTGAAGTACGTAAATCACGTGATATGCACTGGTTACGAATTGATCGGTACTATTCATCAGCTACAACTTTTGAAGGAGATAATGAAACAAAAGACGCCATCTCAGGAATCGGAGATTCACTGAATACTTTTGGAGAAATGGAGCAAGCGGCAGCTAACCCACAAGTTGCATTCCAACCTGTAATGTGTCAGCATTGTAATCACGCTCCGTGTGAAACAGTTTGTCCAGTAGCCGCGTCATCCCACGGAAGACAAGGTCAGAATCATATGGCATACAACCGTTGTGTTGGAACCCGATACTGTGCAAATAACTGTCCTTATAAAGTACGTCGCTTCAACTGGTTTTTGTATAATAAAAATGACGAGTTTGATTATCATATGAATAACGACTTAGGACGTATGGTATTGAACCCTGATGTTGTTGTCCGATCAAGAGGAGTAATGGAAAAATGCTCCATGTGTATTCAAATGACTCAAAAAACTATTTTGGACGCTAAACTTAAAGGAGAAGAAATTAAAGACGGAATGTTCCAGACAGCCTGTTCAAATGCCTGTTCATCAGGAGCTTTGGCTTTTGGAGATTTAAACGATAAAGAAAGTAAAGTTGCTGCATTGCATCAAGATGACCGCATGTACCACTTGTTGGAGCATGTAGGGACCAAGCCCAATGTAATGTATCAAGTAAAAGTTAGAAATACCGACGAGGTATAATTTAGAAAAATAGATCTATGGCATCGCATTACGAAGCACCTATTAGAAAACCACTGGTAACTGGAGACAAAACCTACCATGATGTCACCGTAGATGTTGCCGCACCTGTCGAGGGAGTCGCAAACAAACAATGGTGGATTGTTTTTGGGATTGCATTAACTGCCTTTTTATGGGGTGTTGGATGTATCATTTATACAATATCAACTGGTATTGGAACATGGGGATTAAACAAGACCGTGGGTTGGGCTTGGGACATCACCAATTTTGTGTGGTGGGTAGGAATTGGTCATGCCGGAACACTCATCTCTGCAGTACTTTTATTATTCAGGCAAAAATGGCGTATGGCCATTAACCGTTCAGCAGAAGCCATGACTATTTTTTCCGTGATTCAGGCAGGTTTATTTCCTATCATCCACATGGGAAGACCTTGGTTAGCCTATTGGGTGCTTCCAATTCCTAACGGATTTGGTTCTCTCTGGGTCAACTTTAATTCACCCTTACTCTGGGATGTTTTTGCAATTTCAACTTACCTCTCTGTGTCATTAGTCTTTTGGTGGACCGGATTACTTCCAGATTTCGCCATGATACGAGATAGAGCTGTTATGCCTTTTCAGAAAAAAATATACAGTTTACTTAGTTTTGGTTGGTCTGGAAGAGCAAAAGATTGGCAACGTTTTGAGGAGGTTTCATTGGTTTTAGCAGGTTTAGCAACACCCTTGGTGCTTTCAGTCCACACTATTGTATCCTTTGATTTTGCCACCTCGGTTATACCCGGTTGGCACACTACAATTTTCCCACCGTATTTTGTAGCGGGAGCGATTTTTTCAGGATTTGCGATGGTAAATACGCTGCTGATCATCATGCGTAAGGTGTCTAATTTAGAAAACTACATTACAGTTCAACACATAGAATTAATGAACATTGTGATTATGATCACGGGTTCTATTGTTGGAGTTGCCTATATAACTGAGCTCTTTATTGCGTGGTATTCAGGGGTAGAATACGAACAGTATGCATTTTTAAATAGAGCGACAGGGCCCTATTGGTGGGCATACTGGTCAATGATGACATGTAACGTGTTTTCACCACAGTTTATGTGGTTTAAAAAACTGAGAACCAGCATCATGTTTTCCTTTATCATTTCTATAGTGGTAAACATTGGAATGTGGTTTGAACGTTTTGTTATTATTGTGACTTCATTACACAGAGATTATCTGCCTTCTTCTTGGACGATGTTCTCTCCAACTTTTGTAGACATTGGAATTTTTATAGGTACGATAGGATTCTTCTTTGTGTTATTCTTGTTGTATGCACGAACCTTCCCTGTAATTGCTCAGGCTGAAGTGAAAACAATATTAAAAGCTTCTGGTGAGAAGTATAAAAAATTAAGAGACGGTAAATCATGAGTGATAAAGTAGTACATGCCCTTTACGACGACGACGACGTGCTTTTAAGCGCCGTCAAAATGATTCGTTCTGAAAAGCACCATATTGAAGAGGTGTATACACCATTTCCAGTTCACGGGCTAGATAAGGCCTTAGGACTTGAAGAAACTCGTATTGCAATCATGGCTTTCATCTATGGATGTATTGGTTTGTGTGTTGCTGTGGCGATGATGAATTTTATAATGATCGATGATTGGCCTCAAAATATTGGAGGAAAACCAAGTTTTTCATACTTAGAAAACATGCCTGCTTTTGTACCAATCATGTTTGAGATGACTGTATTTTTTGCAGCTCACTTGATGGTGATTACATTTTATATGAGAAGTAAATTGTGGCCCTTTAAAAAAGCAGAAAATCCTAATCCCTTAACTACAGATGATAAATTTCTTGTAGAAATAGGAATTCATGACAATGAGAAGGAGCTTGAAAAACTCTTAAAAAAGTCAGGAGCCATAGATGTTTCAATAATAGAAAAGTCAGAATAGATGAGTTATAAAAACCTATTGTTTTGTGTAATTGTTACTTTGGGAATGCAGTCTTGCTTTAATCCCTCCAAACCCAATTACCAATATTTTCCTAACATGTATGAGCCAGTAGGTTATGAAACCTATGCAGATACGGATGCATTCGCAAATGGAATTGAAGCTCAAATCCCAGTAGTAGGATCCGTAATGAGAGGTTGGGAGCCTTACGATTACCCTGACACTAATGAGGGCTATGAAGCTGCAAAAGCTGAATTGATTTCACCCATAATGGATACAGAAAATAATCTTGCCAACGGCAAAGAGCTTTATGGAATTTATTGCGCTGTATGTCATGGAAATAAAGGCAATGGTCAAGGTATTTTAATGACTCGAGAAAAATTTCTAGGAGTTCCTAGTTATGCAGACAGAGAAATTACACCCGGTAGTATCTATCACGTACTGATGTACGGAAAAAATGCCATGGGTTCACATGCAGGTCAAGTCAATGCTGAAGAGCGTTGGCAAATCGCACAGCATGTTATGGAATTAAGAAATAAGCTAGTTAAATAATATTTAAGGAAAACAAATGATGTATACCTTTCCAAATAAACTTAGAAATTTAGCCTTCATATTCATGGCTATTGGTTTCATAGGACTAGTCTATGGATTCCTTAGTGCGCCATCAACTATTGCTGAAGCTAAAGCTATGGTCGCCGCAAATCACGGAGAGGAACATGGATCGTCCCATGACACTTCTGACACCCATGCAACACCAGATGCGAATTCTGATCACAACGAAGACAACCTTCACTCTGATGAAGCTGCTGATACTTATGGGGAAGAAACTCACGACACCGCACACCAAAATGGAAACGAAGCACATGCAACAACAGCGCATGGCGAATCCCACGATGCCGAACACGATGAGCATGTATTTCATCAGTTGAGTAATAAACCTTGGGCAGCACTTTATGTTGCAGCATTCTTTTTCTTTATGATCTCTCTTGGAGTTTTGGCATTTTATGCAATTCAACGTGCAGCACAGGCAGGTTGGTCTCCAGTTCTATATAGAGTCATGGAGGGCATCACAGCGTATATGCTTCCAGGAGGTATAATCGTTATTGCAATTTTAGCTCTTTCGAGTATGCATTTTAACCATCTCTTTATTTGGATGGATCCAGAAGTAGTTGCTCATGATAAATTAATTGCCGGAAAAACAGGATTTTTAAATGTTCCTTTCTTTTTAGTCCGTGCGCTGATTTACATTGGCGGCTGGGCGACTTATCGTTATTTTTCAAGAAAATTTTCCTTGGCCCAAGACCAAGCAGATGATATTTCCAACCACAAAAAGAACTTTAGAATTTCAGCAGGATTTTTGGTCTTTTATATTGTTACCGAATCCATGATGTCTTGGGACTGGATTATGTCGATTGATCCACACTGGTTTAGTACTTTGTTTGGATGGTATGTTTTTGCCAGTATGTTTGTTTCAGGAATTACGGCCATTGCGCTAATTACCATATATCTAAAATCGAAAGGATATTTAGAGTTTGTAAATGACAGTCATATTCATGATCTCGGAAAATTCATGTTTGGTATTAGTGTCTTTTGGACCTACTTATGGTTTTCACAATTTATGTTGATTTGGTATTCCAATATACCGGAAGAAGTCACTTACTTTATGACACGAATAGAAGATTACAACCTGCCTTTCTTTGGAATGGTAGTTATGAATTTTATTTTCCCACTGTTGATTTTAATGAACAGTGATTATAAACGAATCAATTATTTTATTGTAATGGCGGGTATTGTCATTATTCTAGGACATTACATGGATGTGTTTAATATGATTATGCCCTCTGCAGTAGGAGATCAATGGTTTATTGGAATTGCAGAAATAGGAGGATTTTTATTCTTCTTAGGTCTTTTCATCTATGTTGTATTTAGCGAATTAACAAAAGCACCTTTACTGGCGAAAGGTGACCCCTTTATGGGAGAGAGTGAACGTTTTCATTATTAAAAAAAATCGAAAAGATAAATGAATATATTTTTGATACTTTCTGTACTTGTTTTGATTGCCATTTCAATATGGCAAATCACTAAGATTTTCGAACTTTCACAGGCAAAGAAAGTCAATACTCAAGTAGCTGACGATTCGGACAACAACCTGAATGGAAAGCTGATGTTTGCCTTTCTGATTTTTATCTACGGGATTACGATTTTCTCATTTTGGAATTATGGTGATGTTTTATTACCTGATGCAGCTTCTGAACACGGCGCTGATTATGATAACTTGATGTGGATTTCGTTTGCTATTATATTCTTTGTTCAAACAATCACTCAAGCGTTATTGCATTATTTCTCATATAAGTACCGTGGAGAAAAAGGTAAAAAGGCTTTGTTCTACGCTGACAATGAAAAACTGGAAATGATTTGGACTATCATTCCTGTAATAACTCTTGCTGGATTAATTTTATACGGTCTTTACACTTGGACAGATATCATGACGGTAGAGGAAAACGATGAAGCTTTAGTGGTTGAGCTATACGCACAACAATTTAACTGGAAAGCACGCTATGCAGGAGAAGATGGAGTTTTAGGAGATGCGAATGTGCGCTTTCTTCAAGATTTTGAAGGCAGGAATTTAGTAGGTTTAGATGCAACAGATCCTAACGGATTTGACGACGTAGTGGTTCAAGAATTACACTTACCAGTGGGTAGAGAAGTCATTTTTAAAATGCGTTCTCAAGACGTATTACATTCGGCCTATATGCCTTTTTTCAGAGCACAAATGAATTGCGTTCCGGGGATGATTACTGAGTTTGCTTTTACACCAAACAAGACAACTGAGGAAATGCGAATTGATCCTGACATGACAGCCAAGGTTAAAAAGATTAATAAACTTAGAGTTGAAAAAAGTAAGGAGCTTGTGGCAAGTGGAGATACGGCGTTAGATCCTTATGAATTTGATTTTCTTTTACTTTGTAATAAAATTTGTGGAGCATCACATTACAATATGCAAATGAAGATTATAGTAGAAACAGAAAAAGAATTTGAAGAATGGATGACTTCTCAGCAAACCTTTGCAGAAGTAATTCAATAATTAAAAATTAAAAAAAAAGATTATGTCAACAGCAGCAGCAGTACATACAGAAGAGGATCACGGACATCATCACAAAGAAACTTTTGTAACCAAATACATCTTTAGTCAGGATCATAAAATGATCTCTAAACAGTATTTAATTACAGGATTATTTATGGGAATTATCGGTATTGCCATGTCCCTTTTATTCCGTTTACAATTGGCTTGGCCTGAACAACCCTTTGGAATTTTTGAAGTTCTATTAGGAAAGTGGGCACCAGACGGAGTTATGGATCCCAACGTATATTTGGCTTTGGTTACAATCCACGGAACCATCATGGTCTTTTTTGTATTGACCGCTGGATTGAGTGGTACGTTTAGTAACCTTTTAATCCCTCTACAAATTGGAGCACGTGATATGGCCTCAGGCTTGTTAAACATGATTTCCTTTTGGTTATTTTTCGTTTCTAGTGTCATCATGGTACTTTCTTTATTTGTAGAAGCAGGTCCGGCAGCAGCAGGATGGACCATTTACCCACCCTTAAGTGCCCTGCCTCAAGCCCAGCCTGGTTCTGGAACTGGTATGACACTTTGGTTAGTCTCTATGGCTATCTTTATTGCTTCTTCTTTGTTGGGATCATTGAATTACATTGTAACTGTAATCAACCTTAGAACAAAAGGGATGAGTATGACGCGTTTGCCGCTTACAATTTGGGCCTTTTTTGTAACTGCAATTATTGGAGTAGTTTCTTTCCCTGTATTGCTTTCGGCAGCCCTTTTATTAATCATGGATCGAAGTTTTGGAACTTCTTTCTTTTTATCCGATATATTTATTCAAGGAGAGGTATTGCACTATCAAGGAGGATCCCCTGTATTGTACGAACACCTGTTCTGGTTCTTAGGTCACCCGGAGGTATATATTGTACTTTTACCTGCGTTAGGGATTACCTCTGAAATTATTGCAACGAATGCGCGTAAACCCATCTTCGGTTACCGTGCCATGGTTGCTTCGATTCTTGCCATTGCATTTTTGTCCACCATTGTATGGGGACATCACATGTTCATTTCAGGAATGAATCCATTCTTAGGTTCGGTATTTACCTTTACCACCTTACTGATTGCGATTCCTTCTGCAGTAAAAGCATTTAACTACATTACCACGCTTTGGAAAGGAAACCTGCAGCTCAATCCTGCCATGCTCTTTTCTATTGGCTTAGTTTCTACCTTTATTACTGGAGGATTAACAGGAATTATTTTAGGTGATAGTACATTAGATATCAACGTACACGATACTTATTTTGTAGTAGCTCACTTCCACTTGGTAATGGGAATTTCAGCTTTATATGGCTTGTTTGCGGGAGTGTATCACTGGTTCCCAAAGATGTTTGGCCGTATGATGAATAAAAATTTAGGATATGTACACTTTTGGGTCACAGCCGTATGTGCCTACGGTGTGTTTTTCCCCATGCACTTTATCGGGATGGCAGGTCTTCCTAGAAGATACTATACCAATACAGCCTTCCCTTATTTTGATGATTTAGCAGATATTAATGTTTTGATCACAGTATTTGCTCTCATTGCAGGAGCAGCTCAAATCGTATTCCTATACAACTTTATCCACAGTATGTTCTATGGTAAAGAAGCAGTTCAAAACCCTTGGAGATCCAATACGCTTGAATGGACGGCTCCGGTTGAACATTTCCACGGAAACTGGGAAGGTGAAATTCCTCATGTACACCGATGGGCTTATGACTATTCTAAGCCAGGTCATGAAGAGGATTTTGTGCCTCAAAACATTCCGCTCAAAAAAGGAGAGGAAGAACTGCAACACTAATGACAAACAATTGAATTAAACTGAAAAGAACCCATCCCCACGGATGGGTTTTTTTTGTTTTCACCTTTGGCGGTGTTCCAAAATGCTTTCGGTCCCGTGTATTACCAAAAGAAAAATTATCTTTGATGTAATGAACGAAAATTTAGATCCTACCGACGAACAATTTACGCCTGAAGAGCAGGATTTTGATCGTGCCTTACGGCCTTTACAATTTGATGATTTTGCAGGACAGGATGCCATTTTAGAGAATTTAAAAGTTTTTGTTCAAGCCGCAAAGCAAAGGGGCGAGGCTTTGGACCATACCTTATTTCACGGACCTCCAGGGCTTGGAAAAACTACTTTAGCTCATATTTTAGCTAACGAATTGGAGGTAGGGATTAAAATGACTTCTGGTCCGGTATTAGATAAGCCAGGAGATTTAGCAGGCTTATTGACCAACTTACAAGCTCAAGATATTTTATTCATCGATGAAATTCATCGGTTGAGTCCCATTGTGGAAGAATACCTTTATTCTGCCATGGAGGATTATAAGATCGACATCATGATAGAGTCCGGACCAAATGCCCGAACCGTTCAGATTAATTTAGAACCCTTTACCTTGGTTGGTGCAACAACTCGTTCAGGTTTATTGACCGCACCTATGCGTGCCCGTTTTGGAATCAGTAATCGATTGCAATATTATTCTACAGAATTATTATCGACCATTGTGACAAGAAGTGCAGAAATTCTCAAAGTCCCTATTAATCAGGACGCAGCTATTGAAATTGCGGGAAGAAGTAGAGGTACCCCTCGAATTTCGAACGGCTTATTGAGACGTGTACGAGATTTTGCACAAATCAAAGGAAATGGCTCTATTGACATAAAAATCACACAATTTGCCTTGAAGGCACTTCAAGTTGATGCCTACGGTTTGGACGAAATGGACAATAAAATTCTTTCAACTTTGATTGATAAATTTAAAGGAGGTCCTGTAGGAATTACTACTCTGGCTACTGCAGTTTCAGAAAATGCTGAAACTATAGAAGAAGTGTATGAGCCTTTTTTAATTCAACAGGGATTTATCGTCAGAACGCCAAGAGGGAGAGAAGTTACCGCCCGAGCCTATTCTCACCTAGGTCGGATAAAAAACAATCAAGAAGGTTTGTTTTAATTGTTGCGCTCATGAGTTTACAATCAGCGTACAGTACAAAAATTAAATCAGCAGCCCGTTCACTAGGTTTTTTTTCTTGTGGTATTTCCAAAGCAGATTTTCTAGAGGAGGAAGCTCCTCGATTAGAACAATGGCTCAATAATGGTCGACAGGGGGACATGTCCTTTATGGAACGAAATTTTGACAAAAGATTGGATCCCAGATTACTCGTTCCTGGAGCTAAAAGCGTGGTCTCTCTTTTGTTGAATTACCATACCGATCAAAAGCAACTGGATCCTGAAGCACCTAAAATTTCATCCTATGCTTATGGGACAGACTATCACTTTGTAATCAAAGAAAAGTTGAGAGAATTGATGGAGTTTATCCATAAGGAAATTGGTGAGGTCAATGGTAGAGTTTTTGTGGATTCAGCTCCCGTAATGGACAAAGCTTGGGCTGCCAAAAGTGGTTTAGGCTGGGTAGGAAAAAACACCAATCTGATTTCCAAAAAAGTGGGTTCCTTTTTCTTTATTGCAGAATTGATCATCGATTTAGAATTAGACTATGACGCACCCGTTACAGATCACTGCGGAAGTTGTACTGCCTGTATAGACGCCTGCCCAACAGAGGCATTGATTCAGCCCTATCAAATTGACGGAAGTAAATGTATTTCCTATTTAACCATTGAACTCAAAGACAGTATTCCTTCTGAATTTCAAGGAAAAATGGATAATTGGGCTTTTGGTTGTGATGTTTGTCAAACCGTTTGCCCTTGGAATCGATTTGCAACACCTCACAATCAGGCTGCCTTTGAACCGCAGTCCGAGCTACTCTCACTCACCAAAAAAGAATGGGAAGAAATGACAGATACAGTTTTTAATACTGTATTTAAAAATACTGCTGTCAAGAGAACAAAATTTGAGGGTTTAAAAAGAAACATCAAGTTTTTGTCTCAAGAGTAGTAGATTCTCGAATGATTAAATCCGCCGGAATAATTTCAGTGTGGAATGATTTATCCTCCGTTTTACTTTGTTGATCTTTTATAAAAAGTTGAACTACTTTTTGCCCCATGAGGTAACCATTTTGTTCTACACTACTTAATGAGGGACGCACCAACTCAGCTAGTTTCCAATTGCTAAATCCCATACAAGCAATTTCTTCAGGAATTTTAAAGCCCTGATTATGAAATTCTTTCATAGCACCAAGCGCTAACAAATCCTCCACCGCCTTGGGGTTGTTGTGGTTTCCTTCAAGCTCCTCAGGATTTGGTCGATTTTTTCCAAACAGATGCGGATGGTCTTCCCTTATTAGACGAATCTTGGAAAACCAACCACATTACCAATCCAACTGGTGCGAATATTGGTGAGCCTATTGGAAATCCATCAGTTGATCCGCGTTTAGATCATACGGTAGGTCGCCCAGGTATCCTATACAAAGGATTCCATATCATGCAGGTTGACTACATTCGTGATCTAACCTATGCAGGGCCTTATTTCTCTAAAAAACACGTAGCAGAGCCAGATGGTTTTGGTATTGGTGGTTGGGGTAACCTTACTGCGAACAACTTTAGAATTCTAAGACTTGGTCACGTAATTCTTTGGGCAGCTGAAGCTAAGGTGGAACTTGGGAAGCTAGAAGAAGCTAGAGCGCTGGTAAATCGTTTAAGAGCTAGAGCTGCTAATCCCGATGGCTTTATTCCTGAAGCAATTCAAGGTGCTACACGCCCAGAATATACTACAACTTCTAATCCTGCGGCCAACTATAATGTAGTAGAATATACAGCTGCTTGGACAGATCAAAGTTTAGCGCGAAGAGCGGTACGCTATGAAACGCGTTTGGAAACGGCTATGGAAGGAAATCGATTCTTTGACCTTCAAAGATGGGGTGTTCAAAGTGAGGTTCTTAACGATTACCTTGCCAGAGAATCTAAATACAGAGTTTACCTTCAAGGCAAGCAGTTTACAGCACCTAAAAACCAGTTCTATCCCATTCCAACCTATGCAATTGATAGATCGTTCTTAGAAGGAGAACCCACATTAACACAGGATCCTAATTACTAAAAAGTCTTTATTTTTAACTTAAAACCACATAAAGCTTACTTTATGTGGTTTTTTATTTGTTCCAATCCAATAAAATTAATTGCCTTAATCTTGTTATTGTTGGTTCTAGTTAGCATTCTTTGTACCCCATCTAATAAGTATCAAACGAAATTAATCATTCATCTAAAAATACTACTTTTGTCTTGTTGTTTCGAAAAAAGCATATAAGAGTAACAATGTCCCCAATTAAACCTAAATACTGGAAGAAAATGAAAATGAAAGGAATCTTTTTTGCAGCACTTTCACTAATGCTGTTCAACCAATGCTCTTTTGAAAAGGATACCACTTATCTTAAAAAAGTTCAAGACCCAGAATTTTTCCAACGTGCCATGCAAAACTTGACCGATATTGTGGTCTATGATATTTTCTCACCTCCTGTGGCTTCAAGGGTCTATTTGTACCCTACAATTGCAGCTTATGAAGTAATGGCGTTAAAATATCCCGAGAAGTACCATTCTTTAGTAGGTCAAGTAAAAGAGTTAAATCCAATTCCACCCAGTTCAGATGAAAACATCAATCCTCATCTAGCCTCTTTATTTGCTTTTAATAAAGTGGGTATGGCTCTGATTTTTTCAGAAAATAAGATGGATTTGTTTCAAGAAAATTTTAAGGTAGAGTTAGATGAATTGAACGTTCCGAATAAAGTGGTTAAAGCGTCAGAAAAATATGGCAATGAAGTAGCAGCTTCCATTTTAAAGTGGGCCTCCAAAGACCTATACAATCAAACGCGAACTTACCCAAAATACACTATCAAGGAAGAAGATCGATTTTGGAAGCCAACGCCGCCAGATTATATGGACGGTATTGAGCCCCATTGGAAAGAAATCAGAACCATGGTTATTGATTCTTCAAATCAATTTGCTCCTAAAGATCCTTTACCTTTTGATTTAAAGGAGGGAAGTCCATTTCAAAAGCAGTTGATGGAGGTTTTCGAAGTTACCAATCAGTTAAGCGAAGAACAGGTTGATATAGCTAAGTTTTGGGATTGTAATCCCTATGTAACGCATCATCGTGGCCATGCAATGTTTGCCACTAAAAAAATCACACCCGGAGGCCATTGGATTGGCATTACAGCAATTGCAACAAGACAAGCTCAAAGTACTTTCGATGAGACCATTAATGCCTATGCCAACGTATCCATTGCTTTATTTGATGCTTTTATCAGTTGTTGGGATGAAAAATGGGACACCCTGATTGTTCGTCCTGAAACTTTGATTAATCAATATTACGATGAGGAGTGGTTACCTCTTTTACAAACACCGCCATTCCCTGAATATACCAGTGGCCACTCTGTCATTTCAAGAGCCGCAGCTGTAACCCTAACAGACTTATTTGGCGATGATTTTGCGTTTACAGATACTACAGAACTTCTGTATGGCTTACCCGAGCGAAAATACACTTCCTTTTTTCATGCTTCAGAAGAAGCAGCAATTTCAAGACTATACGGCGGAATTCATTATATGATGGCCATTGAGGAAGGAGTCAAACAAGGTCATTCTGTGGGGACTTACCTAGTAGAGAATCTACAAACGATGAACAAAACAGTTAAGCCGAATTGAATTAAGTGAAAATGTAGCTTAGACTCTCGATGTAAAATGACAAGTTGAGAACGAGTGAATCAGCCTGTTTTCTGAAGGCGTTAAATCTTTTCTTTTGTTGACGAACAGAAGTCCAAAATTCATGAGGGATTCATAAAAAAGTCATTTCTTTACAACAAATAAAACAGTTTTATGCAAAAAAAACAGCAGAGAAGAGCAGCTTTGGTTTATCATGCAAAACCTAGACCTGGAAAGATAGAAGTAGTTCCAACTAAAAACTATGATACTCAAAGAGATCTAGCACTTGCCTATTCCCCTGGTGTAGCCATTCCTTGTATGGAAATTGAAAAAAATAAAACAAATAGTTACAAGTACACAAACAAAGGGAATTTAGTTGCGGTTATATCAAACGGAACTGCGGTACTTGGGTTGGGAGATATTGGACCCGAGGCCTCAAAACCAGTAATGGAAGGAAAAGCACTTTTGTTTAAAATATTTGCAGATATTGATGTTTTTGATATTGAAGTAGATGCAAAGGACCCAGATCAATTTATTGAGGCAGTAAAAGCAATTGCTCCCACTTTTGGAGGAATTAATCTAGAAGATATCAAATCCCCAGAAGCTTTTGAGATTGAACGCAGACTCAAAGAAGAGCTGGATATACCTGTAATGCATGACGATCAGCATGGTACAGCCATCATCTCTGCCGCTGCATTATTAAATGCCCTTGAACTGGCCGATAAAAAAATTGAGGAAGTGAAAATTGTTGTCTCAGGAGCCGGCGCAGCAGCTATTTCATGCACCAAGTTATACCGTGCATTTGGAGCCAATGTTAACACTATTGTGATGTTGGACAGCAAAGGCGTTATTAGAAAAGATCGTGAATATTTAAGTCCAGAAAAAAATGAATTTGCTACAGACCAAGACCTACATACCTTAGATGAAGCTATTGCTGGTGCAGATGTCTTTATAGGATTGTCAATGGCAGATATTTTGAGTCCAGAAATGCTGCTGAAAATGGCAAAAAATCCAATTGTTTTTGCCATGGCTAATCCCAACCCAGAGATTGAATACACCTTGGCTTGTAAGACAAGAGAAGATGTGATCATGGCTACGGGGAGGTCGGACCATCCCAATCAGGTAAATAATGTTCTAGGTTTTCCTTTTATTTTCAGAGGAGCACTAGATGTTCGGTCAACAACAATCAATGAATCCATGAAAATGGCGGCGGTCAAGGCGCTTGCAGAATTGGCTAAAGAGCCTGTACCTGAACAAGTAAATGTAGTATATGACGAAACCCGTTTGACTTTCGGAAGAGAATATATTATTCCAAAACCATTCGATCCTCGCTTGATCTCAACCATCCCTATTGCGGTAGCTAAAGCAGCTATTGAATCCGGTGTAGCAACAGAACCCATTGAAGACTGGGAACGTTATAAAGAAGAACTTTCAAGCCGGCTTGGAAATAGTCAAAAAATGGTCCGGATTTTACACGATCGTGCAAAGGCTTCACCCAAACGTTTGGTTTTTGCTGAAGCTGATCAAATGGACGTATTGAAAGCAGCTCAAATCGTTCAAGAAGAGGGAATCGCTATTCCTATTCTACTTGGTAATAGAGCAACTATTGATGATTTAAGAGCTGCAATAAATTTCAACGAAGAAGTTGAGGTTATTGACCCTAAGGAAGAAAAATATAAAGAGCAGCGAAATATTTATGCAGAACTATTTTGGAACGATCAACGCAGAAAAGGATATACCTTATACGACACTCAGCGACTGATGCGAGAGCGTAATTATTATGCCTCTATGATGATCAAAAATGGAGATGCTGACGCAATGATTTCAGGCTACTCAAGAAATTACCGTTCTGTGGTGAAGCCAATTTTAGAAACGATATCTAAAGCAAAAGGGGTAAATAGAGTAGCTGCTACGAATTTGATGCTGACCAAAACAGGACCGTTATTTCTTTCAGATACCACCATTAATGTTGATCCTTCTGCTAAAGAATTAGCAAAAATAGCTCAGATGACTGCAAACATGGCCAAACTTTTTGGCATGGAACCTGTAACAGCACTTTTATCATTTTCAAACTTTGGTTCATCTCGTTTCCCACAAGCAAAGAAAGTAAGTGATGCCGTTGCCATGTTACATCGAAGTAATCCAGAATTGATGGTAGATGGACCCATTCAGTCGGATTTTGCTTTAAATAAAGAAATGCTCCAAAAAGGGTTTCCTTTTTCAAGTTTGAGCAACAGGAAGGTGAATGTTTTAGTATTTCCTAATTTGGATGCTGCTAATATCACTTATAAACTAATGAAAGAATTAAAAGAAGCCCTATCCATTGGTCCAATTCTTATGGGACTGAGTGAGCCTATTCACGTTTTACAACTCGGAGCTTCGGTAGAAGAAATTGTCAATATGTCGGCAATTGCAGTTATTGACGCGCAATCTAAAAACAAATAAAGGATGATTACACAGCTTATCGGTCGTTTAGTAGAAAAATCCCCAACGGGTGTTGTTATTGATTGTAATGGGGTTGGCTATATGGTGCACATCTCATTACACACATATTCTCAATTGAGCAGCGATGAGAGCATTAAATTATTTACATATCTTCAGGTAAAAGAAGATTCTCATACTTTATTTGGATTTTTTACTACAATTGAAAGAGCCGTTTTCCAACAATTGATCTCAGTTTCAGGAATCGGAGCGAGTACTGCTAGGACCATGCTTTCTTCACTAGAACCACAGCAAATTCAACGTGCTATAGTTTCAGAAGATTTAGCAACGATTAAATCAGTAAAAGGAATTGGTTTAAAGACAGCTCAAAGGGTCCTAATCGAGTTGAAAGATAAAATGCTAAATCTCTTTGATGGTGAAGAAATTCAAGCATTTTCAAACAATACAATTAAAGAAGAAGCGTTATCAGCCTTAGAGGTTCTTGGTTATTCAAGAAAACAGTCTGAGAAAGTAATTGATAATGTCATTCAGAGCAGCCCCGATAGCTCACTGGAAGCTTTTATTAAAGCAGCTCTGAATAAATTGTAAAATCATTTGTTTGAAAGAACTCATAAAGTAGTTTTTAAATCATTTCAACCCTTCATCCATTTTATACTTTGGATGTTTCTTTGTTGTGGGTATGTTTTGGCGCAAGACAATGCTAATATTGGAGCCATAGAACTTCCGGTTCCAAGTAGTGTAGTCAGCCAGTATACCTATGATCCAGTGACAGATCGTTATGTTTTTTCACAAGAAATTGGAGGCTATCCGATTAGTGTACCCCTAGTGCTTTCAGTAAAAGAGTATCAAGCTTTAGTGCTTAAAGAAAAGATGAAAATCTATTTCAAAGAAAAAGTTCAAGCACTAAGTGGAAGGGGAACTAATGTGGAAGAAACTCAAAAAAACCTACTTCCAGAACTGTACGTAAACAATAAATTTTTTGAATCTATTTTTGGAAGTAATGCAATAGATATCTCTCCTCAAGGATCTATTGGGATTGATCTAGGCTACCGGTATCAACGAAATGACAATCCAATTGCTTCGGTGATTAATAGGCGTTCCCCAGGATTCGAATTTGATCAACGCATCAGTTTGAGCTTATTGGGAAAAATAGGAGAACGACTTCAAATAACTGCCAATTACGACACGGAATCAACCTTTGATTTTCAGAATTTGGTAAAAATTCAATTCAATCCTCCTCAAATTTCAGAACTCAAAGAGATCGTCCCAGGAATCATTCCAGGCGAATTGGGTTCTAAATTACAAGAGGTTCAGAACATGGCAACCGAGGTGGATCAACAAATCAATAAAGCTCAACAAAAGGTAGATCAGGTAAAAGGATTGGTGAACGAAGGCAAAAACACATTGAATCAATCACGTCAAAAAATTGAAAGCTTAAAGCAAAATGCCACTCAATTTGCTAGTAATCCTTTAGCTGCTGGAAATCGCGTTTCAGAATTTTTAAATGGAAAAGTAACCGAGGATGCAATTTTACAAAATATTGATATTGGGAATATCAGCATGCCTATCAACAGTAATTTGATTCAGGGAGCTCAAAGTCTGTTTGGGGTTCGGGCTGACTTGAAATTTGGGAATACCACCCTGTCTGGAGTCTTCTCAGAGCAAAGATCTCAATCGCAAAATATAACAACTCAAGGAGGAGGAAAGTTACAAGAGTTTGAATTATATGCATTAAACTACGAAGAGGATCGCCACTATTTCATCAGTCAATATTTTAGAAACAACTATGACAAATTTTTAGAAACCTATCCCTATATCAATTCTCCAGTTCAAATTACTCGAATTGAAGTTTGGGTAACGAATCGTGGATATCAAACTCAAAATGTTCGAAATATTGTTGCATTACAAGATTTGGGAGAGGCTAATCCAGAGCGGACCAATCTTGCAAATCAAGTAACAAACTTCATCAATGTAAGTGATGATAATTACCCTCCCGGTAATGAGGTGAACCGACTTGATCCTGGTGATATTGGATTTGATGGAATTTTAACTGACGAAATTCGTGACATAGCTACCGTAAAAAACGGTTTTGGAACTACTCGTGTGAATGAAGGGTACGATTATGCAATTTTAGAAAGTGCGAGAAAATTGAGTTCACAAGAATTTTCATACCATCCACAGTTGGGGTATATTTCTTTAAATCAAAGATTAAGTAACGATGAAATTCTTGGAATTGCTTATCAATACAGCTTTCAAGGAAAAATTTATCAAGTAGGAGAATTTGCAAATGGGGACATTCCAGGAACCTCCCTCATTCAAACTGGAAATACGAACCAGCAAAACCCACGGAATGCGGTTGTTCAGACAAACAATTTAATTGTAAAAATGTTAAAGAGTAGTGTGACCGATGTTCGTCAGCCAGTTTGGGACTTGATGATGAAAAATATTTACAATACGGGAGCTTTTCAATTATCTGATGAAGACTTTAGACTGAGTATTCTGTACACTGACCCTTCTCCCATCAATTATATGACTCCCGTTGATGCTTCCATCTGGCCTGAACAATTGGATAACGAAGTATTGTTGAATACTATGGACTTGGACCGATTAAATGCCTATCAAGACTTAGTTCCCAATGGAGACGGATTCTTTGACTACATCCCAGGAATTACAGTAGATCCAAGATATGGAAGAATAATTTTCCCGAAAGTGGAGCCTTTCGGGGAGTTTTTATTTGAACTTTTAGACAATCCAGAATCTGCAAAGGAAAGCTACACGCAGGAAAACAGTTACAATAAAAATCAAAAGCGTTATGTCTTTCGCGAAATGTATAGTCTCACTAAAGCAGCTGCATTGGAGTTTTCAGAGAAAAATAAATTTCAATTAAAAGGTCGTTACAAGTCTGAAGGTGGAGATGGAATTAATATTGGAGCATTCAATGTCCCTAGAGGTTCAGTTCGGGTTACAGCCGGCGGTAGGGTATTGCGCGAGGGTTTAGATTATATTGTCAATTACGAGATTGGCCGTGTTAAAATTTTGGATGAGGGCTTAAAAGCATCAAATATTCCAATTGATATTTCAGTAGAAAACAATTCTTTTTTCAATCAGCAAAATAAACGTTTTTCTGGATTTAATGTCAATCATCGAATATCAGATAAAATTAATGTTGGTGGAACATTAATCAATTTAAGTGAGAATCCATTGACCCAAAAAGCCAATTACGGTACAGAACCCGTAAACAACACCATGATGGGCTTCAATACCAATTTCTCAACAGAAATACCCTTTTTGACTCGAATAGTTAACAAATGGCCAACGATTAAAACCAGTACTCCATCCCAGCTTTCTTTTAGAGGGGAGCTTGCAAATTTAGTTGCAAACGATCCTAGAAATACTCAGCTCAATGGAGAGACTAATGTCTATATCGATGATTTTGAGGGTGCTCAAACCAATATTGACATCAAAGGATTTACCGCTTGGAATCTTTCCAGTGTTCCTATTAACGGTGTGCCAGGAGCTAAGAAAGAAGGACTTGAAAGCGGATTTGGCCGTTCCAAGTTAGCGTGGTATTCAATCGATCAAGTTTTTTATTCAAGACAACCGGATGGGATTAACAATAATGATATTTCTTTAAATGAAACACGTCGTATTTTTATCGACGAATTATTTCCAGAGCAAGACTTAGTTCAAGGAACACCCAGAACACTCCCAACCTTTGACTTGGCTTATTATCCAGAAGAGCAAGGGCCCTATAACAACGCTCCAAATAGTTCCTTTGCCTCCAACATCAAGGAAAAATGGGCAGGAATTACTCGTTCTTTAAACGCCACAAATTTTGAGCAGTCTAATGTGGAGTTTATTGAATTTTGGCTGTTGGATACTTTTTCAGAACAAGAGTCTGCTTCAGACGATTTAGGAGAATTGGTTTTTCATTTAGGAAACATCTCAGAGGATATTCTAAGGGACGGAAGAAAACAATTTGAAAATGGACTACCTAGTACAAGTGAACAAACCCCTATATATGAAACTCCTTGGGGTAAGGTTCCTGCAAATCAATCTTTAGTTTATGCTTTTAACGCTGTAGAAGAAGATCGAATTTTACAAGATGTCGGTTTGGATGGTCTGTCTGATGAACAGGAAAGGGCAGTATTTACCAATGGACCTGCAGAAGATCCTGCAAGAGATAATTACAAGTATTTTTTACAAGTAGATGGAGGGATTTTAGATCGATATAAACAATACAATGGTTTTGAAAACAATACTCCAGTAGCATTTAGCGACACCGATAGGGGGAACACAACAGAGCCGGATACTGAAGATATTAATAGGGATCAAAGTATGAATACTATTGATAGTTATTTTGAGTATCGTGTACCGATATATAAAAATATGCAAGTGGGAAATCACCCCTTTGTGACTGATGTTCGAGAAAATATAAAAGTAAATGCACCGAACGGAGATGAGTACACCACAAGATGGATTCAGTTTAAAGTCCCCATTCAAAAAAGCTATTATGAAAACACTTCATTTGACACTTATTTTGATGCGATAAATGCAATTGATGATCTGCGTTCCATTCGATTTATGAGAATGTTGCTTACAGGATTTGAGAAAAAAGTAGTTTTTCGTTTTGGCACCCTGGATCTGGTCCGTGGAGATTGGAGAAGGTACAATAAGTCTCTGAATGAAGAAGTTTTAGTCAACAACAATACTACGGTAGATATTAGTACGGTCAATATATTAGAAAATGAAAATAGGATTCCGATTAATTATGTACTCCCTCCAGAAATCCAAAGAGAACAGATAAACAATAATAACTCTATCATCCGTCAGAATGAACAATCATTGTCCTTTAGGGTTTGTGATCTTCAGCCCTCCGATTCACGGGGAATATTTAAAGGTTTGAATTTAGATATGAGACAGTATAGTAAGCTGAGAATGTTTTTGCATGCTGAATCACTTCCGGGACAGGAGGCTTTGCCTGGCGAGGGCTCTGAAGATGAATTTGATAAACGTTTAGTTGCGTTTATTCGATTGGGTACAGATTATCAAGATAATTTTTATCAAATTGAAATTCCACTTAAACCTACAGCTTATAGTGAAAATACATCCAACCGTTACAGTGCAGAAGAAGTCTGGAATCCTGAGTCAAACTCTATTGAGGTACCCATAGATCTGCTGGCTAAAATAAAAGCTATGGCGCTGCAAGAATTGGGCCTGGGAAAGACCCTCTACTTTGATGAAGAGCTCAATTCAATCCATGAATTTTCATCGATAAGTTCACTTCCAGGGCAAAAGAAATACAAGTTTGCAATTCGTGGAAACCCTTCATTAGGGAGTATCAAAACCTTAATGATTGGTGTTAAAAACCCTTCTACTGAGTTGGGAGATGTGCTCTGTGGAGAGGTTTGGTTTAATGAATTGAGAATTTCAGGAATTGATAGTCAAGATGGATGGGCTGCTATTGGAGCTATGGATGGTAACCTTGCAGATTTTGCAACATTTTCTGCAACAGGGCGCTATTCAAGTATTGGTTTTGGAAGCATAGACATGTCTCCCAATGAAAGAACTCGGGAAGAATTACTTCAGTACGATGTTATTTCAAATGTCAATATAGATCAACTTGCTCCAAAAAAATGGGGACTTCAAATCCCTTTAAGTTTTGCTGCCGGAGAGACCCTTATTACTCCAGAATACGATCCATTTTATCAAGACATTAAACTACAAGATAGACTGGATACAGCAGAACGCGATTCACAGCGCGACTCCATAAAAAATCAATCTATAGATTATACTAAAAGAAAAAGTGTAAGTCTGATAGGGATGCGAAAAAACAGCAGTGGAGGAGGGAAGCGACGATTTTACAGTCCTGAAAATTTTGATTTTTCTTATGCCTATAATGAGTTAAAGCATCGAGATTATGAAATTGAGACGCAAGAAGAATTTAATTTGCTCTTGGGAACAAACTACGGACATTCATTTTCATCTAAACCTATAGAACCATTTAAAAAGGTAAAGTTTTTTAACCGTAAAAAATACTGGCAGTGGCTTCAGCAACTCAACTTTAATTTATTACCCAACGCAGTGCAAGCATCCGCTAATGTGAATCGGATTTTAAACAATCAAAAATTCAGGCAGGTTTATCTTGAAGGTCAAGATGCTTCCTTGCAGCGAAGCTTGCCCAATTTACAACAACGTAACTTTTTGTTTGACTACAATTATGCATTAAGTCATAACTTTTCAAGATCACTTCGGTTAAATTTTAATGCAGCAACAAGCAGAATCATCCGTCAAAATAGTTTGGCAGAAGCTGGAATTATGAATCCTTTTCAGCCGGAGAAAAATGCCCTTTGGCAAGGGATTTTTAACGCTGGAGAACCGAATAATCACCTTCAAACCTTTACACTCAATTACAAATTACCTTTTCAATATATACCGTTTCTCAGCTTTGTGGATGCTACTTACAACTATACAGGAAATTTCAATTGGCAGCGAGGCTCAGAGACCTTGTCTCAGGTGGTTAGTGATGATGGAATACCCTTAGGAATCGTCAATACAATTCAGAATAACAATACTAAAACACTCACTACTGCATTTTCTTTCTCAAAATTATATTCAGCATTGGGTTTAAAGTCTAATTCTAGAACTCCTTTTAATGCAAGAGTTCAGACTGCAAGAAAAGCAAAAGACACCCTCTCAAAAGAGAAAAATTCCTTTTTGAAAAAAGGACTAACAAAATTAGTTGACGTGATGACTTTGGTAAAACGAGTACAAGTCAGTTACAGTGAAAACAATGGATCTGTTTTACCAGGGTATTTACCTTCAGTAGGCTTTGGAGGTGGACTTCAGCCCACATTGGGATACACCCTTGGAAGTCAGGCAGACATTCGTTACGAAGCAGCACGACAAGGTTGGCTTACAGGATTTCCAAACTTCAACCAATCATTCACTCAAATGCATTCCAGTAGATTTAAAGCAACTGCTCAGTTGATTCCAATGAAAGGACTGATTATTGATTTTAATGCCGATCGAGACTATATGGAAAACCGATTGGAGAATTTTAAAGTTAGTGATCAAACCTATATCCCTAGAAATTCTAATGTTTATGGAAATTTTGGAATGTCAACAATTTTACTCAAAACAGCATTTAATCCCTCTCGAGGGGCCCAAAGTAGCAACTTTGAAAACTTCCGTAATTATCGACAGCAAATTGCAGAACGATTGGTCCAAAATACTTCTTTTGAAGGACTTGGTGATAATGAGGAAGGCTATCCTTTAGGGTATGGAAAAAACCAACAAGAGGTACTCTTACATTCTTTTCTTGCGGCTTATACTGGAGCAAGTCCTGATCGTGTTGATCTTAGCCCATTGCGTGGAACACCCTTACCCAACTGGAATTTGAAGTTTACAGGTCTTACAGAAATAAAGTCCATTTCGAAGATCTTTTCACGCTTATCAATTAATCATGCCTATAGAGCAAGTTATACGCTGACCAATTTTCAATCCAACTTTGATTTCAATCCTGATCAACCTGAGATGACAGACAAATTAGGGAATGTAATCTCTGAGCGCTTGTACTCTAATGTTAACTTGATTGAACAATTTAATCCATTGATCCGTCTGGATATGGAAATGAATAATTCCCTTAAGCTCGTTGCAGAATTACGCAAAGAACGTGCGATTTCTCTCAGCTTAGATAATAATTTGATAACAGAATCGAGTGGAGATGAATATGTTGCTGGATTAGGTTATCGGGTCAAAGATGTTCGTTTTAAAACAAATTTTGGCGGGAGAAGGGTAACGCTAAAAGGAGATTTAAATATCAGAGCTGATGTATCTTACAGAGACAATATTACTGTTCTGCGAAATTTAGAGTACGATAATAATCAAGTAACAGCAGGACAGCGGATTCTCGCTATCAAGATTAATGCAGATTATGCCTTGTCCAAAAACTTGACCGCACTTTTCTTTTACGACCATAATTTTTCTGAATTTGCCATCTCCACAGCATTCCCTCAAACGAGTATTCGCTCTGGATTTACAGTTCGTTACAACTTTGGAAACTAAAGTCATTACGAATTCAAGATTTCTTTTAAATTTGTCAATTAATATACTTTTAATGAATGTACCAGCAGAATTAAAATACACCAAAGATCACGAATGGATAAAGATTGATGGTGATGAAGCAACCGTCGGGATTACTGATTTTGCCCAAGGAGAACTCGGAGACATTGTTTATGTTGAAGTAGAAACTCTTGACGAAACATTGGAGGCTGAATCTGTTTTTGGGACGGTAGAAGCGGTAAAGACGGTTTCTGATTTATTCATGCCACTTTCGGGCACTATTACAGCTTTTAATGAGCTTTTAGAAGACGCTCCTGAAACAGTCAATGAGGATGCATACGGGGCTGGATGGATGATTAAAATCAAGCTCAGTAATACAGATGAAATCAAAAATCTTCTTGATGCTGAATCATATTCATCGCTGGTTACAGGCTAAAAGATTCTTTAGTGTACTTGCTTTTTTTTCTACACTAGTTGTAGTTTTTTTGAGTTTAAAACCTCCTTCACCAGATTCTCAGTCTTGGACATTCTTCTTTTTTAGGGGGGACCTCATCCTTCACTTTGTGTGTTACTTTGGGATGACTTTTGTCTATTTTTTTGCATTTTATACCCAAAAAAATGCTCTAAAGAAATCAGGGCTATCATCACTGCTATTAGGATGTTTATTAGAACTTTTTCAATTGGCTCCTGTTTTCCATCGTTATTTTGATTTACTCGATCTTCTGGCTAATTCTTTAGGAGTGCTTGGTGCATGGATTGCTGTCAAAGGAATATTTTACTATTCTGTCAAAGAATAAGTTGTTTATTTTAGTTTTTTTTTTAGTTTAGCTATCTAAATACTGCTGAACTATGCAACCCAAAAAAAACGAAAAAGTTGATTTAAGTAAAAATAGTAGCCTGTACTTTGTTATTGGACTGTCTTTGATATTACTTATCTCATGGCAAGCTATTGAATGGAAAACGTACGATAAAAGTCTTTACGGCTATGAAGCTTTAAATGTAGAGGATGACGACGACGAAGAAATTCCAATAACTGAACAAATTAAAACTCCACCCCCACCACCACCTCCACCACCACCAGCTCCAGAAGTAATTGAAATAGTTGAAGATGAGGAAGAGGTAGAAGAAACAGTGATTGAATCCACTGAAACCAATGAGGATGAAATCATTGAAGTGGAAGAAGTAGAAATAGAAGAAGACTTTGATGACGTTGACGTTCCGTTTGCAGTTATTGAAGATGTACCAATATTTCCAGGCTGCGAAAAAGTCTCTAAATCAGAACGAAGAAATTGCTTTCAGCAGCAAATGAATAAGCATATACGTAAAAACTTTAGGTACCCTGAAATCGCACAGGAGATGGGTATTCAAGGGCGTGTTTATGTTAACTTTATCATATCCAAAGACGGTAGTATTACCAATATTAGAATGCGAGGTCCAGATAAAAATCTTGAGAAAGAAGCACAACGGATCATCTCTAAATTACCAAGTATGACTCCTGGTAAACAAAGAGGTCGTGCTGTACGTGTACCTTTCAGTATTCCTATTACTTTTAGATTGCAATAATTAATTTGCAGTCTTTTTTGAGTTTATAAGGCCCATCGCAAGATGGGTTTTTTGTTTCCGAAAAGATTCTGTTGCTACTTTTTTTAAGTTTTTCAACAAGGCTCAAATGCTAAGGGAATAAAAATAGCTAAAAAGAAGCAAAGCGATAATTTTTTAATTGCAAAGAATGACCCCAAAGAGACAGTGAGCAAAACCAGGATGCGTTCCTTTTGGTATTCTAATTATTTTAAACTACGGTAAATTATCTGCAATCAAACCTTCTTTGATTTTTAGTTTTAATAAACGTAAAATAGATTGGACATTGGCCATTTGTCAACTATCTTTGCCGCTGAAGATGCCGAACGATGGGCCAAAACAAAACAAACTTGCTTACAACAAAAGGCTTGAGCTTAACCGATTTTTCTGAACTGACGAAGTTTAGACTATCAATTACTGTTGTTATATCATCTATAGCAGGCTATTTTTTAGCTGTAGATACAGTTCATTATCCCACACTTATACTACTTGTAGTTGGCGGTTATGCTATGGTAGGGGCATCCAATGTATTTAACCAAGTCTTTGAAAAAGATTTGGATGGATTGATGGAGCGAACTATGAATAGGCCCTTACCCACCCAAAGAATACAGCCAAGTACAGCCCTTTTTATAGGTGTTGTTTTAACGCTGACTGGTATTACGGCGCTATATGTTATCAATCTTAAAACGGCATTTTTCGCTAGTTTATCAATTTTTCTTTATGCCTGCCTGTACACCCCTTTAAAGCAAAAAACATCACTTTCAGTTTTTGTTGGGGCCTTCCCCGGTGCCATACCTTTTATGTTGGGATGGGTTGCTGCAACGAATGAATTTGGTATTGAACCAGGAGTGTTATTTATGGTTCAATTTTTTTGGCAATTTCCACATTTTTGGGCCATAGGATGGGTCATGCATAATCAATATGAAAATGCAGGATTCAAAATGCTACCTTCTGGAAAACCTGATCAGATTACAGCCTTCCAGATAGTATTCTATAGCTTTTGGACGGTTTTAATTTCACTACTGCCTGCATTTCAATATACTGGAAAACTCTATTTGACTTTACCCGCTAGTATACTGGTTGGGTTTTTAGGAATCTTTTTTCTTTATGCCGGAATTCAATTAATGTACTTAAAAACAGATAAAGCAGCTCGATCTCTAATACGAGCAAGCATTTTCTACATTACTGGAATTCAATTGATATACGTACTTGATAAATTTTTATTACAATGAACACAAACGACTCCTTAATCGTAAAAAATAACAGAGCCAAAAAAATGATGCTATGGTTCGGTATGATCAGCATGAGCATGACCTTTGCTGGTTTGACCAGTGCATATGTAGTCAGTAGTTCTCGATCCGATTGGATTGAGCAAATTGAACTGCCTTTTGCTTTTACAATCAGCACCTTCCTTTTACTCCTAAGTAGCGGAACATTTTATCTAGCATTGAAAAGCATCAAGGAAATGCTCATGAAAAGAGCTCAATCATTGCTATTGATGACTATAGTTTTGGCTTTGACCTTTATTTATTTTCAATTTCAAGGATTTGGAGAAATCATTGAACAAGGCTATTATTTTACTGGAGCAGAAAGTTCCATCACAACATCTTATTTGTATGTACTTGTACTTTTGCATTTGGCACACTTAACCGCTGGAATCATCATAGTTTTATACGTATTGTACAACACCTTTAGAAAAAAGTATTCAGTTGAAAATACACTCGGTTTTGAGTTGGCAGTCACATTTTGGCACTTTCTGGATATTCTTTGGTTATATTTATTTTTATTCGTTTCATTCTACGGGTAAAAATTAATAAATTTGTATTGAATTTAATACGAAAATATGGAAGTAACAGCCAACGCAGCTGCTGAAAACGAAGAAGTTTGGGGAGGAGGCAACCGACCTCTAAATGCTAGTTACGGCAAAATGATGATGTGGTTTTTCATCGTTTCTGATGCTCTAACGTTTACAGGATTTTTAGTTTCTTACGGTTTCTCGAGGTTTAAGAATATTAATTCTTGGCCAATCGCCGATGAAGTTTTTACTCACTTTCCCTTTTTACACGGGATTGATGCGCCCATGTACTATGTTGCCTTGATGACCTTTATTTTGATATTCTCGTCAGTTACAATGGTACTTGCTGTAGATGCTGGTCATCACATGCAAAAATCAAGGGTGACATTTTATATGCTTTTAACCATTATTGGCGGAGCGATTTTTGTTGGTTCACAAGCTTGGGAATGGAAAAATTTTATCAAAGGAGAATACGGAGCGGTTGAAACACGCGGAGGACAAATCCTTCAGTTTGTTGATGCCTCTACAGGAAAGCGAGCTGCTATTCAAGAATTTGCCATAGGTGTTGAAACAGACCGAACGACGCACCAATCTAGCAATGGGATATGGTATTCGGCAGAGACCTCGTTACCAACAGTTTCGCTAGCAGAGGTGAAGAAAGGGTTTTTGGCTGATGAGAATCTAGTCATTCGAACACAAGAATTAAACGATCAAGGTCAAAAAACAGTTCTTTCAAGAGCAGAATCAATGGGTAAGCTTAATAATGCCGTTGCCGTTGTTGAAGGTGCCAATCTGATTCATAACGAATATGGAAACCGATTGTTTGCTGATTTCTTTTTCTTTATTACCGGTTTTCACGGATTCCACGTGCTTTCAGGAGTAGTAATTAACATTATTATTTTCTTTAATGTTATCCTTGGCACTTACGAACGAAGAGGACATTATGAAATGGTTGAAAAAGTTGGGCTTTATTGGCACTTTGTCGATTTAGTTTGGGTATTTGTATTCACCTTTTTCTATCTCGTATAAATAAATAAACTTAAAAAAAATGGCTTCAGAAGGACATAAGCTTGCAATTTTCAGAGGACTTTTAAAGTTCAAATCAAATCAGCAAAAAATTTGGGGAGTATTGATCTTTCTTTCAATTGTTACTACCGTGGAGGTTGCACTAGGAATTATCAAACCTGAAATTTTAATGGGTTCGTTTTTAAAAATGAAAATTTTAAACTGGATTTTCATCATATTGACCATAGTAAAGGCCTATTATATTGGCTGGGATTTTATGCACATACGTGATGAAAAAAGCGGATTGAAGAATTCAATTGTTCTTCCTCTACTTATTTTGATTCCTTATTTGGCTTTTATTCTTTTAATTGAAGCCGATTATATATTCGACGTTATGGATTCTGGCTTTGTAGCTTGGAACTTCTAGTACCTTAATGGTTAAAAATTCAAGCGGTGTAACACTGCTTTTTTTATGAAAAAGAGTGATTTAAATAAGAAGATTGTATTAGGAATTCTATTTGTGTTCCCTCTTTTAGTCTACCTTTTTTTTGCATCAGGGAAAAACAATTTTGCTAAACTTCCTGTTCTCACAACAGAACTTATGGAAATTAGCGAATTGGACTCTTTGACTTCAATACAATTCAAAAACAAGATCACTATATTGGGGTATTGGGGAGGAAGTTTAGAAGAAAAGCAAGCTGAAGCACTCAACCTCAACGAAAAAATATACAAACGCTTTTATGAATTTGAAGATTTTCAATTTGTTTTTTTAGTAAATGAAGAATATTCTGAAGAGGTTGATAAACTTAAAAACGCTCTGAAAGAGGGTGTTGGAACTGATTTGTCTAAGTGGAACTTTGTGCCTGTTTCAAAAGAAACCATGCAAGCTCATTTCAATTCGCTCCAAACACCCCTTGAACTCAATCAAGTTGGCAGTACACCTTTTGTTTTTATCATTGACAAAGACGGTAGCCTAAGAGGAAGAAATGATGATGAAGATCTGGGCACGCTTTATGGATTTGATGCGCGTTCTGTTGCTCAAATCAATAAAAAGATGATCGATGATGTTAAAGTTATTTTAGCGGAGTATCGACTTGCATTAAAAATTTACAATACGGAACGTGAAAAATAAAAAGATGGGTAACTATAAGTACGTAGGTCTTTTTTTGGTAATTCTTACTTTTGGAATACTTTTCATTCCAAAAATAATTAACCGTATTAGCAATAATACTATGGTTCAAGACGGGCGATCAAAACCTGCTGATCCTTTACAATACATTATGCTCAACGGGGAGGCAAAGAGTGTTCCTGAGTTTGCTTTTTTGAACCAAGACAGTCTATTTATTTCCAATGAAGATTTTAAAGAAAAAGTTTATGTAGCAGAATTCTTTTTTACCTCTTGTCCAAGTATTTGTCCTATAATGAATAAAAATATGAAGCGTATTGAAGAGCGTTTTGGTTCACGAAACGACTTTGGAATTGCTTCATTTACAATTGATCCAGAACACGATACCCCATCAGTATTAAAAGAATATGCGGAGGGATATGACGTTTTTTCACAAAATTGGCATTTTTTAACTGGAGATAAAGAAAAATTATATCGTCTTGCAAATCAAGGATTTAATATCTTTGCATCAGTAAATCCTAGGGTAGAAGGTGGATTTGAACATCAAGGCTATTTCGCATTGATTGATAAAAATGGTTACATACGCTCTAGAACCGATCAATTCGACAATCCTATAGTGTATTATATGGGCTTGGATCAAGAAGACGTCGAAATTCAAGAAGTTGAATTACTCATGGAGGATATTGAAAAACTTTTAAAAGAATAATGCAATGAGTTTGAGTAAAGTAAACTATGTAAAAAAATATAAGTTGTGGATATGGGTAGTCTCAATTCTAATACCTGTAGTAGTCGCTATTTTATTTATGATTCGTATACCGAATGTAGCTCCATTAAATTTTCTTCCACCAATATATGCAGCAATTAACGGGTTAACGGCCATTGTCTTGCTTATTGCTTATTCCGCAATCCGAAGAAAAAATATTAACCTGCACGAGCAATTGATGAAAACGGCTATAGGTCTTTCAGTTATTTTTTTGGTTATGTATGTAGCTTATCATATGACTGCAGATCCCACCCCTTTCGGAGGAGAGGGATTCATAAGGTATGTCTATTATTTTATTTTAATCAGCCATATTATTCTCTCAATTGGCATCATACCTCTTGTCCTCATCACGTATGTTAGAGCCATTTCAAATTTATTTTATGAGCATAAAAAAATTGCTCGGTACACCTTCCCTATATGGATGTATATAGCTGTTACCGGAGTTATTGTTTATCTAATGATTTCTCCCTACTATGCCTAAACGAACAGCAATCCTTTTTGTAATTACGTTTGGACTGTTTTTTTTAAGTTATGACGTTGCATATTCCCAATGTTCAATGTGCCGTGCTGTGCTTCAATCTGAGGAGGGCCAGCAAACAGCCAAAGGGATTAACAATGGTATTCTTTACCTAATGGCTATTCCGTATTTACTTGTTGGACTCGTAGGCTGGAAAGTGTTTCAGATCTTAAAAAAATAATTGGATTGTAGATGTAACAAATTGTTATTGTAATAGTCTAATAATTAGAATTCCTATTTGAAAAACAGTAATTTTACCAAACTCCTAATCAAAATTCCAGATGATTAAAATAAAAAATCTTCACAAATCTTACAAAATGGGTGCATCTTCATTGCATGTATTGAAGGGAATTAATTTTGAAGTAGAGGAGGGTGAACTTGTTGCTATAATGGGGTCTTCCGGTTCTGGAAAATCTACTTTACTTAACATCTTAGGTATGTTAGACGGATTAGACAAAGGAGAATATATACTGGATGAAGTTCCTATTAAAGATTTAAATGAAACAAAAGCTGCAAAATACCGAAATAAGTTTTTGGGTTTTGTGTTCCAATCCTTCAATTTGATCAACTATAAATCTGCCCTTGAAAATGTTTCATTACCCTTGTATTACCAGGGAATTCCAAGAAAAGAACGACAAATACTTGCTATAGATTATTTAGATAGAGTTGGTTTAAAGGCATGGTCAACACACCTTCCTAGTGAATTGTCAGGAGGACAAAAGCAACGTGTTGCGATTGCCCGAGCTATGGCCTCAAGGCCTAAAGTATTACTTGCAGACGAACCTACGGGAGCATTGGATACCAAAACCTCCTATGAAGTCATGGATTTAATTCAAAAGATCAATGAGGAAGGAAAAACCATATTGGTGGTTACTCATGAACCGGATATAGCTCAAATGTGTAAGAGAATCGTTCAACTCAAGGACGGTATAATTATTGAAGATAAAAAAATAGACCAAGTTTTAGCCTCAGAATATGTTCAATAGAGATCGTTGGAGAGAAATATTTGAAACTATAGGAAAAAATAAACTTCGAACCTTTTTGTCCGGATTTACAGTGGCTTTGGGAATTTTTATTTTTATTATTCTTTTTGGATTGGGAAATGGTTTAAAAAACACCTTTCAAGAGTTTTTTCTAGATGACGCAAGTAATGCGATTTTCTTGTATCCTGGAAGAACATCCATGCCCTACAAAGGGTTTAAAGCAAAAAGAAGGATAGAGTTTGAAAATGAAGATTTGGAAGACATCAAGCGTAACTTTAGCATGTTTACTGAATACATTACCCCTAGAATTTCTCGAAGTGTATTAACGAGTTATAAAAACGAGAGTAATACATATACAACTCGTGCTATAGCTCCTGGGCACCAATTTGTCGAGAAAACTATTTTGATGAAAGGGCGTTACATCAATCAGATGGATCTTGACAAAAAAACAAAAAGTGCTGTTATAGGCAGGCTAGTAGCTAAAGATTTGTTCAAATCCGAAGATCCCATAGGCAAGTATGTCAACCTAGGATCAGCCGTATTTAAAGTGGTTGGAGTTTTTCAAGACGATGGAGGAGACAACGAAGAACGTTATATCTATATCCCTTACACAACACGTCAACTAATGGAAAAGGGTAATGACAAGATAGATCAAATCATAGTGACTTTTCCAAAGGAATTAGGACATGCAGGTGCGCTTGCCTTCGAAAATTCACTCAAAAAGTACTTTAAAGATAAAAAGTCTATTGACCCACGTGACCCTAATGGAATTTACATTCAAAACATAACTGATGATCTAAAACAAAGCCAACAGTTTGCAGTTGTTCTCCAACTTATTGTAAGTTTTGTAGGACTAGGCACCTTGATTGCTGGAATTATTGGAATCTCTAACATTATGGTGTTTGTAGTCAAAGAACGTACTAAAGAGTTGGGAATTCGTAAAGCTTTGGGTGCTACACCCCGTTCCGTAATCCAGATGATTCTACAAGAGTCTGTATTTATTACTGCTATTTCTGGATATACAGGCCTTTTTTTGGGAATTCTAGTATTAAAAAATATAGGCTTAACATTGGAAGAATATTTTATTAAAAATCCATTTATTGATTTTGGGACTGCATTTATGGCAACCGTTGTTCTAATTATATTTGGAGCAATAGCGGGCTACATTCCAGCCAAAAGAGCCTCCAGTATAAAACCTATAGTTGCACTTAGAGATGAATAGTTTAAAAGTACTTTTTGATCGGGATACTTGGCAAGAAATTTTTGGATCAATCTCCAAAAATAAAACAAGAACAGTGATTACTGTAGTTGGCGTGTTATGGGGAATTTTCATCTATATCGCTTTGTCTGGAGCTGCAAAAGGACTAGACAATGGATTTGAACGCCAATTCGAAAATATCGCAATGAACTCCATGTTTGTTTGGGCACAACGTACTAGTATTCCATATGATGGTTTTAAAATTGGGAGAAGTATTGAACTAAAACTTTCAGATATTGAATATTTAAAAAAACAGATACCTGAGATTGAATTTGTTGCTCCTCGAAATGCTAGGGGTGTTTTTGGCGGGGCAAGCCCACTTGTAGTTCGTAATAATAAATCAAGTAATTACAACGTTTATGGTGATTTTCCTGAATACACTAAAATAGCCACCAAAAAAATTTATGACAAAGGAAGATTTATTAATGAAGAGGATATTAAGTACAAACGAAAAGTATGTGTGATTGGAGAGCGTACCCAGACAGAGTTGTTTGAAAAAGATGAAAATCCAATTGGGCAATACATTCGAATTGACAATATTTATTTCCAAGTTATAGGAGTTCACAAGTTTATTCCAGGGGGAGGCTTTGAAAGTGATGGTGATATTTTTATTCCTTTTGAAACGTATCGACAGATATACAATTCAGGAGACTCAGTTCAATGGTTTACCATTGCCGCTTACGATGATGCCGATGTTGTAGCCGTTGAAAAAGATATTAAAACAGTACTCAAGAGAATTCATCGTGTATCACCAGAAGATGAACGTGCATTTGGCGGGTTTAATTTAGGTGAAGTTTTTAATAAAGTAATGGGCTTTTCTAAAGGGATGACACTTTTATCCTTAATTGTGGGAATTGCTACCATCATTGCTGGGGTTATCGGTATTGGAAATATTCTACTGATCTCAGTAAAAGAACGCACTAAAGAACTTGGAGTCCGACGAGCTTTAGGGGCAACACCTTCTGAAGTTCGTAATCAAATCATTGTTGAATCAGTTTTCTTAACACTCATTGCAGGAATTCTTGGCATTATATTGGGAGCTCTTGTCTTGGCAGGAATTAATGTGGCAACCACTGACTTAACTGATTTTCCCTATACCAATCCTACGGTACCCATTCCATTCATCCTTGGAGCCCTATTTATTATGGTTTTTCTGGGAACTTTGATAGGACTTATTCCAGCTCAAAGAGCAGTAAGTATTAAACCCATAGACGCATTAAGAGAAGAATAATAAAACACATCCAATACTATGAAAATTTTAAAATATATCGGAATTGCACTTGTCATTTTAGGTGCCTTATTTGCAACAGCTTACTTTATTAAAACCAATAATAAATCAGCCATTGAATACGATACTAAAACAGCTATGATTACCAATATTGAAAAGAAAACGGTGGTCACAGGGAAGGTAATTCCTGAAGATGAAGTAGAAATCAAGCCTCAAATTCAAGGGATTATCGAGGGTCTTTTCGTAGAAGAAGGAGACCTTGTTCAAACGGGTGATCTTTTGGCAAAAATCAAAGTTGTTCCTAACGAGCAAAACTTAAACAGTGCAAAAGGAAGGCTAAAGAATTCCAAAATTGTCTTGAATAATGCAAAGATTGAATTCGATAGAAATAAAGATCTTTTTGAAAAAGGTATCATTTCAAAGCAACAATTTCAGAATGTAGAATTACAGTACAATCAGGCCAAACAAAGTGTGAATAATGCAGCTTCAGATTTGGAAATTATCCGTTCTGGTTCTGCTGGTGGTGATGCCTCTGCCAACACCAATATCCGAGCAACCGTAGCAGGAACCATATTGGAAATTCCAGTTGAGGAAGGCTTTCAAGTCATTGCAAGTAACAGCTTTAATGCGGGTACAACCATTGCCACGATCGCGGATATGAAAAAAATGATTTTTGAAGGAAAAGTTGATGAAGCTGAAGTAGGGAAATTAAAAGTTGGAATGCCGCTGGAAGTAAACCTAGGTGCTATTGAAGACCAATCTCTTAAAGCTGAACTCAAATTTATTGCTCCTAAAGGAAATGAGGAACAAGGAGCGGTTCAGTTCATCATAGAAGCTGATTTATTTTTAAATGATTCCATTTTTATTAGAGCTGGTTACAGTGCAAATGCTTCATTAATACTTGAGAAAAAAGACAGTATTATGGCAATTTCTGAATCTTTATTGCAATTTGATCGGGAAACAGAAAAGCCTTACGTAGAAGTTTTGACAGGAGAACAACAATTCGAAAGAAGAGATGTTGAAATTGGAATTTCGGACGGTGTAAATGTAGAATTGATCACTGGTATTTCTATGGAGGATAAAATAAAAGTATGGAATAAGACTGAGCCTATCAAGAAAGGTGACGAGGCGTCTGAAGAAGACAATAATTAAAAATGAATATTGAAAAACTTCAATTTCAACACATGAAAAATATTAAACTAGTTACATCTACTGCACTGTTTCTTTTTGCTTTTACCGTTTCAGCCCAAATGAAAGAGTATACGCTTGAAGAATGCGTTTTATTGGCATTAGAAAAAAACATCAATATCAAGCAATCTGAACTGGACTTAGAATCTGCTGAGATTGATAAAGCTGATGCGATGGGAAATTTTTTACCCAGAGTAAATGCTCAATCTCAACATATTTGGAATAATGGACTCAGTCAAAACATCACCAATGGATTAATTGAAAATTTAACTACGCAATTCTCTTCTTTTGGCGGAAATATTGGTGTTACATTATTCAATGGCAGACAGAATGTAAATCAATTGTCACGAGCTAATTTGAATTTATTGGCGCGCCAATATCAGTTGGATGACATGAAAGACGACACCAGTCTTTTTGTGGCCAATGCGTATCTTCAAGTAATGTTCAATAGAGAATTGGAACAAGTTCAGCGTTATCAGCTAGAATTGGCTAAGCAAGAATTGGAACGCACACAATTGAGTATAGAGGCAGGGATTTTAACACCAGCTGAGTTGTTCGAAATAGAGGCCAATATTGCTACTCAGGAACAGGCTGTCATTCAAGCAGAAAATGCCTATCGCCTTTCTCGAATCAGTCTAGCGCAATTACTTTTAATCACAGATTATGAAAATTTTGATATTGCTAAAGAAGATTTTGATATTCCCTTTTCCGAAATTTTGAATGAGACTCCAAAGGCTATTTTTGAAAAAGCATTGACTATAAGAAATGATATCAAACTGGGAATTACAAATTTAGAAATTGCCGAAAAAGACATTGAATTAGCCAAAGGAGCCCTCATGCCAACCTTGTCAGCTTTTTACAATTACAATACACGGATTTCATACTCTGATAGACTTGTTGAAACAGGGAATTTTCTACAAACTCCCATTGGTATCGTTCAAGAAAATGGAGCGGTAGTGGTCAGTCAATTCCCTGAAAGAGAAGTTGCAGATCCTCTTTCATTTGGAACCCAGTTTGGTCAAAACGATGGACAGAGTTATGGGCTTTCGCTTAACATCCCAATTTTTAATGGACTCTCAGCAAAAAACAATATCAAAAGGAGAAAGCTGAATTTAAAGCGTGTAGAAAATCAATTGGAACAGACCAAGTTAGATTTAGAGAACACCATCAATCAGGCCTACAATAACACAAAAGGAGCATACAAGTTTTACGATGCCTCTGAAAAAACCTTGATTGCTCGAAAACAAGCTTTTGAAATTGCCAAGCAACGTTTTGAAGCAGGGGTAATGAATTCGTTTGATTATGTTCAAGCTAGACAGCGGTATCAAATCGCTGCCTCAGATATTATTCGGGCTAAGTTTGATTATATATTCAAGCTGAAAGTCTTGGAGTTTTATTTTGGGCTTGAACTCTAAGGAATTTCAAATTAAAAAGCTTAGTTTACGATTTAATCCGTCTTAAATTGAAGGGTTAACGATAGACTAATTTCAGTTTTACACCTTAAAAAAAATGGATCTTAAACTTACAGGAAAGTCGATTTTAATCACAGGCTCTACTTCGGGGATTGGTTACGCTATAGCAAAGCTACTTTTAGAAGAAGGTGCGCTAGTTTACATTAACGGACGTAATGAAGATACCGTAAACAAATCGATTTCAAAACTAAAAAATGAAAACCCCAATGCAGAGGTAAGAGCTTTTGTGGCTGATTTTAAAAATCCTGAGGATGTCCAAAAGCAATTGAAGTTGGTTCCAGAGGTTGACATACTGATCAACAATGTGGGAATTTATACTTCCAAGTCTTTTTTTGATACTTCACAAAAAGACTGGGAATCTCAATTTCAAGTCAATGTGATGAGTGGTGTGGAACTGGCTCAACATTTTTTGCCAGGTATGCTAGAGCGCAATTGGGGCCGAGTTTTATTTATTTCTAGTGAGTGTGCTTATTTAGTGCCTTCAGATATGATTTCATATAGTGCAACAAAAGCCGCTCTTCACGCTGTTTCCAGGGGATTATCTCATTTAACTAAATCTACAGAAGTAACAGTCAATACAATTGTACCGGGCTCAACACTTACAGAAGGAGCCCAATTATTTTTAGAAGAGAAAGCCAAAGCTCAACGTTTAGAACTCAAAAAGGTGGAGCAGTCTTTTTTTGAGCAAGAACGACCGAACTCACTTTTACAAAGATTTGCCAGCGTAAAAGAGGTTGCTAGTACAGTTGTTTATCTTTGTAGTCCTTTGTCTAGTGCTACCAACGGATCCGTTATAAAAGTTGACGGGGGAAGCTCTGGAGGGGTCCTATAAACTAGTCTTATGGCGTACATTCTGCATCTTGAAACTTCTACCAAACAATGCTCAGTTGCCCTTGCATCTGAGGGAAAATTAATTGCTTCAAGGGTTTTGCAAAGCGATTCATACAGCCATAGTGAAAAACTCCATTTTTTCATCTCTGAAGTGTTGGAAGAGGCTAGAATAAAACCCGCTGATTTAGCTTCGATAGCCGTAAGTATGGGGCCCGGATCTTATACGGGACTGCGCATTGGAGTAGCAGCAGCAAAAGGATTTTGTTTTGCCTTGGATCTTCCGCTTAT
>Ga0209138_1000232_pt1:0-55000 | contig 57147 bp, 52 predicted proteins | sample SaaInl3SG_22_DNA_FD_184645 | JGI IMG/M metagenome (GOLD analysis project Ga0209138, IMG submission 184645) | Marine microbial communities from expanding oxygen minimum zones in the Saanich Inlet - ESP_153SG_22_DNA (SPAdes) (version 2) | ecosystem: Environmental > Aquatic > Marine >...
GGATAACATCAATTGCAACGCTCAATTCTAGCTTGGCTTCCGCCAAAGGCTTACCCATCTCTTTGGTAAGATTTTCTGCCACTTCATCAAAGCGATCTTCTAGAATCCGGCAGGCCTTTTCCAATATTTTCTGGCGGCTAAGAGCCGTTTCACCGCGCCAAATCTTATAGGCTTTCGCGCTTGCGGCTAGCGCTTCATCTAGGTCCGCCTTGCTGGCATGTGGCAGCTCGCCCAACACCTCACCAGTGGCCGGGTTATAAACAGGCTCACTTTTGCCGTCAGAGCCTTGCCGGAACTGACCATTAATCAATAACTCTAATTTTTCATACATGAATTTATCTCCTTAAAATTCAAAAAATATCTACCAAATTTAACCCTAATGTTAAACCAGCAATCTATATAACAGACTTATTATCCCTTTATCGCCCCTAATGTGCTGGCGTAGCGACGCAAATCTTATCAAAGGCATGGCGTGATTTCAGCTTACCATCAAAAGCGAAAATATCGAGCATAGCTTCATAGCCTTGCGAAGTGATGTCAATAGGCCCCTGCCAGCAGCCAATTTTCTGGTAGCTGGCTATACAATCCGCCAAGACCGCCTCATCAATATTTGGAAATAGAGGCTTTTGCGCCGCAGCAATCGCCGGTGCTGGTGTTTGCCCAAGATAGGCTTTGGCACGGGCAAAGGCACGGGTGAAAGCAGCCGCCTTATCTGTAGCTAAAAATTCAGGTGTGCTCGCAAGGCTGGAAAACGCACATGCCCCGATAGGCGTGCCCAGCGCGGCGAGAACCACCCCTTGCCCATCTGCTTGTAGTTGTTGTGGCGCAGGACCTTGCTGATGGATATAATCACCCATGCCAGCACGATAAGCTTTATCCATTTCCGCGCCATTGCCCGCGTCAATGATGTTAATCTTGTTAATATCAATACCAGCTTTGTGGCAGGCATAACGGAACATAGTCATGGGCTGGCCACCATGATGAACCAGCACATCTGCCCCTTCTAGTTTATGCCAGTTAAAATCATCATCCGCCTCGCGGCCAGTGATAAAAAACCCGTCTGTGCCGTTTATTTGCGCGAAATGTACGCATCCCGGCTCTTTGCCCTGATTAAGGCTGGTAAAGCCTTGCGAGATGGTAGATTGCACAACATCTGCTTCACCTGTCCTCAAGGCTTCTATTGCGCTGATGCCAGGCGAAGCGACACTCCAGCTATATTCCAACCCTTCTTCGGATAAAAACCCGCCTGTCATGGTAGAGATAAGTGGCGAGTAAAAGGCAGAAAAAAGGGTAAATTGTATACTGATCTTTGCCATCTGAGCAGGCGCTCCTCTATTTTGAAAGGGGATGATCTTGCAAGACTTAGTGCCAAAATACACAAAAGCAGAAAAAGGAATGAAACTACCTCAATAGTCTATGCTGAAATACCCCATATGGGCAAATGAATTCCCCAATGCGCGCCAACAATGAATCTATATATAGGTGTATGGCAGAGTTTTTGGTTGTGGCATCATTATATCCCCCTAATAATGACGGATGCGGAAAACTGAACCCCTATTATCAGGCAAGGAGGCATAAGATATGGAACAGCATCAGGGCGGCTGCTTATGCGGCCAATTACGCTACATTACCAAAGGAGCGCCGGACAGAGCCGCTGTTTGTCATTGCCGCTATTGCCAGCTTCGCTCTGGCAGTGCGTTTGGCAATCTGGTCTATTTTGCAGATGAGCAAATTGAAATCAAGTCAGGTGAATTAAAAGATTTCCATTTCTCTTCCGAAAGCGGATATGCGTGGCGAACGCGGTTTTGTGGAACTTGTGGAACCACTATTTTCTGTCATCTAGAGCGCCGCGAAGGGCTAACCGCCATTTGCGCCGGCACGTTTGACCCGCCCAGCTTCTGGTTCGATCTAAACCGTGAAGTATTTACCCGCAGCAAAGCCCCTTATCTTGGTGATATTACCGCATCAGAACATGCCGATACGATGGCTGGTTATACACAGAACACCCCGCAGCCAGACTATCTAAAGGGCAAGAAGGATGAATAAAACTAAGCGTAAAACCATCCGTTAAAACGCAAGCGTTTCCTGTTAAGCATAAAAGCTGTTAATTGCGCAGCATCTGAACGGCTGGTAGGGTCTTGTTACAGCTAAAATCACACGCCATATTTTTTTAAAAAATTAAAGGCAAGGATACCAAAATCATGAGCAATACGCCAAGCATCACGCCCCCTGCAACTATGCACGCCATGGTGACAATGGGGCATGGCGATATGGATCAGATGGTATTTCACCAAGATTGGCCTTGCCCCACCCCTGCGACAGGGCAAGTGTTGGTAAAGGTCGGTGCGTGTGGGCTGAATAATACAGATGTAAACACGCGCGCTGGCTGGTATTCAAAGGCCGTTAGTACGGCCACTACCGCTAGCGGTCATGCCCAAATTGATGATACAGACCCGTCTTGGGGCGGGGCGCCAATTTCGTTTCCGCGCATCCAAGGCGCAGATATTTGCGGCAATATTGTAGCGGTAGGGGAAGGTGTTGACAGGGCACGTATCGGCCAGCGCATCCTATCTGACTGCTGGCTGCGCGACCCTGATGTGCCAACAGATAAAAACAAAACTGGCTATATGGGTTCTGAATGTGATGGCGGATTTGCGCAATATACGGTGATGCCGGAACAAAATGCGATAGCGATTAACACCCCCCTTTCAGATGCGGAATTGGCAACCTTCTCCTGCTCCTACTCTACGGCTGAAGGGATGCTAAGCCGCGCCGAAGTGGGTAAGACTGATACTGTTTTGATACCCGGCGCGTCTGGCGGGGTTGGCAGTGCACTGGTACAGCTAGCAAAACATCGTGGCGCGCGCGTACTCGCTATGACCAGCCCTGATAAAGAAGCTGGTCTCCTAGCCCTTGGAGCGGACCGCATTTTGCCGCGCCCGAAATTATCTGATAACGGTTCTCTAGAAGCCAATATTGCCTTGGAATCTGGTTTGGGAACATCATTAAAAGAGGTGCTGGAGGCAGAAAACATCACGGTTCTAGCCGATGTAGTAGGCGGGCCTGCTTGGCCACATCTGCTAGATTGTTTGCAACGCGGTGGGCGCTATACCTGCTCTGGGGCAATAGCAGGACCAATGGTGGAATTAGATCTGCGCACCCTTTATTTACGCGACCTAACTTTCACTGGCTCTACGGTAATTGGACTAGATGTTATGCCACGTCTTGTCAGCTATATCGAAGCTGGCACGGTCAAGCCGTTGCTTGCTGCCAGCTATCCATTAGCTGAATTACATACCGCCCAGCGTGCCTTCATTGCGAAAAAACATATTGGCAATATTGTTGTTTGCCCCTAGCTTCTTTGCTGAGAATCAAGCTCATTGTCACCTGCAATATGCAAGCGCTAAATATCTCGCTTGGCCAATGCGGTAGTGTAACCATTCAAACAAAGTTCCTTACTAGTGAGGATGTGCGTAAATTTGAAGAGCGTGCAAAAATAACGCTAGGGGAGTTGAAAGACTCTCTTGCCTATTCTGAAAATCACTATGTCGGTGTGTTTGTCTATGCCTATGAAGCAGAGGCTAGCGACACCAGCATTACCGTTAATTGACCAGCTGAATTTCTGTCCTTCACCTATACGCAGCCACCGATGCGCGATATGGTTACCTTATGGGCAGGCAGGCACAAACGCGCCCAAAAGGATAGTACAATAGCTGAGAGGCTGGGTATGACAGAAGCAAAAGAAGCAGGGTGTTATTGGTGGGCTGAAGCCCCGCCCCAGACCATTGAGGATGCGCGCTGGTCAGACCAAACAGATATCGCCATTATTGGCTGCGGTTTTGCTGGCCTATCTGCAGCAATTACCCTTGCTAGGGCGGGGCGGCAGGTCACTATTTTTGAAAAAGAAGCGATAGGGTTTGGAGCCTCAACCCGCAATGGCGGCATCACCAGCGGCAATATTCGCTATAGCCGCACACAGCTAGCAAAGCGTTTTGGCAGCGAAAAAGCAGATAGCTTTATCGATGAAGCTGTTGCTGCCAGAGCCGCACTATATCACTTTATCGAGAGCGAGAAAATCGCCTGTGATTTTCAGCCCCATGGGCGTCTTGTAGGCATGAATAAGCCCTTTGATAAAGCTGCCATTGAGGCAGAAAACACCGCATTTGCAACGCGGTATAATATTGCCCCGCGCCTTATTGAAGCAGAGGAATTGCAAAGCTATATCGGCTCATCTGAATATCGTGCTGGCCTGTTTCGCCCAGATATTGGCGGTATTCATCCAGCTAAACTGCTGCATGAAAAAACCCGGCTTGCACTGGAGGCCGGCGTTAGCGTTCATTCCCATTGCGCAGTGGAGCGTATTATCCGCAAAGGGGCTAGCTTTGATATCGAAACGAGTAAGGGGCGCGTTCATGCAGAGCATCTGATATCGGCTACTAATGGCTATACAGATAACGCCCAGCCCTGGCTTCGAAGACGGTTAGTTCCAGTGATATCAGAAATCATTGTTACCGAAAAGCTGGGCAGTAATTTAGTTAAATCACTGATGCCAAAGCGCTCTATGTTTGGGGAGGATAAGGAAGTTGGATTTTACTATCGCCCTAGCCCAGATGGGCAGCGAATTTTGCTGGGTGGGCGACGTATGCACAAGCAAGATGCGGTGGCACAAGCAAGACTTCATAGAGGACTTGCAGCTATTTTCCCTGTACTTGAAGATGCTAAGATTGAACATTATTGGGCAGGTAATGTGGTCTTTCCCTTTGATCAGATGCCAAAGCTAGCTATGCATGATGGCATTATCTATCCAACCGGATTTTGCGGGTCTGGTACGGTGTGGGCGCATTGGCTAGGGCGCAAAGCAGCCCTGATGATCCTCGCTAACCCAGAGATCAGCAACGCTAATGAGGCAGCCGATAACCCGCAAGCGCCTGCGTCCAATTTTGCAAGAATGTCCATGCACACCTTGCCTTTTTATTCTGGCACGCCATGGTTTATGCCGCTAGCGATGTCCTATTACCGCCTGCGTGACAGGCTGGCAGGTGGACGATATTAGCCGCCCTCACCGCAGCTTTTCTATTTCAAAAAAAGACAAAAATTAGAATAGGGATAATTGCTGGCGCGATTGCACAGGCTTCGGCTTGCGCGTAGCAGGCGGACGGCTGCGGCTACCAAGCTTTTGATAAATGCTAGCAGCGATCGCACCAAACTCAGGATGACGTCTATGTTCAGCCATCTTATTTTTAGCCTCACGAATACCCGCTGTATTATCCACAATCGGATAGGGATAATCCTTTCCTATGATCACGCCAAATCGCTGGCAAAGTTCTGCTGACATGCGGTGCGGCTCATGCACCCATTGTTCTGGCAGGCTCGCTAATTCAGGAACATATTTTTTGATAAATACGCCTTTTTTATCATGATCATAGGATTGTTTTACCGGGTTATAAATCCGGATAGTATTGATGCCTGTTACCCCAGATTGCATCTGAAATTGACTATAATGAATGCCTGGCTCAAAATCGGTGAAATAGCGCGCAAGTACCGGCGCGGTTGCCCGCCAATCCAGCCATAAATGATAGCTTGCAAAACTAACCAGCATGGCGCGCATCCGAAAAGGCAGCCAGCCTGTTTGCTTCACACAACGCATACAGCTATCAATTATTGGATAGCCTGTCTGGCCTTCTGCCCATGCCGTTAGCCGCGCCTCATCTGGCATCTTTGGACGCATCTCTTCAAACATTGGATGCATGCATCTAGTTTCAATTTCTGGCTGATCTTCTAGCTTTTGAATAAAATGGCTGCGCCAAGAAAGCCTGGTTAGAACAGACCTCCCCCCTTTTAACGCGCCGGGGGAAAGACGGTCTTTGCCAGCATTTAAATAGTCAGACACGCGGTGAAAAACTTCGCGCTCAGACAGGCTGCCAAACGCCAGATGCGGAGATAAGCGCGAGCTAAATGCGCCAGCTTGACCAGGATTAGAAATATGCGGCAAATACCCTTGTGCTTTATCAGATAAAAAAGCTGCCAGCAGACGCTGTGCTGAATTGCGCCCCCCTTTCTGAGTTCTGCCTGTAATCTGGTTTTGAATTATTGAGCTGGTTGTTTCTGGTAACGGGTCTGATTGGCAAGGCCCAATTGGCAGCAGCGATTGTGGGGCTGTAATAAGCGGCTCTTGCATACGTTTTGCACGAATTGCACCCCATTTATCACGGTCATCAAGAAGACGCACCACCCCATTGCTTGGAAATTCCTTAAAAGGAATACCAGCATTGTGACAGGCCTTGATAAGGTGCTTATCGCGTTCATAAGTCCACCCTATCCCTGTTTCCTGATGCGCATAAATACCAGCGATTTTATAGGTCTTTGATAATTCCGCGAACACCTCCGCAGCCTCACCAACGCGACAGATAAGGGGCTGGCCAAGAGCGGTAAGGGTGTCATCCAGCTCTATCAGGCAATCACGAATAAATTGCCAGTGCCGCGAGGAAGAACTGTCTTGTGCCCAGTAGTTTGGCTCCATGATATAGAGCGGCAAAATAGGATAGCCGCTGGCCAGCGCTGCCTGAAGTGGAGCATGATCAACAACGCGAAAATCCCGCTTAAACCATAGAATAGAGAGTGTCTTAGTGGCCATCTAGAGGCCTATTTATAGGTGGCGCGGCGGTCTGAAAAGCTGCGCACGCGCGTGCGCCAAACTTTGTAGCTGCCTGATTTCAGACGGCTGCGCATCAACTTCTTTACCTCTTTTTCGCGCAGACCATACAAGCTTCTGATCTGGGTAAAGCTGGTATGGTCAGATAAGGCCATTTCAATAATCTCGCTTATCGCGGCATCATCTAGCGCATCTGCTGGATTTACTTTCACTTGCGCCCTCTTACCTGCATGTTGCGGGTCTAAAACATCACCTCTTATAAAAACTAGGCGCAGAGAGCCAGATGGCAATCCACAGATAAGAGATTTTTTTGAAGACGCGCTAGCTGTTTTTCGCGCGTATCGCCTCACACACCGCGTCTGTTACTTCTGCTGTATTCGCATCGCCGCCAACATCGGGTGTCATTATGCCGTCCTGACAGACTTCTTCTACAGCATCCATTAACCGTGCCGCTTCATCTGGCAGACCAAGATGTTCCAGCATTTGTGCCCCTGTCCAGAAGGTTGCAACAGGGTTGGCAATTCCTTTACCCGTGATATCAAAGGCCGAGCCATGAATAGGCTCAAACATTGATGGAAAGCGGCCTTCCGGATCAATATTGGCGGTAGGCGCAACCCCGATACTTCCCGCTAGCGCGCCTGCTAAATCAGATAGTATATCCGCATGTAAATTTGTAGCAACAATGGTATCTAGACTTTCTGGCTGCAAGGTCATCCGCACAGTCATTGCATCTACCAGCATTTTATCCCACGAAACATCTGGAAATTCTGCGGCTACCTCTTCAGCAATTTCATCCCACATCACCATGCCATGACGCTGGGCATTGGATTTTGTTACAACGGTTAGCTGCTTGCGCGGCCGGGCGGCAGCGATTTGAAACGCATAACGCATAATGCGGCTCACGCCTGTGCGGGTGAAGATAGCAACCTCTGTGCCAACCTCCTCAGGCATGCCCCTATGCGCGCGCCCGCCATGTCCAGAATACTCCCCTTCTGAGTTTTCACGAACAATCACCCAGTCCAGATCGCCGACCCCAACATCGCGCAAAGGTGAGGAAATGCCCGGTATAATTTTTGTTGGACGAACATTGGCATATTGATCAAACCCCTGACAAATAGGCAAACGCAGACCCCATAGCGTGATATGGTCAGGAACGTCTGGGGCGCCAACCGCACCAAAATAAATGGCATCAAAATCCTTTAATGTCTCTAGCCCATCTTCTGGCATCATCTTGCCATGCTGCTTATAGTAATCTGACCCCCAGTTGAAATGGGTAAATGAGAGTTTGATTTCAGGATTGCGTGCAACTACAGCCTCTAAAACTTTAATGCCAGCTTCAATAACTTCTGGCCCGATACCATCAGCTGGAATAGATGCAATTTTAAATTCTGGCATTTTCTTACTTCTTTCTTCTTCAAATAGATGCACACAGCGACGAGCATAGTTCTAACAGACCGCCTCTCGCTAGCCAAGCACCTCACACTGGCTATTTCCAAACACTGGCTATTTCCAAACACTGGCTATTTCCAAACACTGGCTATTTCCAAACACTGGCTATTTTGAAAATATCTGTCAGATATTTTATTCTTTACCTGTCCAACCTATCAGCTTGTCTATAAGTTATAGTTCATAGACAGGTTTTTGTGCGTAAAATAGCAGGTGTTTAGATGGCTACACAAAATAGTAATAGTGATGTGGCCTTGAATCTGCCGCTAGGGGTCACCTTGTCAATTGGAGAGGTGTTATTCACGGTTGCTATTGCCGCGATGGTCAAATTGATAGCCAATGATATCTCTGTCTTTATGATTTTATTTTTCCGCTATCTGCTCTGTATTCCTCTGCTGCTCCTGACGGCCACTATCCAGCGCGGCACTGCGGCATTCCGCGTTCAGGATAAAGCTAAATTGGCCTTGCGTTCGGCTATGGGGCTTGGCAGTTTTGGATGTTTGTTTGCTGCCCTGCAAACCATCGACCTTTCTAAAATGACCGCACTTCTGCAAACCATCCCTATTTTTGTTACACTTCTTGCGCCTATCTTACTGGGTGAAACTGTAGGCTGGCGTCGCCGCATAGCGGTGCTGATAGGATTTGTTGGGGCTGTCTTGATTGTTGATCCCTCTAATGCAGATTGGCTAAATAAGGGCGTTTTACTTGGCATCGCTTCACCTTTTTTTGGTGCGTTGATGCTGTTAACCTTGCGCCGTCTTGGCCAGACCGACCATCCCTCCACAACCGCACTCTGGTATAATATTATTGGCGCGGCAGTGTTTTTCGGTGTTTGTCTAAGCCTTGATATCCCCATGCCTGAGGCTAAAAATATAGTGCTGATATTATGTATTATCGGGGTGATGTCTAGCTTTCAGCAATTTTTCCTTGCCCATAGTTATAAGCTGGCTCCAGCAAGTATACTCGCACCTTTGCGCTATTTATCCGTACCGTTTGGCGTGGGCGCAAGTGTAGCATTTTTTGACGAAACCCTGACTTCTTCTTTTTTCGTCGGTACGGCAATTTTAGTTAGCGCGTCCTTCTTCATTTTGAAACGTAGTGAAAAAATTAAGGCAAAGTCGCAGTAAAACCCGCCAAAGAACAAACTAGAAAAACGCATCCGTGTAGCCGTCGCCAGTTTCGTGCAGCAACCGAGAGCCGTCAGGGATAATAATATGGCGCTGACCCTGTACGATAATAATACCTTCATTTTTCAGCGCACTAATTTGCCGGCTTACGGTTTCTATGGTCAGGCCTAGATAATCGGCTAGCATTTCTCTGGTCAGAGGCAAGTCAAAGGCGATCGCGCCCTTGCACGCAACTGGGTCTAATGATTTGCTTTTCGTTCCTACCATACAGAGTAGGGTGGCTATTTTTTCACGCGCTGATTTCCGGCCTAATAACAACATCCATTCGCGCGCAGCATCCAGCTCATCCATCGTCATTTCTAACAAGCGCGGGCCTAGATTTTTGGATTTACCTAACAAATGCTCAAAGGCTTTCCGTTCAAATCGGCACATCATCACCTCAGAGGAGGCTTGCACATCATATTGCGAGATAGAACGCCCAGGACGGCCAACAAAATCACTGGGTAGCAAAATGCCCATAATCTGGCGCCGCCCATCTTCCAACCCCTGCGATATCGCCGCAAATCCAGTGACAAGCGTGCCGACAAAGCGCATTTCGTCCCCTGCTAGCGCGATCATTTCATCTTTTTCATAGGTTCGGTAGGTCTTTATCGCATTAAGCGACGCCAACTCTTCAGGCTGACAACGCGCACAAATTGCCTGTTTCCGTATTGGACACGCCCCACAATCCAACATAATTCGGGGGGATATAAAATTTGCTGCTAATGTCATTTTTTCAATCAAAAATAACGGTTGCTCACAACAATATTTCCTTGAAAACCCATAAACGTCCCTGAACAGAACCGCCCTGCCCAGACATCAAATAGCCCAGATATCAAATAACCCAGCTCTCAATTGGTCTCAATCTCATTTGGCTCCGATCCTATTTGGCTACCAACCCACTTAATCCTGATGCCAACCGTTAGGCTAATACCATTAAGAAATTGCTGCAAATACCGAAAAGCACAGCGCGTTTGATCTGAATCAAGTTCCTTTTCGGCTAGCTATGCTTTGCTGTCCTTATTCACTTCACACCACACCTCAAAAAAGGAGCATAGCCATGAAACTTGCCTTTCTAATGTCAGCGATAGGCGCATTTCCAGAAAAACAAGCCCAGCATGCCTGCCAACTCGCCTCTATCCTCGATGTGCCGCTTACTGGCATCACTACAACAGAGGATACACTTAATCATTATATTCCTGTTGATGGCAGCTATATTGATATGCTGGCAGCTTCGGTTGAGACTGCCGAGATTAATCTAAAACGCAGTGCAAAGACCTTTCGTCAAATTTGCAAAGATAAAGGCATCTCACAAGAATGGTATGGAACACACGGCTTTATGCAGCAAGAATGGGCAACATTATCGCCCTATTTTGATCTAGCCGTTGCGGGTGCGCCCTTTTCTGCCTCAGAGCTATCGACAACGGGCGTTGCGGGCATTTTACAAATACATGACGCGCATAAAATAGGTGATTTCAATAAAAGGGCCGTTATCGCTTGGGACGGCTCCCACCCAGCGTCACGCGCCCTGAAAGCCAGCTTACCACTTTTGGGACGGTTTAAAAATATTGATGTGTTAATCGTCGACCCGAAAAGCCGCACCCAACCTTCAGATATTGGTAATTATTTGGCCGCACATGGGCTGAACGCCACTATCAATACCCAAACCAGTGGCAAGGAAAGCATTGGCGAGGTAATACTGGATGAGGCGCGCAATGCTGACTTGCTTGTGATGGGCGCATATGGCTTTTCAGCAACAATGGAAAGATGGTTTGGCGGGGTTACAGAAACCGTAAAGGCAGACTGTCAGACCCCCATCTTATTTGCTCATTAGGGGTATGTTCATAACAGCTAGCTGGCCTTACCTGCCAGCTTGGCCTGCCTTATCAAAAAGATGCAGAGCTAAACGGCCTTGAATATGACATTGATACAGAAGAACGCGCGATAGAGCTGTTTGCAGAAAATATCATGCGCGCTGGCGATGCGTTTAGTTATGCCCCGATGGAAACACCCTTTATTCCGTCATGGTCCCGGGTGATTTCAGCTGTCCCAGATATTGGTTATCGGCTGCGCAAGGCTGTTGAGGAAGACAATAAAGAACTGGAATTTAGTTTGGCTAGCTAGCCATTGTTAGACTTGTGCGCATGCCCCGCTCGCCCGCATATCCAAGAATTTGAACAGGATGATTAACAGGTTGGCAAGGCTGCTAAAAATGCCCACTGTGATAAGGGCAGGAACATAGCTTAGTAAAGTGTCACGTGACCAGCTAGCAGATGCCTAGCCTAAATCTATATTTCTTCTTCTTTATCGGTTAGGCTTTCATGAGATGATATTTACTCTAAAGTTTTAGCTGGCGTGCTTGTAAGAGATTTGCGCGTTGAGGAGCCTGAAATGGGAAGCATTGTTGTTTTAGGAGTATTTGTTGCAGACACCTCCTATCGGGCGGCGCGGATGCCAAAGATGGGTGAAACCATCCTTGGCGACAGCTTTGTGTTGGGGCCCGGCGGGAAAGGTTCTAACCAAGCGGTTGCCGCTGGTAAGCTTGGCGCAGATGTCTCTATTATCAGCTGCCTTGGGGATGATGATTTCGGCCAAATGGCCTTGCAAACCTGGCAAGATGCAAATGTAAAAGCTGCAATTACTCAAAACAAAAACGCCTATACAGGAGCCGCCTTCATTTTTGTGGATGCAAAAAGCGGCGATAATGCGATTATTATTTCGCCTGGCGCGGCGGCAGATATCACACCTGACATTATAACTGAAAATCGCGCGCTCATTGCGGCTGCAGATGTCTTTATCACTCAGCTAGAACAGCCGATTGAGGCAGCGCATGCAGGGCTGAAACTTGCCAAAGAACATGGCAAAATTACCATCTTAAACCCTGCCCCTGCCGCTGAGTTGCCAGAAGACATCTTTTCCCTTTGCGATTATCTGACCCCAAATGAAACTGAGACAGAAGCGATTACTGGCCTTCCGGTGCGCACCGCAAAAGACGCGGAAATTGCCGCAGAAGCGCTGACAAAAAAAGGCGTTAAAACCCCGATTATCACGATGGGGGAGCAGGGCGCTTATCTTTATGGTCATGGAATGGTTCCTGCTATTGATGCGGGTCCGGTCATAGAAACCACAGGCGCAGGTGATGCCTTTAATGGTGCGCTGGCAACCGCCCTTGCTGAGGGGCAATCACCGCTTGCGGCGGTACATTTTGGATGTGCTACTGCCGCGCTATCGGTCACGCGCCCAGGCACCGCCCCTGCCATGCCATCGCGCAAAGAGGTGGAGAGATTACTAAGTTAAGCCCCAAAATATTTAAGGCTATTCACCACCGTCAGATTTCGGGGCGGATAATCAGGGCGAACCCATCACGCTGGTTTGGCCTGCCTTATTTATATCTTCAAATCCAGCCGCGGCTTCCAAAACGGCCGGAACAGCTCAATCTTTGGGCAGCGGTCCATCACCACTTGTAGCCCTGCCGCCTCAGCCAGCTTTGCGGCCTCATCATCATAAACGCCAATTTGCCCCCACAATACTTTAGCCTTTATCGCAATCGCCTTTTCAGCAATGCCATATAGCTCTTCTTTTGGGCGAAATACATCTACCATATCAATCGGTTTTTCGATTTCCTCAAGCGAATTATAAACCTTCAGCCCTCTGATTTCAGTCACTTTCGGGTTTGGATTTACAGGCAGAATATCATAACCAATTTCATTTAATTGCCGCAAAACGCCATAGCTGAATTTGGTCTTATCCGCGCTGGCTCCCACCATAGCAATTGTTTTAACCGACTTCAGAATATCAGCCAGATATTTTGGATTATAATCATATAGGGGGTCGATATTAGCTTCCGGCATTTATGCCTCCTTCTTTGCGGCAATGTCTGCTTTCAGCTCATGCGGCTTTAACGGGTCAAGGAAAGGATTTCGATACAGCTTATCATGGCTTTCAACGCCAATTTCCAGCGTGATATCAGATAGCGCACGCGCCACACATAAAATGACGTAGCCATCCTCAATTTGCCGATTATTTAAAGCAAGCTGTGTGCGCTGATCTACCTCACCAGAGATTAGTTTAGCTGCACAGGTAATACAGCCGCCATATTTGCACCCATAAGGCAGGTCAACACCCTCGTCGCGCAAACTCGCCAGCAATGTGCGCCGACCATCCACCTGATAGCGCGCATTATCGCGGTTGGCCAGCGTGACCTGATACATCATCCTATCCGTCATCACAGCCAGATATCACTTGTGCAATCCCCGCCCGGATAGCGTGCTTCATGACAGCGGCTAGGCCCGTTTGGCTCTTTACCAAAATCAACCATAAAGTCTGGATTTATTTTCATGCCGCCATTTACTGGATCACAATCAATTTGCACCATTACCCCGCCCTTTTCCCGAATTTCCGGATAGAACTGGTTATCCCAAGTCGAAAATAAAGAGGTGGTAACATAAAGCCGGCGGCCATCAAGGCTTAGCTGGAACATTTGTGGCCCGCCAGCGACCTCAACCCCGTTTACCACTGGTGCCTTACCAAGCAGCCCGCCCATATAGACCTGACCCGTCAGCTTTGGGGAATGGGGATCTGAAATATCATATTGGCGCATATCCCCATGCAACCAGTTATTGAGATAGAGATATTTATCATCCATCGAAATCAGGATAGCCGACATCACACCGGGCAGAGGAATAGGCCATTCGGGGTGCTTCTCGTTTGCAACATCAATGATTTTTTCCCACTGCCATTTGCCAGCCTCGTCCTTCCACCAGTGAATAACATTGGTGGATAGCGCCGCACCGCAAAATCCATGTGTGCTGTCTGGATTATGATGGAATTTCACCTCAAGCGGCAGCAGTCCATCTTCGCCTAGATATTTGCTTTCAATAGGCTCACGCTTTTCAAAATCCCAGAAATGCAGCTCTCTTCCATATTTCAGATGCCCCACTTCTTCGAGATCAAATCCCGGCATAAAAGTGTTAGGGGCAGCCCATTCAGAGCTAACCATCACGTTATGGCGCGGCTGATACCAAAAATCATAGCCAAATTTGATATCACCCATGGAATTTTCCCACCGCCCGACAATCTCAAAATCTTTATTTAAATGAAGATAGCCGCCCGGTGCTTCCCCCTTGGCATTACCAAGAAAGGAAATGATGATCTCAGAGCCAAGGCAATGAACCGTATGCGGGCCAGATAGATCTGTTTTGGCCTTAATTTCTGCCCCATCAATAACTTTATATAATCTGGGCGCGCGCGGGTCAGTCGCGGTATCAACAATATGTAATTTGTTTGAACGCACGCCGGGCAAAATTAGATAGCTACGCGACATGGCGCCATCTTCAAAACATGAAGAACAAGCATTCCAGCCCATATGATGTAGCTCATCGCCTATGTCAGGCATCTCCAGCCGGTGGATAACTTGGCTATAGGTGGGGCTATCGGGGTCAACATCTAGCGTCGCCAGATAGTCCGGTTTCTGAATTCCAGTCCCTGTATAGATAGCAATGGTATAAAGTAGCTTTTCATTTGGTGACTTGATAGCCTCTTGGGGGCTAGAAAAGCCAGGTCCGCAACATTCCATGGTCAGCCTCTTTTAAAGCAGCAGTTTTTTTTAGCGTATGTTCCAGCAGCATAAGTGATTAAATGCGCCCAAAACACGCCCCAGCTTTTAAAGACTATACAAAAAGGCCGCGCGAACAATCAAAAATCTGCAAAATGCATGAGGCTCTCGCCCTTGCAGACCTAAAATTGAGAATTTCGAGGTTGCGCTGGCACGGAGGGCATACACCTAAATTATTGCCCCAGATTATTGCGCCTAGACAGCTATCATATCTCGGCCAGCTTGACTGGCACACCTGACTGTGCAGAACAGGTTGCCGCCTCCGCCATCGCCAGCGCATCAATCCCATCTGAAAGTGTTACAGGCAGAGCCGTGCCATGTGTGAGCGCATCAACAAAGCCTGCCCATTCTGCTGCATAAGCTGCCATATAACGCTCTAAAAAGAAGTAGGTCGGCTTTGCCCCCATTACGCCATTTCCTGTTGATTTAACAACTGTATTTTCCAGCATGTTTTGAGCTTGCAACAGGCCTTGCGAGCCCAACAATTCAACCCTTTGGTCATAGCCATAAGCGGCGCGGCGGGAATTTTTAATTACCGCTATCCTGCCATCTGCATAGCTTAGCGTTACAACAGCTGTATCCACGTCACCGGCGGCGGCTATCTCTGCATCTACCACACAGCTTGCCGTTGCCATCACCGCGATAGGCGCTTCGCCCATAATGAAATTAGCCATGTCAAAATCATGGATCATCATATCACGGAACAAACCGCCAGAAACCTTGATGTAGGACACAGGCGGCGGCGCAGGGTCAAATGACGTGATAGAAAGTAATTCTGCTTTGCCGATTTCACCAGCGTCTAAAGAGGCTTTTAAGGCTGCAAAATTAGGATCAAAACGGCGGTTAAATCCAATCATGACCGGCACGCCAGAGGCGGCAGTATTATCCAAGCAGGCCCGTGCACGCTCTAGACTCAAATCAACAGGCTTTTCACATAATACAGCCTTGCCAGCAGCAGTTGCAGCCTCGATCAGATCAGAATGAGTATCGGTTGGCGTTGCTATCAGCACCGCATCTATTTTTGGATCGGCAATAATCTCATCATTTGTGCGCGCTATGGCATCAAATTGCTTAGCTAATTTTTCTGCCACTTCAGGATAGAAATCAGATATGGCGACCAGATTGCTATTTGGATTTTGCGAAATCGCAGCAGCATGTACCCCGGCGATGCGGCCTGCGCCAAGTAAACCAACATTCAACATATGTTTTCTTTTCCCTGCTTTTCAAATTATAGAGGCGTGCATTTGAATTCTGCTGGCAGAATTTGGCATGATATCTGCCAGCAGATCAACAAATTTTTCAGCCCCCTATTATAATTCAAAACAGGTTCTCAGCTTAAGGAATGCTATCCGAGTTTAAGCAACATTTTTGACATCAGGCGCGCTTTGATCAAGTGCCTGTTGAACATCTAAGATAATATCCTCTATATGTTCAATGCCAACAGATAGCCTGACATAACCAGAAGTTACCCCTGCTTTAATCTGATCTTCTTCAGATAGCTGGGAATGTGTGGTAGATGCGGGATGAATGGCCAAGCTCCTAGAATCCCCAATATTCGCAACATGATAGAATAATTTGAGCTGGTTAATAAATGCCTTACCAGCCTCAAGCCCGCCCGCTAGCTCAATACCAATAAGGGCGCCAAATCCGCGCTTCAGATATTTTTGCGCCAATTCCTTTTGCCCTTCTTTGAAAAGACTCGGATAAATGACCTTTTCAACAGCAGGGTGGCTTTCAAGAAAATCTACTAACTTACTTGCATTTTCTTGTTGTTCGCGAAACCGCAGGGCAAGAGTCTCAAGGCCTTGAATAATGTTAAAGGCGTTTGTTGGGGATAATGCCGCTCCCAAATCTCTTAGCAATACAACCCGCGCTCTTACAGCATAAGCGATAGGTGCGCCTAAAACTTCAGGTATTAACTGTCCCCAAATTGCGCCATGATAACTACCATCAGGTGTATTAAACAAAGGCTGCTGTGATGGATTAGCCACCCAATCAAATTTACCAGAATCAATAATTACCCCGCCAATTGACGTGCCATGCCCGCCAATATATTTCGTCAATGAATGCACCACTATAGCTGCGCCATAGTCAAACGGGCGGCAGGTGATAGGTGCCGCGGTATTATCAACAATTAATGGAATAGCTAGCTCACGGCCAATAGCTGCGACTTCTTCTATAGGAAAAGGCACAAGCTTGGGGTTCGGCAGAGTTTCACCAAAATATGCTCTTGTTCTGCCATCCGATAATTCACGGAAACTTTCAGGATTTTCAGGATCAGCAAACCTAACTTCAATGCCCATATTTTTGAGCGTGTTTGTAAAAAGATTGTAGGTGCCGCCATATAGATGCGGAGAGGCAACGATATTATCGCCTGCAGAGGCCACATTTTGAATAGCTAAAACAACAGCTGAAGAACCCGAAGCAACTGCTAAAGCAGCCGCACCCCCTTCTAACGCCGCCAATCTTTCTTCTAAAACTTGCGTCGTTGGGTTCATAATTCGGGTATATATATTCCCCAGCTCTTGCAGCGCAAAAAGCTTCTGTGCGTGTTCTGTATCATCAAACTGATAGCTCGTAGTTTGGTATATTGGAACAGCGACAGAATTTGTTGTTGGGTCTTTTCTGTATTGGCCGCCATGCAGGCCAATGGTTTCTGGGTGAACGGTTACCGAAGTCATCTTCAGATTTCCTTGCAAAAATGAGTTGAACGATTGACGTTGGTATAGAGGTGAAAAATGGAATGATTAAATGTTATCCAAAACATTTTTCTGTTTTTTCTCATTTTTTGTGATTATTATGAACAAAATTCTTTAAAATAAGGCTTTTGTAGAATGGATGTCACTGACAAGAAAATATTGGGACTGGTTCAAAACAAAGCAGACTTGCAGCTATCAGAAATAGCACGACATGTTGGTATATCGAAAACAGCATGCTGGAACCGCGTAAGACGTCTTGAAGAAATAGGGGTAATTGAAGGGCGGTTCACAAAGTTAAACCGATTTGCACTAGATTTGCCTGTTGTGGTTTTCCTTGCGATTACCGTACGCAGGCACTCCAAAGAATGGATTAAACAATTCAAATTTATAATCGACCAATATTCAGAAATTATGGAAGTTCACAGATTAACAGGTGATGGGGCAGATTATCAGTTGAAAATTGTCTGCTCAAGCATTGAAGATTATGACAAGCTGCAACAAGAGCTAATCGAAAAAATTGAATTCAACTCTATGTCATCACATGTCTCTCTCTTAGAGCTCAAAAGCACCACCGCCCTGCCAATATGATCTGTTTTGCCTGAACGGCGCGCCTAAAGTTAAAGAGGCTGGCTGCTACATTATTTTTTGTATCACTACTCAAAATATGAAATTATCCAACATCTAATTCAGGGCCAGTAATTCAGAGCCAGTAATTCAGAGCTGGTAATTCAGAGCTGGTAATGCCCCGCTCATCTGTTGTGTTAGATATCCGTGCGCTCATTAAAAACTTACCTTATAACCTTCAACAGAGATTCTATCCCGACCTATCAAGAAGTGCTGGAAGTTCAGCCACCCCAAGCGGTGTATCAACAAAAATCTGAAAAAATTCAGCCGCGTGCATTTGATGCAATTCCTCTTTTTGGTCTTGACTTAGCACATCTAACTCTGCTTCCGACATGCCAACAGCATTCCCTGTCAACGTAATGCCTACCGCCTTGCTACCAGCTGCAACCGCTTCCAAAATACCGGGACAAGTGTCATCAACCTTAATAACTCTTTCAGATGGGTACACACCAAAGTCGGCAAAGCATTGATACATCATAAGAGGACTTGGTCGTCCCTCAGCTAAATCATCACCACATACAACGGTATCCACCACGGCGAAAATACAAGCCACTTGTTAAGTGACCTTGGACCTGGGTTTATGGACACTTTAAAAGTAGCAATGAACGCGGCAATAATTTAAAACACAAAAAAACCACCTCAAAATTGAGATGGCTAAATATCTGATATAAAATAATAATTTTTGGTTGCGGGGGCGCGCTACCGCCATTACTTGCACGTAAACTTTATTATAATTTAGCACCTCGGCGGAATCCCCAGAGAACTCAGTAAAGAGTAATTTCAGATATTTCAAATATCATGTAAAAGCACAAACAGCTCAAAAATAAGCCTCTTTGATGAATATCTCTTCGTTTATTACGTGTCTTTTAAAACGCTCGCATCTTTTGTAAATCAAACTTTCTCGATAGGGCATGCGCGCCCTAATTTGTCAAAAGACTCTAACTTTGCGGGCTAATTGAAAAAAGTTGCGTACTCGAATCTTCCAAAAAATTTTGGCCCATAATGTCCTTATCCATTAAATCTAATATTGATTTAAAATCCAAAAGTTTCAATTTCTCAGAAGATTAGGATGACACCGAAATATGCCAAACCCGACGAAAATAACAGCCGAAGAATAAAGTCTACAATGGGTGCGGTTACAAAGTTATTTGCCCTGCTCCGCGTAAGCGGATAGACAAGCCAAAGTATGATGAAAATAACAATAAATAATAACGTTTTTAAAATCACACGACCTCCAACAAATTTTCCAAAGTTTAATAAACATTCTTTATCTGCGTCTCTATTATTTTCGCAATAAAATGATAATTATTTTCATACATGCTATCTTTCAATGATGAGAGCCTGTTCACACTAAAATTCTTTTCCACATTTATAATATTGTAAACAAACCCCTGATCATCCAGTAGGTCTTCAAAGCTCACTTCCCGATTTTGAGGTAATTCAAGAGGATAATTGCCATTAAACGCCAGAATAAATGTTAAAAGAGGAACCTCATCTAGCAACAATCCTGTTGCTTTGGTCAATCTTTTTAGCTCATCATAAAGTTGGTTATCTTTTTGTTTTTCTTTTGAACCTTTTGTTACCATTCCAGTTTGCAAATTGACCTTGGGGCAAGATGACAAAATTAGTTCCGCCAATTTTGGCAACTGAGTGTCTAATTTTGTATGCATTTCCGTGCATATATATGCATTGAATGGTGCATAATCATACAATGTGAAAAGGGCTTCCAATTCAAAATCAAGCTCATCAGACGATAATACTCTTGCTGTTGAGGCAATCACCTCATAGGAATCGATTGGTAGTTTTTTTAAGGCGTAACTTGAATAGCTGTTAAAGCGTGAATTCCACCCGGCCCAGCCGTTACCTTTATTAATCAAATTTGGGTAAGCTAGCTCTAGTTCAAGACGCGCATATCCGGGATATGTCGCATCCGCTGCAATGGCGTTTATTCTATTGAGAATATAGTCACCTTTGACCGTATAAATTTTAGATTGGTCGATTTTATATGTGTATTCGAACAGGTAATCATCAGCATCTTTATATTTAGCTTTCAGCAGTATCTCAGATACATCAATATTCACATCAAATTGTTTTTTGATCTCAGGAATTAGCCATTTTTTATGTTCATCAAGAACCTGGCTTGGCCATTGGAGTTTAAAGGTAACATGATCGTCGAGGATTTTAGACTGCAAACGCGCCAGGGCTTGTTGCTCATAAGCTTCCATTGGAAGATCAACGCTAGCTTGCGTGACCTTCACAATCTTTTGGTAGGTTTCAGATAATGCGGTGGCTGGCAGGCATATTATACCTGCCAGCGCCCACAAGGTGTAGATGTTCACTTTAAAAATCGTCTTCGCTCGTTCCACGGCCAGCACCACCAATCATGCCTGTACTAGATGGGGCATTTTGTGTTCCACCATCTGATGTACTAGAATTTTGCGATTGGCTGTTACCTGTATTTACAGCTGGACGCTGGCTGTTAAATTGTTGCTGAGCACGTTTGGATGCTGCCAATGTTTTGGAAGACCATTCAACCCAAGTTCCAACAACAGTTTGGTTTGTCACAGGATGTTTAACACCCCAAGACCGACCCTGTGAGATACCCACAATATCCATTGCTTTGGATGAGGATTCAATATCTGTCTCATAAGCGTTATTAAACGTATAGTCCCCTGAGCCATCTTTGTATTTTGATGCTTCTTCAGAAAATTCGCCTGCATTTTGAAGAGTAGCTACTTCGCCCATAAAACTTCTCAAACCAGCGATAGCTCTGTCCCTAGCAATATTTTTTGCAATAACGATGGCATCTTGATCACCTTCAATCGCAACACCTGATTGAGCATAGGACACCAGTACAAAATCGCCATTCTCGTCACGAACCATATCTACACCAAAGGTGTTAAGCAATTCAGCAACACCTGCTGACGTATCAGGGTTCGGAATTTGGTTCCAATATAAGGGCTTGCCAATCTTTCCGGCGGGAAGAAGACTGGCGTCTTGAGCGTACATGCCATCAGCAACCGCCCGCGTCTTATCTGAATGAACAAGAACAACACAGACCTTACCATTTTCCCCTGCTGGAGACCAATCGAGAGAGAATACACGCCGTACACCATAGAGCTGGCTAAAAGAGGACAATGCAACACTGTCGGAAAAACTTTTCCCAAGAATTTTTTGAATATATTCCTCGGCTTCTTCTACTGTCTCAACTGGCTCAGCTGGGGCAGTTTCTTCTAGCATCACATCTAGCTCCCGATTGAGAAGTTCAAGAGATTTGTTATAAGCAGAGGTTAAGTCCCGATTGTCATTGAAACGCTTAATTGTTTCTTGCTCTTCTGTAGCTGTTTCAGGAACCTCCAAAATTGCCTTGGGTTGGCTCAAATTATATGCAAGCTTTCGCGATACATTAGCTTTCATATTAATCAAAATATTTTTCTTTGCAGCAAGGACAGCTTGCTCATAAGCATTTTGACGTGAAGTTATATAATTTTCGCTTCCAACAGGAGCCGAAATAGTGGCTTCCCCAACATTTAAGAAATATTCTTCTCCACTCGCTTTTATATTCAAGCCAACAGACTTTTTCATTTTCCGTGTAACATATTGCTCACAAATGCTCTCAACATTTTTCAGAGGCTTGACTACGATTTGTGGAGGAGCATCAAAGTCAAAAAATTCGTCCTCTGCAAAAGCGGATGAGGCAATAAACATTGCAGAAGCGCCCAAAATTGCCGTAAAAATTTTATGTTTTCGTTTTTGCATAATAACACCTAAATCGTTTTTACCAGTCATTTTTTACCTCATTATCAAAGGATTTGATTGCGTTTTGGCCCTCTTTTATTACTTTCTTTACTGACTTCTTTGCAGCAGCTTTCCGATTTTTTCGCTCTCCCATTTTTGTCGGGCGTACGATTAAATCTATCTGGCTCAATTCGTCAGATGTGATGGCATCAAGTCGTGCAATTTTTGCTGTTGAGGTCTTTGCCTGAACAGAAGTAATGTTTACGACGCCAACAATTGTCTCTTGGCGGCCCAGACTTTCCTTAGTGTAGGGATCATAAATACGTTCCCCTAACTTTATAAGATTATAGGAACGCCCTCTTTGGATAGTGCGGCCGCCCTGCCCCAAGCTTAATTCATCGCCATTAACCGCGACAATTCGAACCGGGTAAATGGCATTAAGAATAAATTCGCCCATTTCCCGAGACATATCAGATGCCAGCACACCCAACGATGTCTCGTCAGTAAGGTCAAATTGGTCAGCAAATTTTACCTGTGATGTGGCAATATCAATAATCCGGATTGAGATGGAAAGGTTACTTGTGGTTTTAGTAAATGTTTTGCCGGTTGTTTGCATAACCTGCTTTGTTGTGCGGGTATCAGCTTTTGCAACATCGCCGATAACCATATAGTCAGCGCCAACCTTATTACCCAGCCTAGCCATTTCCTCAACCTTGAAATCACCACCTTGAATGAGGTTTAACTCTGCTTGTGTTCTATCCATATTCTGGCGATCAATAATGGCAAACCTTCGAGTTTGCGTTAAATAGGCTGTCAAACGCTGCTGGGTATCCCTTGCGGCCGACGCGGCCTTTGCACTGTCCCCCTGTGACCTTGCATAACCAAAATCTGAAAAGGCTAATCGCAAGCGCTGTAGCTGCGCCGACTCTTTATATTTTGCTACTGTGACACGCATTTTCAGGAAATAAATATTTCCCAAATTAGCATCTTGACGCTCGCTCAGAATGGTCCAGTTTTTTACAACACCCTTTGTCGCGGTTTCAATCTGCTGTTGGAATTGGTTAGAGTAGAGATATTCTTTATTATCGCCCTGACCCATGACCGACGAGGAAATGGATGTTGCTGTCGAGGCCGCAACTGTAGCACCATTAACCTGGCTCACGGCCATCTTAAGACCATCTAAAGCTGCTAAATTTATCGTTTTGCCACTACCCTCGGTTACAACTTCCACAAATTGCAGCTTTGACGCCGCAATTGCGGTACCACCCAGTGACCATATCAATATGACCATAAGGGCCATGTTTAGAGATATGAATCTTTTTGCAATCCGCTGAGCAAGTGTCAACAGCGCAACATTTATGTTGTGTGTTTTATCCATCAGTCTTCTTTATCTAATACCATTAGCCTTCAACCGAGATACAATTTCCTTCGCAGCAGACTTGCCGGCAAGTTGCAGCGCATTTTCAGTTGCTTCATTGTCCTCTAGACCAGAGGCTCTAATATCAAATGTTGGAACCGTAGCAAGGTCATAAGGTAGGAAATCACGCAAATCTATCACTTTGGCATTGACCTTTAGATAGCTGTCGAATTCTCCTCTATTAACAGTGCTTTGCTGCGGTGTGTTCACATCCACTGTACCTAAAGCCAGAAATTCAATACGACAGCCTTGGAGCGCATTGGTTATTGCATTTAAGGTTTCACGCGACAGCTCACCATCAAGAGCCAGTTCGCTAGCAGCAATTTCCGGCTCTTCCCCACCACATTTATTTACCGCTGCCGCATAAGGCACAGGCCTAAAATTGTTCAATGTAAGCTGGTCTCCAAAGGCGGCATCAAGGCTTTTGGTAGAAACAATTTGCCATTCTCTGGTTGATGATGTGCTGGTATTGCCAATGACAATATCATCTTTTTTCTCAACGCTACCGCCAGTAGTAACCTGCGCCATACTCTCGGTCTGAGAGGCCGTGGCCATGGTTCCACCCTGAGATGAAGAGGTTTCCATTGCCGCATCTGCTGTTTTTGTTTTGGCTATGTCCGTTTCTTTCTTTTTAAATGTTTTAACAGACCCGCCTCCTGATGACCCACCTGTCGTTGAAGTAGCCATCTTAGCAGCAAAAATCCACACCATAAAACTAGGGCGGCCACTGCCACCGCCAGCAGTAGCCGCAGGCGTTGCCACAAACATGCTGTCTAATGTTTTACTATTTACCGTTAACTTAATTCTTGTTTTGATTTTCCTATTCTTCTTATCAACTGCCTGATCTTCATAAGTTATATTCACAAATTCATCTAAGTTAGATAAGATTTCATCTTTCTTTTGAAGATATAGCTGCATGGCACCAGCTTCCATGCAGCTTTCAGGATATTTTTTAAATGCGTTTTCAATTGCAGCCTGACGAGATTGTTCCAAGGCCTCAGCTGGGGGCGTTGAGGAAAAGCCTTTCTTTTTATAGGTTATCTCTGCTTCAGCCCGAAAAACTTTTGTGCTATCACAAGCGGCCAGTGCAGAATGGCTATTTGGCAAAATCATGAACACACTCAGGAGCACACTGGCGACCCAAGGTTTGCGTGAAGATAGTATTGAATATAGCCGAACCGACATTTTGTGACTCCCTTGCCTTTGCAATGAAAACATTTGGCGTAAATTTACCTAATTTATACTAATGGTTTGCCCAATTTAGATTAAAAATATTCATAATATTCAGAATTTTAAAGTTTTTACTAATATTTATAGGATATTTTTGACATTTAAGACAAGTATAAGAACAGACACCAAGCCGCTAGGAAAAGAACTTTCTGCTATCCAGTCAACGTTGTTCAGCAAAAAACAACGCAAATGTCTTCATAGTTATCGCAGGTAGAAATTTTGTAAGAGAAAGTATTTTCCAATGCGCTATTTTTTATGTTTCAAACACCCCCGTCTCACAAACAAAATCCAGAGCTTTTTTAGAGTGGGATGTAAAATAACAATGGGGCTAGAAAAATATATAGCCGCTTTGACTGTCATTGGAAGTTTGTATCCAACAGCTTTCGCGCTAGCAGAAGAAACTAGAGACCTTACCCGCCAGGACATTCAAAATATAATTGTTCATAATGCACAGAATTTTGAATTTGTTGATACAAGTTTGGCGTTGGCAGTTGCGAGAGTTGAAACAAATTTTTATCATGTTCCACATACATATTGGGGTGGATACGGTGCGATGCAATCGCCTGTCAGAAGGAAAGCTGACAATGCAGCTGGACAGGCTATGAGCCCCGCTGAAGCGATTGTTGCTGGCCTTGCCCATCTAGATTATCTACTTGCCTCCAGAAACGGAAATCTTGCTGCTGCATTAACTGCCTATCATCGAGGTTCGATTGTAAGAGGCTGGCCAAATAGCCGCGTCTTGAAACACACCAATGATTATGTAGCGAATGTTCTGGCAGCTCAGCATATTTTTAACGCAGACATTTTTACCTCTGATAAAACCACTATTATTGATGCAGAATATGTTACAGGCGATAATAAAGATTCCGCCCAACCATCTGTTTTTAAATATATTCAGAAATATCCTGATGATTTAGAATCATTCGAATTAAATACGACATGGCCAGAGTGGAAAAAACAATTATATTTTGCTCAGACATGGCTCAACAAGATCACTACTATCAAACCAAATAACGTAACTATGGACGAGCCAATATTTCGTGATGTTTTGATGCCGCAATCCAGCTCTAATCATTTCATAACGAAAATGAATCGTACAGGAGATTATACAGGCAGTAGCCGCATCAAAACTGATAATGATTTCTAAGATTCAAAAATACTGATAATATTTAAGATCACAAGCAATTGTAGATTAGGCTCGAAGCGCGAAAGATAGGATAGTTACTGATGTTTAAATGGTTTCAGATTAAATGTGTTCTCCTAGGGGCTGTGATGTTTTGCCTTGGAGGCAATCTTGCTCACGCTGATATCAAAGATAATGAAATACTGCCTCTTTTTCCGCTTGTGACTTTGGTGCCATCTTCTGATCTCACGAAAGGCGAACTTCAACTTTTTACCCGTAAATTCGGCAATGCGTTAGCAACTTCATTCCTTGACCTTGGGATAAAATTATATGATCGAGCAGACGCAACAGAGTTAAGCCTGTCAGGTCATAAAGAAACAAATGGCATCAAATCACCTTCGTTTTTACAGTTGCAACTAGAACTGCTTGCTGAAAAGAACGGTGAATATATTCCCTATATAAAGGCAGTAAATCTATCTTCGGGTGAACTGCTGGGGATGGCTACGACAATGCCGGTTGCGCTTAAATCCAGCCAGGTTAACTTAACGGCCGCTTCCATTTCCCTAAGCCGCTCCCTTACGCGCAAGCTTGCAGACAAAGGTCATCGCTTAGGCGGATATAGCTCATTATATTTGGCTAAAACACCGCAACGTGTTCGAATATCAATAGAAAAATTTGATAGCTGCGAGCAAAATCATATTCTTGATATTTTGGAAAAAGAATTTCCAGGCTTCGTTTCACTGGAACTTGAAAAAAGTCCGACACCTACAATCAGTATTTTTAACTATCAGACAACAGCAACTAGCCAGAAAATACAAAAATGGCTTCGCGTGTTGTTGTTTGAATATGGCCTCGCATCCGAAGATGATTTTATGATTATCGGGAAAGCAGATAATTTGCGCCTTGTGGCCAGAAACAAAACCGCCTTCTTGTCCGACTGTTTTTAAATTGCGCATCCACAGAATATGTAGATAGGCTTAATTATGAATCTCATAAACTCACTAAAACAGATGATGATTATCGGTTTTGTGGCCATTTGCATTCTTTTTAAAAGTCATGCGACCTGGGCAAATATAATGATTTTACATGACCCGCAAAGCAAACAATTATTACCTGCTTTCAGTTCAGAAAAAGTGTTGTCCGCAATAAAATCGCGCTTTAGCCGCTCTGGCTTTATTGTGTATGATGATACTTATCTGACGCAGATGAATGACATTTTCAGCCTTAACAGAGAAAAGCTCTTGTCCCGAAGTGATGTGCTGGCAGCCAAATACCCAGCCTTAAAGTTAATTTTTGTTCAAATGCAGATTGACCTATCTAAACAAGAAAATGGCATCGTAGGCTATGCACTTGCCGCTGATATTTATTCAGTAGCTGAGAGAAGTTTTGTTAGCTCTTGGTCGTTGCCTGTTCAAACCGTGTCTCTGCCAGGTGACTGCATAGATAGCTGTTTTGATACATGGCTAACCGACGAGATGCGCAGGGATTCTGAACTATTAAGCAAAGGTCTTATTCAGCTGTTATCAGTGCCTTCTGCATATCAATCCCAGTCCGGCTTGCCTATTATCACCTTCCAATTAGATTTGTTGGATTTAACCGAAACAGAAACCGTCCAGCTTATAGATTTAATGAGGAATGAATTCCCTGGATTCGTAGAAATTTCAAGCGTCCGAGCGCAAGGTCCACGACAACAATTTAATTATAGCACCTCAGCTTCTGCAGATAAATTACGAGAATGGTTAATTATCAGCCTATCTGAAATCGGCCTTGATCCCGACACAGACATCGAATTAGTTATTAGCGATAGACAAATTGACATCCGTCGATATTTACCTGTTTCACCATTAAAATCACCTGCGGTTAGGGATTCACGTTTTAACTAATTTTAGCGTAACAAGATTGTCTAAAAAGCACTCTGAAGTCTTCATAAGAAAAGCATAGAGAAATTTATGTGGAGCTTTTAATGATTTCAGATGGTAGCAACCCCCTTGCAGAAGTGGCGCTTGCATTATCGATGGCATTCTTTAGCCTGATGATCTTGATGCTGTTTTCTGTTACACAAAAATCCAACACGGCATCTGTGTCACAGGCTGTTGAGATTCAAAATAGCCAGCAACCCCTCGCTGACAAACCATCAGATACAACTCTTGTTATTTACCATAATGGGCGTTTTCTTGATGAGGAATTGCGCGTGATATCGCCAACTTCCCTAACTGAAGAACCCGTCTTGTTAGCGTTAGATGCAGAGGCCAATTTACAGGATATCTTGGTGGTTACAGAACAACTATCGGGTAAAGACCTCCAGGTTACCACTTTAACTGAGGAGTGGAAGCTGAGGTTACAGCCATGACAGCTATTTTTCGCTTACCAAATTTAATGATTTTTAATGACAGCTTTCATGGCCTTGGCTTGGCAATCAGGGGCATAATTTATTTGCTCATTTTTTTGATAATAAGTGCAGGCAACCAGCCAGCCTTATCCATGGGCGTTGACCAATCTATGATCAAACAGGTCATCATAGCTGAGGCTCAAAGATCGGAATTTGTTTCGCCTGCCATAGCGCTGGCAGTTGCCGAAGCAGAATCATCCTTTAGGCCAAATGCGGTTTCGCATAAAGGCGCAATAGGGGTCATGCAAATCATGCCACGAACCGCCAGATTGGAATTTGGGGTTTCGCGACAGGCTTTGTTTGATCCCTACACAAACATTCGCATTGGTATCCGCTTTCTGGACCAACTAGCTCATAGATATAAGGGCAGGATGCATTTTGCTCTTTCCCACTATAATGGTGGCTCTGCAGTTGGAGCCTGGCCACATTCCAGGGTTTTACCCTATACACGCAACTATGTTGAAAATGTTCTGGATAAAGCCAGAAAATATCATATCGCCTTAAGAGATGGTCGCTATCAAAATCACCCGCAGAGCACACATAAACCAACCCTTAAAGAGCTGTCAAAGATACAAACAGGGCCTGTACAAAAAAACGATATAGAAGCGCTGGAGGATGTGAAAATCTGGTTAGAAATTATTACACATATGCGAAATAGGCATCCTTCAGATAAGACAATAAAAGGTTCTGCCTTAAGTCTTAAAATGACAACGAATAGTCACAATTTTCAAAAGCGTTTGGGGGCAAAGTTTTGACAAGTCAAATTCCCATCGAATTGGTCACTTGAATGACCAGCTGTGATAGGTCTAATATCAATTTATCCATTAGCTAAGGTAAAGAAGACTGTGCCTATAGAAGTTGTTACAATGCTCAAGGGCTGGCCAGAATTTATGTTAGAGCCACCTAGTCAAACGTTGATTAACCATCTAACCCAGGTATGTGATGCAACAGATGGCGTCGGTCATAGGCGTTATTCAGATAAGACACAAACCAAGTTAATTACATCTGTGGCATCGTTTAGCTATGGGCCAACTTTCTATGAAGCAATGCATCTTATTGGTCTTTTAGCGCGTCTGGATCTTCCGCTAACAGCTCTGTTTTCACAAGATGGGCAATCTTCCTCTAGGTTTCTAAAATCTGTGTTGCGTGAACAAAATTTGCCCGATGATGTCACCTTTAATGACCGGCAAGTTGTTATTTCCTATTCGAACAATACGTCAAAATTCACCCTGCATTTTGCAAGAGTATCAACTCTGGAAGCCATAATAGAATTCATCTTTGAAACAATTGGCCATGAATTTTTATTTCGAGCATGGCGTACGCTCCGGGATAAAGGGCTGGACAAAACAGACATAGATAAGATGACTAATGAATTATCTGCATCCATGTACCAATATTTACAAGATCATTTGCCCGCCGCAGCCTTGCGTGCAAAGGCAAAGATGTTGAGTAAATATTTATCCGACCACACAAACCGAAACCAATTTTACTATACCGATATCACAGACGAGCTTATTCTGTCTTTTTGGAAAGAAAAAAGCCCCGACAAGTCGCTGCGGTTCAAACTATTTAGTTCATGCGTCCATTCATGGATTCGATATCGACAGGCCTTGCGTGTGGCCAGCCATTCTGGCTTTCAGCCTATGGCTAGCCTTAATCAAATTGTTGACAATTCTGATATTGATATACTGGAATTTACAAAAATAGAAAACAATTATGCAGACTTAATTGATGACCAATTATCTCTTAATGACAGGCTAAATATATTAAACGAAGAATCATCACAAACAGTAAAATTTGTAACCAAAAAGGAACTAAAATTCTTAGAACTGTTTTGTATATCAGATAAAGAAAGTGAAGATTTGTGTCTCTCGTTATTGCGCACGCATGTATTCAGTCCGGTGCAATCTACATTGGTGGAGGTCAGCCGAAAATCAAAAGATAGTGGCACTGTGGAGTCCAAAGCTAAAACTGTAATTTCTGACTACATTTACAGCGATACAATAAAGGCACTGGAAGCAGCAGGAGAACAGGCCCATGAATTAGCAAAGGTTGGATGCCTACGCCTTTGGGAAGATAAAAGTGCCGAGGCTATTACACTGATGATGGAACTGATATCAGAACAGGAGAAAGGTGACATTCGCGACCAGATATCAGCGTTATCCAGCAAAATAAAAGAACCTGTTGATATCGATCGCAGAGCAGCGCAAATTGCCGGCATGCTTTTGGTTTCCGAAGAAAAAACATTGATGCTAATCAAAAGGGATTTTATGGCGGCAGGACGTAAATTCAAACGATTTGGGCTTATAAAACCAGACAAGAAGATTACGGATGAAGCGCGCTTGCGCTGGCATAATGACCTGGTTAATGGTGCTGAGACACAGATTGAACTTCACAAACATTTAGAAAAATTGTGCGCCAAGTTGCGCAGTCATTTTCCAGACAACGCAGTACTTGCCTCACAGGTTCGACAAGATAAAGCAGTATTTAGCAAACAATTTGACCTATTACATGGCGAAGCCAACATATAGAGGCATTTCAAATGAATGATAACGAGCAAATACCAGACACCGCCGTTGAAGCTTTGTTTGTAACAATGGAATGTAGAGATATGCTCCGCAAAAGTCTTGCCAACAAAGAAAATAGAAATAACATCAACACAGGAATAAGCTTCTCTCAATTAGTAGCTCTAGCAGAAAATCGAGGCGGCGCACAAACAAAAGAATGGTGGCAAATTGTCAATGCGAGCCAAAAATTGCAAGAAGATTTTCGCACCATTCTTTTGCATTCTGGCAGCAGGACACAACCACTATTAGTTGCCGCTGCTTCAGATGAAATTACCGAGCGGATAGGAGAGCATTTTGATCTAATGTTACATATGTCCTCAAAAAATGATGGTAGTGCATATCTTGTTATCTCCTTTCATGAAGATGCATCTCAGCCTTTCAATTACCTGTTTGCGAAAGATAGCAAAGGTTATCACATGATAGAGCTACCTAACCCTGTAAATGGTTTGGTGCAGGTGTTACTCGACCCCAACCATCCAGTTAAAAATGCCTTTGCGGATGTGACAGCAGAGTTTTTTATCAAGTGAATAAATTTTGCATAGTTATTCCCACAACAGATATACCTGTCGAATTGGTATCTATTACACAGGAGACACCAAATATAAATTCGGTTTTATGTCTGAAAAACAGTTTTCAGGCACTTCCTATCAGTGCGGCTTACGACGCTTTTATCCGGCGCCCTACCGGCATTATTCAAAAATTATTTGGCGATAAATCTTACAGAACAGATTTGTCTGCGCCCATTACACAGGGCCAAAGCTGGCAATTGGGTATCGCTATTGGGCATTTGGCGCATCATTATGACCAGCTTACGGTATTAGATGCCGCCAATCCAAACCATGATATTCTGATTTTTACAACCGGCCGCGTGCTTCCAAATTTGGATATTGCCAGAGTTGACCATATTGAGAAAAAAACACATTTATCTGAAAATATGCTGATTAACTATCAACAGCAGGGCGGTAAGGTATTTGTTATAATGCATCCCGACAATATCTTGGAACTAGCCTTCAATCATTTTGTTGCAGATAAAATTATTGCATGTAGCCATCTCTCTCAGGTGAGCACCGCCATGGGTCTGGAGTTAAGTGAGGCTAAGGCTCCTGTTACACAACCCAACAATGATAAAAAACGCTCGTTAATATTACCAGCTATTCTGGCTGCTATATTAATGCTTTTTTCTGCAACTTTGATTACGGATATTTTTATTCCCTACTCAGATTGGAAAAAATGGCGCCTTCTTGAAGAAGATGGACAACATATTGCTCTAAGTCGCTCAATAAAGAAAAGCAGAAGAGATGGTAATTGGCTGCAAGCGAATACGGCAATTTTGTTTGAACAAACCATGTTGCGGAAAGCAGCTCATGTCAAAGAGATGCTAAATCTGTCTATCATCCAAAATGACTGTCCGGCAGTTTTTTCAGCAAAAATAAATTCAAATATTTTGCCATCAAATATTAATTTGAGTTGTCCAATTCAAATTCAAATAGTCAATAGCGGTGAAAAAAAATTAAAAATCTGGCTGCGCAATATCCACTCTGGGGTAAATGAAAAAAAGACAACACCACCGCATGGAACAACGTTAGAGCCTGGACAAACTTTTCTTAGCCCGACCATTTTTTTATCCTCTAAAAATGACCTTGTTGCCCTGTTTGCAACAGATCGACCATCTGAAATTGCCCAGCAATGGTTGATTAATTTGAATACAGATCAGCGTATTTACTCTCAAGCAACAGCTCGGTTTGGCCTTGCTGGAATTGGCTTGAAAGTTCTGTATTTTGCGCCCCTCTTAGAGGCAAATGAATAATAGGTTTTACAGGCAACCTATTTGACCAACTGGCAACTCTATTTCAACATTAAGTAGCTGACCGTTAAGTTTTAAATTCCCTAAACCAGGTTTACCGCCTTTGAATTGATAAACACCTGTAAATTGACCCTTTAATTTTTCTGCTGGATTTAACACCTGTTTTAGAGTGGCAAGGATATAGGCATCCAGACGCTGTGGAAATAGCCTGACCAATTGTCCGCTGGCATCTGTCTTAATCTTTCGGATTTCCTCTATTTCTCTTTTATCGATAGGCACGCTTACAAGTCTTAATAATGGAGAATAAAAATCAAGCTCAGCTTTTGTCGCTTTTTGGGTATTTGAAAAATATAGTTGCCCGTTTTGTTTTAGATGGCCAAGGCGCATCCCATAACACTCTTTTAACGCTCTATGGATACGTGATTTAATATGGGTGTCTTCTGGCCAAATAAATGTCATTGCAAGACCGTCTATTTGATCCGAATTGTTAAGTATCGTTTGTGTGGCCTTTATTTCAGTGATACTCGGTGGAGGCAGCAAAGAAGGTTTGTTTCTCTTCATAGAGGTATCAGTGATTATATTTCTCGCAAGGGTATCCTTACCCCTAATTGCCACTTTCTCTCTAGGTTCAGTTTTAATTTTTACCTCAACAAGGCGCTCTGCGTTTGGTTTTGGTTTTTTATATGTCAACGGGGTTATGGATGCGAGGGCGGCCTGTATTGCGCTTCCAGTTTCCTTAACAGCGGCAAGTTGAGCAGGCTTTTCTGTCTTCGCCGGAGCAGGATTAGAGGCTGAAAGTGGAACCAGTTTTTCTAGCTTTTGGACATTGGGTTCATAACTGGCGGGTATGAGCTTGGCTGGGCTCTTATCACCTGGTTTTTCGGTCATCGGCAAAATTGGCTGAGCAAAATCATCTGCCCTGACCTCTACGATATCTGCTGCCGGCATCTTTTCAGCTGAAATTTTTTCCACAGCTGAAGGCGCTTCAACTGACCAATTTTCAAGTATTTTTGGTGCAGCAAATGAAAAATGGGACAGCGTCTGGTTCTGGCTCTGGCTCTGCAACGACGCAACAGGTTCGCTAACAGTTTGTTCTGTATAATCTTTAGTATCTTCCTCTTTTTCAACAAGTGCGATGGATAGGATGAGTACAAATAATAGATTTAATGTAATGCTTACCACGCTTGTCTTTTTCATAATCTATCTCGTTACACGCTCAAGATAAAATAGCTCCATATCCTGCATAACCTTCGCAAGAGAGGACTGTCGTTGACCTGTGGTCATGAATTGAGGCTCCGATGTTTGTTTGTTGATTTGTGACATTACTGGCTCATCTGTTGGGGCATTTACGGGTATTGCCATCATTTCGTTGAAGGCAGCCTCAAGTTCTGCATCACTTTTTTCTGAACCTTTATTTGTATCAGCGGTTTCAACAGGCTTGGCTTGTCTAGCTTGAACAGAAGTTTTTGACATTCCATCTTGTTCAACCTTAGCTGTTTTTATAGGAACAGAAACTTCCTCTGTTTCAGAACTTTCCCTGGCATGCCGTTCTTTAAGCGAAGCCTCATTCATTGTCTGGGCAACCGTATCCTTAATTAATTTTTCAATATCTTCTGGGGACATTTTAGGCCCCACCAGAGGATCAAGACGTGCTATATCTTTGCTTTTTTCAATGACAGTTAGCCCTGTTTTACTAGCCGCTTTTGATACATCGTTTAATTTTTGCGTCATATTATGCATGATATCATCATCAAATGATGTTTTATCAGCTAGATGTTCTTTAGCATGACCATCTATAGAATTCTTCAATTTTTCTGGAAATTCACGAGCCCATTTGGTTGGTGACATGCCTGGGGGGGCGGTCACCAAATAAGCAAGACTTGAAAGTACCAATAAGTTAAAAATCAAAAAACGCATATTAAGTCTCCATTGAGGATAAAGGGGCAAGCGGCAAGGGCTTAGAAGAGCGCTGTTTCAGACGGGGTTTTAAAGGGGCAACAACCAGGATAGTTCTGAAAGCTGCAGAAACCGGCAAACCAATGACCGAGGTCATAAAGGCCATACTAAACTGTTTAGTAAGGTTGGAAATGATTTGGTTTACATTTGCAGCGTCCATCTCCTGACCCGACAAGGAACCAATGCCCATACTAATTCCTAATAACGTATAGGTCAGAGCCAATGTTGCTATTGCTGAAGATGATTGAAGCCCTAATTGCTGCCAATATTGACATTGCTGAACATCATCAGATGAGATATTCATTATTTTTAAAATACAGAACATACAGGCTGTGACGAGAGATATCAGCAGGCAAATAAAGCTCCAACTTAATACATTGGCAATCCACCCCATAAAATTACCAGGTGTTTTACCATATAGGAATAAGACAATCGCAAAACCTATGACGGCAAAGCCACCAATGTAACTAAAACATCGAGATAATAGGGCAAAATTTTCAAAGAACCTCGGTAGCATTATTTAACTTCCCGTGTTGCCAAAAGGTTTGTTGATGTCAGCCCAACATTATCCATCCAGTGAATGATAGGCGTTTTGTTGAATTCAGCCGAAGCATGAACCAAGAAAGTTTGCTCATAATCTTTAAAGGCACGGATAGCTCTATATGAGCCACTTTTTTTGAGCGTTTTGTCCTGCAACGCAACACGCTCTAAGTCGGTTAGGCGACGCTTGGCCTTTTCCAGCTGCGACCAACGCTCGTCAGGACCAACATCAGGACTTAGATATTCAGCAAGAGTAATCGCGCGCTCCCGCTCTAGATTATCAATGGATGATGCTATGGCGTTACCACTAATGAAAAGAGCCATAGTAAATAAAATTGACGTCAGTGATTTTGTTCTCATTGTTGTCTCCATAATTTTCATGTTGGAAATTTTGGTGTCCGTTTAACGAAGAAATATTTCTGTGGCGGCTGCTGGTCCTGATGAACGTTTCGTCATGTTTGGACTCATCTCAGCAAATTGTGAGGCGCTTAAATCATCGGCTAATGCCATTGCATCTAGAACAACAAGCTTTGCCATATGACCTAACACCTCTTCTTCCATATCCAATATCGCCAATTCCGCCTCGGAATTTTGAATCATCCGGCGCAGATAATCTTTAGATGAAAGCTCGCCCGTATCAGAAAGTCCGGCATGTTGTGCCATTGGGTGATTTTGAATAGATTCCTTCAGCGCATCAATGGCAGCTATATTTTCTTCATAGGACACGCTAAACTTGGATTTCTCTGACGATGGCTTGAAAATTACTGTGTCTTGCAATTTGTTCTGAACAGTACGAGAGCGTTCAACAGCCTGTTCCTGGAGCGCAGCAATTGTTTTAGTTGAACCTGATTTTAACGTTTCCCGTTCAGACTTTTCTAAAAGTCTTTTATATAAGCGAATTTTTGTAGAGACGCGCTGACGTTGTAAAGACATCTGCGCACCCACCAATTCGATATATGATTTCTTGCCTTCAATAATTTGATGACGCACCTCTATTTGCTCTTCACCATCATATTGCGGAGCAATGTCTTGGAGAGACTGAATGGTAGCAACCTTCGTTGACACATCATCGCCGACAGCATTCAACTCCTCAGCAAGAGAGGACAGGTTGAAATCCTGTTCAACCACCCGTTCCAGATGCTGCGGTGGCAACATCAAGACACGTTCTGATAGCTGGGGATTCCATTCTGATGCCACTACCGTCTGAGACCATATAGGGGCAAAGCATAACAGCAAACCTAATGTTGAACTTGACCCCAGCACCCGTTTGATAAGAGAATATTGTTTCATTTTACTCATCCTTTTTGCAAATAGGTGCGAGGCTTAATTTGAACGCCAATAGCTAATTCTACGCACTTCATCTTTAACTTTTGGACGTGCATTTAGAGCTGCTAAATGTAAGGGACTTTCTGTATCTGCTAGATTGAACAGAACATGCATCGTATCAATAAAAGAAGAACCATTTGTATAAATCAGGTCACGACCTTGAAAGGTGTTGGTGAATTTCAAAAAGGCCTCATGACCACCATATACATCACCACCCTTTATCTTGTTTTGGATAGCCAGAGCATAAGTCTGCATGCGCAGCTCTGTATCGATCAGATGAGCACGCCCAGCAACGTTGGTTTCGCAGGATAATAATTGATTAGCACTTTGCAGAAATAATTCTGGCCGACCTTGCTCATTAGCTTGACGGTCAAAATTTATTCCTTCCTGCCGGCAATCATTAAATAACTTCTGGCTAACAATGTCGTCATAGCGTTCTGTGCGATGGTCCACACCCCCATAAATATCTGGGTTAGGAAGCGTTTGGCACGCGCCAAGAAACAAAGTAGACAGTAAAACCGAGCAGATTGTAAAATTTTTTCTAATGCGTTTCATTTTCTTATTCCTTGATAAAAGACAATGGATGAAAGGATAGAAGGGCGGATTCAGCGTATATTGCCTGAAGCTATGCTGTATTCAGAACGGACCGAGATTGGAATTCTCTGATGCCGGTGATAGGCTTTATTCGAATTCACAATAAAGGTGTTTCCATTAAGCGATGCTTTGATCCGGTAATAACTTGGCACTCTAGAGCGAGATTTCTTATACACCACACGCTCTGAACATTTTTCCACATAACGTGGCTGCGTTTCGCGAGAAGCTATAATTGCGCCCAGCACAGCGCCGGCGCTACCTGCACCGTCTTTGTCAGAAATTGCATTGCCAATGCCTGAGCCAATTAGACCACCTAGCACCTGCTTGCCTAAATCAGATTTGTAAGACTGGCGAACCATTGAGCAACTTTGTTCAATAACTGGCTGTGAATTTACATTCGTAGACCAAATCGTCTCTACATCTAAAACTGTGCCATATTCAACATGCTGAAATTGGTTTCCAGATGCGACGGCAGCTGAACTGAGCAGTGATATAGCCATCAAAGTTGGAATAAAATAATTAACCTTCATTAAAGCCTCCAATTGCGTTCACTACTCATATGAACACGTTTGAGCCTTTTTCTCTCACAGCTTTCAAATAGCCTGATATTTAATCCTTTATTTTATTCTTGATCCCGTCCCATTAGCATGCTGATCTTAAAAATAAGCTATGGAATTTTATAAAGGTGAGGCTAATAACATGAAACGAAGAGCTGTATTGAAATCAATGACTGCAGCAGGTTATGCGGCGAGCGCGAGTGCAGTTTTTCAATCTTTTCATATTCCAAACGCTCTAGCCGTTGTAGACGGCCAGACAATTTTATGGAGCGGCATTTCTTACACAGCAGGAGATGAGAGGGAACTGCCAAATGTCATTGGTATTCTGGATGATAAAAACACCCTAACGAAAATTAATTTTTCCCTCTCAGATTCATTAAATAGTATTCCCAGCTCCACCTTAAAAGAAAAGGGCATGAATCTGGTGATCGGTGGAGCAACGGGTCAGGAGAGATATGCTGACCATGCTATGGTGTTTGCGGTCAGCCAGGAAATGACAATATCAGACATAAAAATTGAACAGAATAGTCAAAGGCTAACCGCGTTGAGGCTTAGCGGCTCTGTATTTATTTACAATATTGAAACATCAACCATTGTGAATATGTTTCCAATTTTAGCAAAAAGCTATAATTACTCAGTAGATGGAAACCAAGATCTGGAGATCCGTGATCAATATTTGGAATTGCTATCTGGTGTTGGCGAATACCAAGAATCTATTGCTAATTATTTTAAGAATAGCCTTTTAAGTTACCCATTTAGCAATCAGGGTAACGGTTTATTTTCTCATTTTTCTGAAGTCACTAATAATGATCGTTTTCTGCAAAGCTGTGATGCGTTGGGGCGCTCGCCGGAATTGGTCCGCAAATGGGTTGGAAATATAGCTACCTATAGATTTGGAGATATATTCAAAACGAACGTTATTCCCTTTACAGATTCCAAAGCAACCCGCGCCGATATCGCCATACGAATTGACGATACGGACCGCGTATTAAAAACTCGTACCACTGAGGCAGATTGCAAAATAAAACCCCATCTACAAGGGTGGGTTATTCAATATACAGATGATCCGGATATTGATAGTGAGATGACGGTCGAAATAATCCTTGCACTAAGAATTAGAGTTTTTGATAGCTTTGATGATGATAAACGTATTTACAATCAAAGGTTCATCGCCACTGTTTTATATAAATCTCCAAAGGATGAAAATCAGCGCCGGGACCCTTTCTCTTATATTGTTGACCTTTATGAAGAGCTGCTGGATCGAGGCTTCAAAAGCATCATAGATGAAGATGAGCGCAAAAATTTGATCTCTGGTATTGAAGAAAATTTAGGTGATACGGGCGATGTCCAGACATTTGGTTTAAGCACAAAAGATGAAAAGGCAACAAACACTGAATCTGATGCTGTAAAAGCTTTATTATTAATTTAAATTAGGCAGTTTTAGTTGAATAAAAAATGCGGCATCAGCCGCATTTTTCTTTCCTATTTGAACATTAATGCCTAGTCATCATCGCCTAACGCAGCGGCAGCTGATTTTACCGTTTTAGGCTGCCTGTTAGTTTTCATCGCAACAGATGCACGCTTTGCAAATTTATTTGCATTGGCCCACGCACTACAACCCAAGCGTCGCACGTTACCGAGGGTGCCCATTTCAAAACCAAGGCTACTATGTATGCCACCACCGCCCATCAGCATACTGGCAAACATTCCGGCAATGTAATTTTCAGAAGTGTAGATCAAATCTTCCAGATCATAGATCACCTGTTTGAGCTTCTCTTTTCCAGCTGAGTCCAGGTTTTTAGCGTTGCCCAGAGCCTGTTTGATAAGCTTGTCACTCTCGCCAATTGTAAACATAAAAGTTTCTAATTTTTCTTTGTCTACATTTTTATCCGCCTGGAATTTTGCAAGAAGCCGACGAGTTTGATCTGCGCCTTTTGCATCCCCTAATAACTCAAGCGCATCAACTTGAATCTGCGCAGTCTTGATGGCCATTTCTTTCAGAAATTCAAATCTACTACCTGTATTTGGCGGGTCTTGGTTATATTTCTGATTGAACTCAGCTTCCATATCCGCAGCTAATTGCTGTTGGCTGATGGCCTCTTCACGATTTGGATATGCAGGGTCAAAAATCAACGCAAACCATTCCTGGTTCACTTTGTCCCTTAGGACAGAAGAAACGTCAAAATTTTTGGTTGCCGTCGATTTGATAGCCTCTTGTTTCTTGTCAAACAGAGCTTTTCTCGACATCCGCATCCACTGCGCTGCAGATGTCAGGTTTTGGCCATATCCGTAGCCTTTGAAATAGCGCAACCCTTCTATGTAAGGAGCTATCACCTGTTTCTTTTTAGCTGCCTCTTTGATTAACTTATGACCCAATTCTTTATTGCCGCCATAATTGGAGTAATATAGGTGAATAAGCCCATAAGCTGCTATGGCGTCTGCCCCAATAGCCTTTTTATCTTTTGAAAATCCACCCACTTCCATAGAGGCGGCAATCAGACCCAAAAGTTCCAAGCGTTTTTTGGGTTCAACTGTTTTATTAAAATCCTCAAATGCTACGGCGATATTTCGACTTGTAAAGGCATTGTTATAGACTTCCAGATCATAAATGTAGGGAAGACTGCTTGTTTTCCCGCTGGACAAAAGATTGATTAATTCCTTTTCGCCCATATTAAAATCATTCGCCACTTTACCTACATTAGTTCCAGGAAGCTTGGCATATAATTTAGCCGGATTTTCAACAAAGCATTTCGATGCGATATATTTTGAACCTGCTATATCCTCAGAAGATTGCGAGTTGGACATTTTTTTTACCGTCCCGCCACTCGAACTTGAAACAGAAGAACCGTTACTCTGATTAGAGCTTCCTGTACTAGTGCCAAGGCCGTTACTTAAATCCTGCTCAAGCTTTTTAAGGCCTTTAAAAAGGCCCCCTAGCGGATTATCGTTTGCCAGCACTGGCTGAGAGAGACCCATTATGAGCATTGCCGCGATCAAGGTTGACTTCTTTTTCATAGTACTCGCCTCATTAATTCCCTAAAATTTTGATACATCATATTACTCTTGATTATGTATACATCCACGCGAGTAATTTAGATTTAATTTATATCTAATAAAATAGATTGAAAGTCTCAGCTTTGGGCTGAAAAAGCGCAAAACAGACCACTCACCATTCAATAACCAAATTGATTTTTTAATTTTTTGATATTGGGCTCGTTTGGCCGTAATTTTAAATATTCTGAAAACGCTAGGCGTGCGTCAGACAGTTTCGCTAACAATAGTTTCACTTTTGCTTCTTCAAGCCAGGCATCAGCAAAATTAGGGTTAATTGAACGGGCGGTCTCAAAATTTTCCAAAGCCTCTTTGTTTCTATTCATAAGGGCTAATATTTGGCCTTTTTGAAAGAACATACGTTCTTGTCGATATTCTGTACTCTTAAGGGCAGTTTCCAAGTCCGCCAGGGCTAGTTCATAATTTTCTGCCTTTGTATGGATTTTGGCACGCAGACGCAGGGCATCACTATAACCTGGACGAAGGGTTAATGCTTCATTCACTGCATCTAGGCTAAGGGCATATTCCTCGATATCGAAATAAAGATTGCCAAGATACAGCCCAATTCGCGGGTTTTCTGGTTCAAATTTTCGTGCAAGCAATAAGTCAGAAAGCCCATCTTCGTAATTTTTGATTTTAATATTGACGCGCGCTCGCCGGATAAAAATCTGAGCGTTTGCCGGGTCAATTGCAATGGCAGATGAAAAATCATCCAGAGCCTTTTCATATTCCGCAAGCTCATCATATACAATTCCGCGCCATTTAAAGGCTGTCAAAAATTGATCATCGAGCAAGAGCGCTTTGGACAGATATTCACTAGCGATCTCATACTGGCGCTGGTAGCCATAAACCATGCCCAATCCATAAAAAGCCTCTTTATATTCAGGATTTAAAGATAATGCCTTTCTGAAAGCAGTCTCTGCCTTGCTATAGTTTTTTGTGTCAGCACCCAGATAAGTCCAACCAAGATTATAATAAGCCAAGTCAAATCGGGGATCGATATCTAGCGCTTGTGAAAACAAACCTGTGGCCTTTGCTGTTTCATTTTGTTCGCTGGCTATTACCCCCTTCCATAAATAAACCCATTTTGATTGAGGGTTTAAGGCTCCAGCTTTGTCTAGATAGGAAAGTGCCGATGGGGTATCCCCCTTATTATAGGCAACAACACCAAGGCGCATATGGGCGAAATCATTTTTTGGATCAAGAGTAACAGCTCTTTCAAGCGTCCTTTGCGCTCTATCATTATCCTTCAATGCGGCATAGATTTGGCCTCTTAGGATATATGGCTCTGGACTTGTCGGCTGCTGCTGCTCTAATAAAACAGACTTCGCCAAAGCCTCATAAGCATTATTCAGTTCCTCGGCATTATATGGTCTATCCAGATTGAATAATCCGCGGACTGACGCCATACCGTCAATGTAGGCATCTAAATACATGAAGTCAGAGTTATCTGGCTGTAGCTCTATCGCTTTCTCAAGAAATTTTTTTGCTACAACCGGGTTATTCTCTTCATAATAAAGTCGGACACCTACATTGGCATAATCATGCGCTAATTTCCTTATATCCCAACTTTCCTTCAAAAATACACCCAGTTCCCAACTGCCGATAGCACCAGAAATTGCGATTGCAAAAATCGACATACCCTTAATCAGGGTCCTGACAAACCGGCGCTGTTGCTGTTCCTGATTTTCTGGGGATAATATTTTCTCCAGATTTTGCAGCTGCTGATTTTGCCGTTCGATTAAGGCCGCGAGCGCGACTTGTTCATTTTGATTTTCTGCTGACCCGCTAGTGTTTTTTTTGCTCATCTTGTGCGCCTAATCACTTACCTTAATCACGTATTTCAGAGAGATATCTTTGCTCTCTTAACCTTTTAATTTCTGATGAGATGTTAATGTTGTTTACCACAGAATTTAAAAGACGAGCCCTATCTTCAGGATAACCCATAGCATGTTTTCTATCTAAAATTTCCTCTAATCGCCGAATGACATCTATACCTGCCTGAACATCATAGCCTAATGCGCTAACAAGCTCGGCTCCACGCCTATCCGCTTCTGCCTCAAGTTCAACAGAATAGCCATTTTCGGCGAAATCAAGGAATCCATCAAACATTTGATTAGCTCCCTCCATATTCATCGCCTCGGTACCCTTGGAAAATAACTTGGCGCCCTCATTCTGTTTGATAGCATTCAAACCATGGTCAAATTCAATATGTGCGATTTCATGCGCAAGAACAAATGCCAGCTCGTCTTCATTTTTAAGAAAGTCCAGCATTCCAGTAGTGATAAATACAAAGCCGCCAGGTGCAGCAAAGGCATTTATCAATTTAGGGTCCTCAATTAGGATAAAAACTGGTTCCACATAATTCGCACCATATCGGCTGCTTTGCATAATCGTAACAGCAACATTTCGAACATAGGACACTCTGGGATCTGATACAGAAACAATTTTTGAGGCTCCGACAACCCTGGCGGATAAATTTCGGCCAAGCACAAACCGGCCAACTGGACCTAAATTTGTATTTTGATTTGATTCCACCATGTCGTTTACAACAGAAAATAAACTTAGACTCGACCCTGTATCGGCATCTGATATTTCATCATTGCTAGTTTGTCCTAAGCCACTAAACATATCTGTCAGTGCATTTTCATCACCGCCGCCGCCATTGTTGAGCATATTATCTAAAAGGCTGTTCCCCGAGTCCTCGCCAAGTAAGGACTTCAGTTCTGCATTAGCGCTGAAAGATGCGGTTACTAGCAGCATCAAAAGTACATGTGTAAAGATACGGTTTGTTAAGCTCATTTAAACTCTCCTAGTCGACCTGACTTACGGAAGTCCTCTAGAGTTAATAAATTTGTTAATCGCTGATTTTCGGTTATCAGGCTATCGATCTTCAAAAAATCTGCGGCACCGCCCTTTGCTTTCCCAGCTGCCCCCCGCATCGCGCGCATGTCGCCATTTTCCTCTTCTGAAAAATTCCGCTTTGCTGTGCCTGATGAGAGCTGAGCCACCTTTTTTTCAGCTTTCTCCATAGTCTGTTCTGAAAAATTTTCTTCAGATACAAGACAAGCCGCCGAAACAAACTGGCCTTGTTTTATCTTTACCCAAGCTGCTCTGGTATAGTCCTCAGCTTGAACCGCCGCTGGCTCACCATCACCAGCAGCCATTTGCAGTTGTGCTTCCAGTTTTACTTTTGAAGAAAAATCAGAATCAGGTAATTCAAATTCGCCTTTCAATTCTAAGACTGTCACTTGGTCGCCAAAGGTAAGAGATGATAATACCGGTGAAAAGCTATTAGCCTCTTTCATAAGATTTATGTTTTTGCAGGCTACAAATACAGTCTGTCCAATGGCAAGTTTTTCAAACGCCTTTGCCGGACCAGCAAGACAAATTATGACGGATAAGAATGCAAGGTTAAGCTTTAACAATATCTAAGCTCCTATATTTACTGTGATTCACAAAGCGAGGTTTGAAAGCTTTTCTATTATCAAAACACTTCACACTAAGTTAACAGAAATCATCATAGGGAATAAACTAAATAAATCTAATAAACGTATTTAAAATGTAAGTTAGTGAATAATTTCCAAATAAAAAAGGCTGATTGATTTGATAAAAACGCTGTGTAAAACTAAAAGACAGACGCTATTTAAATTGCCCTTTTTGTTTATAATCATGGCTCTTTTAAATAGTTGTGGTGAAGATGAGGAAGGTGCTAAAACTTCTTCAAAGACGATAATAACTGTGGAATTGAGCGGTCTGGAAACAGATTTTGACGACGCAACTAAAGCTACCTTGTTTGATAATGCTGATGCAATTTGTGACGCTAACACGCAGCTAGCTGCTAAGAACAAACGGGTTGGCAAAATTTCAGAATTAAAAAAATTACAACAGATGAAGGCAACTAATTCAAATAACCAGGTCGCTGCCAAATCAAACATTACAGGAAACACTCTAGATTCTTCGTCTCACGAAACCATCAAGCGCGCTCAGGAAACGCTGATTAAGACAATCAAAGACAGCCAGTCCGTTACTGCTTATTCATTCCAGTTCTCCATAAAAAAAGACATGACAACGCAGGGCAATAATCTGACAGACACCAAAACTTCTTTAATAACAGGGCTTATTGAAAACAATAGAATAAGCCAAATTTCCTGCAATTCTACTTCAAATGCGTCAACCCTGAAATAAGACGCCGGCTCGGCATTAAGAATATAATGGTTTCATGATATAGCCTGTATCTCTACAACCAAACACGACCTTGGTTGACCTCATTCTTGGAGACCCCCAATTCCTGGTCCTGAAGAAGCTTGAGCTTTAATTCTTCTCCATGTTTTCCTTGAAGAAAAATGGGGTCAAGGGGACCGAATACGCGCTCTAGATATTTTAAAAATACCTCAAGCCGTTTTTTGTTGTCAGAAAGTAACTTTGGCGCAAATACATAGCATCTTGCACTCAAGGGAATTTCTAAGGCTAACGCATATCTTGTATCCGTTGAGAACGTAAAAAATTCATCTATTGCTTTTGTGATGATGGCCACCTCACGCTGCAACCCACCAGTGATGCAAACTGATTTTTTGTCTGAAAACGTGATTTTAAATTTTCGTGGCTTTGTACTTATGAAGTCACACTCATATAAAGCTTTCACAATATTTTTAATAACGCGCTGAACCAATATCGTTTGGCTTTCAGCTTTTGGCTTTAGCATTGCGAAGATGAGAGGGTTTACTATTTTTGAGAAAACCCCTTTGCCTTTGAACAGATTTGCTACTAACAGACGTTTTGGTGCTTGCAGCCTCTCAACATCTATTTTTTGGGCCAAAATTGATTGGGTTCCTAGTGCAATAGCTTTTTGCCATTTTTCAGATGTTAATGCCCGCTCTGCGGATAAGGCCAGAACATTTGTATTGTTTTTTTCGCCTATCAAATGCGCGCCGTCACCTAATTGAACGCGGGAAATGCCGCTCATAATTTTATCGTCTTTATAAGATGGGCCAACAAAGGTGTTGAACCGTCTTTTAAGCGTATTTAAATCACGATTTGAAACATCATCATCTGCGTTCAATGTGATCAAATGCCAGATATTCGAGACCTTGTCCGGATGATTTTCAAATTTTCTAATGGCACGACCACGCATTTGATTAGACGATACGAATGAACCTATTTGGGAGGCTAATATAAGAGAGTTAACAGACGGGCAGTCCCATCCCTCGCCTAAAAGGCTACCTGTACCAACCAAGATTTTGAGAGCGCCATTCTTGAGCCATTCAGTGCATCGCGGCTCCATAGATTCAAACCCCTTTTGTCCACTTTGGACGATAGTAAAGGCTTCGAATTCCATCTGAGCTTTCTCTTCTGGTTCAATTGCCATTTTTGGTGTTGTTGTTCTTGGCTCTAAAACACCCTCTTCAATTAAAATATCCGCAAAATGATCAGGAATGATAGCCAGTTGCCCTGAAACCATAGCCATTGGTAGATTTGTTTTTTCCAGACATTGATACAGTGCATGAAATGCGGCAACAGCCGTAAGTCTACTTAAATTAGAACCGTCACTTTCCGAATTATTTTCTTCCCGCAGGGCATCTGCGCCGATGAAATCCAGTAGGACAAGTTGTCTAAGGCTGTCTCTAAGAACTTGATATTCGCTAAGAACAATATTTTGGATAGATGTAAGTTTTGATGTGCTTGTTTCTAAAACCTTTGTTATTGCCGGGGGCGTGATGAGTTGCACACCATTAGGGTCTAAAACGCCCTTCTTGATGCATATCTCCTTCATTGACGACACTGTATTGCGTAACGTTGTTGGCACTGACTTCTGAGAAAAAACGTAGTTTAGATATGTTTCAAGATGGGAGACTGTAAATTGTGGCAAATGTTTCGGGGCATGTGCATGCTCTCGTTCAATCTTTTCCGCCAAATCCCTGGACCGCAACTGACATAATGCCAGAGTAGCAATATAGCTTCGTGTGTGTTGAATAAGAAAATCATTATCCGCGTTAGCAAACAGATCGAGATTATATTCAAGTAGAGAGTCAAAATCTGCACGTGCAAGTATTTCCTCAACAGCATTATCACGTTCCGTCGCAAGCTGAGTTAATAAAATATCTTCGTCAGCACTTGGGTGGCTGGCATAAATGAAGTCCTGGTGGGGGCAAAGGCTTTGATGCTGAACCAATTCAGGCACTGAGATTTCAACATCAACATTCCCACAAATCTCTTGAAACTTTTCCCATTTCTTCACATCCACCTCATAAGGAGGGGTTGCTGTCAGCGAAACAATACAACGCACATCAAAAATCTGCTGGAGGGCAACAACATCATTTGCCCATGCACCTGTCAAATGGTGACATTCATCTAACACTAGGGTAATAGGTAAAGGGGTCTCAGCCGCCTTTCCTTTTCCCTTTTTCATAGTGGATAAAAGCCGCTTTACTGACTGATAGGTAAGTACCGAAAACAAGCTTAGCCTGTCAGGATCTGCAGAAAAATATTCAGAATTTTTATTTCCACCCAAGAACAAATTAGCGCAGCTTTCAATCCACTGCCTTTGAATACTAACCCGAGGTGTTAAAACTAATGCAGGATGGCCAACACGCCTTACAAGCTCAATCCCAAGGACTGTTTTCCCGGCACCTGGCGCTGCAATAATATGGATTTTGCTGTCATCCGTATAATGGTCAAGCTCATCTAGCACAGATTGCTGATAGCTACGCCAACTGCCGGTAAAATTTAAAAGTTCAGAAATATTTTGGGCTGCTGCATTACGCATGTGCATTAACTTTTCATAAATATTAGCATAAATTAATCGACAACAAAAATAGCCAAATTGGCTACGCTCAACTAGACTGTAAAGTATATTAATAAAAATTAAATTAAAAATGGTCAATTTATGTTAGCGAAACTTCAATTCAAAATAGACGAGCTTTTAAGCCGGGGAGCCAATTCACTCATTATATGGCTGGCAGGCCTATCACTCCTTTTTGTGCTGACCGCTTCTTATATTACGTGGATGTTTCAAATAGGGCCTCATGAGACATTCGGAGCGTTATTTTGGGATTTCATGATCCGGGCACTTACGCCATGGGAAATAGAAGCCAGCATGGGCTCTTTATCATATTTACTCATGATGTTGGCCGTTACTCTATTTGGAATATTTGTTTTATCCATTCTCATTTCACTTTTATCTGCAATCATTGACGCGCGCGTAAATGCTGTTGTGCAAGGAAAGAGGCCGTTTCCCTATTCTGATCATATCGTGATTATTGGCTATTCATCCCGGTTGGTACCAATTATTGAAGAACTAATCAAAGCGAATGAAAGCAAGTCATTAGAACGGATCGTTATTTTATCCTCATTGCCAGCGGAAGATTTAGCACAAACGGCAGCAAATAGCATTTCTGGCTCAAAAACAACGCAGCTATTTTTAAGAAGCCGCGATCTACAAAGCCAGTATAGTTTTAAAAATGTAAATATATTGAATGCGCGCAAAATTCTTATTTTAGGAGATGAGGGCCCCTTTATAGAAGCTGACCGGTTAAAAATATATTTAGCGTTACAGCGTTATCTAAATACAAACCTGCCACAAAATAAAAAGATACCCGATATTTTAGTAAATGTAGATGAACCTTCGGCGGGTGATTTCGTAAATATGGTTTCAAACCAGTCTGCGGTGACAATTGACGTTAGCAATATTCCAACACGATTAGTTGTTGAAACTATTGAGCAACCAAATCTTCCGGAAATTTATGAAGAAATTCTCAGTTTCGATGGCAATGAATTTTACATCACCGAACCTGTTACAACGTTTGGCCTTGAGAATAGGCGGTTTGACTTTGCATGGCAAAGTTTTCAAGAGAGCATTGTTGTTGGTGTTCTTACACAATCAGGAAATCTAAACCTAGCGCCACCTGCATCGCTAACGTTGTCTTCTGATGATAAGCTTGTTGTGATCGCTGAAGATGATTCTACGATTATACCACGTCCTCAAGGCAACAAAAAACTTATAGAAAAGCAGCCGCAAAAAACCACGGACCAGATTAAAACGCTAACCTCGAAGGTAAATTCAAGTGAACTTCTCAATAACATTTTAATAATCGGATTATCACAAGAGCATGAATATCTAGTTGATCAGATAATTCAACACCTACCGGAACTCAAAACACTTAAACTTTTTTTGCCCGAGACCACCGCTGGACAAGCGATGTCCACTTTATTAAAAAGTCGTAATGATAAGAAAATTGAAGTCATAACAGGCAAGACAGATGATAAGCAGGCTCTTTATGAGCTGGATTGTAAAAAATTTGATACAATCATCGTGACGCATACCGCTAGCTATGATGTTGGGGCAGAAGATATAGAATCGATCAGGGCCATGATTGTTCTGCGAGAGATTTTTAAAGGGCAAGAAACCTCTCCTCATCTGGTCACAGAAATGCTGGTTGGCAAGAATAAGGATATTACTTCAGCAGGCGCAAACTCAGATTTTGTCGTAAGTGAGAAAATTGGCAGCAAAGTTTTTGCGCAATTCATTGAAAACCCTCACTTACAAACCGTTATTGATAATCTCATTTGTGCACCAAATTATCATATTCGTATTATTGAAACAGACCTGTCCACCTCTCTTCGAGAGGCGAGTTTCGGAATCTGGGGAGCCGCCATGCTTGAAACACAGCGTATTTTAATTGGGTGGAGATATGAAACAAATGCTGTTTTTGAGACACATCTTAACCCAGGCGCATACGCCCAGTTGCCAGAAGGTCTTGAAAAACTTCAGCTGATATTTGTTGAGGCAAATTAAAGGTCAGGCTGAAGATTTCAGCATATCATTTTATAAGGTAATATAATGACTGTTCGTGAGTATCTTCAAATTTCGCTGCTGTCCACTGATAACCATCGGGCAACTTTTCTTGAAAAGTTAATGATGGCTGTCATCATATTTTCAATCGTTACCCTAGTTCTTGAGACAGAACCAGCACTCTACAAAGAGTGGAGCAGCATATTTTCTTACCTTGAAATGATATTTGTCACAATTTTTAGCATTGAATATATCGCGAGACTATATTTCGTTGGAGCAATTGAGGAATATAAAGGCTTGAAAGGCAGAGTGCGTTATATTTTCACACCCTATGCTATCATAGATTTGGTTGCTATACTTCCTAGTCTGGTTGCTGGACTTTATTCAGACTTAATGCTTTTCCGTATCATCCGACTACTACGTATGTTTAGAGTTGCAAAATTGGTTAAATCTAATAGACCTTTGATGCTCTTTATTGAAGCTTTTTATAAGTCCCGCAGTCAGCTAGCAGCTTCATTGATTGTAACCTTATTTTTGCTGTTTGTTGGCGGGGTGCTTTTATACCTAGTTGAATCAGACGTTCAGCCTGAAACTTTTGGCAGCATTCCAAGAGCAATGTGGTGGTCTATGGCCACACTCACCACTGTTGGATATGGGGATGCCTATCCAGTTACAGCAATTGGAAAACTCTTGGCCAGTGCGATTGCTATATTGGGCATTGGAATTGTTGCTATGCCAGCCGGAATTATAGCCGCAAATTTCACGAAAGAGCTGGCAGAGAAATAGACGCAATAACTTACAAAATCTTTGTGAAAATTAAGAGCCCAAATCGACCATACGGTAAGCATTTATGGCCTTTTGAATTTCAATGGGATCACTAAGCCATTTCATGTGAAGCTCACTGCCACCAGTACCGGTGATAAGTAATTCACCCGTACCAATCAGGCGTCCTAAAATGCTTTGGTTTAGATTTATTTCCTCAATTCTATCCAGGCGGATTTCTTCTGTACTTCTTCGAATTAAGCCTGTTTTGGTTATAATTCTATGTTCCGTGATTGCACGCTCGGTAGAATATCGTTCTATAAGAGAGCGAAGGAACAAATAAATTCCAATTAGAAATATGCCCAGGAAAATTAAATAAAACCAGGATAAGAAGCTGTGGCTCCAGTGAAACTTAATCTCTTTTACAATCGTTTCATTGCTTGGAAGTGTAGATTTTATGTAACGCATGACTACCAACCCTGAGCCTAATCAAATTGATTTAGACAACAAAACTCAATATTAATTTTTATCGTACTTTTGGTCGCAAATCAGCCACCGCCCAATCCTTCTGTCGATAAAACCGTATATCCTCTATTAACCATGCATCTGTCTACAACAGCCGTTGGTCCAAATTTAACCATCAGGCGGTCATAACCGTTACCCTCTGCTTGCACAGATGCGCCAACTCCAGCGCCATAAATGGCGCCTATTGTGGTACCGCTATCATCATTAGAATCCATACTATTGCCAATTGCCGCGCCAATTGCCGCGCCAACTATCATCGAGGCCACCATGTCAGACTGTTCTTTTTCTCGCTGTATTAGATATTTTTTTTGAGCCTGAGATGCCAGGGTACGGCATTGAGACAAGTCCATATTATACTGTTCCATGTCATGTTGATAGATATCAATAACAGGGGCATAAGAAGAAATATCAACAGTGTTTGTCGCGCAACCAGACAAAGTAGAAATTCCTAGAACCGTTATAAATAATTTAGTAAAACTCAATATTCTATTCCTTATCCATACTACCCAGTTCATTAAATGTGTGTGTTTTACAGATATCAATTTTGAAGAACCGAAACAACAAACGTTTTAAAAATACCCTAACATCACTTCTAAATATGGCTCCACATACCTCATTAATAGTTATAGAAACTTTTTGCTAACATTATTCTTTATAATGACGCCAAGACACAAAACTATAATACCTTAAACCTATTATACTTCTGCGTTAAAAGATGCCCTTGAGACAGCTTGTGCTAGCAGCCTTTTAATGCGGCATCGACTAGCTTGAGACTGGTGGAAATCCCCGAACCTGCTCGTAGCATTCTCCTAAGTGACATCGCTTTTTTATTCCGAGATGAAATTGATGATTACAACCAAATCGATTTTGGAAATGCCAAACATGTGGAATTACTAAAGGACGCTGTTGATAGCAGCAACACAAAAGTAACCAACAAACAAGGGCGTCCCATTAATGAGGCACTAGACGAGTTCTTCATCGGTCTGAAAGAACTTTTTGAAAATGCGGCTGGGAAAACCGCTATTGCTTGCGCCCATTTTGATGAACAACCAAAGACTGATTTCGAAAATCTGATGTATCTTTGCTACCAAATCATCCGCCCTTCTCAAGGCTATCCATCAGCTTTAAAAGCTTATGATCGCGCCACTTCCCGGAATCTTTAAATAACTGTTTATACATAATAAAAACTGCGAAATTTTTTGTACTTAGAATTGCTGCACCTAGATTTAGTATCTTTGTGCTTATGGAAACACCTGCTCCAAAAATTCCCCGGTCAAGACAGAGCAATATAAGCGCTCTCATAGGCCTTGCTCTCCTTTTAGGCCAGCAAGCTCTGCAAGAGAGTTAACGCGAGCTGAGCGGTTGGCGCCTATTACTCATTCTATTGAATATAAGGAAGCTGAACATGACTAGCCAAAAGCCCGTTCGCCTTTTAACGCCGAAGGACGCAGCTGATTTTCTGGCCGTAATGGCAAGCCTAAAGACACCTCAGCACTTCGCAATCAGATTGAAAACACGCTTTGGAAAGAAGCAGGCATCCGTCTAATCCCTCATCAATTCCGGCACGCCGCAGCTAAAATATTACTTGATGTTAAACCAGGTCACTATGAAGTTATCAAAAAAGTTCTAGGGCATAAATTGCTCCTACCACTTACAGTCATTATGCAGGTGCGGAAACCCAGGCCGCTATTAGTCTCTATGATGATGCTATCATTTAGCACCGCCAGCCTAGAGCAATTCAATCCGAACAACTGCATCAGCGGCGTGAACCTCCCTTTATGGACCCGTAACAGCTTTATGGTGGCAAATGGTGAATAAGAGCGCCCCAACATCTATAAAGATTGAGAGCTAGCTACTATTAGACAGGGGGATTTGGCAAAGACCCAACGTTTCATAGATCTTTGCTTAGATTTCATTACTGATGGCAAAGGAGAAGTGAGCACAGTAAGGGAAAAGCTTATATATTTAGACCAAGCAGAGGAGCGAGTTCAAAAATCTATGGAACAAGATGCCATGTCTATAAAAGTCGAAACTCAACCAAATACCGGGCATCTTTATAGAAGGTGGATGGAAAAACTCTGCCATTTAATAACTGATGGAAACGCTTGTGAGGAGGCTTTAAGCATCATTCGATCCCTCATAAACAGAATATACATTATACCTGGCACGAAACGAGGGGACCCGAGTGTTCAGCTTGTTGGTGGGCTTGCTGGAATATTGAAGCTTGCAATTTCGAGACAACAAAAAACCGCCATCCAAAAGGATAGCGGTGTTCGTAGGGTCATGTTGGTTGCGGGGGTAGGATTTGAACCTACGACCTTCAGGTTATGAGCCTGACGAGCTACCGGGCTGCTCCACCCCGCGCCAAAACCTGACTTTTAAAAAACAACACCCTGCTGAAGAACAGACAGGGCAAGTACAGGATAAAGTGTTTTAACAAGGCCGTTATAAGCTCTGCAATGTAACCAGAAGACCAGGCAGCGACCTACTCTCCCGTGCCTTAAGACAAAGTACCATCGGCGCTGCAGACTTTCACGGCCGAGTTCGGAATGGGATCGGGTGGGGCATCTGCGCCATAACCACCTGGTCATCTGGGCACATTGCATTGCTTAATAACGTTATAAAAAGAAGACATCCAATATATGGGGTTTAAACTTGTGACTTGCTGCTGGTGCGTCCGGCACTTGCCTTTACGCACGACCAATCAAGCCAATCGAACAATTAGTACCAGTTAGCTTCACACATTACTGCGCTTCCACACCTGGCCTATCAACGTGGTGGTCTTCCACGGTTCTCAAGCGATTACTGGTTTCGAGGGGGGCTTCCCGCTTAGATGCTTTCAGCAGTTATCCCTTCCGCACTTAGCTACCCGGCGGTGCCGCTGGCGCGACAACCGGTACACCAGAGGTGCGTCCATCCCGGTCCTCTCGTACTAGGGACAGCTCCTCTCAATAATCGTACACCCACGGCAGATAGGGACCGAACTGTCTCACGACGTTCTAAACCCAGCTCACGTACCACTTTAATCGGCGAACAGCCGAACCCTTGGGACCTGCTCCAGCCCCAGGATGTGATGAGCCGACATCGAGGTGCCAAACACCCCCGTCGATGTGAACTCTTGGGGGGTATCAGCCTGTTATCCCCGGCGTACCTTTTATCCGTTGAGCGATGGCCCTTCCACACAGAACCACCGGATCACTATGACCGACTTTCGTCTCTGCTCGACTTGTCAGTCTCGCAGTCAGGCGGGCTTATGCCATTGCACTCAGCAGCCGATGTCCGACCGGCCTGAGCCCACCATTGCGCGCCTCCGTTACCATTTAGGAGGCGACCGCCCCAGTCAAACTACCCACCATGCAGGGTCCCGGACCAGGGTTCACTGGCCGCGGTTAGACAATAGAATGCAGAAGGGTGGTATCTCAAGGACGCCTCCACGGTAACTGGCGCTACCGCTTCAAAGGCTCCCACCTATCCTGCACATCTCCACTCTATTGCCACTGCAAAGTTGTAGTAAAGGTGCACGGGGTCTTTCCGTCTGACCGCGGGTACTCCGCATCTTCACGGAGAATTCAATTTCGCTGAGTCGATGTTGGAGACAGCGGGGAAGTCGTTACGCCATTCGTGCAGGTCGGAACTTACCCGACAAGGAATTTCGCTACCTTAGGACCGTTATAGTTACGGCCGCCGTTTACTGGGGCTTCAATTCGGAGCTCTCACACCTCCTCTTAACCTTCCAGCACCGGGCAGGCGTCAGACCCTATACGTCGTATTGTCTACTTCGCAGAGCCCTGTGTTTTTAATAAACAGTCGCCACCCCCTATTCTGTGCCACCCCTGTCTGGTTGCCCAAACAGAGGTCCCCCTTATCCCGAAGTTACGGGGGCATTTTGCCGAGTTCCTTCAACATCGTTCTCTCAAGCGCCTTGGTATACTCAACCTGCCCACCTGTGTCGGTTTCGGGTACGGTCTTAATGATGGAGCTATTTCCTGGAACAACTTCGCTGCACACACAATCCGATAAGCGTGTACAACTTACGTCATCCGTCACTACCATCAGGTCACGGAATATTAACCGTGTTCCCATCGACTACGGCTTTCGCCCTCGTCTTAGGGGCCGACTCACCCTGCGCGGATTAGCCTTGCGCAGGAACCCTTGGGCTTACGGCGAGAGTGTTTCTCACACTCTTTATCGCTACTCATGTCAGCATTCTCACTTCCGATACCTCCACACAACCTCGCGGTTATGCTTCACAGGCTTACGGAACGCTTTGCTACCACATGCTTACGCATGTCCACAGCTTCGGTGTATGGTTTTAGCCCCGTTACATCTTCGGCGCAGGCCGGCTTAACTAGACCAGTGAGCTGTTACGCTTTCTTTAAAGGATGGCTGCTTCTAAGCCAACCTCCTGGCTGTCTTGGCCTTCCCACAT